>JADKLW010000349.1_pt1 | contig 20650 bp, 19 predicted proteins | sample 8641881 | NCBI WGS metagenome assembly JADKLW01 (sample SAMN16272185, study PRJNA661076) | feces metagenome | isolation source: fecal sample from diarrhoea affected cattle B | host: Bos taurus | place: South Africa: Lokaleng Village, Mahikeng | collected 2019-09 | reverse complement strand
GCCGAGCACGATCAGCGTCGAGCCGATCAGGTACAGGTTGCGAGCCTCGACTTCGATCTGGTCCTTGAACGCCAGGCCGAAGATCGCGATCGGGATCGAGCCGAGCACGATGTACCAGCCCATCCGGTACTCGAGCGTCTTGCGCCGGCTCTTGTCGCGGAGCCCCGCCAGCCAGCCCCCGGCGATCGACCAGAGGTCCTTGCGGAAGTACAGGAGGACCGCCAGCATCGTCCCGATCTGGATCACCGCGGTGAACGCGGTGCCCGGATCCTCCCAGCCGAGGAAGGCGGGAACGATCCGCAGATGGCCGGAGGACGAGATCGGCAGGAACTCGGTGAGCCCCTGCACGATGCCCAGAACGATCGCCTGAAGGAAGTCCATCGGTCGGGAACAGTACTTCGCCCCGCCCGCCCGAGCGGTGACCGCCGCGGCGTCGTCGCGAAGCTACGGCGCGGCGATCGGGCCGAGCCGCGGCGTCAGGCCGTGGGTCGAGAACGCGCCGAAGCGGCGGAAGGTCGGGTGGTCCGGACCGTGGAAGTCCGCCGAGCCGGTGGTCAGCAGGTCGCGCTCGACCGCGGCGTCGTGCAGCAGCCGCGTCTGGGCCGCGTCGAAGGTCGCGTAGTAGGCCTCGACCCCGTCGAGGCCGAGCGCCACGAAGCGGTCGAGCATCGCGAGCACCCGGTCCGGCTCGTCGACGTCCCAGAACGGGTGGGCCCAGATCGCCACGCCGCCGGCGTCGTGGAGCACGCCGATCGCCTCGGCCACCGTCGGCGTGGTGCGGGGCAGGAAGGCCGGCGTGCCGGGAATCAGGTACGCGACCAGCACGTCGGTCGAGTTCCGCAGGCCCTCGGCGACGAGCCGCGCGGCGTTGTCGGGGTGGTCGAAGACCGCGGCCGCCAGGTGCGGGCGGCCGATCGAGCGGTTGGCGGCGGCGCGGCGGTCGATCTCGGTGGTGTCGACGGCCCAGCCGCAGGCGCGCAGCGCCTCGGTCATCCGCAGCGAGCGGTGGGCGCGGTCGGCCCGCCACGCGGCGAGCGCGCCGGTCAGCGCGTGGTGGTGGTGATCGACCCCGTAGCCGCAGATGTGCAGGTCCTCGCGGTCGTCGTCCAGCGCCGAGACCTCGAGCCCGGGGACGACCCGGATCCCCGGCAGCTCCGCGGCGGCGGCGAGCGCCTCGTCGACCCCCGCCACGCTGTCGTGGTCGGTCAGCGCCAGGAGCTCGATGCCGGCGGCGTGGGCGGCCTGGACGACCGCGGCGGGCGTCAGCGCGCCGTCGCTCGCGATCGAGTGCGACTGGAGATCGAAGACGGGGGTCATGCGGCGGGGCGGAACGGACGGCGCGCGACGCACGCGATCCGGGAACCGTATTCGAGCGGGGCGCGGCACGCTCCGCAGCGTGCGCGCCCCGCCGCCGCGTTCAGTCCTTGTCGGGACGGACCACGTTGTAGAGCACGGCGCCGAGCGCGCCGCCGACGAACGGACCGACCAGGAAGATCCAGAAGCCGCTCCACTCGCCGGTGACCAGGTCGGGACCGAAGGTCCGGGCCGGGTTGACCGAGGTGCCGGTGGTGGTGATCGCGACGAGATGGATCGCGGCCAGGGTCAGTCCGATCGCCAGCGCGGCGACCCCGGGGGTCGCGCGCTTGTCGGTCGCGACGGCGACGATCACGAACAGGAAGACGGCGGTCAGCACGCCCTCGAGCAGCAGTGCCGAGCCGTTCGAGACGCCTTCCGCGACCGCGTTGTTCCCGAGCAGCTCGGCGTCGACGAAGATCCCCTTGAGGGCCAGCGCGGCGAGCGTGGCGCCGACGAGCTGGGCGACGATGTAGGCGGGCAGGTCGGCGGCCTTGAAGCGGCCGATCACGGTCAGCGCGACGCTGACGGCGGGGTTGAGGTGGCCGCCGCTGATGTGGCCGACGGCGTAGATCGCGCCGGCGATGCCGAAGCCGAAGCCGAGCGCGGTGCCGGCGACGCCGGCGATGTTGCTCTCGCCGAGGTTGAGCCCGGTCCCGGCGAGCTGGCCGACGTAGTCGGCGCCCGGGACGAGCGCGACGGCGGCGCCGCAGCCGAGGAGGACGAGGATGAACGTGCCGATCGCTTCGGCGATCGACCGTTGGACGAGCGTTGGCTCGGGAGGGGTGATGGGGTCAATGGTGCTCATGGGGGCTCCGTTCCAGGGGCGTGGAATTTCCGGGCGCCGGCCCGGAATCGGGTGGGTCGAGACACGGTCTCGACAGGGCCCCGTTACCACGCCGCGCCGGGCACCCCTGCGGGTTGCAAGCTTTGCTGCATGCGGTGTATCCGCGAGGATCGGTCCCGCAGGCCACCCCGGCGCGCCGGGGTGGCGGCTCAGCCCTCGCGCTCGGCGCTGCTGATCACGTCGGCGAGCGCGACGGTCAACCGCGCGTGCAGGGCCGGGACCCGGACCGTCACCCGGATGTGGCGGTCGTCGAGACCGACGAAGCTCCCGCACGGCCGCACCGCGATCCCGTGACGGTGCAGTCCGGCCACCGCGTCGACGCCGTCGGGAACACGGACCAGCACGAAGTTGGCCTGGCTCGGCCAGACCTGGACCCCGGCGAGCTGCTGCAGCCGCGCGGTCAGGTCGGCGCGGTGGGCGACGGTTCGCGCCGCGATCCGGTCGCAGGCGTCCGGCCGCTCGGCGTAGGCCCGCAGCAGCTCCAGCGCGGGCGTCGAGCAGCTCCACGGCGGCCCGGCGTCGCGGACCCGGGCGATGACGTCGGGCGAGCCGACCAGGTACCCGCAGCGCACGCCGGGGACCGACAGCGTCTTGGTCAGGCTGCGCAGCACGAGCAGCTCGCCGGGGCCGTCGTCCCCGTCCCGGTGATCGGCCAGCGCGTCGGCGTCGGCGACGAAGTCCGCGAACGCCTCGTCGACCAGCACCGTGCGACCGGGGCGACGCAGCCGCAGGATCGCCTCGCGCGGGTCGAGCGTGCCGGTCGGGTTCTCGGGGCGACCGACGACCACGAGGTCGCACTCCTCGGGCACGGCTCCGGGATCGAGCGCCCACTGCGCCTTGGCGGTGCGCGGCACGTGGCTGATCCGCGTGCCGACGGCGCGCAGCGCGGCCTCGGACTCGATGAAGCCGGGGACGACGACCGCCGCGTGCCGCGGACGGAGCGCGAGCGCCACGCGCCAGAACCCCTCGGCGGCGCCGCCGAGCGGCAGCACGCCCTCCGGGTCGCGCCCGTGGCGGACGGCGAGCGCGGCGATCGCCGGACGGTCGTCCGGGTACGGCGTGAGATCCGAGATCCCGGCCTGCAGCGCCTGGCGGGCCCAGCCCGGCGGGTCGCCGTCGACGACGTTGACCGCGAAGTCGAGCATCCCCTCGGGGACCATCCGGTCACCGTGCGGCCGGCGTGGGGACGGCGTGCCGTCGTCGTCGAGCGCCGGCCACGCCGGGCCGTCCGCGGCGGGCGGAGCCGGGGCTGAAGACGGGGCGGGGGTGGGTTCCGAGGGCGGCACGGGCGCGGCAGGCGGGTCGGGGGCCGCGTCCGGCGCGGCGTCCGGCGCGATCCTCTCGCCCGCCCCGGACGGCTTCGACGTCGCCGCGTGCGGCGCCTCGCCGGCGTCCGACAGGTCGACCGCGCGGCCGGCGACCACCAGGACCACGCGGTCGGCCCGCGCGGCGAGCGCCTGGTGCGCGCTGCCGAGCAGGTCGACCCAGCGGCGCGTGCCCCGATCGGCCGCGACCGGGGCCATCCCGGCCTCCTCGCCGACCACGATCGTCAGGCCTCCACGCGCGACGGCGGCCGCGGCCAGGCCCCCCGCGGCCTGCTCGGCGCTGGCGATCACGGAGGCGCCGTCGATTCCGTGGGCGGGGTCGTCGCCGCGGCCGTCGTCGTCGAGCAGCCCGGCGCCGTGGAGCACGCCGGCGAGCCACGCGCCGAGGCCGTCGATCAGCACCGTCGCGTCGGGCCCGGCGTCGTGCAGCAGCGCGTGCAGGTCGTGGCGCGTGCCGGCGTCGACGGTCTCCCAGTCGGCGGGTCGTCGCGCCCGGTGGGCGGCGATCCGCTCGCCGTCGCCGTCGGGGCCGTTCGGCGCGGTCGCCACGTAGCGGACGGGCGCGTCGCGCTCGGCGGCCAGCCGCTCGGCCCACGCGCTCTTGCCCGAGCGGGTGCCGCCGAGGACGAGGACCAGCCGGTGATCGGGGCGCTGCATCGGGTGCATCCTGACGGGTCGCCCGGCCACCACGGCGTTCGGTCCGCTCCCAGGACGGCGGGCCACCCGGGCGAGGCGAGCGCATACCCTTGGGCCCGTGAGCTCCCCGGACCCCCAGATCCCCCGCCGTAAGGGCCACGCGCAGCGGTTGTTCGAGCTGCCCGAGGACGCGACCGAGGTGCTGCTGGTGCGCCACGGCGCGTCGGCCGCCGCCTACGAGGACGAGCCGTTCGCGCTCAACCACGAGGGTCACGGCGATCCGCCGCTCTCCGAGGAGGGCCGGGAGCAGGCCGAGCTGGCCGGCATCCGGCTGGCCGAGCAGTCGCCCGCCCGGCTCTACGTCACCAGCCTGCAACGGACGCACCAGACGGCAGCGCCGCTCGCCGCCCGCACCGGGTTGCGCCCGTTCGAGATCCCGGATCTGCGCGAGATCCACCTCGGCGAGTGGGAGGCCGGCGAGTACCGCGCGCGGATCGCCGCCGCCGACCCGGTGGCGATCCGGGTCTTCACGGAGCAGCGCTGGGACATCATCCCCGGGGCCGAGAGCAACGAGGCGTTCGCGGAGCGGGTGCGCCGGGGCTTCGACCGGGTCGTCGCCGACGCGGGCGCCGGGGTATCGGTCGCCGCGTTCGTCCACGGCGGCGTGATCGCCGAGCTCTGCCGCCAGGCGACGAAGAGCGAGCCGTTCGCGTTCCTCGGCGCGGACAACACGTCGATCTCCCGTCTGGTGGTGTTCGGCGACGGTCGCCTGCGCCTGCGGACCTTCAACGACACTACGCACCTCGACCCGATCCGCGCGCGCGAGGCGCACGAGCCGATGATCTGAGCCGTTCGCGGCGCGGTTCCGGTCCGTTCCGCGCCCGGCCGCGGCGCGGTTCGGGCGAGCTCGGGCGACCGGCGACGCGTCAGCGGATCGACGGGTCCGGGTCGACCGCCGTCTCGGACTCCCAGGGCACCGGGTCGACCTCGTCCGACCACGGGACCGAGGGGCGACGCGCGTACCAGGCGCAGCCGATCGTGCTGACCACGGCGATCACCAGAGACGGCAGCAGCGCGTGCTGGGTCGCGATCGCCAGCTCGGCGGTGCCGGCCGGCGCGTCGATCCGGTTGAGCAGCAGGCCGATCGCGATCGCGCCGACGACCGCGCCGGAGAACCCGCCGCAGTTGACCAGCGCGGCGGCGCTGGCGCTCGCGACCGGCGGGGACTCGCGGCGGGCGACCTCGAAGGCGAACATCGTCGCGGCCGCGCCGACCCCGCTGAGCACCAGGGCGGCGCCCAGCACCGGACGCGGGGCGGTCCCGCCGGGCCACAGCGTCAGCGCGCCCCAGGCGACGACGTTGCAGAGCGGGCCGAGCACCGACGCCCAGCGCAGCCGCAGCGGATGCGCGCCGACGACCAGCCCCAGGATCGGGCCGCTGATCAGGAACCCGAGGGCGCCGAGCAGCAGGTAGCCGGCGGCCGCATCGCGGTCGAGCCCCTGCGTGCCCTCCATGAACGGCACGCCCCAGACGGCCGTGGCGAGCAGGAACGGCGCCAGCGTCGCCATGTGGACGAAGAACCCGTGGCGGGTCCCGGGTCGCCGCCAGGCGGCCGCGAGCGTGCGGCGGATCGAGTCGTGGGCGCCGGCGGTCGGGGCGGGGACGTGGGGCGGCCGGTCGCGGACCAGGGTCAGCGGCAGGGCGACGAGCAGGGACGTGAGTCCGCCGATCAGCAGGAAGGTGGGGGCCCAGCCGAGGTGCCGCAGGCCGAGCTCGAGTGGCACCGTCGAGACGAGCTGGCCGACGGCCCCGGCGAACCCGGTCAGCGCGACCAGCAGCGTCTGCTGGCGGTTCGGGAACCAGGCGTGGACCAGCCGCAGCACGTTGAGGAAGGTCAGCGCGTCGCCGATCCCGACCAGGCCGCGACCGACGAGGCCCACCGGCATGCTGGTCGCGAACGCGAACAGCAGCTCGCCGGCGGCCATCAGCGCCAGCCCGAGCGCGAGCGTCCGACGCGGGCCGACGCGATCGGCGAGCAGCCCCGCGGGGACCTGCATCACCAGGTAGAGCAGGAGCTGCAGCGCGGTGAACGCGGCGAGCGAGCCGACCGGGATGTCGAAGCGGTCGGCGGCGTCGGTGCCGGCCACGCCGAGCGCCATCCGGTGCAGCAGCGCGATCAGGTACGCCGACGCGGCGATCGCCCAGATCGCCCAGGCGCGCCCGGACGCCCGCTCCCTCCGCCGCTGGTCAACTGTTGACAACGAGCGGGATTGTACGCCCCGGGGCGGCCTCGGGGTCGGCGCTCAGGCGATCGTCCACGGGGTCGCGACGACCGGCTCGCGGGCGACCAGCCGTTCGCGCAGCGAGTCGGGGCCGCGGCGCGGGACCCCCGGGCCCCAGAGCACCGCGGGCACCGGGTCGGCGACGTGGCGCCCGGTGCGCGGGTCGGTGCCGTGATCGGGGCAGACCGCGAGCAGCGAGCCGAGGTCCATCGCGACCCCGGCCAGTGGGGCCAGCAGGTCGCGGTCGATCCGCTGGGCCTCCAATTGCTTGGCCTGCGGATCGTGGTCGTGCGCGGCCTCGTCCGGGCTGCCGACGTGGACGACCACCGTCGGCGTCCCGTCGCGCATCAGGGCGACGGCGGCGCGGGCCTTCGCGGCGACGTCGGTGCCCGGCCGGCCCGTCGCTCCCGTCGGATGGACCGTCTCGGCGCCCATCAGCCGCGCGATCCCCGCGGCGGTGCTGCGCGGGGCGCAGACCACCACGGTCCGGTCGTCGAGCAGTGGGGGCGGGACCTCGCCGTCCGCCCAGAGCTTCAGGCACGGAGGATCGCCGGGGTCGTCTGCGCCCTCCAGGCCATCGAGCAGGGGCAGCGTCGGCTCCCGCGCGCCGATCGCGAGCAGGCGGTGGCCGGCCAGTCGGTGGACCGCGTGGGCCGGGTTGGCGGCGGTCAGCCGGTCGAACGCGGCGGCGGCGAGCTCGGGCCACGGGCGCCCGTCCGCGTGGCGGACGTCGACCCGGTGGACCGCGTCGCCGGTCCCGTCGTCGTGCTCGATGTCGATCCCGTGGGCGGCCGCCTCGATCCGCCCGCGCGAGACCGTTGCGGTCGGGGTCCACCCGAAGAGCACCGGCAGCCCGGTCTCGCTGCCCGCGTGCAGGCCGTCCGGGGTCACCGCGACCCGTCGCACCGCGCCGCGGCGGGCGAGCGCGTCGAGCGCCAGAGGACGGATCACGTCGAGGGTGGTCGGCGGGTCGTCGTTCCCGCTCGGCCGCTCGGCCAGGCCGTCGGGGATCACCAGCACCCGGGGGGTGGCGCTCACCGGCACAGGTGACCCCCGGCCGTCGTCGACGACGGCCTCTCGCGGTAACGCTTCAGCACCCGTCGCAGGGTAGACCACGTTCCGACCGGCCGACCCGTCCCGCCGCGTCGCGCGCCCGCCCGGCGACTATTCTCCGGCGATGGTCGACAGCGCAGACGCTCCGATGTCCGGTCGCCCGTCGATCGACGTGACGATCCGCGGGGTGGCGCTGGCCGAGGCGGCGGACTGGGCGGCCCGGGCCGAGGCGCTCGGCGTCGACGGGGTGTTCGCGACCGAGACCAACAACGACCCGTTCCTGCCGCTGGCGCTCGCCGCCGGGAGCACGTCGCGGGTCCAGCTCGGGACGGGCATCGCGGTCGCGTTCCCGCGGAGCGTGATGCAGACCGCCTACACCGGCTGGGACCTGCAGGCGCTGACCGGCGGACGGTTCGTGCTCGGGCTCGGCACCCAGGTCAGCGCGCACGTCCGGCGTCGCTACGGAGCCACCTGGTCGCGGCCGGCGGCCCGGATGCGGGAGTACGTGCTGGCGCTGCGGACGATCTGGGACGCGTGGGAGACCGGTGACCCGCTCGACTTCCGGGGGGAGTTCTCGACCCACACGCTGATGCCTCCCGCGTTCCGTCCCCGACCCCAGCCCCACGGCGCGCCCGCGGTCTGGCTGGCGGCGGTCCGCGAGCGGATGCTCGAGGTTGCGGGCGAGGTCGCCGACGGGGTGCTCGTGCACCCGTTGCAGACCGAGGAGTACGTCCGCCGGGTGATCCGCCCGGCGCTCGACCGCGGCTCCGAGCGGGCCGGGCGTCCCGCCGGCTCGTGCGCGATCGCGGTCGCCCAGCTCGTGGCGCCGGACGAGCAGCAGCGCGAGGCCGGGCGGCGTCGCGTCGCCTTCTACGCCTCCACGCCGGGCTACCGCGGCGTGCTCGACCTGCACGGCTGGGGAGCGCTCGGCGAGCGGCTGCACGGGATGTCGCTCGACGGCGCCTGGGACCGGATGGCGGCCGAGGTCCCGGACGAGGTGCTCGACGCGATCGTGCTCTCGGGCGAGCCCCGGGAGATCGCGGCGGCGGCGCGCGCCCGCACGGAGGGGCTCGTCGCGCGGATCAACGTCAGCGCGCCCGAGCGTGAGGACCTGGACGCGGTCGCCGACGTCGTGTCGGCGCTGGTCGAGGAACCGTCGGGGAGCTGATGCGGATTCGTGTTCCCCGGGGGTGCGATCCGCATCAGCTCGACGCCGAGTCCGCCCCGCGAACGCTACGCCGGCCTATGGGCACCGTGCCCACCCCTCGCACGTCGATCCGGGCGGGTCGCCCGTTGCGCTCGCCGCCCGCGGCGGAGAGGATGGCGCCATGACTGCTGCTGCGCACCAGGACGCCGACGCGATCGTGGTCGGGGGCGGGCTCGCCGGACTCGTGGCCACCGCCGAGCTGGTCGCCGCCGGGCGCCGCGTGATCCTCGTCGATCAGGAGGCCGACCAGTCGCTCGGCGGACAGGCGTTCTGGTCGCTCGGCGGGCTGTTCCTCGTCGACTCGCCCGAGCAGCGGCGGATGGGGATCAAGGACTCCTACGAGCTGGCGTGGCAGGACTGGCAGGGCACGGCCGGCTTCGACCGCCCCGAGGACTACTGGCCGCGGAAGTGGGCCGAGGCCTACGTCGGCTGGGCGGCGGGCGAGAAGCGCGCGTGGCTGCGCGAGCAGGGCATCGGGCTGATGCCCCAGGTCGGCTGGGCCGAGCGCGGCGACGGCACCGCGGAGGGCCATGGCAACTCGGTGCCGCGGTTCCACCTGACCTGGGGCGTCGGACCGGCGGTGATCCGGCCGTTCGTCGAGAAGCTCCGGACCGCCGCCGCCGAGGGCCGGTTGGAGTTGCGCTTTCGGCACCGGGTCGATGCGCTGGTGCTCGCCGACGGCGCCGTCATGGGCGTGCGGGGCTCGGTGCTCGAGCCTGCGGCCGACGAGCGGGGACGGCCGACGAGCCGCGCCGCGGTCGGCGCGTTCGAGCTGGCCGCGCAGGCGGTGATCGTGACCACCGGCGGGATCGGCGCCAACCTCGACATGGTCCGGCGCAACTGGCCCGCGCGCCTCGGCACGCCGCCGGAGTCGATGGTCCAGGGCGTCCCGGACTACGTCGACGGGCGGATGCTCGAGATCGCGTCGACGCAGGCCGGCGCGGGGATCGTCAATCCGGACCGGATGTGGCACTACGTCGAGGGCCTGCGCAACTGGGACCCGATCTGGACCGACCACGGGATCCGGATCATCCCCGGGCCGTCGTCGCTCTGGCTCGACGCGACGGGCCGCCGGCTGCCGCCGCCCAACTTCCCCGGCTTCGACACGCTCGGCACGCTCGCGACGATCAAGGCGACCGGCCACGACCACTCGTGGTTCGTGCTGACCCGGACGATCGTCGAGAAGGAGTTCGCGCTCTCGGGGTCGGAGCAGAACCCGGACATCGCCGGGCAGAGCGTGCGCGAGCTGGTCAGGGCCCGCCTGGCGAAGGGCGCGCCCGGCCCGGTACAGGCGTTCGTCGACCACGGCGCGGACTTCGTGACGGCGACCGACGTCGACGAGCTGGTCCGCCGGATGAACGCCCTGACCGACGAGCCGCTGCTCGACCGCGACCAGGTCGAGCGGACGATCGTCGCCCGCGACCGCCAGGTCGAGAACACCTACACCAAGGACGCCCAGATCCAGGCGATCCGCAACGCGCGGACGTACCTGGTCGACAAGGTCACCCGGGTGGTCGCCCCGCACCGGCTGCTCGACCCCGACCACGGGCCGCTGATCGCGGTCAAGCTCAACCTGCTGACGCGCAAGACCCTGGGCGGCCTGCACACCGACCTCGACGGCCGCGTGCTGGCGTCGGCCTCCCCGGAGGACGCGGCGAGCGCGATCCCCATCCCGGGCCTCTACGCCGCGGGCGAGGTCTCCGGCTTCGGCGGCGGCGGGATGCACGGCTACCGGGCGCTGGAGGGCACGTTCCTCGGCGGCTGCCTGTTCTCGGGTCGGACCGCCGGTCGCGCCGTCGCGCGGGCGGTGGCGTAGCGCCGACCCACGGCCGCGGCGTCACCTCGTGGGACGCACCGCGAGCGCCACCAGCACCTGATCGTTGATCCGGCGCAGGTCGAGGCCGGTCGTCGCCTCGATCCGCTGCACCCGCTGGAGCATCGTGTTGCGATGGACGGGTAGGGCCCGCGCCGCGGCGCTGCGGTCGAAGTCCGCGGTGACCAGGGCGCGCAGGGTCGTCGCCTGGTCGGCGTCGAGCCGTCCGAGCACCCGGGCGACGATCCGATCCCGGGCCCGCGGCGCCTGCGACAGCAGCAGGTCGACCAGGAAGTCCTCGGCGCGGACGTGCCCGGCCCGACCGGCCGCGGCGCCCAGGGCGACGACGGTCGCGAGCTCCTCCAGCACGGCATCGAGCGCGGCCCAGCCGTCGTCGTCGGCGCACGCCACGGTCGCCGCCGGCGCGACCCGGGCCACCGTCGCCGTGGGATCGGCGCCGGCCGGCGCGACCCCGACCACGCCGCCGGACCGCACGCACGCGAGCACGCCGCCGGCGCGCAGCTCGGCCGCGAGCGCCGCGTGCAGGGCGACCGGGGTTCCGGTGATCGCCGCGGCGAACGGGCGCACCGCGCCCCGCAGGTCGATTCCGAGCTGCTCGGCCACGACCTGCTCGTGCGGCCCCGGGGCGGCCCGGCGTAGCCGGCCCATCAGGTCGCGGGCGCGAGCCTCGGTCGGGTCGTGGGCCTGGGCCGCGTCGGCGTAGGCGGCCAGGAACGCGTCGGCGACCAGCTCGACGTAGTCGAGGTAGATCGCGCTGCCCTCGAGCAGCGCCTGGCGCTCGTCGGGCGTGGCCATCCGCAGCACCGTGTCCCAGCCGAGCCGGGCGCCGCGCCGGTAGACCCGCAGGCCGTCCTCGATCGGCAGTCCCTCCTCGGCGCGGATCCGGACCAGCTCGCCGATCCGGTCGAGCTCGACCATGCTCGGCGGCCGGCCGTCGGCGAGCCAGCGGCCGAACAGCTCCAGGTTCCAGCGGACCACCGCCGGGCCGCGGTCGCGTAGGCGCTCGTCGCGCACGAACCGCCGGTAGGCCGGCTCGTCGCGCAGGTCGGCGACGAGCTGCGCGGTCAGCGCGTCGACGTCGATCCGCGCGACGACGTCGCGCACCGTCTGGACGGCAGCGGATCCGGTCGTGGTCACCGGGGCAGTATCCCCGGTGCACGGTCGTGTTGCGAACCCCCCGGATCGATCCCTCGGCGGAGGAGCGCGATCGAGAGGACGATCCGTGGGGCAGGACCCCGCGTTCGTGGTACCTCGAAGCCGTGGCCGGATCGAGAGGACGATCCGTGGGGCGTCGCCCGCCGAGGGCGGACGGGGCGTGCGTCCCGGTCAGGACTTCTTGTTGTCGACCGCCTTGCGCAGCTCGTCCTTGTTCATCTTCGAGCGGCCGTCGACGCCGAGCTGCTTGGCCTCGTTGTAGAGCTGGTCGCGGGTCCGGCCTCGCGGACCGGACGTGCCGGACCGCTGACCGCCGCGCTCGCCCGAGCTCTTGTCCTGCGTGGACGTCTTCGACGCGGTCTTGCTCTCGCCGCTGCGGGCCTTCTCCTTGTTGACGACGCGGGCGGCGATCTCCTCGGCCTTGTCCTCGGACTTGCCCTGGCCCTTGACCGACTTCTTGACCTTCTCGTACTGGCGGGCGCGCTTCGTACCCGACTTGACACCGCTGGGCGGCATGGGGAGCCTCCTGGTCGTGGTCGCCGAGATCGCGCTCGCGGCTCGACCGCGGCGCGTCTACGACCGGGGTACCCGCTCCCCGACCGGACATGCGCCGGACGGCGCGGCGCAGCAGAACGGGTCTCAGAACCCACTGATCTTGGAGCAGGTTCTCAGGCCGGGCTGGAGGCGACCGCGAGCAATCGCTCGGCGCGGGTGACCGTCCACGGGACGACCACGAGGCTGGCGTGCAGACCGGGCGCCGCCCAGCCCTCACGGCGACGACCGATCGTCCAGGCGGGGGACGAGCCGGCGGTGACGTCCAGCGCGATCGCCGCCGAGGGCTGCCCCGAGTGGCGCTCGCCGACGCGGTGCAGTGGGCCGTCGCCGGCCGCCAGCAGCTCGACCGCGCCGGGGATCCCGCCGCGGCCCGACGTGGCGATCGTGGGCAGCAGGTCGCACATCGCGTGGCCGTCGAGGCTCGTGGCCAGGTAGCCGAGGCCCGCGCCCTCGGCGATCACCGGCACGCCGGCGCGGTGGGCGGCGAGCAGCGCGTCGCGCATCGACCGGTTGGCGGCGAGCGCGGCGGCGTGCGGCACGGGAGCGCCGTCGCCGAGCACGATCGCCGTCGTGCCGGGCGGCAGCCCCGGGTCGCTCGACAGGTCGACCGGCGTGACGACGGCGCCCACCACGGTGAACGCGTCGCGCAGGGCGTGCGCCGGGTCGAGCAGGGCCGGTCCCGCGGCGACGGCGATCACCGGACGACCTCCGGTGGCGGTGCTGGCGGTCACGTGCGAGCGTCCCGTCCGGCGTCGTCGGCGTTAGCGGGGCAGCGCGGCTTCGATCGCCTGGACGACCTCGTCCGCCAGCGGCTCGGTCTTCGGCCGGAACCGCCCGACCACCTCGCCGCCGGGGGCGACGAGGAACTTCTCGAAGTTCCACTGGACGTCGCCGGCCTCGCCGTCGGCGTCGGCCTTCGCGGTCAGCTCGGCGTAGAGCGGATGCCGATCCTCGCCGTTGACGTCGGTCTTCTCGAGCAGCGGGAAGCTGACGCCGTAGGTCGTCGAGCAGAAGGTCGCGATCTCCTCGGCGCTGCCGGGCTCCTGGCCCATGAACTGGTTGGAGGGGACGCCGATCACCTGCAGTCCCCGCTCGCCGTAGGTTTGCTGGAGCTGTTCCAGGCCCTCGTACTGCGGGGTCAGGCCGCAGCGCGACGCGACGTTGACGATCAGCAGCGCGCGATCGGCGTACGGCTCGAGCGAGCCCTCGGCTCCGTCGAGCGTGCGGACGGGGGTATCGAGCAGGGCCATGGGCAAGAAGGCTAGTTGATCGTCCTCGCCGCCCGGCAGCGGCGGGGGCCGCCCGGCGGGCGCGGCTCGCTCCCGGACGACACGCGCCCGGACCTACTCGTCAGTAGCGAAGAATCCTACGGCCGGGTAGGGTGTCGCCATGTCGAAGAGCGTCACAGGGCAGGTCGTGCTGATCACCGGAGCCGCGCGCGGCATCGGCGCCGAGACCGCCCGGGTGCTCGCTCGTCGCGGCGCGCGGCTCTCGCTGGTCGGGATGGAGCCGGATCGGCTGCGGGCGCTGGCCGACGAGCTGAACGCCGCCGGCTCGACGCCCGGTCCCGCCCACGTCTGGTTCGAGGCCGACGTCACCGACCAGGCGGCGATCGACGCGGCCGTCGCGAAGACCGTCGAGGCGCTGGGCGGAATCGACGCCGTCGTCGCCAACGCGGGCGTCTCGAACCTCGGCACCGTCGCGCTCGGCGCCCCGGACGCGCTGGTCCGCACGATCGACGTCAACCTCAACGGCGTCGTCCGCACGGTCAGCGCGGCGCTGCCGCACGTGATCGAGCGCAAGGGCTACGTGCTGGTCGTGGCCTCGTTGGCCTCGTTCACGGTGCTGCCCGGCATGGCTGCCTACTGCGCGTCGAAGGCCGGCGCCGAGGCGTTCGCCAACGTGCTGCGGCTCGAGGTCGCGCACCGCGGCGTCAAGGTCGGCAGCGCGCATCCGGGCTGGATCGACACCGATCTCGTGCGCGACATCGAGGCCGACCTGGGCAGCTTCAAGGCGACCCGCTCCGACCTCCCCGGCCCGCTCGGCGCGACGACCTCGGTCGAGGAGTGCGCGACGGCGTTCGCCGACGGGATCGCCCGTCGCAAGCGGCGCGTCTACGTGCCGCGCTCGGTCGGCGTGGTCCAGGCGCTGCGGACGCTGGTGATCGGCCCGATCGCCGACAAGGTGATCGGTCGTCAGGCCCGCACGCTGGTGCCGCGGATGGAGGACGAGGTCCGGGCGCTCGGTCGCTCGTTCAGCCAGACCACGGTCGGCATGGGCGGCCACGAGCAGGTCACGGTCGATCAAGCCGACGCTCGCCGCGCGGCGAGCGTCAAGCGCTAGCGGCCCGGGGCCGGTCGGTCGAGAGCGAGAGCGGGACGGACGATGCGCATGAGCCTTCCCGGGATTGGCGCCCTCCCACCTCTCCCGTCGCTCCCGTCGCTGCTGCCGCGCGTCGAGCTGGCGCTGAACGCGGTGATCGCGCTCGAGCGCACGTTGCGCACGCTGCCCGAGGACATCCGGCTGCTGCAGCTCGAGCTGGCGTCGGTCGGGGCGATCCACGGCGAGCTCCACGCGATGCGCGGCGACCTCCAGCAGGTTGCCGTCGCCGTCGGCCTGCTGCACGAGGAGATCGGCCGCCTGCCGCCCGATGTCGTGCACCTCCGCGACACCGTCGACGCGATGTTCTCGGGCGTCCGCACGCTCGACGACCGGGTCGCGGCGATGGGCTCGGCGGTCGTCGGCGTGGAGCGGATCGCGAACCGGCTGGCGCATCCGTTGCGACCGCGCCGGGCGGCGAAGCTGGACCCCGCGCCCGAAGCGGAGTCCGACGACGCCTGACCGGGTCGGGCGGGCGCCGCGGGGCGTCCGGAACGGGCTTCGGCGCACCCCAAAGAAAACGCATCGGGGCGCCGGCCGGTGCTACGGTCGGGACGAGTGATGGACGTCGCGGTGCGGCGCCGACGGCAGGCACTCCCTCCCCCAGGGTGCCGGCTGGAGACGTTCGCGAGATTCGCACGGCGACCGTCATGAGAAACAGCAGGCAGTGACGTTGAGCAGGGTCTTGGACCCTCGCAACGCACGCCGGAAGGACAGCCCACCCCCGTAGGGAGGCATCCCCGATGCTGGATCTGGATTCCGCTACGCGCCGCGAGCAGACCGACCTTCGGCTGCTGCGCCGCTACCACGAGCACAACGACGCCGCGGCCCGCGAGGAGATGGTGCGCCGCGGTCAGGCGCTGGTCAAGTCGCTCGCCCGCCACTACAGCGGTCGCGGCGAGCGGTTCGACGACCTCGTGCAGGTCGGATCGGTCGGCCTGGTCAAGGCGATCGACCGCTTCGACCCGGACGCGGGGACCCGGTTCGTCGCGTTCGCGGCGCCGAACATCACGGGCGAGATCAAACGGCACTTCCGCGACCACTGCTGGCTGCTGCACGTCCCGCGATCGGTGCAGGAGCTCGACGCGAAGATCAACCGCGAGACCGAGCGGTTCGTGTCCGAGGTCGGACGGCGACCCACGGTGCAGGAGCTGGCCGACGCGCTCGACGAGCCGGAGGACCGGATCGTCGATGCGCTGCAGGGCGGGCGCGGCTACAGCGGGCTCTCGCTCGACTCCCCGGTCGGCGACACCGTCGGCGTGCTCGACATGCTCGGCGAGGAGGACCCGCAGCTCGCCGCGATCGACGAGCGCGACCTGGTCCGCCGGGCGTGCGCGACGCTCGACGAGCGCGAGCGGCGGATCGTGGCGCTGCGCTACAGCGAGGGTCTGCTGCAGCGCGAGATCGCCGACCGCTTCGGGATCTCGCAGATGCAGGTCTCGCGGATCCTTGCCCGCGCACTCGCTCGGATGCGCGAGTTCCTGCTCACGCAGAAGGACGTCGAGCAGGACTACGAGCTCGACCGCGATCCGCGCGAGGCCGCGGCCGTCCCGCGGCGATTCAACTGACCGGCCGCGGCGCGCCGCGAGCCCGGGTCTGGCGGCCCGGGCCTACGGCGCGTCCTCCGGCTCCTCGAGCAGGAAGACCTCGACCGACGCGTCGGCGCGGGTGTCGGCGCCGCTGACGAAGGCGCGGACGCGCCGCCCGGTCGCGGCCTCGACCGGAGCCCGGAGGTCCTCCTCGGCGGCGTACTGGAAGAACAGCCGGATCTCGCGGATCCGCTCGAACTCGCCCCGTTCGACCAGGCGCTTCTCGGCCGGCGTCTGCGTGTCCTCGAGGATGCAGACGACGGCGTCGGGTCCGGCGAAGTAGGTCTTGACCTTCGTCGGGCCGCGTCCGAACTGCGCCTTGTAGATCTGTGCCATCGCGTTCGAGATCGCCTGGAGTGGGCTCTCGTGGCCGTGCGGGTCGTGGGTGTGGAGGGAGCGCGACATCGATTCTCGGTCCGGACGGCGGACGACGGCTCGCAGCCTAGCGGCGTCGCGACCCGTCGGGCAGATCGTGGTGATGCGGGCGGACGGACCGGGTAGGAGTCCCCCAGGGTGAGCGGTCGGCGTCGCCGCCACGGCGCCGGCCGACCCCTGCGGTTCGCGGTGCCCCGGCCATGCCGGGCGCACCGCGGACCAACGGCGCTCGGTCGCCGGGCCCCGCGTGCCAGAATCCCGCCGATGGCGTCGAGCGCTCCGACCGCGACCGTGGAAGAGCAGGGCGGGGGCGTCGTCCGGATCGCGATGCCCTTCGCGGGCTTCGACGCGGGACTCAACGTCCACCTCGTGCGCGGCGACGGTCCGCTGACGCTGGTCGACGCCGCCGCGGCGCTGCCCGGGGTCTCGCGGATGCTCAGCGGCGCTCTGGCGACGCTCGGTCTGACCTACGCCGACATCGAGCAGGTCGTGCTGACCCACCACCACCTCGACCACATCGGCCTGACCGGCGAGGTCGTCGCGGCCGGCGGCGCGCGGGTGGTGGCCAACGCCGCCGTCGCCGAGGTCCTGGCCGACCCGCCGGCGCACTTCCACGGCGAGTTGGAGTGGGGCATCGCCCAGGGCCGGCGGCACGGGGGCCCGGACGCGATGATGGACGGCGCCCGCACGGCCCTGCCCTACACCACGGCGATCCCGGCGGTGCTCGTCGACCATGTGGTCGACGAGGGCGACCGCTTCGCCGCCGGGGACCTGACCCTGACCACCGTGCTGCGCCCCGGTCACAGCCCTTCCGACACGTTGTTCGTGGACCAGGACGCCGGGCTGAGCTTCGTCGGCGACCACCTCTGGGACGGATCGCCGGTCACGCCGGTGCTCGGATCGATGTCCGGTCCGCGCCCGGCCGCGGAGTACGTCGCGGGGTTGGCTCGGACCCGCGAGCTGACCGATCACCGGCTGCTCGCCGGCCACGGGGCGACGGTCGACGACGTCGCGGGGCTGCACGACGAGCGGCTGGCCGGGCTCGAGACCCGGATCGACCGGGCGCGGACCGCGCTGACGGACGAGCCGACGTCGACGTGGGAGCTCGGCAGCGGGATCTGGCGCCCGTCCAGCTCGGGCTACCGCGGGCCGGCGCGGCTGTCGGCGCTGCTGGCGGCGCTCGAGCTGCTCGCCGCTCGGGGGCAGGCGGTCGAGGAGCACGACGGCGAGCTCGTGCGCTGGCGTCGGGGCGGCTGAGCGTTCCCGGGCATCCTGCTGGCGCGTGGTCGCCCGCGCCGTCGCGTGACCGGTCGTTTGGTCGTTCGGTCGTCGCGGGCGCCTGCGTGCGGTGGCCCGATCGATCCGCGCCGCGGGTGCGGGCGTGAGAGTATGACGGACGGTACAGCGGTGGTGACGCGGTTCGGCCCCATCGATCCGCGGTCTCGACCGGAGAGCGCGTGCCGGCCCCGGCTGTATCCCGAAGCGACGTTGACGACCGACTGTGCCCGAGGCTGATCTCCCCCCAGTGGCCGACGATGCCACGGACGCGCGCGGTGCGAGCGTCAAGCGCCCCGCCGGTCGATCGTCCGATCCACTGAGCCGGCGCGACGACGACTCGGACGCGCCCCCGACCGCCTCCGAGGCCCCGCAGACCGCCGGCCTGCTGCGCCGCGTCGGGATCGGGATCGCGGTCATCGTCCTGGTGCTGGTGGCGTTCTGGCTGCTCGCCCCGCACGTCGGGTTCCTCGAGGAGACCTGGATGAAGGTCCGGGAGGGCGACCCGGTCTGGTTGGTCGTCGCGGTCGTGCTCGAGGTCGTCTCGTTCATGGGCTACGTCTGGGTCTTCAACGCGACGACCCGACGCTCGAGGCTGCGGCTGCCGCGGTTCACGAGCTGGCGGATCGTGCTCGCCGGCGTGGCGGCCACCCGGCTGCTGGCGACGGCCGGCGCGGGCGGGATCGCGTCGACCACCTTCGCGTTGCGCCGCCAGGGACTCGACGCCCGGCACGCCGGCGCGACCGTCGCCGCGCAGATCGCGATCGTCTACGTCTGGTTCATCCTGCTGATCGCGGTCACCGGGCTGGTGCTCTTCCTGTTCGGGCGCGGCCACGCCGCGATCACGATCATCCCGGCCGGGATCGCGGCGCTGATCCTCGTCGTCGCCTTCCTCGGGCGGCCGGGCTTGCGCAAGCTCGCCGACGCGTCGAGTCACCGCGAGGGCAAGATCGCCCGGGCGCTGGCGGCCGTCCCCGCGATCCTGGACGAGGGCATCCACAACGTCTCGCGACTGGTTCGCGAGCGCGACGTCGCGATCGTCGGTGGCGCGCTCTGGTGGGTCGCCGACGCGGGGGTGCTGTGGGCGGCCTGCCACGCCTTCGGCGCGTCCCCGCACGTCGTCGAGATCCTGATGGCCTACCTGCTCGGCCAGGTCGCCAACCTGCTGCCGATCCCGGGCGGGCTCGGGGTCGAGGCCGGGCTGCTCGGGATGATGCTGGCGTTCGGGATCCCCGGCGGCGTGGCGGTGCTCGCCAGCCTGCTGCAGCGGCTGATCTCGACCTGGCTCCCCGCCGTCCCGGGGGCGCTCGCGCTCGCCGCGATCGGGCGGCAGTCGCCGGACGCGCGGATGATCGAGATCGAGGAGCGACCACCGCCTCGGCCGGCGGGCTGAGCGCGCCGATCCGCACGGCCCCGCGGATTCCTACGGTCCCGTAGGCTGTGGTCATGGCTCGAGCCACGAAACGGATCAACCTGGGGTCGCGACGGACCGCGCTCTCGGCCGCGGCGACCGCCACGGCGGCCGGGGCCGCCTGGGGCGCGTCCTACCTGGGCGACCGACGGCGGATCGCCGCCGACCCCCGGCACGCCGCGCTGCTGCGCCCCGTCGGCGGGCGGACGGTCCCCGTCCGGGCCGGCGACGGCACCGACCTCCGGGTCCGGGTCTTCGGTCCCGAGGGCGCGCCGACGGTGGTCTTCGTCCACGGCTGGACCTGCGCGCTGGAGTTCTGGAAGCTGCAGATCCAGGCGCTCCAGGGCGACCTGCGGCTGGTCGCCTACGACCTGCGCGGGCACGGCGACAGCGCGCCGTCGAGCGGCGGCGACTACTCGATCCAGGCCTACGCGAACGACCTCGACGCGGTGCTCCGCGCGACCGTGCCGGACGGCGAGCGCGCGGTCCTGGTCGGCCACTCGCTCGGCGCGATGACGATCGTCGCGTGGGCCTCGGACCGGCCCGACGAGATCGAGCAGCGCGTGTCGGCGGCCGGCTTGTTCAGCACCGGCGTCGGCGACCTGATCACGTCGGCGCTGGTGCTCCCCGCGTCTGGCGTCAACGAGCGGATCCAGCAGGAGCTGACGCAGCTCTTCCTCGGCAGCTCCGCGCCGCTGCCCAAGAAGGCGTCGCCGGTGGTCAACCGGGTCGTCCAGTACGTCGCGCTCTGCGGCGCGGCCAGTCCGGCGACGGTCTCGTTCTGCGCCCAAATGGTGCTGCGCTGCCCGCGCGACGTGCGGGCCAACACGGGGACCACGCTCAGCTCGCTCGACCTGTACGAGGGCGTCGAGGCGCTCACGGTGCCGACCACCGTGCTGGTCGGGACCGACGACCGGCTGACCCCGCCGGTCCACGCCGAGCGCCTGGCGGACCGGCTGCCCGAGCTGCACGAGCTGGTTGAGCTGCCCCGGGTCGGGCACATGGCCCCGGTCGAGAACCCGTCGGCGACGACGGACGCGATCCGCAGCCTGGTGACGGTGGCCTGACTCAGTCGTCGGCGGGCGCCTGACCGCCCGTCAGGGCGGCGGCGTGGGCCGCGATCAGCGCGTGCAGCGGATCGTCGGCGGGCAGGCCGTCCAGCCGCTCGCGCAGGCTGACCGGATAGGCCGCGCCGCGCGGGATCGTGCCGGTCAGCCAGCGGGTGAACCGCAGCAGACGCTCGCGCGGATACTCGTCGGGCCGTTGCAGCAGCAGCCGGGCGCCCTCCTCGGCGTTGCCGACCAGCATCCGCGAGACCAGGTCGCGGTCGACGTCCGTCGGGCTGTCGCGGACCCGCAGGCCGACCTCGAGCAG
>JADKLW010000141.1_pt2 | contig 20651 bp, 21 predicted proteins | sample 8641881 | NCBI WGS metagenome assembly JADKLW01 (sample SAMN16272185, study PRJNA661076) | feces metagenome | isolation source: fecal sample from diarrhoea affected cattle B | host: Bos taurus | place: South Africa: Lokaleng Village, Mahikeng | collected 2019-09 | reverse complement strand
GCGGAAGCGCATCAGCGCTCGATGGAGTTGCTCGATCTGCTCGGCATCGCTGCGCGTGCCGACCATCGTCCGGCCGAACTGTCAGGCGGCGAGCAGCAGCGCGTGGCCATCGCCAGGGCAGCTGCCAACCATCCCAAGGTGATCCTTGCGGACGAGCCGACTGGCAACCTTGACCCTGAAACCAGTGACATCGTGTTCGAGGCACTAGCCAACCTGATCAAGAACGAAGGCGCAGCCGCACTGATCGCCACGCACAATCATGACCTGGCCCGCAGGGCCGATCGCATCGTGACGCTGAAGGGTGGACTGGTGGTCGATCACACGTTGTGATCGAACCGAACGTGCCGATCGTCGTTCCCCTTGGTGAGGAGAACGACGATGACACTGCTGATGATTATCGGAGCGATGGCGATTGTAGGGTTGCTGACGGCCAAAGGCACCCACAGCATCTAGAGGGCGGCGGCGATATCCCTGGCGAGGGCGGCGAGGTCGGCTTCATCGGCCTTGCCGCCACCATGTGCGCCCAGCGCGACGCCCTCATAGGCCGGCACGATGTGGAAATGGAGATGAAACACGGTCTGGCCGGCCGGTGCTTCATTGAATTGTGCCACGCGGATGCCGTCGGCTCCCGTTGCCTGCTTGACGGCCCGCGCCACATTCTGGACCAGCGGCATGACTGAGGAGAGGACCGCAGGGTCGGCATCCAACAGGTTTCGCGACGGGGTCTTGGGAATAATCAGCGTGTGGCCAGGCGCCTGCGGAAACAAGTCCATCATGACCAGAGCGATGTCGTCCTCATAGACCTTGTGGGCCGGCAACTCGCCGCGCAGGATCTTGCCGAAGATGTTGGATGCATCATAGCTCATGGTTCACTCCGCCGGCTGGGAGACGCCCGGCTGCTCTTTCTGAAAGAATCGGAAACGGAAGTAGTTGAGCACTGCCAGTCCCGTATAGGTCACCGGTACATAGCGGAACCCGCGGCGGATGAAGAACAGCGCGATGTTCACAGCGGTCGCGGCGCTCATGGCGCCCTTGCCCATTGAAGAGGTGAAGGAGGACGGCACGATGTGACGGTAGATCAATGCGTCCGAGCGATAGTAGTCCCGCGCGCGAAGGGCGAATGCCCGCTTGGAAGCAGAGTAGGCCCTCAGTTCGTCCATGCCCATATCGCCGTGGAACTCCACTTCCGATCCCAGCGCCCAGACTTCGGGCGGCGTCAGGCGGGTGCTGCCGATCTCGGTGAAGAGTTCAGTCAAGTCGCGAAAGGTGACGTTGTTGGCGTTCCAGCAGTCATCCGTCCTGGAGCCATGGGACAGGATCAGCACGTCGGCTCGCTCCAGCTTGTCGCGCATGGCTGCATAGTTGCCGACTGAAAAGTCGACGCCCGATTTGGCTGTCTCGACGATACCACCCCGGCGGATGAGCTTTTCCACCATCGCTGAACCAAAGGCGCCGCTGGCGCCGGTCACCAGGAAGCGGCGGCCCTCGATCTGGCAGGACGTGCCAAAGATCAGATCGAATATGTTGGCAAAGGACGAGAAGAAGTTGTGCGGGTAGACGTGATGCATGGCGTGGTAGTTGTTGTCCACCCACAGCATGTTCTGCTGGCCTCCCACCCGATTCATCGACATGTGGTTATAGTCGAGGCCTTCCTCGCGAAGCGTCATTCCCAGCATGACGGTGCGCAGAGCGGCAACGGCGGCGATCACAGGCCATGGGAAAACCAGCAGGAAGACCAGCGTTCCTGCCATCGAGGTCAGGTATTCGGGCAGGATATGAAACCAGATATTGGCCCGGGCATAGGCCGGGTTGACCTGCATATCCAGTCCGAGAAACTTGTGATGCACCCAGTGCCAGGAGGAGAGCTTGCGCAGCAGCGGGTATCTGGAATTCTCCCAGCGGTGAAGGGTCCAATGCAGCGCGTCAAAGAGCGCTGTCGAGACGATGAAGACGAGCACGGACTGCAGGAGGAAAATGAAGATGTCCCAGATCATGGGTTCCTACTTAGTCCGGTTGGGCCCGATGGGAAAGTGGCGATGATGCCATCCTTCAATTGTCCGTCCGCTCGCCCTTGCGGAAGGGCGTGAACTGGTCAAGCAGCGCCTGGCTTCGCTCGACCGATATCCGTTCGCGCTCGAGGTAATCTGCTACAGCGCCGCGCAGGGCCGGATGAGGGATCCAATGGACCGAGTAGGTGGTGGCTGGTGCATAGCCGCGCGCCAGCTTGTGCTCACCCTGCGCGCCGGCCTCGACGACGGCCAGCTTGTGGGCGATGGCGTAGTCGATGGCCTGGTAATAACAGAGCTCGAAATGAAGGAAGGGCACGTCGCGTATGCAGCCCCAGTTACGCCCATAGATACGATCCTTGCCGAGGAAGTTGATCGCTCCGGCAATCGGCGTAGGGCCGTCATAGGCCAGCATCAGAACGATGCGGTCGGCCATGGTCTCGTTAAGGCGCGAGAAGAACTGGCGGTTTAGATAGGGCCGCCCCCATTTCCGCGCGCCGGTGTCCTCGTAGAAGTCGTAGAACGCGTCCCAGTGGTGTTCCTTGAGGTCGGCGCCACTGAGCCACTTGACTGTCAGGCCATCGACCAGAGCATCGCGGCGCTCGCGCCTGATCGCCTTGCGCTTGCGCGATGAGAGCGTCTCGAGAAATTCGTCGAAACTGCCAAATCCTTCATTGTGCCAATGAAACTGCGTATCGAGCCGCATCAGCCAGTCCTGGGCCGCAATTTCCTCGGCTTCGGCGGCAGGAACGAAGGTGGCATGGACCGATGAAGCCTGCCGTTGCACGGCCAACTCCTGGGATGCCGCGAGCAGCGCAGCTTTGATTGCAGCATCGCCCGAGGGCACGAGGAGCTTGGGGGCAGTCGCCGGGGTGAAGGGTACCGAGCATTGCAGCTTGGGATAGTAGCTGCCGCCTGCGCGTTCGAGCGCATCGGCCCAGCCATGATCGAATACATACTCGCCCATGGAGTGGGACTTTAGAAAGAGTGGCATGAGGCCGACATTGCGGCCCGTTTCGTCACTCAGCAGAATGTGCTGTGCCTGCCATCCCGTTTGTCCCGTGGCGCAGCCCGACACCTCGAGCGCCAGAAAGAACGCGTGATCCAGGAACGGATTGTCAGTGCGTCCGTCGGTCGAGGGCACAAGGCTGTTCCACACGTCAGCGGGAATGCTGGCCGTGCTCGGATGGATGGTCGCGCGAAATGTAGGTTGATCTGCCAAGGGAGGTCCGGCGGGGGGTCAATGTCGTGGCCAAGATAGGTCTGTTCGCCTGTCAATGTAAGGTTCTGCACATCGGACATCACGCGGATTTGGCGACCGGCGTGAGCCCCGAACATGGTCTGAGCGGCAAAGGCCGCCGACGCTGCGGCCTCTGCTTGGTGGAGCGGCTTGAACCAGCGTGACGGGGATGGTCGAGCTAGACCTCGACCACTGCCTCGATCTCCACGGCCGCTCCGAAGGGCAGGGAGGCCACACCGAAGGCGGCGCGGGCATGCTTGCCCTTGTCGCCGAGGACGCCAACAAGCAGGTTCGAGCAGCCATTGGCAACCAGATGCTGTTCGGTAAATTCGGGGGTCGAGGCCACCAGAACGGTCACTTTGAGAATGCGCTTGATATCCTCAAGCGGCACGCCACCCATATGGACGATCTGCGACAGCACGTTGATGGCGGCGAGCTCGGCGGCATTGCCGCCCTGCACGACATTCATCGTATCGCCCAGCAGGCCCGTCACGACGCCGTTCTCGTTGCTCGAAATCTGGCCCGAGACATAGAGGATATTGCCGGACCGGGTGACTGGCACATAGCTGGCGACCGGCGACTTGGGCGCGGGCAGTTCGTAGCCATATTCGCGGAGCTTTTCGATCGGACTGGTCATCGGGTCTTGCCTTCGTTCTGGTCGTCTGGTTTGTCCGGCAGAACTGCCGGCTTTTGCTTGTAGAGCTTGCCGCGGACCACGGCCTCGCGGCCAAAGCGATCGCGAACACGGTCCATGGCCCGCTCTGCCGCCGCCTTGCGGGCGGTGGCGGGTTCCAGCAGGTCCGCCGGATCACTGCCATCAGCGGCTTCGATACCTGAAACACCGATTCCGATCAGGCGGAAAGCGGTGCCATCGACTTCGCGTTGTAATAGTGACAGGCCGGTATCGTAGATCACATTGGCCAGTTGTGTCGGGATCATCAAGTGCCGTGCGCGGGTGCGCAAGCGGAAACCGGCGGATTTGAGCTTCAGCGTTACAGTGTCGCCGACAACATTCTTGGCCTTGAGGCGCTCCGAAAGCCGTTCGGTTACCTTGAGCAGTTCGATGGAAAGCGCCTCTAGCCCGCTGATGTCCGTGTTGAAGGTGGTTTCGGACGAAATGGTCTTCATCTCGCCATCGGGGGAAATCCGGCGCGCATCTTCGCCCTGCGCCAGCCTTGCGAGGCGGGCGCCGGTTTCCCCGTAGGCCCGGATCAGGTTTTCCGGCGGTTCCGCCTGGAGCTGGCCGATCGTCACCAAGCCATCCTTGCGCAGTGCTTCGGTGAAGACCTTGCCCACGCCATAGATGAGACTGATGGGCCTGGGCGCCAGAAAGCCCAGCGTCTCCGCCTTGCCGATGACCGCAAAGCCGCGGGGCTTGTCGAGGTCCGAGGCAATCTTGGCCAGGAACTTGTTGTGGCTCAGGCCTATGGAGATGCTGACGCCGATCTCGTTTTCCACGGCCCGCGCGAATCGGGCCAGGACAAGTGCCGGCGGCGCCTTGTGCAGGGCCTGGGTGCCGGAGAGATCGAGAAATGCCTCGTCGATGGAAAGCGGCTCCACAAGGGGCGTGAGCGCATCCATGAGCTGTCGGATCTGGCGGCTGACGGCGACATATTTGGCCATGTCAGGCTTGAGGACAACGGCGTCGGGGCAGAGTTGGCGTGCCTTGAACATGGGCATGGCCGAACGGACACCGGACTGTCGCGCAATATAGCAGCAGGTCGACACGACCCCGCGCACCCCTCCGCCGATGATCAACGGTTTGTCACGCAGGCTTGGGTCGTCACGTTTTTCCACCGAGGCGTAGAAGGCATCGCAGTCGACATGGGCAATCGAGAGCGCGAATAGCTCATTGTGGCTACGCAGGCGTGGCGAACCACAATCGGGGCAGCGCGACGGCGCGGCGGCGCCGGAGCCATGCGCCAGACAGTCGCGACAGAGCCATTCGTGATTCACGCATCACCCCGACGGGTTGAGCCGATGCCAGACCCGCATGAACTGTTCCGGTGCCAGGCCGGAATTAGCGCAGAGGGCGAGCAGAATCGGTTCGTTTGAGGCAAAGTAGTCGATGAGCCCGCGTTGCAGGGCAGGGGAGCCGACGGAGCGTCGCAGGGCATCGGGATCAAGGCCGGCATACTGCATGAAAGCCAGCAGTTCGTCGGGGTTCTCGGCCAGGTAGCCCAGGCAGGCCTCGGCCAGCGGCGCAACGGAAGGTTCGACTGGCTCAGAGCGCGGCAAAGTGGGTCTCATTTGGTGTTTTGTAAGAGATTCAATGGTAGCTGAACCGAGCGGCAAAGCGAAGCGCCGCCAGCGCCTTATCGGTGCGGAGAAGTATCTATGCCCAAGACCGTGATGATCGTTGAAGATAACGAGCTCAACATGAAGCTCTTCAACGACCTGCTTGAATCGCGTGGCTATTCCGTCATCCAGACCCGCAATGGCATGGAAGCGCTCGACCTTGCGCGCGCCCACCGGCCAGACCTGATCCTGATGGATATCCAGCTGCCCGAGGTTTCGGGACTGGTCGTCACGAAATGGCTCAAGGACGACGAAGACCTGGCGCATATACCCGTGATCGCTGTGACGGCCTTCGCGATGAAGGGCGACGAGGAGCGGATTCTGCAAGGCGGTTGCGAGGGTTACATCAGCAAGCCGATCTCCGTGCCTCACTTTCTGGAAACTATTGCCCGCTACATTGGCCCCGCCTGATCATCGGCGGCGGTTTATCCGGACTGCCTGATCGGTCGCTTGACGCCGTGGTGGACGCCACAGGCCGGCGGAGCAATTTGGGGTCCAGAGGTGACTGCACGCGTACTGATCGTTGACGACATCCCCACCAATGTCAGGCTGCTCGAAGCCCGCCTGACGGCTGAGTATTTCGATGTTGTCACCGCATCTTCGGGCCCGCAGGCGCTCGATATCTGCCAGACAACCGACGTCGACATCGTGCTGCTCGACGTCATGATGCCGGATATGGATGGCTTTGAGGTCTGCAAGCGGCTCAAGTCGAATCCGCGGACGCAGCATGTTCCGGTCTTGATGATCACGGCCCTGGACCAGCCTTCCGACCGGGTGAAGGGGCTGGAGGTTGGTGCGGACGACTTCCTGACCAAGCCGGTGGACGATGTGCAGTTGATGGCGCGCGTCAAAAGCCTGGTACGTCTCAAGTCCTTGACCGACGAGTTGCGCGCTCGGGCTATGACGGGCCAGCAGATTGCCATCGAAGATGCGATCCGGGCCATGGACAAGATCACGACCGCCGGCGGTTCCATCCTGCTGGTGGATACGGATCAGCGCCATGCCGAGCGGATAAAGGAGTATCTCGCGCCTGAACACAGCGTGGATATACTCACCCAGCCGGCCGATGCGGTGTTCCAAGTGACTGGGGCGCAATACGAATTGGCGTTGGTGGCGATGTCGCTGACCGATTTCGATCCACTGCGGGTGTGCTCGCAGATTCGGACGGTCGAGCATACGCGGACCCTGCCCATCATTCTGATCGCCGACGAGGCGGACAAGCCGCGGGTGGTGCGGGCGCTGGACCTGGGAATCAACGACTTCATTGCCCGGCCGGTGGAGCGCAATGAACTGGCGGCGCGGGTGCGGACGCAAATCCGCCGGCACCGCTACGCCATGGAGTTGCGCGAAAGCGTCAACAATACCATGGCCTTAGCCGTAACCGACGACATGACCGGGCTCTATAACCGGCGCTATTTCGATCGCCATCTCAGCGTCATGCTCGGCAAGGCGCAGGGGCAGGAGCGCGACATGGCGCTGATGATCCTGGATATCGACCACTTCAAGGCGGTCAACGACACCTATGGGCACGATATCGGCGATGCGGTGCTGCGTGAGTTCGCGATTCGCTTGAAGAGAAACATCCGGGGCGTTGATCTGGCTTGCAGATTTGGCGGCGAGGAGTTCGTGGTCCTGATGCCCGACACCGACTTCGGCCAGGCCGAGATGGTGGCGGAGCGGGTGCGGCAGTCGATCGCCGAGCGGGTTTTCGAGGTCAATGCCGGCCGGCCGCTGTCGGTTACGGTTTCGGCTGGGGTGGCGCTCAATGAGAGCGATGCCGACACGCCGGAAACGCTGATCAAGCGGGCCGATGTGGCGCTGTACCGGGCGAAGCGTGCGGGGCGGAACCGGGTGGTCTTCGACGCTGCGTAGTTGCAGCCGGAAACCGACACGTTAGGGTTAACTGTTATAGTTACCAAAGGTTTAGCAGGCGCGAAGCGCCGGATTTCCTTGAGTTTACGCGGCCAACGGGTAGGTTGCCCTCACCAGCGAGTGTTTCAAAACGGGACAGTCGCTGAGGGTTCCCTACGGCTCACTCAGGTCCGCCGCAACTCCTGAGTCCCCGTAGGGCCGGCTGGCCCGGAAGCGTGCAGAGGCCTCATCTACATGCCGCTCCGGGTCAGCTACCCACCCCCTCGCAGATCAGGGAATTGGCTAGCGCATTGTTAGCACCGAGTGTCGCATCTGGTGACATTTGCGCAGCAAAAAGCCCCGCATCGGTGATGCGGGGCTTTTGCAACTATTCGACCATTCAGGCGCCAGATTACTTGATCTTGGCTTCCTTGAATTCGACATGCTTGCGCACGACCGGATCGTACTTGTTGTACGAGAGCTTCTCGGTCTGGGTACGGGCATTCTTCTTGGTGACGTAGTAGTAGCCAGTATCAGCCGTCGACACGAGCTTGATCTTGACGGAAGCGGCTTTGGCCATTGCAGTGTCCTCGACAAACAATAAGGCGCCGCGAAATGGCGGCGCTTTGAATTTGGGCGCAACCTACGGATTTGCCGCAGATTGTCAAGCCAGAGTTCAGTCGATCTGGCCGGTACCGAAGCGATACATGCGGTTGGCCCATTGCAGGCCCACGATGCTGCCCTTGACCGATGGCAGGATGGCCAGCGGCATGATCACCGCCAGCGGCAGCACGGTATAGAGATAGACGGCCGGATTGACGTGATAGCTCATCTCCATGTGCATCATGGCCAGGATCAGGATGTGGCCGACGATGGTGATGGCGATATAGGGCGGGAAGTCGTCCGCGCGATGCAGGTTGAGCTGTTCGCCGCAGGCGTCGCACTGATCTGCCACCTTGAGGTAGGCGCGGAACATCTTGCCCTGGCCGCAATGTGGGCAGCGGCATAGGGTGCCGCGCCACATGGCCTGGAGAACGCTGCGCTCGTCCTGAGCGGTGGCCTGGCTGTCCATTTCTACCTCTTCCTGCGTCCCTTGGGGCCGAAGGAGCTAGATGAGCGCTTCTTGACCCGCCTTGCAGATGACGGATTGACGCGGGTGCCCTCCGACAGCAGCTCGAAGCGGAGGGCGCCGGCCACGGGTGCGGCCTCCACCAATCGTACCGTCACGAGGTCGCCCAGGCCGAACTTCTCGCCGGTACGATCCCCGATCATGGCCTGCTGGTCTTCGGCATAGCGGTAATAGTCCTGCCCCAGCGTCGAAGCGGGAATGAAGCCGTCGGCGCCAGTCTCCAGCAGTCGCACGAACAGACCCGAACGGGTGACGCCGGAAATGCGCCCCTCGAAGCGCGCGCCGATCTGGCCGGCGAGGAACTGCGCCAGCAGGCGGTCCGCGGTTTCGCGCTCTGCCATCATGGCGCGGCGCTCAGTTGCGGAAATGTGCTGGGCAATGCCGGCGAGCTTGAGCGCCTCGCTTTCGCTGAGCCCGTCATTGCCGAGGTCCAGGGCGGTAATCAGCGCGCGATGCACGATGAGGTCGGCATAGCGGCGGATGGGCGAGGTGAAATGGGCGTAGCGGTCGAGATTGAGGCCGAAGTGGCCGTAATTCTCGTTGTCGTAGATCGCCTGCGCCTGGCTGCGCAGCACCATTTCGGAAACCTGCTCGATATTGCCGGCCTTGCGGGCCTGGCCGAGCACGCCGTTGAAGTCAGCGGCGCGCACGCTGTCGGACTTCTTGATGGAGAGATCAAGCGAGCCGAGGAAGTCGCGCAGTGCCTGCAGCTTTTCCGAGGATGGTTCGTCGTGGACGCGATAGAGCAGGGGCGTCTTGCGGGCTTCCAGCGTCTCGGCGGCCGCAACGTTGGCGGCAATCATCATTTCCTCGATCAGTCGATGGGCATCGAGCCGCTCAGGAATGCGGATATCCTTCACCATGCCCTTGTCATCGAGCACGATCTTGCGCTCGGGCAGATCGAGATCGAGCGGGGCGCGCTTGTCCCGCGCCTTGGTCATGGCGTCGTAGGCGGCGTAGAGCGGGCGCAGGATGGGGTCGAGCAGCGGACCGGTCTGGTCATCGGGATTGCCATCGATGGCCGCCTGGGCCTGCTGGTAGCTGAGCCTGGCCGCCGAGCGCATGAGGATGCGGTGAAAGCTGTGGCTCTTCTTGTGGCCGCCGGCGTCGAAGACCATGCGCACCGCGAGGGCAGCGCGCGGCTCGCCCTGCTTGAGCGAGCACAGGTCGTTGGATATACGCTCGGGCAGCATGGGTACGACGCGATCGGGAAAATAGACCGAATTGCCGCGCAGATAGGCCTCGCGGTCGAGCGCCGTGCCGGGACGGACATAGGCGGCGACATCGGCGATAGCGACGGTGACGATGTGGCCGCAGGGATTGGCTTCGTCGTCGTCGGGCTGGGCGTGGACGGCGTCGTCATGATCCTTGGCGTCAAAGGGATCAATGGTGACCAGCGGCAGTTCGCGCCAGTCTTCGCGTCCCTTGAGGCTTGCCTGCGCTGCCTGTTCGGCTTCGCGGATCACCGACTCGGGAAAGCGATAGGGAATATCGAGGTTGTGGATGGCGATGAGGCTGACGGCGCCTTCGGAGGCCGGATTGCCGATGACGGCAGTGACCCTGGCGCGGGGGATCATCAGGCGCCCGGAAAGCTTGACCTCGACCTCGACCAGATCGCCGTCGCGTGCGTCGAGCAGGTCGCCAAGCGGAATGCGCATTTCCTTCTGCTTGCGGTCGACCGGAATGAGGCGAGCGCCATCCTCATCCATGCGCACAATGCCGATCTGGCCGCGGCGTGGCTTGTCGAGGATCTTCATGGCCTTGGCGGTGTAGACCGGCAACTCGCCATCGCCGGCATCGATGCGGGCAAGGATGCGGTCTCCCGGCGCGGGCACGACGCGGGCATCGCGACCGCCGAGCACGGTGACTCGTGGCTTTTCGCCTTCCTCGTCGTTCCACTGTGCCGGGAAGGCGTGCAGATCGTCCGGGTCGGCATCGGTGGGGATATCGAGGACCGTGACATGGGGCAGGGCGGCGGTGCGGCGCAGGGCCTTGCGGGTGCGCGTGATGACGCCTTCGCCTTCCAGCTCGGCCAGCATGGCCTTGAACGGGCGGCGCATGTCGCCGCGAATGCCGAACACCTTGGCCAGATCGCGCTTGCCCTTGATGTCGGACTGCTGGGCAAGGGCCTCGAGCAGTTGCTCGCGGGTCGGGAGGGCGCTGGCGCGTGGGGTGGTGGCTCGGCGCGGGCCGGATGTGCCCTTGGGTTTTTTTATGGTTGGCTTGGCCATGAAGCAATTTCGTTGGAGGTGAGCGATATGTAGGTGATGACGCCGTATTTGCCAAATGCGCGAGACGTGCGGTGGCTGCATGGGTTGGCGACCGGTCGTTGTTCGCCCATGCGCAGAGCTGGAACCCGGAGCGGAAACGTCCGTTCACCCTCAAACCTATGGAGGGTTGTCGCATGCAAAGAGGTATCTGGACCGCCGTGCTCATCATCGTGGTCCTTGGCGTCCTGGCCGCCACGTTAAGCTTTTTCCAGGGCGCCGGCGTCAACAGCGACAATCCGGTCGTCGAGACGCAGGAGGGTACGCGCGAAGAATAGCCGATCGGTGCAGCCTGCGGCGGCATCGGCAGGTGCTACAGTCTGCCGGTATTCTGATTCCCGGCAGCTAGATGAGCATTCCCTTTTTCGACGGCCACAACGACACCCTGCTGCGCCTGCTGGAGGCGCCGGGCAGGGACACGGAACAATCGTTCATCGACGGTGGTGGTGGTGGGCATATCGACCTGCCCCGGGCAAAGGCCGCCGGCATGAAGGGCGGCTTTTTTGCCATGTTCCCACCACCGCTCAAGAGTAATCTCGCGGCGGTCAGCGGTAGCTCTTTGCTCAATCCCAACCTGCCACCCGAACTGGCGCTATCCGATGCGCTGGTCTCGACCAGCGGCATGGCCTCTGTGCTGCTGCGACTGGAACGGACGGGCGCGCTGGCGATCTGCCGCAACAGTGGGGAGATACGCGCGGCGATGGCGCAAGACCGGCTGGCCGCGATCTTCCATATCGAGGGCGCGGAAGCCATCGATACCGAGTTCCGCTCGCTGGACCTGCTTCATGCGGCCGGGTTGCGCTCGATCGGCATCACCTGGAGCCGGGCCAATTCCTTTGGCACCGGGGTGCCCTTCCGTCACAATGTTGACCCCGATATCGGGCCCGGGCTGAGCGATGCGGGCAAGGAGCTCGTGCGCGTCTGCGATGGCATGGGCATCATGATCGATCTGAGCCATCTCAACGCCGCCGGTTTCCGCGACGTCGCGGCCATAGGCAGCAAGCCGCTGGTCGCCACCCATTCCAATGTGCATGCCATCTGCCCGCATGCGCGCAACCTGGTGGACTGGCAGCTGGCGGCCATTGCCGAAAGTGGCGGCGTGGTGGGGCTCAACTTCGCCACCGGCTTCCTGCGGCCGGACGGCAAGTTCACGCCCGAAACCGAAATCGAGACGATGGTTCGCCACGTGGATGCGCTGGTAGAGGTGCTGGGCGAGGATGGCGTAGCGTTGGGCAGCGATTTCGACGGGGCGATGGTGCCAGCGGCCATCGGTGACGTCACCGGGGTGCCCAAGCTGCTGCAGGCGCTGCTGGACAAGGGATATGGCGAGACGCTGGTGCGGCGAATTGCCTTGGACAACTGGCTGGCACTGCTGGAACGCAGCATCGGCTAGGAGTGGCAGGCGCTCTCGCGTCAAGCCCTGCCAAAGAATTAGTCCAGAACATTGGCCGGGCAAAACAAGCCCTTGAAAAGCCTAAATTTATGGTCATGTTCAGGACGTGCTCCGCACGCCTCGCATTTCGTCAACACAATCGCTTCCAGCCGCTGTGCATGGAAGCCAGGAGGTCAATCATGTCTGCCCGCAAGCTCTGTCAATCATGTGCTGGACCCCGGCCGCGTGCCGCTGTCCGTTGCCCATGGTGCCTGGCAAGCTACACCTCGCCCGCGCGTGTTCCCGAGCATCTGTTCGGAACGGCAGAGGGGGAGAAAGGCATGGCACCCGGAACTTACCAGCCGGCGGCCCGGTCGCGCCGCTAGTGCGACCAAAGGCCCCTGGCTTTAACCTGGCTTATGGCCATGATGGCGACAGCGGCGCCTGCCGGAAACGACGGCGCCGCAGGGGCTTGAGCGCTGAACAGCCAGGCGCTCGCCCCGACTTTCCCAAGCATCCTGCACGGAACCGCTATCTCGGACCAGCCGTTTTCACACAAAGGAGAACGGCCATGTCTACAAGCAAAGAAACGATCATCGAACTTGAAACCCGCTTCTGGCAGAGCATGGTGGACAAGGACGCGAAACTCGCCAAGTCGATGATCGCCGATGATTGTCTCGTCACCGGCCCGATGGGCGCCATGCGCATCGATCCCGACAAGTACGAGCAGATGACCGAGGATGGCCAGTGGACCCTGGACAGCTTCACCTTCAGCGACCTGGAGGTGATCTTCCCATCCGAGGAAACGGCCATCGTCGCCTACAAGGTCCGCCAGAAGGGCGAGATGGGCGGCAGGGCCATGGATTTGAACTGTGCCGACAGCACGACATGGATACGCAGCGGCGCGCACTGGAAGTGCGCCCTGCATACCGAGACCATGCTGCAGAACTAGGCCAAGCCTAGAACGGCACGTCTTCCGCCTTTACCGTCTTCTTGGCGGGTGCCTTTTTCGCGGCGGGCTTCTTTTCGGCGGCAGACGCTGCCGGGGCCTTCTTGGCTGCGGTCTTCTTGGCCGCCGGCTTCTTGGCAGCGGCCTTCTTTGCCGGGGCCTTCTTGACCTTCTTGCCAGTGGCTTCGGCGCGGGCAACAATCCAGGCGACGGCCTGATCGAGCGTCACCGCCTCGGGCGCCACATCCTTGGGGATGGTGGCGTTGATCTTGCCCTGGTTCACATAGGGGCCATAGCGGCCAGCACGGACGGTGATAGGACCGTTGTCGTGCTCGAAGGTCTGGATGGCGGCGACGGCAGCACCGCCACGCTTGAAGCCGCCAGCGGCCTTCTGGGCGATGAGGTCGACGGCGCGATTGATGCCGACGGTGAAGACCTCTTCCACGTCGGGCAGGTTGGCGTATTTGCCGTCATGCAGGATGAAGGGGCCGTAGCGGCCCAGGCCGGCGGTGATGGGCAGGCCGGTCTCGGGATGGAGTCCCACTTCGCGCGGCAGCGACAGCAGCTTGAGAGCGCCTTCCAGCGTCAGCGAGGCTGCGTCCCAGCCCTTGGGGAGGGACGAACGCTTGGGCTCCTTGCCGTCGCCAAGCTGGACATAGGGCCCAAACCGACCGGACTTGAGGTGGACCTCTTCGCCCGTCTCCGGATCGGTGCCGAGCACGCCATCACCGGGTGCGGCTTCCGAGGAGCGGCCGGCGGCTGCGTCGGACAGCTGCGTCGTGTGCTTGCATTCGGGATAGTTCGAGCAGCCGATGAAGGCGCCGAACTTGCCCAGCTTGAGCGAGAGCTGGCCGGTGCCGCAGGTGGGGCAGCGGCGTGGGTCGGATCCATCTTCCTTGGGCGGGAAGATGCGGCTGGCCAGGGCATCGTTGAGCGCGTCGAGCACTTCGGAGACGCGGAGATCCTTGATCTCCTCGGTCGCGGCGGTGAAGTCCTTCCAGAAATCGCGCAGCACCTGCTTGTAGTCGAGATCGCCGGCGGAAATCTCGTCGAGCTGCTCTTCGAGCCCGGCGGTGAAGCCGTATTCGACATAGCGGTTGAAGAAGTTCTCGAGGAAGGCGGTGACGATGCGGCCGCGATCCTCGGGATGCAGCGCCTTGCCCTCGAGGCGGACATAGTCGCGGTCCTTGAGCGTGGTGAGCGTTGCCGCATAGGTGGAGGGCCGGCCGATGCCGAGCTCTTCCATCTTCTTGATCAGGCTCGCCTCGGTATAGCGGCTGGGCGGCTGGGTGAAATGCTGCTCGATCTCGACGGACTGGAGGGCCGGCTTGTCGCCGACGGCCAGCGGCGGCAGCTCGCGGCTTTCCTCGTCGTCGTCTTCGGGCTCGTCGGATTTGACCTCGACGCCATAGAGCTTGAGGAAACCGGGGAAGGTGACGACGGAGCCGACGGCGCGCAGTTCGACGGCGCGGCCGGGGACGTTGACGGCGATATCGACGGTGGTGCGGTCGATCTCGGCGGACTTCATCTGGGAAGCCAGGGTGCGGCGCCAGATCAGGCCGTAGAGCTTGGCCTGGTCGGCATCGAGATGGAGGTTTTCCGGCCGCTTGAACATGTCGGTGGGGCGGATCGCCTCGTGCGCCTCCTGGGCGTTCTTGGCCTTGGTCTGATAGATGCGAGCCTTTTCGGGGAGGTATTCCTCGCCGAAATATTTGCCGATCACCGAGCGCGCCATGGCAATGCCCTCGGGGGCCATCTGCACGGCGTCGGTACGCATATAGGTGATGAGGCCGTCTTCGTAGAGGCGCTGGGCGATCTGCATGGTGCGCGAAGGCGACAGGCCCAGGCGCGAGGAGGCGTCCTGCTGCAGGCTCGAGGTGGTGAAGGGCGCGTAGGGATTGCGCTTTGTCGGCTTCTTTTCCACCGAGGAGACGTTGAACTGGCCCGTTTCGATGAGCTTTTTCAGCTCGGCAGCGTTTTCGCCGGTCTTGATGTCGAGCTTGTCGGTCTTCTTGCCATCGACCGAGAACAGGCGGGCGAGGAAGCTCTTGCCGGACTGGGCCAGCTTGGCTTCGACGGACCAGTATTCGTCGGGCTTGAACTTCTCGATCTCGGCTTCGCGGTCGGAGACGAGGCGCAGGGCCACGGACTGCACGCGGCCAGCCGAGCGCGAGCCGGGCAGCTTGCGCCAGAGGATCGGCGAGAGGGTGAAGCCGACGAGATAATCGAGGGCGCGGCGGGCCAGGTAGGCATCGACCAGCGGCATGTCGATGTCGCGCGGCCTGGCCATGGCGGCGGTGACCGCATCCTTGGTGATGGCGTTGAAGACGACGCGCTGGACCGGAGTGTCTTTCTTGAGCGCCTTCTTCTGGCGCAGCACGTCGAGCACATGCCAGGATATGGCCTCGCCTTCGCGGTCCGGGTCGGTTGCGAGGATCAGGCCGTCGGCGCCCTTGAGGGCATTGGCAATGTCGTTGAGGCGCTTGCGCGAGGCGGTATCGACCTCCCAGGACATGGCGAAGTCTTCGTCGGGACGGACCGAACCATCCTTGGCGGGCAGGTCGCGGACATGGCCGAAGGAGGCCAGGACTTCATAGCCTGAACCGAGATATTTGTTGATTGTCTTGGCTTTAGCCGGACTTTCAACGACGACGACCTGCATGGAATTTCCGTTCCGCAACGCTTGATGAGAAGTGGCGCAACATGGTGAAGCGGAAGGAAGGTGTCAACGGGCCGGAAATGGCGCGCGGCGGCTCTCTCTTAGAGAGAGGAAAATTGCAGGGCTTTCCCGGTGGTTCGCCGCCTTGCATCTGCCATACCAGATGTGCAGGATTGGTGAGGCGCATTCGCGCCTCGCCCCGCCGCATTGCCCCGCCCGACTGGCCGCGCCTCCCGGTGCCTGCCGTCCGCCAGACATTGCCGGCTGTTCAGGAGGATTTTGCTATGGAATATCGCAAGCTCGGCAATAGCGGCGCCGTCGTTTCGGCCTACTGCCTCGGCACCATGACCTTTGGGGCGGAGTCGGACGAGGCAACGTCGTTCCGGCTGATGGACGACTATGTCGCCGCGGGCGGCAATTTCCTCGATACCGCCAATGTCTATAGCGCCGGGGTTTCCGAGGAGATCGTCGGGCGCTGGCTCAAGACCAAGCCGACGGGGCTGCGCGACCTGGTGATCACCACCAAGGGCCGCTTCCCGATGGGCGATGGCCCCAACCATCTCGGCCTCTCGCGCAAGAACCTGCGCGAGGCGCTGGACGCCTCGCTCAAGCGGCTGGGCGTCGAGCATATCGACCTCTACCAGATGCATGCCTTCGACGCGCTGACGCCGCTCGAGGAAACGCTGCGGTTTCTCGACGACTCGATCCGTAACGGCAAGATTGCCTATTACGGCTTCTCGAACTTTCTGGGCTGGCAGCTGACCAAGGCGGCGTGGCTGGCCAAGGCCAATGGCTACCAGCCGCCGGTGACGCTGCAGCCGCAATATAACCTCCTGGTGCGCGACATCGAGCACGAGATCGTGCCGGCGGCACTCGATGCCCAGATCGGCCTGCTGCCATGGTCGCCGCTGGGCGGGGGGTGGCTGTCGGGCAAGTACAAGCGCGACAAGATGCCGACAGGCGCGACGCGGCTGGGCGAAAACCCCAAGCGCGGCATGGAAGCGTTCGAGAAACGCAATGCCAACCTACGGACCTGGGAGGTCATCGGCGCCGTGGAGGATATTGCCAAGGCGCGCGGGGCAACGATGGCGCAGGTGGCGCTGGCCTGGGTCGCCGCGCAGCCAGCGGTGACATCGGTAATCCTGGGCGCGCGGACGACCGAGCAGCTGGCGGACAACCTCGGCGCGGCCTCGCTGAGCCTGAGTAGCGAAGAAATTGCGCGGCTGAGCGAAGTCAGCAAGCCGGAAATGTCGGATTATCCCTACGGAACGGGTGGCATTGGCCAGCGGCACCGCAAGCTCGAGGGTGGGCGGTAGGCCGGACCGCTAGTAGCGGAGCGCCACCAATTGCCCGCTCGACCACTCGATCTGACCGGCCAGGTCGAGCTCGAGCAGCAGCATCTGCATGGCGGAGGCAGTGAGGCCGGTCTGGCGGAGCAGTTCATCCACATCGACCGCGGTAGGGCCAAGGGCGGCGAGCAGACGGGACTTGTCGTCGTCGGTGGGAGGTGGGGATTCGGGCACCAGGTCGGGTTCCCAGTCGCGGTCGAAGAGCGCGTTGCGGGACGGATCGGCGCTGCCCAGCGTGTCGATGATGTCCTGCGCGCAGGTGACGAGCCGCGCTCCCTGCTGGATCAGGGCATTGCCGCCTTCGGCGCGTGGATCGAGCGGGGAGCCGGGCACGGCGAAGACGTCGCGGTTCTGCTCCAGCGCCAGCCTGGCGGTGATCAGCGAACCACTTCGTTTGGCCGCTTCCACCACGACAATGCCCAGAGAGAGACCGGAAACCAGCCGGTTACGCCTGGGGAAGTCGCGGGCCCGAGGTTCCCAGCCCAGCGGCATTTCGGTCACCAGGGCACCGCCCTGATCGAGAATATCGTGGGCGAGCGGGATGTTCTCGGAGGGATAGATCTGGTCGAAGCCGCCGGCCAGCACGGCGACGGTGCCGGTGGCGAGGGTGGCGCGATGAGCGGCAGTATCGATGCCACGGGCCAGGCCTGACACCACGGTGTAGCCGCGGTCGCCGAGATCGCCGGCCAGTTGGCGGGTCATCTTGATGCCGGCGGCAGACGCATTGCGGGCGCCGACGATGCCCACGGTGCGCTGCCAGTCGAGGTTCGGGCCGGTAGCCAGCGTCAGCAGGGGCGGCGCGGCGGGAATGTGGTTGAGGAGGTCCGGGTAGCCGGGTTCGCCGCTGGCGACGAGGCGGGCGCCATAGCGGGCAAGGCCCGCGATCTCATCCTCGGCCTCGGACTGACTGGTGATGCGCAGGGCCTTGCCGGTGCGCCTGAGCAGTCCGGGCAGGGCATCGAGCGCGGCTTCGGCAGAGGCGAAGCGGTTGAGCAACTGGCGAAAGGTGGCCGGGCCGACATTGTCGGACCGGAGCAAGCGCAGCCAGGCGATGCGCTGCCGGTCGGTGAGAGTGGCACCCGGCAGCGGCGCCAAGGCCTATTGCGCCTTCTTTTCCGAGCCGATCCTGGGCTCGGTGCCGCGGATCAGCCGGACGATGTTCTCGCGATGCTGGAAGAAGAGCAGCACGGCAATGACGGCGGCAGTGGCCGCCAGCCATTCGTCGACGACGACATAGGCGAAAATGGGCGCGGTAGCAGCCGCGGTCAGTGCGGCCAGCGAGCTCATCTTGCGGGCAAAGGCGATCAGCAGCCAGACGGCACAGAAGATGAGGCCAACCGGCCACGACAGGGCGAGGAGCGAGCCAATCATCACTGCGACGCCCTTGCCGCCCTTGAAGCCGAGCCAGACGGGGAAGCAGTGGCCGACAACGGCACCGATGGCCGCCAGCATGGCCGCATGTTCGCCCCAATAGTAGCGGGCGACGAGGACCGGGAGGGCGGCCTTGGCGGCATCGAGGACGAGGGTGCCCGCAGCGATCCAGCGATTGCCGGTGCGCAGCACATTGGTGGCGCCGATATTGCCCGAGCCGATGGCGCGGATATCGCCCAGGCCGGCGGCCCGGGTCAAAAGCAGGCCGAAGGGCACCGAGCCGCACAGATAGCCGAGGATGGCGGCGTAGATCAGGGTCACGTCCATTGGCTCAGCTCTCCGTATGCATATGGACGGTCTGGCCGCCCACGATGGTGCGCATCACCTTGCCAGCGAGTCGCGCGCCTTCAAAGGCGGTATTACGCGATCTCGACCGGAAATCGCCTTCGCTGACCTGCCAGGGATAATCGAGATCAAAGAGGATCAGGTCGGCCGGTGCGCCTCTCGCAATGCGACCGGAGGCCAGGCCCAGGATTTCGGCGGGCCGCTGGGTCATGGCGCGGAGGACGGTGAGCAGGTCGACATCGCCGGAATGAACGAGGCGCAGGGCGGCGGCCAGAAGGGTTTCGAGGCCGATGGCACCATCGGATGCCTCGGCAAAGGGCTGGCGCTTCACCTCGGCATCCTGCGGATCGTGATCGGAATGGATGGTGTCGATGGTGCCGTTGCGCAGGCCTTCGATCACGGCCTGGCGATCATCCTCGGAACGCAGGGGCGTCGAGAGCTTGAAGAAGGTGCGGTAGCGGCCGATGTCGTTCTCGTTAAGCGCGAGGTTGTTGATGGAAACCCCTGCCGTAACTGAACTGTTACGCTTCTTGGCTGCGGCCATGAGCTCGATCGAGGCGGCACAGGAGAGCTGGGCGGCGTGATATTTGCTGCCGGTGAGCGCGGCCAACTGCAGGTCACGGGCCAAGGGGATGGTCTCGGCCTCGCGCGGGATGCCCTTGAGACCCAGGATGGTGGCAAAGAGGCCCTCATTCATCACGCCGTCGCCGGTCAGGCTGCGATCGGAGAGGTGATGCACGATGGTCATGCCGTAATTGGCGGCATAGCTCATGACGGTGCGCAGCAGGGACGGCGACTGGATGGAATTGCGACCGTCGGTGAGGCAGACGGCACCGGCCTCCTGGAGCAGGCCGAATTCGGTCATCTCCTGGCCTTCAAGGCCCTTGGTTATGGCGCCGGCGGGGAGGACATTGACCTTGCTCGTGGCCCTGGCCCGGCGAATAAGGAAATCCACCAGGGCACCATCGTCCACGACCGGGCTGGTATCGGGCATCATCACGAAGCTGGTGACGCCGCCAGAGGCTGCGGCATCGCCCGCCGATTGCAGGGTTTCGCGATATTCCTTGCCCGGCTCGCCGGTGAAGACGCGCATGTCGATGAGGCCGGGCGCCAGGATCAGGCCGTTGGCATTGATGACTTCGGCACCGTCGGGCACGCCGATGGGCGCACCAAGGGCAATATCGACGATGTGGCCATCCTCGACCAGCACGGCGCCCCTGGCGTCGGTGCCGGAAGCCGGATCGACGATACGGGCATTTTCGATGAGCAGGGGGCGGGTCATTGCGCATCTCCTGCCGGCAGGAGCGCATCGAGCACGGCCATGCGCACGGCAACGCCCATTTCCACCTGATCGGTGATGACCGAGGCCGGGCCATCGGCAATGGCCGGATCGATCTCGACACCGCGATTCATCGGGCCGGGATGCATGACGATGGCGTCGGGCCTGGCGAAGGCCAGCTTCTCGGCGTCGAGACCATAGAAGCGATAGTATTCACGGACCGAGGGGATCATGCGGCCATTCGCCCGTTCATGCTGCAGGCGCAGCATCATGACCACGTCGGCGTCCTTGAGGCCTTCGCGCATGTCGGTGAAGACTTCGGTGGCCAGGTGTTCGATGCCAGCGGGAAGCAGGTTGCGCGGGGCAATGACGCGGGTGCGGACATTGAGCGCGCCGAGCAGCAGCAGGTTGGAGCGGACAACGCGGGAATTGGCGATATCGCCGCAGATGGCCACGGTGAGCCCCGAGATGCGGCCCTTGTGATTGCGGATGGTGAGCGCGTCGAGCAATGCCTGGGTGGGGTGCTCATGGGCGCC
>JADKLW010000057.1_pt2 | contig 20734 bp, 21 predicted proteins | sample 8641881 | NCBI WGS metagenome assembly JADKLW01 (sample SAMN16272185, study PRJNA661076) | feces metagenome | isolation source: fecal sample from diarrhoea affected cattle B | host: Bos taurus | place: South Africa: Lokaleng Village, Mahikeng | collected 2019-09 | reverse complement strand
AGCGCTCATTTTTTAATTTTACTATTCCAGTCATGCCAGCTGGGTAGCAGCGCTTCATTGGGAACAGACATGGATTGCGCCAGCAGCACGGCGCGGGCCGTGGCAATGGCAACGGCTTCCGCGGCCATGGTGCTCAACGTCATCATGCCCAGCGTCTTACCAGATTGACCGGTGCCCAAGGCAAACAGGGTGTCCCCATCGCTCATGGTGTGTACAGGGTTGATGCTGCGGGCCAACCCATCGTGCGCGGTCACTGCCAGGCGGTGGGCCTGCGTTTTGGTGATGCAGGCATCGGTCGCCACTACGCCGATGGTGGTGTTACTGCCCGCCAAAATAGGTTGGGGCTCCTCGCCGCGCAGCAGCGCATCGCGGGCGTTGAGCAAGCGCGAGCCATCTGCCGTGCGCGCTCCGGCAATTAGTGCTCCGGTATAGGGGTTGAACACATCGCCCAGCGCATTGCAGGCAACCAGTGCGCCGACGGTCACACCGTGTACGGTAATGCTGGCGGTGCCAATACCTCCTTTCATGGCGCGTTCCCAGCCAAAGATTTTGCCAATCACAGCGCCTGTGCCTGCACCCACACTGCCTTCTAAAGGCCGTTCTTTGCTGGCAACTTGGCACGCTGCATAGCCTGCTGCGGCATCGGGGCGAATGCGCATGTCCCCCAGCTTGACGTCAAACAGCACGGCGGCTGGTACCAAAGGAATGCTGCCAACGCCAATATCAAGACCTGCGCCGTGCTCCTCCAGCCATTTCACAGCGCCTGTGGCCGTTTCCAGCCCCCAGGCGCTGCCGCCTGCCAGCATGATGGCGTGTATCTCTTGCACCAAATTGCTGGGGTGCAGCAAATCGGTTTCACGGGTACCGGGGGCTGCGCCGCGTACATCTACGCCGGCGACTGCACCCTCGGGGCACAGCACCACACTGCAGCCAGTAGGCCGGCGCGCATCGGTGAAATGGCCGACGGAAATGCCTTGCACCAAAGCTATATGCCCGGTGTGTGTCAAAAGTTGTTGGTGCATGGGTGTATAGATGCTGGGACTAAATGGCAGAAAGTGCGGGGTGATCGCCACGCGCCAGTGCATCGGCGGTGGTGTTTTTATGGCGTGGAATCCATTGCACCTGTACACAGTCAAAGCAAGACTGCAAGGCCCGCACCGCGGCGTACAGCGTGCCCAGCCGCACAATGGGTTTGGGATGCGCCTGTGCAAGCTGCTCCTGCAGGATGCTGCTGTCGGTGTAGAGCTGAACGTTTTGAGCACCCTGGCTGCGTAACCATTGCAAGGTATGCAGGGCGGCCCTGGCTTCTGCCTCGTTGTTGCAGCCTACATGGGCGATGGCTTCGCTGAAAGACCAGGCACTGCCATCGGGCCGGTAGATGATGCCGCCCATGCGCATGCGGCCGGGATTGGGTTTGGCGCTGCCGTCAATGTACGCCGTCCAGAGATTCAAAGTGCCTGACATGCGGCCAGCTTAATCAGGCACAGGCTGTGCGGCAAGCAAGGGGACGTTTCAGAAAAAAAGCGCCTGTGAAAACACAGGCGCTTTTGCTTAGCGATCTCGCCGCGAATTAGCCGCGCAGTGCTGTCAATACTTCATCGAGCATCTTCTTGGCATCACCAAACAGCATGCGGTTGTTGTCTTTGTAGAACAGCGGATTGTCGACGCCCGCGTAACCCGAGGCCATGGAACGCTTCATCACGATGGATTGCTTGGCCTTCCACACTTCCAGCACCGGCATGCCAGCAATGGGGCTGTCCGGGTCATCTTGTGCGGCAGGGTTCACGATGTCGTTCGCACCAATCACGATGGCTACATCGGTCTCGGCGAAGTCGTCGTTGATCTCGTCCATCTCCATCACGATGTCGTAGGGCACCTTGGCTTCGGCCAGCAGCACGTTCATGTGACCGGGCATGCGACCTGCCACGGGGTGAATGGCAAAGCGCACATTCACGCCCTTGTCCCGCAGGGTTTTGACGATGTCGTTGACGGTGTGCTGGGCTTGCGCCACGGCCATGCCGTAGCCGGGGATGATGATGACGCTCTTGGCATCACGCAGCATGTCGGCGGTTTCCACAGCGCTTACGGGTGTCACTTCGCCTTGCGGCTCAGCGGCAGCGTCGTCGGCCGACTTCTTCTTGGGTGCGCCCGAACCAAAGCCGCCGGCAATCACGCTCAAGAAGTTGCGGTTCATGGCCTGGCACATGATGTAGCTCAGGATGGCCCCCGAGGAGCCCACCAGCGCGCCAGTCACGATCAGCAAGTCATTGCCCAGCATGAAGCCGGTAGCGGCCGCTGCCCAGCCCGAGTAGCTGTTGAGCATGGAGACCACTACGGGCATGTCGGCGCCGCCAATGGCCATCACCATGTGTACGCCAAACAGCAGGGCAATCACGGTCATGATGATCAGCGCAGGCATGCCAGCTTCAATGCTTGGGGCTTGCATGAAGGTGTAGCCAAAGTAGATCACCGCCAGCAGTGCCACCAAATTCATCCAGTGGCGCGCAGGCAGCAGCAGCGGCTTGCCGCCGATCTTTCCGTTGAGCTTGCCAAAGGCAATCAGCGAGCCCGAGAAGGTGACCGCGCCAATCAAAATGCCCACGTAGATTTCCACTTCGTGGATGGCTTTTTCTGCACCTGCCAGTTGAATGGACGTATCCACATAGCTGGCAAAACCCACTAAGCAGGCCGCCAGCCCGACCAGGCTGTGCATCAGCGCCACCAGCTCGGGCATCTGCGTCATCTTCACGGTCTTGGCCGCATACAGGCCAATGCCGCCGCCAATCACCAGCGCTGCCACAATCCAGGCCACGCCATCTGCTGTGACGCGTGGGCCAAATACCGTGGCCACAATCGCCAGGCCCATGCCCAGCATGCCAAAGAGATTGCCCCGGCGGGAGGTTTCCGGGTTGGACAGGCCACCCAGACTCAAGATAAACAAAATGGCCGCGCCCAGATAGGCGACGGTTGCGAGACTTTGGGACATTTGGAAGCTTCCTCTTATCGTTGTTCTTACTTGCGGAACATGGCCAGCATGCGGCGTGTGACGGCAAAGCCACCAAACATATTGATAGCAGTTAACACAAGTGCAGCAAAGGCTAGCCAGGTAATCAGGCTGTCAGGGCGGCCCTCACTACCAGCCGCAGGCGAAGCAATCTGCACCAGTGCGCCGATGGCAATGATCGACGAGATGGCGTTGGTCACGCTCATCAGTGGCGTGTGCAGTGCAGGCGTTACGTTCCACACCACCATGTAGCCGATAAAGCAGGCCAGCACAAACACAGTGAAGTGACCCAGGAAGGCCTCGGGCGCATAGGCGCCAATGAACCAGAAAGCCACCGCCGCAATCGCGAAGATGATGGCCAGGGTCTTGGCCGGCAGCGGGCCGCTGCTGCCGTGACCATGGCCGGACTTCTTTTGCTCCACGGCCACAGCAGGCTTGGGCGCAGGAGCCGGTGCGGTCTTTAAGGGCGGCGCGGGCCAGGTGATGGCACCGTCTTTGACTACGGTCAGACCGCGAATGGCGTCATCTTCCATGTTCACCATAGCCACGCCGTCCTTGGCTTTGCACAGCTCCTCGGTCAGGCGCAGCAAGTTGTTGGCGTACAGCGTGGACGACTGCTTGGCCAAGCGAGAGGGCAGGTCGGTGTAGCCAATGATGGTCACGCCGTGGCGTACCACGGCCTCATCGCGCACGGTCAGCTCGCAGTTGCCGCCTTGCTCGGCGGCCATGTCCACGATCACGCTGCCGGGCTTCATGCTTTGCACCATCTCGGCCGTAATCAGCTTGGGTGCGGGCTTGCCGGGGATCAGCGCGGTGGTGATGATGATGTCGGCCTCTTTGGCCTGCTGCGCGTACATGGCGCGCTGGGCTGCCTGAAAGCCTTCGCTCATGACCTTGGCGTAACCGCCGCCGCCTGCGCCGTCTTCCTCGTAGTCCACCTTGACGAACTCACCGCCCAGCGATTTAACCTGGTCGGCTACTTCGGCGCGCGTGTCGTTGGCGCGCACGATGGCGCCCAGGTTGGCAGCCGTGCCAATCGCGGCCAAACCGGCCACGCCGGCACCGGCGATGAAGACTTTGGCAGGTGGCACTTTGCCTGCCGCTGTGATCTGGCCGTTGAAATAGCGGCCAAATGCGTTGGCGGCTTCAATCACGGCGCGGTAGCCCGAAACGCCTGCGGTGGATGTCAAGGCATCCATCTTTTGCGCACGGCTCAAAGTGCGGGGCAGGCAGTCAATGGCCAGCACGGTGGCTTGCTTGGCGGCCAGTTGCTGCATCAGCTCGGGGTTCTGAGCGGGCCAGACAAAACCAATGAGCGTCGTGCCGGGACGCAGCAGCGCAACTTCTTCTTCATTCGGGGCGCGAACCTTGAAGACGATGTCTGAAGTGCTCCACAGCGCGGCGGCACTGTCCACCACTTCAGCTCCGACGGCGCGGTAAGCGTCATCGCTGAAGTTGGCACCGTCACCCGCACCAGTTTCAATGACGACCTGAAAGCCCAGCTTGATCAGTTTCTCGACCGCATCGGGCACCGTGGCCACACGCTTTTCGAGCGGAAAAATTTCCCGTGGCACGCCAATGCGTTGCGGCGTAGACATAGGGGTGTCTTGCATAAGAGGAGCCCTCCTAAAAGTTTCGAATTCGTTATGGGTGCTGGTAGAACAAGCTTGCGTTCTACCAATGAGCGTGCAGTGCACCAATTATGTGCAATTTGCATGGGGTCATGCTTGTGGCAAGAGACTCGCATCGTACAAGTGTTTACAAGGCGTAGTCCGGATATGGATGCCTGTATCTGTGGGGACTGTAGAGGGGCAGTGGTTGAAAAGATAGGCGGAATTTGCAGCCTCCCCTCTGTAATGCACTAATTTGGATCGATTGGACGCGTGTGCACCAGACTTGTGCGCTTGTATTGGGTCGTTGAATAGTAAGGGGGTACTCATCAAAAAAGTTGGCCTGGGGCGAAGGTTCATAGGAAAACGACGGTTTTTTATCCCATACCCTGCAGGATTTTTCTAAAAATTCGTGCTAAGTGCTAGCCATCCTGCGTGAGTACTGAGTGGTGCAATGGGCGTTAGCAGGTATCGCCCTTATCGATAGCCCAAGCTTGGCGCAAGTTTTTTGGAGCGACGTACGCAGACAGGACGCTGCATACATTGAAGTGCTTGAAAGAGCTGTACTTATTGGAAAAGTAAAAATAACAATTCTTTTAGTTTGAAAAAGATATAAGCAGAGAGTTTTTTATTCGTTGGAATATAAGGCCAGTGTCCGGATACTTCCTGACCAACAGCCGCAGCGTCGTTGCTGCACGGTCCGCTACCGCTAGTTGTCAAAATTCAAGGAGCTTTTCCCATGTTCAAGCACAGCACACGTCGTCATGTTTTGGCCGTCGCAGCACTGGCCTTAGCCGGTCTGGCCGGTACATCTTCCGTTTTGGCACAAGACGCCAGCAAGCCCCAATTGGTGATCGGTGGTACTGCCGGCTCCAACATTGACCAGTTGCAAGCCGGTATCGTGCCCTTGCTCAAGGCCAAGGGCTACAAGGTCAAGCTGGTGGAGTTCAACGATTACGTTCAGCCCAATCTGGCTTTGGCGGATGGTTCGCTGGATGCCAACTTCTTTCAGCACGAGGTGTATTTCAACGGATTCAAGACCGACCGCAAACTCGATCTGAAAGCGCTGGTACAAGGCCCGATTGCACCGATGGGCGTGTACTCCAAGCAGCGCAAAAGCCTGGCTGAATTGAAAGAAGGCGACCGCGTGGCGCTGCCCAACGACGCCAGCAACCTGGCGCGCGGCATCTTGCTGCTGCAGCAAGCAGGCTTGGTCAAGCTCAAGGAAGGTGTAAACCCACTACGCGTGTCTGAGCTGGACTTGGCGGAGAACCCTAAGAAGATCAAGCTGGTGCCGCTGGATGCTGCGCACCTGCCGCGCTCGCTCGATGATGTGCAGTTCGCCATCATCAACGGCAACTTCGCGATTTCTTCGGGTCTGAAGTTGACCGAATCCGTCTTGCTGGAAAAGACCCCGGATCACTATCTGAACGTGGTGGCCATCAAGACCAAGGACAGCCAAGCCAAATGGGCCAAGGACTTGGAAGAAGCCTTCCGCTCCGCCGCTTTCAAGCAAGTGGTGGATGCGCAGTTTGCGGGATACGCCAAGCCTGCCTTCCTGCAATAAGTTGCGGGTTTGAGGACACAGCAAAAGGGCTGCCTAAAGGCAGCCCTTTTGCTTTATCTGAACTTAAAACTTAAGTGCCCTCCAGCAGGCCTGCTGATGTGCACGGTGATTGAAAGCCGCGGCAGATTGGTCTTCGTTGGCTCAGCGCGAATTCTGCGCGGTTCATGGCAAGCTCCTTGCCTCAGCTTCTTCACGCAATGCGTGTGCGCTGCGACGGAGCCAATCTATGACCTGCGCCGGGCCGTTGAAGCCGCCTTGGGCATAGTCTTGAACGCGATCACCCACCGCAAGCGCCACACCTCCCAAATTTTGCGCAGCCTGCATGGCAGGGATGTCGGTGTAATCGTCCCCCACAAAAATTGGGCGTTTCCCGCGAAATTCAGGGCGCTGCATGAGCTGTTGAAGTGCGATTCCTTTATTGCTTTGTCGTGGGACAAGCTCCAGTACTTTCTTGCCTTCACACAAACGATGCTCCGGCAAGGCCTGCAGCAATTGATCGGCCAACTGGCGCACCTTGGATTCGGCCTGCGGTGCTTGACGCCAGTGCAGCGCCAGGCCACAGCTTTTAGTTTCTACCAGCGTAGAAGGCCAAGCTTGTAATTCTCTAGAGCACCAAGTTGCCAAGTCTTGCAACTGGCTATTGGGTGGAGCCGCGCCCAGTAGCTCCGCGCCATGGCTTCCTACCAAAGCAAGGGGTGTATTTCCTAACCAGCCTGTTAGATCTTGGTAACTGCGACCACTGATGCAGGCGATAGCTCCGCCAAGTAATTCATGCAACGCTGTCAGCGTATGCAGCAAACCCTGAGGCAGTACGACTGCTTGGGGTGTACCCACAATATCCACCAAAGTACCGTCAAAATCGAGAAATACAGCACTGTCCTTATCCAAAACTTTCACCAGAAACTCCGCGTGATTGGAGGATGTTGCCCTCCAGTTTTAATAAAAAATCGCCAAATCCTTCGCGTGCACGTGCATCACGGCGGGCGCTGGTCACAACACTGGGTTGAATGCGCCGGGCAATGCGCAGGCCTGCTTGCTCGCAGCGGCGAATGAGCGCCACATCTTCGTGCGCCGTAGCGGGTAAAAAACCACCCACTTGCAAATAGGCGTCCCGGGAAATGCCCATGTTGGCGCCGTGAATGTGAGGGTGCCCGTCTTGGGGCACGGTCGCGTGGAAAGCTTTGATCACATCGCTGGAGTAATCGCCCCAATCCTCGATGCGTACGATGCCGCAAAAAACATCGGCTTGGTACAAATATTGGGCATGCAACCAGTTAAGGGGAACTTGAGAGTCGGCATCGGTGCATGCAATCCAGTCCACCCCGTACTCAATCAGCCACTGCGCGCCGCTGCGCCGCGCCTCGCCCACGTTGCGTGCATTGATGACGAGTACATGGTCCGCATATTGGCGCGCAATCTGCGGCGTTAAGTCCGTGCAAGCATCGGCGACGACCACTACTACGCCTTGCAAACCATGGCGTTGCAGGTAAGCCAAGCTGCGCTTGACCGATAGAAGGCAAGCTTTTAGGTGTTGCGCTTCGTTGTGCGCAGGGATGAGTACGCCAATCATGCGAGACCTTCTTTTTGTGCCAGGCTGATGTCGGTGTCACTCAAAACATGCACGAGCAAATCTTTGTCCTGGTAGCAAATTTGCACATGTAGGCCCAGCTCTTGTTGTAGCAACTCATGTACCCGTGCTGTTGAGGTTAATTGCGCATCAAACTTGTGGCGCCAATGGGCGAGCATGACGGTGGCAGGCGCTTTCAAGCATTGGCGAATGCCATTGGCCAGCTTGAAGAGGTCCGCCTCCTGCAAGTAGTAGCCCACATCGCACAGCAAAACGGTATCAAAGCGCGCGCCCACCAATTGGTGCGTAAAAGCTTCGGTAATCGGCGCGTGTACCAGTTCCACGTGGGCGAATGCAGCAGTGGTCTCGCGAGCTTTTTCAAGGGCGGCAGTTGAAATATCGACAGCCACAAAACGGCGCGCTCTGGGGGCTAACAGGGCTGTGATCAGCCCTATGGAACAACCAATTTCGAGCACCTCTCCCAAATCCTGGTGCGGTAGTAGCGCTGCGGTGAGTTGACGCCGGCGCTGCTCATACCAACTGGAGGTGTAGCCCCAGGGGTCAGCGCAGAGGTGGGGGCTTTCAAAATCAAGCTTCATACCAATACGACTCCTGGTGCGTGAGCATTTGTGCCATGTGGTGCGTCTGCACGATAGCGGTGCCGCCATGCGCAGGCGTTTCACTTTGCGAGCGAAACAAGCGCATGGCTGATTTTTTTTGTGCCAGCTCTTCTTCGGTCAGTGCCAGCCTGGATACATGGCCCTGATTGAAAAACTGAGAGGAACGCTGAGGGTCTACCAAGGCCCACACGGGGTAAAAAAGCGCTGTGCAATGGCCTTGCGCCGCTAGTTGCTTCACACGCAGGCCCACCGCTTCGTGGTCGGGGTGCCCATCATGAAACCAAGGCGCAATGCACAGAGAATCTGCAGTGCAATACCTGCGCAGTAATTCGTCCAACTCGCGCTCTTGCTGCATTACTTGAGAGTCGCTCAGGCTCCAAAATGTCGGTTCTGGATAGCCGATCAACGCGGCAACCTGGCAAGACTCTTGCTGCCGGGTTTGGCGTAGTCGCAAGTCTTCTTGCTGGGGTAAATCACCAAAGCAGCGTTCACCGTCGGTGACGACATGCACATCCACCGTCAGCCCAAGCCCCTGGGCGCGGCGAATGATGCCGTATGCACCCAAGACCTCATCGTCAGGATGAGGGGCTATGACGGTGATGCCTCGAAACTTCTGCAGCCATTGCGCAATGGAAGACGTCATTGCCTAAAGCTCCCAAACGATGGATAGAGCCTGGGCAGCAAGGCCCAAAGCCTCATCATCTTTTTCGGCATGCTGCTGCGTACACCACACGGACAGATCCGCACAGCGCTGCGCATGCTCTGCGTTCATACACAAAGGCGCGGGGCCCATTGCTCGGGCGCTGCGTTCAATGATCGTGCTGCACATCTGGCGTATCCAGCTGCGCACGGCTTGAACTTCCTCTGTCCATGGTGCTTCGGGGGCCGCATCAATCTGCTGTGCCAGTTGTTCAAGCATGGCTTTGCCGGCACGCAATTGGGTAAACATGGCGCCCAGATGCGCTGCAGCATGGGGCTGATGGGGCCGCAGCGTAAGGCGCAACTGCTGTGCAATTTGGCAGGCTGCGCCGTACCAGCAGGCGGCAATGCCTGCGCCGCCATGCCAAAAGCCTGGACGCTGTAAATACAGGGAGCGTTCGCCAAGGAGAGTGACTGGCGTGTCTTCAAAGGTCAGCGTGGCGGTAGAGACATGCCGCATGCCCAAGGCTTGCCAGCCGTGACTCTGCCTATGGATACCGGCAGACTGCATATCCAGCATGGCGAGGTAGGACTCGCCATGGGCGGAGTGGCACGTTAACAGGGCATGGGTCACATCTTGCGCCCCAGAGCACCATTGCTTGCTGCCCTGCAACACTGCACGGTGGTCGGTTACCTCAACTTGCAAGGGGGCTTGGGGGTTTTCTGAAGCCCAGACCGCCCAGCGAGAGTCGCTATTAGGAATGAGGGATTCCGAGACACCCAAATCTTCCAGTATGGACATGGCATCCCAATGCGCCTCCGCCAGCTTGCAGGCTGCTAAATCTTTGGCAGCCAGGGCTGCCAGATGGCGCCAGCGTTCCAAAGTCTTTCCAGAGCCGGGGCGCGGAAGGCGCATATCGTGCTGGATTGCTTCATCAAACCACTGCACGCTATTCATGAGCCAGTCCGCCTCCAGCGGCGTGGATGGCAGTGTTCCATCAAGTCCGCAATGAAGCGCTCATGCCATGTCTGGATCGTGTGGGCACGCAGCTTTTTAAGCATGCTGCGGTGCCGCTGCACGCGCTCCCACTGCGGCATCTCCAGCGCTTGTGCAATGCTTTGCGCCACGCTCTGCGTATGAAACGGATTAATTAACAAAGCTTCATTCAGTTCGCTGGCGGCACCGGCGAATTCTGAAAGGATCAGCACGCCCGGATCTTCAGGGTTTTGAGAGGCCACAAACTCTTTGGCGACCAAGTTCATGCCGTCCTTGGTCGGCGTGACCAAGCCGACGCGCGCAGCGCGGTACAGACCCGTCAGGCTGGCGTGGTCATAGACCGTATTGACATAGCGAATCGGGGTATAGCTGGGGTTGCCATGGTCTCCATTGATGCTGGATGCCAACGCTTCCAATCCACTACACAGGTCTTGGTAGCTGTTTAAATCACTGCGCGACTTGTTGGCAATCTGCAGCAATACAGGCTGATGCTGGGCCGCATAATTTTTTAAAAAGGTGTCAAAAGCGTGAAATTTGTTTTCAAGACCTTTGCTGTAATCGAGCCTGTCTACGCCGATTAATAATTGACGGTGCCCTAAAGATTCTTTGAGGTGGTGAATTTCTTTTTCTTCAATCGATATTTTTGACATTTCTTCAATTTTTTTGGTGTCAATAGAAATAGGATAATAAGAAAAATGGGTGGATTGACCATCTTGCTCTACGTAAAAAGCATCTTCACCCTGGGTTTGAATTACCACGCCGGGCTGTTTGTAGTGGTTAAAATATTCAAAAAGATTTTTTAAATCGTTTTTGGTTTGCACCCCTACCAAGTCATAACTGGTTAAGCCGGAAAATATTTCGCAGTGATGAGGAATAGTACGAATTAAATCGAGGGGTGGAATTGGGATGTGGTGGAAATATGCCAGCGCACCACCATGACCAGTTTGGCGTAAGAAGTAACCGGTTAATAATAAATGGTAGTCATGGACCCAAACCAGGTCTTGGTCTTTAGCGTTGGCAGCGACTTCTTGCGCAAATTGCTGATTGACTTTTTGATAGGTGGCGTAAGAGTTTTCAATCAAACGCAAATAGCTAGGCCGCAGATGACAGACTGGCCATAGCACTTCGTTGGAGAAGTTTAAATAATAATCTTGGTATTCTTTTTCATTCAACGAAAAAACTTTGTATTCAATATTTTCATATTTTCCATTTTTTCGTTGAACTTCTTCTGAAATTTCGCCGCTCCACCCAATCCACATCCCATTGATACTTTTAAAAGTGTCTTGTATTGCTGCAGCCAGTCCCCCAGATTGGGGTTTTTCATCATAAGAGACGCGGTTGGAAACAATAATTAGCTTCATTGGGATTTTTGTTAGCTGGTTGAAAACGAAGCATTAATTGTTAATGAATTGTCAAAAATCCTTTGTAGGAAAGCTAGTAGCATTTTGGTCAGCCATCAGAGGCTTGCTTTTTTATATCTATTTGCGTGAATCGATTGTTAATTGCAATGCGTTAGTATTTGAAACTAATAATACCAAATATATTTATTTCGTTTCTTCCGCGCAAAGGGCATACACCTCCTGCGCCAGGTGCGCAAAGGCGCGCCATTCCATGGCTTGAAGTTGCTTGACCTCTGAGTCAGGGAGGTCACGTGTGAGCAGTGCGGCCCCCAAGTCGCTTAACAGGGCTTCGCCGGTCTGCGGATTCCACAAAATATTGTGCGCATACAAATCACCGTGCAGCACGTCGTGGGCATGCAGGTGCTCCACCGCGCTGCGAATGCAGGTGAGCAGGTGCTCAGCGCTTGCTGCAGTGCAGCGCGCATCTGGCGCGTACACATCGCGTGTACAGCTTGCAAAGCTGGGCGGGCCTGCCAAATTGACAAATCCAGCGGGGAGCAGTGGCAAAGCCATGGCCAGTTTGCCTTGGGTCAGGTCTTCTACGCGTGCCAAAGGCGTCAACAGATTCGGGTGCTGGCCAGCCGCTAAGCCTGCTGCGAGTTCAGATTGCGGGGTGCCATCGCTCGTAGCGGCGGCTTTGAACACTTTGACAGCCAGCATCTTCCCCGTGCTGGCATGCGTGGCGCGGTAGATGTGGCCACTGGCACCTTCGCCGAGCAATTCATGCATGTGAAAGTTTTCATTAAAATATGGCTCTAGCCCTTGTGTAGAAAGGGCTGATAGCTCACTTTTCTGTGTCATTGGGTTGCCGGCCAAAGCGGGCCATGCCAAGGCCGGCAACTGCAGCAGGTTGGCTGGAATATGGGTGAACTGGTTGCTGGCAATGCGCAGCAATTCCAGTCTGTGGCAAGCGCTCAAATCGGGCAGTGCAGACAACTGGTTGCACGACAGCATCAGCTTTTGCAGGCGAGGACGCTGGCCCAGACTGGCCGGCAACTGAGTGAGCTGGTTGTCCGTCAAGATCAACCAGCGTAGCCGTGCGGGCAGGCTGTTTTCCGGCACATGCGCAATGCGGCAGGCTTTAAAGCCCACCATCTCCAGCTGCGGGCACTGGCCGAGCACCACAGGCAAGCTGGTGAAGGGGTTGTTGGAGGCAAAAACAATGCGCAGCCGGGTAAAGCGCGCAAAGTCATCGGGCAGGGTGGAGAGTTGATTGCCGGACAGATCCAGCACTTCCAGCGTATCGGCCAGCTCCAAGAGTTGAGGCGGAAAAGTGCGCAGGCCCAGGTCGGTCAGCCGCACATGGCGCGCCCCGTTCAGCGCGCCACTGGTTAAGTCGTGAAGGGTATGCATGCGCGCGCAAGTGTAGGCGCTGGCATGCTGCGCTGCGGCGTTTTAGCGGTAACTGGTAAAGACGGTGGTGCCCACGCCGGAACGGATCATGTTCTTGGTGACCAGCAATACGTCATACGGGTCTTTGCGCCCGCCATACACCGTGCCATCCATGCCGGGGCTGCCAATTGGCATGCCGGGTACGGTGATACCCAATGCTTTGGGTTTGGACTGCAGCAGCTTGTGGACATCGGCGGCAGGGACGTGGCCTTCTACGAGATAACCACCGACCAAGGCGGTGTGGCAGGAGCCCAGCTCCACTGGCAGACCCAGCTTGGCGCGCACGGCGCTGTTGCCGCTTTCGTGTACCTGGATGGTGAAACCGTTGGCTTGCATGTGGTCGATCCAGTCCTGGCAGCAGCCACAGCTGGGGTCTTTCCAGACTTCCATTGAAATACGCCGGGGAGCACTGGCCATGGCGGGCAGTGCCGCCGTGGCTGCACAGGCAAGGGCGGTGGCAACAAATTTGCGGCGTGAAATAGTGGTCATGGCAGAGCGAGCCTCCAAAAAAACAAACTGCTGCATGCTAACCAAACCGTCGTTGGCTATCTATGGGTGAGCGCAAGAGGGTGGTAAATACTTGGTTAACCGCCGTAGCGACCTGGGCGGTGGTTCATGGACAGCACTTGATTGAGCGTCAATGCTGCCAAGATGGACCACAGCGCGCGTTCAGTGTCTACGATGAAAAAGGCGCTGATCAAAATCAGGCAGTCAAACACCATCTGCACATAACCGGCGCGCCAGCCATAGCGCTGTTGCAGGTAGAGCGCGGCAATGCCCAAACCTCCGATGCTGCAGCGGTGACGAAACAGCACCAGCATGCCCACCCCCATGAGCATGCCGCCCACGATGGCGGCGTAAGGTGCCTGAATCGCTTCCAGCTGCAAAAAGCGCGGTTGCAGCTCTGTGACCAGTGACAGCAGCGCCACCGCGCAAAACGTTTTGATACTGAAGGCCCAGCCCATTTTGCGAATCGCCAGCCAGTAAAACGGCAAATTGAGCAAGAAGAACCACACGCCAAAGCCTGTATGGGTGGCGTAGTGCAAAGCAAAGCTCAGGCCTGCCATACCGCCCGTGACCAATCCGGCCTGCTTGAAAAAAACTACGCCCACCGATACCAGCAGGACCCCGGTCAGGATGGCAGCGGCGTCTTCCCAATGGGTATGCGGGGGTGGAGCCGGTGGGGCACTGGTTGGTGTGTTGTGGCTCATGGTGCAGGAATATGTGCGCGTTATTTTTTGTGTGCGCACATATTATGCAAGAGTCGTTAAGTTGGTGATTATTTATTGCTCTTAAAGCTGCGAAGGCGCAGCCCGTTGGCAACCACTAGCAGGCTCACCCCCATGTCCGCCAGCACAGCCAGCCACATGCTGGCCTGGCCGCTGACCGCCAGTGCAAAAAATGCTGCCTTGATGCCCAGCGCCAGCGCAATGTTTTGCCACAGCACGGTGTGCGCATGCTGTGACAGTGCAACGGTGTAGGGAATGCGGCGCAGATCGTCTTGCATCAGCACCACATCGGCGGTTTCCATGGCCATGCCAGTGCTGTGTGTGCCGCCCATGGCAAAACCCATGTCCGCCTGCGCCAGTGCCGGGGCATCGTTGATGCCATCGCCCACCATGCCTACGGCACCTTCAGCTTGCAGTTGGCGCAGGCGCTGGAGTTTGTCTTCGGGCAGCAAGCCACCTTCGGCCTGTGCAATGCCAACTTGCGCCGCCATGGCGCGCACAGCATCGGGGTTGTCACCACTGAGCATTACGGCAGTGATGCCCATGTCTTGCAGCTGTTGCACGGCAAAAGTCGCTTCGAGTCGCAACTTATCGGCCACCGCAAACACGGCCAGCACCTGTTGCTGCGTAGCCAGCACACTCACACTGCGTCCTTGGCTGCTGTGGGCCCCTACGGTGGCTTTGAGTTCCGGGGTGTCGAGCTGATTTTCTTGGGCCCAGCGCAGGTTGACCAGGTAATAGGTCTGGCCATTGATCTGCGCCTGTACGCCACGTCCGGGCAGCGCTTGCAGGTCTTGCACGTTGTTGTTAGCGCTGGCAACAGATTGACTCTGCAAGCCCTGCGCAATAGCGAGGGAGACAGGATGGTCAGAGCGCGAGGCAATATGCCATGCCCACTGCGCGGCGAGGTGAGGCGCCGTGGCCGCGTTCAGCATGCTCCAGTCCACCAGTGCAGGTTTTCCGGTCGTAAGGGTGCCGGTTTTGTCCAGCGCCAGGGTGCGCAGCTTGCGTGCGGCTTCCAGGGCACTGCCGCCTTTGAGCAGCACGCCGTGGCGGGCTGCGGCCGTCAAGGCGCTGACAACGGTGACCGGTGTGGACAGCACCAGCGCGCACGGGCAGGCGATCACCAGCAAGGCCAGCGCTTGGTACAAGGCATGCATCCACGTCCAGCCCAGCACCAGCGGCGCAAATACGGCCAGCGCAATAGCCAGCACCATCACGATGGGTGTGTAGATGGCGGCAAAGCGATCGACAAACCGCTGCGTCGGTGCTTTGCTGGCTTGGGCCTGCTCCACCGCCTTGACGATGCGCGCCAGCATGGAGTCGGTGGTGGCGGCGCTCACTTGCACTTGCAGTTCAGCCTGCTGGTTGATGCTGCCGGCCCACACTGTGTCGCCCGGCGCTTTGTCCACGGGAACACTTTCGCCGGTGATGGGCGCCTGGTTGACACTGCTGTGGCCTGCGGTGATAGCGCCATCCAGTGGAATGCGGGCGCCGGGTGCCACGCGTACGATCGCACCGGTGGGCACTTCGGCCGTGGGCATGCTCAAGCTGCTGCCGTCGCTCTGCAGCACTTGGGCGGTGTCCGGGGCCAGACTCAGTAAATTGCGAATTGCCAGCCGTGCGCGGTTCATGGCCTGGTCTTCAATGCGCTCGGCAGCAGCGTACAGCGCCATCACCATTGCGGCCTCGGGCCACTGGCCAATCAAGAAAGCACCAGTCACCGCCACTGCCATGAGGGCGTGAATGCCCAGCTTTAATTGCAGCAGGTTCTTCACGCCTGCTTTGTACACGCCCAAGCCTGCCAGGCCAATGGCGATCACCGCCAGTGCCATGCCGGCATATTCCAGGGCGGGGTATTGCGGCGTGAACCAGTGCGAAACCTCTGCCAGCAGCGCCATGACCAAGGCAGCGCTGATGCGCGGCCAGCCGGGCAGCACGCCGTGGTCATGGCCGTGGTCGTGCCCATCGCCGTCGTGGTGGTGGTCTGTGTGGTGCCCGTGGTCGTGTGCGTGCTGGGCCATGGGTGAGCAGCAGTTGGAGGGTGTAGGTGTGCGTGGTGTGTCCATGCCATGATTGGAAAGTTGAAAGTCACTTCAAGGTCAAGCCCATGACAGCACTGCGCATAGGGGAAGCGGCCAAACGCACAGGCGTATCGGCGGCCAACATCCGTTATTACGAAAAAGAGGGCCTGCTTGCGCCTGCACTCCGCCAAGAAAACGACTACCGCCTGTATGGCGAGCAAGACCTGCACCGCCTGCGCTTTATTCGCATGTGCCGGGCGATGGACATGTCGCTGGACGAAGTGCGCACACTGTTAGCGCTGGACTGGCACAACCCCGCCGACTGTCACGCTGCCACCAGCACCATTGCGGCGCATTTGCAGCACGTGCGCGAGCGTTTGAAAGAATTAAAGGCGCTGGAAAAACAGTTGCAATCGCTCAAAGTGCTGTGCGACGGGCACCAGGCCCCCTGCAATTTGATTGCAGCGCTGCATGCGCAGGCTGATGTTGCGCTCACCCCGGAGCCGGGCAGCAACGTCAAGCGCCACGTATAAAACAGGAGCAGCTTGCCATTGTCAATGCTAGGTTTTGGATGCATTTTTATCCGAAAACAAGCTATATCAATGGCAGGTAGCTCCTGTTTTTACAGGCATGGGGTAGTGGGGCATGTTGAGCGCCATCGCCCACTTGCTGCGCCAGCATGGACAATTGACGCTGATCTTTGGACGGGATGTGGAATGCAAACAATGGATTGGTCAGGCGTGCGCGCCATGGTGTTTGATATGGATGGCACCTTGCTCAATACCGAGCAAGTCATCATTGATTCGGCCAGCCAGGTGCTGGAGCAACTGGGCCATGCACCGCTGCCCCAGGGCTATCACATGCCCAATATGTTTGGCACGGCAGCCGATTTGATGGCCGACGTGCTGATTGAGCGCGGCCTGCCATTGCCGCAAGGCGGGCGTGCCCAGCTGGGCCTGCTGTTTGAGCGCTTTTACGCAGCGCAGCCTGCTGGTGTCGCGCAGCTGTATGACGGTGTACGGCAGTGGCTGCACGCGGCCAAAGCGCTGGGCCTGAAGCTGGGCGTCTGTACCAACAAGCAGCACGCACTGGCGCTGGTGGGTTTGCAGGCCGCAGGTATCTTGTCGCTGTTCGATACGGTCACTGGCCGCGATACCTATGGCATTGCCAAGCCCGATGCCGCACCGCTGCTCGGTACGCTGCAAGCGCTGCAGGTATCACCGCAAGACAGCGTGTTTTTTGGCGATACCCATGCGGATGCCGCCTGCGCCCAAGCTGCTGGTGTGCGCTTTGCATGGTTCACCACGGGCTTTGGTACTGACCACGTGCGCGCCTATCCTCAAGTGCTGGCATTTGCGGACTATCGCCAGCTCCCCAGCGTTGCACCACGGACAGCGCAGATTGCCTGAACGCAAACCACCAGCGCAAGGCTGGTGGTTGAAAGCTGCGGCAGCTTTGCCCTAACGGATTAAAGCTGGTGCGTTGCTTCGCCGCGATAGCCTAAAGCCTGCGAAATCTCATGCGCAATGCTTTGCAGCTTGGGCAGCCAGCCTTCATCCAGGCGATCGGTGGGCGCCGAAATGGACAGCGCTGCAATCAGCTTGGCCTGGTCGTCATAAATGCCAGCAGCCATGCAGCGCACGCCCAGCTCCAGCTCCTCGTTGTCATGCGCCACGCCCTTTTGGCGAATGGTGTTGAGTTCACGCTCCAGCATGGGCAGCTGGGTCAGGCTGTTGTGGGTATTGCCCGCCAGGCCTGTGCGCATGGCGTAAGCCCGCACGCGCTGGGGCTCGTCCGCCGCCAGGAACAGTTTGCCGTTGGAGGTCAAATGCAGCGGTGCGTGCCCACCAATGGCGCGCACCACTTGCATGCCCGAGCGCTCGCTGTACGCGCGCTCCACATACACAATCTCATCGCCCTGGCGCACGCTCAGGTTGACGGGTTGCTGAATCTGCTTGTGCAGATGGCGCATGGGCAACAGTGCAGCCTCCCGCACGCTCAAGCGTGCCTTGACCAGGTTGCCCAGCTCCAGCAAGCGCATGCCCAGGCGGTAGCTGCCAGATTCGGGTCGGTCTACAAAGCGGCCCACAGCCAAGTCATTCAAGATGCGGTGCGCAGTCGACGGGTGCAAACCTGTTTTTTCGCTGATTTCCTTGAGGGAGACGGCTTCCTCGCGCGAGGCCAGCACGTCGATCAGGACAAACATGCGCTCCAGCACTTGCACACTGGGTTTGGCGGGTGCGTCTTGATCGTTTTTCTTCATGAGGTATGAGGTATCCGGGGGGCAAAGATGGCCGGATTCTAGCCCTCACGCAGGCCAAGCGCGCACTTGTTTGGCGCTGTGCGTCGCATTGTTTGCGTCGCTCAGACTTTATCGATGCGGTGCCAGCGCGCATCGCGCAAAATTTCATGCGGATGGAACAATGCCTTGTAGTGCATTTTGGGCGAAGCTGCGATCCAGTAGCCCAGATATGCATAGGGCAGGCCCATGCTGCGTGCAAACTCAATTTGCCATACAACGTTGAAGATGCCATAGCTGGCGGACGTATCGGGCTCATAAAAGGTATAGACCGCAGAAAGTCCATCTTCCAGAAAATCGATGATGGACACCATGCGCAGTGCGTTATCGGCCTGCGGATCGCGAAACTCCACCAAGCGTGTTTCCACCCGGCTTTGCAGCAAAAACTGCGTGTATTGCTCCACACTGTCCTGATCCATGCCACCGCCGATATGGCGCGTGTGCTGGTAGCGCTGGTAGAGCGCGTAATGCTCGGCCGAAAAATGCAGCCGCTGCACACTCGCTTCAAGCTGCATGTGTTGCTTGACAGCGCGGCGCTGGCTGCGCGTGGGTTGGAACTCTGCCGTTAGTACCCGCAGTGTTTGGCAGGCGTTGCACTGGCTGCAATAGGGGCGGTAAGTAAACAGCCCGCTGCGCCGAAATCCTTGGGACACCAGTTGGGAGTAAGTCTCCGCTTCAATCAGGTGGCTGGGCGCAGCCACTTGCGAGCGCGCTTCTTGGTCAGGCAAGTAGCTGCACGGATAGGTGGCCGTGGCGTAAAACTGCAGGCTCTGGTGTGGCAGGTCATTGAGCTGTGTCATGCGTCGGAAGCCCTAAGGAAAGCGAATCCCAGTATAGGGAGCGCCATTGCCAGTCCATTGTCGGACGAGCTTGTTGAATAGTCGCCTGTGCGAGAAAGTCAGTCCTGGCCTGCTCGCGTGCCCCCAGTGATGCCAGGTGCCCCGTGGCTTGCTGGCAATCAATTTGGGGTGCGCCATGGTGGCGACACAGGCCCACGAGCGCCGCTAACGCAATCTTGGAGGCATCGCGGGCATGGGCAAACATGGACTCGCCATACACGGCATGCCCCAGTGCCACGCAGTACAGGCCGCCCACCAGTTGGTCATTGACCCATGTCTCTACGCTGTGCGCCAAGCCTTGCTCATGCAGGCCGCAGTAGGCCTCCACAATGTTGTTCACAATCCAGGTGCCGTTTTGGCCTTCGCGTGGCGTTTGGGCGCAGTGCGTCATGACTTGGCGAAAGCTCGTATCGAACCGTATCTCGCAACCCGGCGTGCGAATGAATTTGCGCAGAGTTTTGCGCAGGGAGGGGTGGATGCGGAAATCTTCGGTTCTGAGCACCATGCGCGGGTCGGGAGACCACCACAGGTTGGGTTGCCCAGGGCTGAACCACGGAAAGATGCCATGCCGGTAGGCTTCTTTTAAGTGCACCGCATCCAAAGTGCCCCCGGCTGCCAGCAAGCCAGGCATGGGGCTGTGCTGACTCCAAGCAAGATCGACAGGTGGAAATGGGTCGTCTGGCTCCAGCCAGATCAAGGTGGGTTCTTGCATGCGTGCTAGTGAAAGAAGTGTGAGTAGGCGTTAACGCACGTCACGCCATGTCCTTGTCAGTCACCCGGGGCAGGCGGTTCCTACAACGCCTGATGTTCTATAGGGACACCACGTGCGATGGCTGCTGGCTATCGTTACATCTGAGTCTGCATTCATTATCAAGTGCGCAGATGCCCCGGGCAGACTTAGGAGGCTGAACCATGTTTTTTTCTACTATTTTTGGCGGTGAGCCACGCTACATTCGACGCATTCGTGCCTACCTGCAAGAGGCGCGCATGGCAGCGCTGGAGCATTCGATCGCTGCAGAGCATTACCAAGCCAGTGCCGAGATGTACACAGAGCGCGCCCGTCGGCTGGAAGAGGAGTTGATGGCCTATGAAGGCCATAAGGCGGCAGGAGGCCAAGTCGATACAGATATAGCTTCTGAGCAAGCTGCCTTCAGTTACAGCCGCCCAAGTCGCGTAGAGTCTCCTACATCAGGCTTGCCTTCCTCACCCGCGAGCGTCGGCATCGTTCGTGCTGCATAAGGTGAAGTGGTGGTTTTGGTTTGAAAGCAAACCAAGTGGATTTACTTTTTTACCTCTACCTCTGAGTGCAAGTAGTTGTCTGGTTACGCGCGGACATAAAAAAAGCCAAGTAACGAAAGTTACTTGGCTTTAGTGTGGCTCCCCGACCTGGGCTCGAACCAGGGACCTGCGGATTAACAGTCCGTCGCTCTACCGACTGAGCTATCAGGGAATACTGCGGTGTTGCCTTGATGAATTGCAAGGCGTCAATTTTTGGCTCCCCGACCTGGGCTCGAACCAGGGACCTGCGGATTAACAGTCCGTCGCTC
>JADKLW010000322.1_pt2 | contig 20813 bp, 21 predicted proteins | sample 8641881 | NCBI WGS metagenome assembly JADKLW01 (sample SAMN16272185, study PRJNA661076) | feces metagenome | isolation source: fecal sample from diarrhoea affected cattle B | host: Bos taurus | place: South Africa: Lokaleng Village, Mahikeng | collected 2019-09 | reverse complement strand
GAATACCGGCCTGTCACGCCGGGGGTCGCGGGTTCGAGTCCCGTCCACTCCGCCAAATACCAAAAGCCGCATGAAATTGCTTTCATGCGGCTTTTGCTGTTCGAGGGCAAGAAATTATTTCGGTGCCAAACGGATGGCTCCGTCCAAGCGTATTACTTCACCGTTAAGCATGTCGTTTTCGATAATGTGCTTGGCTAGTTTGGCGTAATCGTCTGGGGTGCCTAGACGACTAGGGAAGGGCACACCAGCGGCCAACGTATCTTGCACTTCTTGCGGCATTCCAAACAGCATGGGCGTGCCAAAAATACCGGGGGCAATGGTCATATTGCGGATGCCGTTGCGTGCCAAATCGCGGGCAATAGGCAAAGTCATGCCTACTACGCCTCCCTTGGAGGCTGCATACGCTGCTTGGCCTATTTGGCCGTCATAAGCAGCAACGCTTGCTGTGGAAATAATGACGCCGCGTTCACCTGTGGCTTCTGGCGCGTTCTTGCTCATCGCTTCGGCCGCGAGGCGAATCATATTGAAGCTGCCGATGAGATTCACCTGAATAACTTTTTGGTAAAGGGTGAAGTTATGCGCCCCATTTTTGCCGACAGTTTTTTCAGCGGGTGCAATACCTGCACAGTTGATGAGTCCCATCAGCTTGCCAAATGCTGTGGCTTTTTCTACGGCCGCTTGGGCATCGGTTTCAGAGCTGACATCGCATTTGACAAAAATACCGTTGATTTCACTGGCAACAGCAATACCTTTTTCTTCTTGCATATCGGCAATGATGACTTTGGCACCGTTGGCAGCCAGCATGCGTGCCGTACCTTCGCCCAAACCTGATGCGCCACCAGTTACGATAAATGCGTTGTTTTGGATGTCCATAAGCTTGTTCCTTATTTTCTTTGACGTAAACGTCAATTATGAACAAGATGGATTCATCCCACCAGTCCCGTAGGTGGCAAGAAATCTGATGGAGCAACAGACGAAAAAAAGCCCGGTCAGAAACCGGGCTTAAAGGGATCCAAGAAACGGGGGTTTCAAAAGGATCCAAGGAGACAACTAGAGATCAGAAGAACTGATTGATATCTATATTTTAGGGTAAACCCTGAAATTTGTCTAGAGGCATTACTCTATGTGGTGCTTTAGCTCTTAAGAATTGGATTTTGTGGCCGCTTGTGTGGCATTAGCCGCTGTAGAGGCGACGGCTTTAAAGTTGGCTTCTGCCAAGTCCGAAGCTTGTTTGACGGCTTTTTGGACGCCCTCAAAAGCATTGTTTGCAGCAGAGACTGCACTCTTCATCATGGCGACTGCAGTTTCAGAGCCAGCGGGGGCATTTTGAGTCGTGGACTCTACCAAGCGGTTAAAGCTTTGCTGGTATTCGCTGGACTTAGCTTCCAACGCCTTGTTCAACTCTGTGCCAGTGCTGGTAGCAATGTTGTACAGATGGCGGTTGTAAGCAGCAGTTTTCTCAGCCAAAGGCTGGAAAAAGCTGGTTTGCAGAGCCAAGAGGCTTTGAACGTCTTTAACATTCAACAGTGCTTGGCTGTGGTTGGCTGCTTCATTGAGTGCAGCGCGCGAAGCAGCCACGTTCAATTCAACAATTTTTTCTACGCCTTCGAAAGCTTTGGTGGTCAGACCAAACAGGGTTTCGATGTTGGCTTTTTGTGCAGATGCGATTTGTTCAGGTGTGAGTGCCATAGTGTGCTCCAGCAGTGAAAATAAAACTGAGGGTTAAGGGCCGCCGCACCTGGTAGATGACTTTGCGAGTCATGTTGCAGCGCAGCATAGATCGAATTCTAGGCATTATTGAAATCGGATCAAGTGTTTTTGTTGCATTGCAGCAAAAAAGCATGCAAATGGTGGCGGTGTCTGACATAGAAGGCTTTCAATCTGACTAGCGGTATGTCTTGATGGGGGCTGTCGCCTGTTGGCAGGCTAAGCGTTGTCCTTGGATACAGAATGGCGCGCTATGACCTCAATCGCCACAATTGCTGAAAAAAATGTCCGACCCCAGGCTTTGCCACGCAGTGCATTTGCTGTGTTTCGTGATATCTCAACGCGTTGGTCTGACAACGATGTGTACGGCCATGTCAATAACGTGATTTATTACAGCTGGTTCGATACCGCAGTGAATACGTATTTGATTGAGCAGGGCGCATTGGATATTCACCACGGTGAAACCATCGGTTTGGTGATTGAAACGCAATGCAATTACTTTGCACCACTGGCCTATCCACAATTGGTACAGGCAGGGATTCGCGTGGGCAAGCTGGGCTCCAGCAGCGTGCGTTATGAGGTCGGTCTATTTGCGCAGGGGCAGGAACTTAGCGCTGCCCACGGCCATTTTGTGCATGTGTATGTAGGGCGCGAAGACAGGCGGCCTTGCGCTTTGCCTGCGTCTTTAAGGGCTGCTTTGAGCCCCTTGGTGATGGTTGGATAAGCACCCTACAAAATTAATAGCTGTATGTGCTTGTTTATCAAGGGTTTGATGGATATTTCGTGCACAAATAATCCAGCAAAAATAGCCATGGTTTGGCCTACACTGTAGTTTTCGTTGCTAGGCATTGGGCCATGATCATTACGAGTTTGCTGGATACGGATCTCTACAAGTTCACCATGATGCAGGTTGTGCTGCATCAGTTTCCCAGCGCGCAGGTGCAGTACAAGTTCAAGTGCCGCAATCCGGGTGTGCAGCTGGCGCCTTATGTGCAGGAAATCCGGGATGAAATTCGGGCGCTGTGCCAATTGCAGTTTCAAGCGCCAGAGCTGGCTTATTTACGCTCGCTGCGATTTATTAAAAGTGATTTTGTTGATTTCCTCAGTCTTTTCAAACTCAATGAAAAGTACATTACGGTAACGCCGCTGGACAATGGCGAAATCGACATCACCATCCAAGGCCCTTGGCTGCACGTCATTCCTTTTGAAATTCCCGTACTGGCGATCATCAACGAAGTCTATTTTCGCAATACGCAGCGCGTGCCAGACTTTCTGGAGGGTCGCAGGCGGCTGGACGCGAAAATTCAATTGCTCCGCGGTGACAGTCTTGAGGGGCTCAAGATTGCCGACTACGGCACTCGCCGCCGTTTTAGCCGCGCCTGGCATGAAGAAGTGCTAGGTGTGCTGTCGGCCAAACTTGGCACGGGCGATAAAAGGCCGTTACCCGGACACGGCCCTGGCCAATTTGCCGGTACCAGCAATGTGCTGTATGCCATGCGCTTGGGCATTACGCCACTGGGCACGATGGCGCACGAATTTTTGCAGGCTTGCCAGGCGTTGGGCCCGCGTTTGCGCGACAGCCAGGTGTTTGGCTTTGAATCGTGGGCGAGGGAGTACCGTGGGGATTTGGGTATTGCCCTGTCTGATGTCTACGGCATGAGCGCATTTTTGCGTGACTTTGACCTGTACTTTTGCAAGCTGTTTGACGGTGCCCGGCACGACAGTGGCGACCCGTTTGAATGGGGGGAGCGCTTGTTAGAGCACTACCGCAGCAACCGGGTTGATCCGCTCAACAAGACACTGATTTTTAGCGATGCCCTGACCGTCCCGCGCACCATTGCGCTGTATTTGCGCTTTCACGGTCGCTGCCAGCTGGCCTTTGGTATCGGCACCAATCTGACCAATGACCTGGGCTATGAACCCTTGCAGGTGGTGATCAAGATGACGCGCTGCAACGATCAGCCGGTGGCCAAGTTGTCGGACACCCCCGGAAAAAGTATGTGTGATGACGCGAAGTACCTTGCGTACTTGCGGCAAGTATTTGAGATTCCTGAGGAGATAACCGGATGAGAGTGACGCGTTTTTTGGTGGCAATGTTGGCCGCTTTGCCGCTGCTGGCACACGCTGCTGATTTGGATGGAGCCAGGCTGTCTTTGTGGTGGGCCGCTCCATTTGCGGGCTTGCTGTTGTCGATTGCCTTACTGCCTTTGCTGGCGGCCAACTTTTGGCACCACCACTTTGGCAAAGTGACGGCAGCATGGTCACTCGCCTTTTTTGTCCCCTTGCTACTAACGCACGGTGCAGGCACTGCGGTGGCCAGCTTGGTGCACGCCATGCTGGCGGAATACGTGCCTTTTGTGATTTTGCTCACGGCTTTGTATGTCGTGGCGGGTGGCATCTACATTCGTGGCAGCTTGACGGGTACGCCGTTGCTCAACACTGCCATCCTGGCGATTGGTGCGGTACTGGCCAGTTTGATGGGAACGACGGGCGCCTCGATGTTATTGATCCGGCCGTTGATTCGCGCCAATGCGCACCGCTCGCGCGTGGTGCACATCGTGGTGTTTTTTATCTTTATCGTCTCCAATGCGGGCGGCTCGCTCACCCCATTGGGCGATCCACCGCTATTTCTGGGCTTTTTAAAAGGCGTTGATTTCAGCTGGACGCTGGTACACATCTGGCCCCAGGCACTGTTTTTGATCGGGGTGCTGCTGGCCCTGTTCTTTGTGCTGGACAGCTGGATACTCAAACATGACGACAACCGGCTGCCGGCGCCCGTCAGTGATGCCACACGTGCAGCCATTGGTTTTGACGGCAAGGTCAACTTTGCGCTGCTGGCCGTGGTGGTCGGCCTGGTGTTGATGAGCGGGATGTGGAAGTCGGACGTTGTTTTCAACATCGCCGGTACCGAGGTTGGTTTGCCCGGCATGGTGCGCGATGTGGGATTGATTGCTGTGGCCTTGGTGTCATTGGCGATCACGCCCAAATTGGTCCACAGCAACAACCAGTTTGGCTGGGGCCCGATGCAGGAAGTTGCCAAGCTGTTTGCCGGCATCTTCTTGACCATCATTCCTGTCATTGCCATGCTCAAAGCGGGTGTGGATGGGCCTTTCGCAAGCATTGTGCGCGCGGTGACCAATCCGGATGGCACGCCCAATACGACCATGTACTTTTGGGCGACAGGCGTGTTGTCTTCGTTCCTGGACAACGCTCCCACCTATTTGGTGTTCTTCAATACGGCAGGCGGCGACCCGGCGGTGCTGATGACGGCGCTGGCGCCCACTTTGGTGGCGATATCTGCGGGTGCTGTGTTCATGGGTGCCAATTCCTACATTGGTAATGCGCCCAACATGATGGTGAAAGCCATTGCGGAAGACCGTGGCGTGCGAATGCCGAGCTTCTTTGGCTACATGCTGTGGTCGGTGGGCATTCTGGTGCCACTGTTTGTGATGATGACCTTTATTTGGTTTTAAGTAACGATGACAAAGCCTTCTATCTTGATCGCCCGTGCCATTTCACCCAGCGTGGTGGCTTTTCTGCAGCGGCATTTTGTGGTCACTGTCAACGAGAGTGATGAAGTGTGGAGCCCTGAAACACTGACAGCGCAGCTGCAAGGCAAAGACGGCGTGCTGACGACCGGTTCTGAGCGCATTGATGCCGCACTGCTGGCTGCCTGCCCGCAGCTCAAAGTGGTGGCCAATATGGCCGTGGGTTACAACAACTTTGATGTCGCTGCGATGGAGCAAGCGGGCGTGCAAGGCACCAATTCCCCTGACGTACTGACCGAAACTACGGCTGATTTTGGCTTTGCGCTGCTCATGGCCACGGCGCGCCGCATCACCGAGAGCGAGCACTACCTGCGCGCCGGAAAGTGGACGAAGTGGAGCTACGAAATGTTCTCCGGCGCCGAAGTGCACGGCAGCACGCTGGGCATTATCGGCATGGGGCGCATTGGCCAAGGCATTGCCAAACGCGGCGCACACGGCTTTGGCATGCAAGTGATCTACCACAATCGCTCCCAGCTTTCACCGGAACTGGAAGCAGAATGCAAGGCCCGCTACGTGAGCCAGCAAGAGTTGCTGCAAACCGCCGACCATGTGGTGCTGGTGCTGCCGTACACGCCTGAGAACCGCCACACCATTGGCGCTGCCGAGCTGGCGCTGATGAAACCCACCGCCACGCTGATCAACATCGCACGCGGCGGCATTGTGGATGACGCTGCGCTGGCACAGGCACTCAAAGAGCAGCGCATTGCTGCGGCAGGTCTGGATGTGTTTGAGGGCGAGCCCAAGGTACACCCGGATTTGCTGACCGTGCCCAACGTGGTGCTGACCCCGCACATTGCCAGCGCAACGGCGGGCACCCGCATCAAAATGGCGCAGATGGCAGCAGACAATCTGGTGGCAGTGCTGGGGCGCAAAGCAGCGCTGACAGCGGTGAACACCCCGGACGCAGCAGCGCAGGCCAAGCGCTGGGCAGTTTAAAAATAAGAGCTACTTGCCGTTGTCAATGCTTGATTTCAGCTACTTAATTACCTGAAGTCCAGCAAATTCAACGGCATGCAGCTATCTTTTTGATGGGTATATTTGTGGACAGCTTGCTCGGTTGGTCATTGCTGGCGCTGTTGCTGCTGATCCTTGGGCTGCAACTGCTGGCGTGGCTGCGGCCTCGGCCAGTGCCCGCGGATCTGGATGTGCTGGAGCGGCTGGAGCATCTGGAGCGCGCGCTGCAAATGACGCAGATGGCCACCAGTAAAACCGAAGGCGCCATGGCAGGCATGGGCCAGCAGGTACACAGCCTGGTGCATACCTTGGGCCACAACCAGACGACCGCGGCCGACAGCTTGCGCCAGATGGTGGACACGCACATGGCACAACAGCTCGATCAAGCGCGCCACAGCCGTCAGGACATGCAGCAGCACTTTGCCGCCTTGCAGCAAGCACTGGCCCAGCAGTTGCAGCGCCTGCACCAAGACAGCGGGCAGATGGCGGAGCACTTGCGCACCACGCTCAATGAGCGGCTGGCTGCCATTCAGACCGATAACGCCAGCAAGCTTGAAGCCATGCGCCGCACGGTGGATGAGAAACTGCACGAGACCCTGGAGCAGCGCCTGGGTGAATCCTTCAAGCTGGTCAGTGACCGGCTGGAGCAAGTACACAAGGGGCTGGGCGAGATGCAATCGCTGGCCGGCAGCGTGGGCGACCTCAAGCGCGTAATGACTAATGTCAAATCACGGGGCACCTGGGGCGAGGTGCAACTGGGTGCAATCATCGACAACGTGTTGACACTTGAGCAGTACGCACGCAACGTGAAAACGGTGCCGGGCAGCGATGAGATGGTGGAATTCGCCATTCGATTGCCGGGGCGCAGTGGTGAGCACGCGGTGTGGCTGCCCATTGATGCCAAATATCCGGTCGAGCACTACCAGCGTCTGCAAGATGCGATGGACACGGCAGACAAGGTGGCCATGACATCGGCGGGCAACGCATTGGAAACCTCGATCCGCAACGAGGCCAAAAAGATCGCGGCCAAATATGTGTCGCCGCCTTTTACGACCGACTTTGCCGTCATGTACTTGCCCTCGGAAGGGCTGTTTGCGGAAGTCATGCGGCGACCAGGGTTGGTCGAAGCGGTTCAAAATGACAGCCGTGTGGTCATCACAGGCCCGGCCAATCTGGCAGCTATGCTCAATAGCCTGCAAATGGGCTTCAAGACCTTGGCCATCGAAAAGCGCTCTTCTGAAGTGTGGGGCGTGCTGGGCCAGGTTAAAACAGAGTTTGCCAAGTTTGGTGAAGCGGTCGATGCCACACGCAAATCTATCGATGCCGCCGCCAAGAAGTTTGAGCAAGTGGATGTGCGCACCCGTGCCATCCAGCGCAAGCTGCGCGACGTGCAAACGCTGCCACAAGCACCGTCAGCGCCTGCTGAGCTGCCTGCGGCAGACAGTGACAACGGGTAATTTTTCGTGACCTCTTCTTTGCTGCGCCTGATCTTGGCGCAAATATCTATTCACGCCTGCATGACCGGCATGCGCATGGCCACGCCGTTGCTGGCATTGCGTGAAGGTTATAGCCCGGCCTCGGTGGGGTTTTTGCTCGCCCTGTTTGCGTTGACGCAGGTGTTTTTATCACTGCCCGCTGGGCGCTATGCGGATAAACACGGCCTGAAGCGGCCGCTGGCCATCAGCGTCATCGCAGCCAGTTTGGGCGCAGGCGCTGCGGTGATTTCCCCCATTTACCCCGTGCTGTGTCTGGCGGCGCTGCTCAGTGGCGGTGCCTCAGGGGCTGCGGTGATTGCGCTGCAGCGCCATGTGGGCCGTGAGGCACACGACAGCGTCACGTTGCGCAAAGTGTTTAGCTGGCTGGCCATTGGCCCGGCAGTTTCCAACTTTTTTGGCCCGTTGTGTGCGGGCCTGTTGATTGACTATGCGGGCGGTGAAGCAGCCAGCGATACCGGTTTTCGCGCTGCATTTTTACTGATGGCTTTGCTGCCTTTGAGCGCATGGCTCTGGGTGCGCACGTTGCAAGAAACCAAGCCTGAGCCTAAACCCGAAGGCGGCAAAAAGACGACGGCGTGGGACATGCTGCAAAACCAGGGCTTTCGCCGCTTGTTGTTGATGAATTGGGCCCTGTCTTCGTGCTGGGATGTGCACACTTTTGTGGTGCCCATCTTGGGCCATGAGCGCGGTTACTCTGCCTCGTCCATCGGCATGATCTTGGGCGCGTTCGCCATTGCGGCTGCGGCCATTCGTCTGCTCATTCCGCTGGTTTCCGAGCGCATCAGTGAATGGAAAGTTGTCATGACCGCCATGCTGTGCGCATGTGTGCTGTTCATGGTCTACCCGTTGATGTCCAGCGTCTGGACCATGATGGCCTGCTCGGTATGCCTGGGGCTGGTGCTGGGTTCAGTGCAACCCATGGTGATGAGCATGATTCACCAGATCACACCGCCACACCGGCAGGGTGAGGCCCTGGGCTTGCGGATGATGGCCATCAACGCCTCCAGCGTCGTGATGCCGATGCTGTTCGGCAGCATCGGTACAGTGGTGGGCGTTTCGGCGTTGTTCTGGGCGGTGGGCGCAGTGGTGGGTGGGTCCAGCCGCTTGCCTTGGCTGATTGGCAAAGACGCTCTCGCGCCTGCAGCGCAAGCGCTGTCCCATGGCATTCGCAAACCGTAGAACGCACATAAAAAAGCAGCCGGGTGGCTGCTGAATGTGCGACTGCTGAATGCAGGGCCGCGCTAGGGCGCTATCTGGTAGAAGTCGGTGATTATTTTCCAGGCTTCCTCGGGCGTATCCACCATGTGAAAGAGCGCCAAGTCTTGCGGGGAAATCATGCCTTCCTCCACCAGTAGCTCGAAGTTAAAGGCTTTCTTCCAGAACGCACTGTCAAACAGCACGATGGGCACGGGCTTGGACTTGGTGGTTTGTACCAAGGTGAGCACTTCAAACAGCTCGTCCATGGTGCCAAAACCACCGGGAAACGCGACCAGGGCTTTGGCGCGCATCATGAAGTGCATTTTGCGCAGCGCAAAGTAGTGAAACTTAAAGCTCAGCCCGGGCGTGATGTAGCGGTTGCCCTGCTGTTCATGCGGCAGCAAGATGTTCAGGCCCACATTGTCAGCACCTGCGTCAAATGCCCCCCGGTTGGCCGCTTCCATAATGCCGGGGCCGCCGCCGGTGCAGATGTAGATGCGCTGGTCCTGCGGCTGGCGCTGGCTGTGCTCGCCCACCAGGCGCGCAAAAGCACGGGCATGCTCGTAGCGCACGGCATTGCGCACATGGCGTTCAGCAAGGCGTATCTGCTCCGCATCGCCATCCATCTGCGCTTGCGCCAGACGTTCTTGCGCGGTGTCCATATCGGTAAAGCGGGCGCTGCCGTAGACGACGACAGTGTGCTCAATGCCATGCGCTTCTTGACCCAAGTCCGGTTTGAGCAGTTCCAGCTGAAAACGAATGCCGCGCGCTTCACGGCGGGCCATGAATTCTGGGTCTGCAAAAGCCAGGCGATACGCGTCAGGTTGCTGCAGATCCGCAGCCGGACTTTCACGAGCGGGGTCTGGAACTTCCAGGGGAGTCAAATCTTCAGCCAGGGTGCGGTCGTGCAAAGAAGTCATAGCGTCCATAAATCTCCAGAGAGCTCCAAGATGACAGAGCCTCTACATCTTCGCAGAATGCAGCGCTCGCTGGTAGTAAACACTAGTTAGTCGGCATCGTTGCTGCACAGGATGCTATGGTTTTGCGGGCAGCAACCATTGCATGTTTTAGCGCAGCGCCTGAACACTCCACATGCCGATGATGGTGAGTGAGAGCGATGCCAGCAGGTGGGCCCCCGCCCACGCCAGCGCGGTGAACCAGCGTTGGGCCTGCAGCAGGCTTACGACTTCGGCGGAGAAGGTGGAGAACGTGGTCAGCGCACCCAAAAATCCTGTGACGATGGCCAAGCGCCACACAGGGCTTAGTTCAGGCATGGCCTGTAAAACGGCCAGCACAGCACCAATCAAATATCCGCCGATGGCATTGGCTGCCAAGGTGCCCCAAGGCAATTGTCCCGCAGTGCTTAGCCACAGCCCCAATTGCCAGCGCGCCAGAGCTCCGAGGCTGGCTCCAAGGCAGATAGCGGCAATGTGTAGCATGGAATTTTTAAGTCAAATATGCCACTAGCCCTTATGCAGTGAGGGCTAGTGGCTTAACTTTTTGAAGATTTTGTTTCTTCCGCCACGTCTTCTTCAGACAGTGGGGCATTGGCCACAATACGGCTGATGCTGGGGGGCACGCTGCGCCCGGTGCGACGCGCGCGAAAGAGGGCCGCACGCATCAGGAAGATGGTGGTGATGGGCACCGTCAGTGCAATAAATACGGCAATCAGCAAGGCATGCAAAGCAAAACCCTGACCAGTGGCCGTGAAGAACACAAACGTCGCCCACATGATGAGCCAGCAGCCCATGGTGGCGATGATGGAGGGGGCGTGCACGCGTTCGAAATAGCTCTTCAAACGCATCAGGCCCAGTGAGCCCAGCAGCGCAATGATGGAGCCGCCAAGCACCAGTGCCCCGACGGCAATTTCGGCCCACAAGGGCAGGTTGACTTCGTCTGTCATTCAATTACCTCACCGCGCAGCAGAAACTTGGCCATGGCGGTCGACCCGACGCAGCCAAACAGCGAAATCAGCAAAGCGGCCTCAAAGTACATGGCAGAGCTGTACAGAATGCCCAGCACCAGCATGGTCAGCATGCCATTGAGGTACATGCAGTCCAGCGCCAGCACGCGGTCTTGCGCAGTGGGGCCTTTAAGCAGGCGGCTTAGCGAACAAGCCATACCCAGCAGCAGCAAAAACAGGGCAAAGGACAAGACCCAGATCAGCCATTGACTCATTCGAAAATCTCCATCAAGGGGCGTTCGTAACTGTTTTTGACGTGGGCGACGATGAGGTCATGGTCATAGGCTTCCAGCACGTGCATCAACAACATTGAGCGATCCCGCGAAATTTCTGCCCATGCAGTGCCAGGGGTAATGCAGGTAATCATGGCCAAGACAGCGAGGCCATTGGGGTCACGCAAATCGAGCGGGATATACACAAAGTCTGCCGGGTGCTTGCGCATGGACGGAAACAGCAAAAAGCGCACTACCTGAAAGTTGGAGACCGATGTGTCATACACCACGGTGGCTGCCAGCTTCAAGATGGTCCAAGGGTGGCGCACTCTGACGGGAAGAGGGCGCAAGCCGCGCGTTACGATAGGAATGAGTACGCCAAAAATGGCGCCCAGCACCATGTGACCAGGACTGATGGAATGGTTCAGCAACAGCCACATCACAAACAGTGCCACCGTCAGCAAAGGGGCGGGCAAAATGAGCTTGATCATGGCTGCGCCTCCGATGGGCTGGCGATGGAGATACTGCTGGTGCTGCTGGTGCTGCTGGTGCTGCTGGTACTCGTGGAAACAGGATTTGGAATAGGTTGGGTGCCCATCACGGCTTCAATATAAGTATTGGGTGCATGCAAAGTGTTGGCCGCATTCTGGGTGTATTGCATGACGTCATCCGCTTTGACGGTCAAGACAATGCACAGCGCCATCAGCCCTGCAATGGGCACACCTTCGGAGATGCGCAACTCTGGCGTGCCGCGCTCATGGGTGGCCCAAAAGTGGCGTATGCCAGCGCGAGTGAGCGCAATGAGTGCGAACAAGCCGGTGCCAATCATCAAGGCCATCAACACCCAGCCCCAATGGCCGGCTTGGTAGCCCGCTGACTGGCCTAGGCCTACAGGGTTGATCAGGTTGGTGAGCATGGCGAACTTGCCAATAAAGCCCGACAGCGGCGGCAGCCCTGACACCACCAAGGTGCACATGATGAAGGCCAAACCCAGAAACGCGGCAGAAGCAGGAATGGCCCGGCCAATCAGGACCTGTTCGTTTTCGTCCAAATTCAGGTTTTGTGTGGGCACGAGTTCGGAGTTGAGAAACGGTGCTTCCTCATCATCAATGTCTGACAGATTGCCGTCGTTGCGCCAGCGATCCATGATGTCCGCCAGCATAAAAAGAATAGCGACAGCCAAGGTGGAACTGGGCAGGTAGTAGAGCAAACCTGCAGTCAGCATGTTTTGGTTAAAGCCAATGGCCGCCAGCAGCGTACCTGCTGACAAGATGGCTGCGTAGCCAGCCAGGTGCGTTAACCTTGTCGCAGCCAAGATGGCAATGCCTGCAAAAGCCATGGTGACCATACCGCCAATAATCAGCCATAAGGAGCCAAACATGGCCGAGTCTCCTGCTTCACTGGAAAACATCAGCGTCCAGAGTCGCAAGAGGGTATAGATGCCGACCTTGGTCATCAAGGCAAACAGTGCGCCCACTGGGGCCGTGGCGGCGCTGTAGGCTGGCACCAGCCAGAAGTTCAAGGGCCAGACAGCGGCCTTGATCAAAAACGCAGTGGCCAAAATACCGGCAGCCGCATGGAGTAAGCCACGATCGGCATCGGCAACCTGGGGAATGGCTTGCGCAAGATCTGCCATATTGAGCGTGCCAGTGATGCCGTACAGCATGGACACACCAATCAGGAACAGCGAGGACGCGGCCAGATTGATCGCAATATAGTGCAATCCTGATTGCACGCGTGCACGCCCGGAACCATGCAGTAACAAGCCATAAGAAGCTGCCAGCATAATTTCGAAAAACACAAACAGGTTAAAGAGATCGGCAGTCAAAAATGCGCCAGCCAGACCCGTCAATTGCAATTGAAACAGTGGATGAAAGTGCACACCCGCACGGTGCCAGCGCGCAGCAGAAAACACGTAACATGCCAGCGCAATGGCGCTGGTCAGCACCAGCATCAGTGCAGTCAGACGGTCCACGGCGAGCACGATGCCAAAAGGTGCTTGCCAGTTGCCCGGCAGATAAACACCCATCGTGGTGCTGGAGCCCGATTGGTCCGACCAAATGAGCAGCGCAATGGCTGCGAACAAGCCCACTACGGTGGAGCCAATGCTCATGACCTGCTTAATGCTTTGCTGTTCTTCTTTGAGCAAGAGCATCAGAGCTGCCGTCAGCATGGGCAACACAATGGGTATCAGCATGAGATGCGGCATCAGCGATGCCAGCCAGTCGAGCAACCAACTCATGGCATCTCCTGCACGTCACGCGATTTGACGCCATCTACATGGTCGGTCCCAGACATGCCGCGCGAGGCGAGCAATACGACCAGAAACAGCGCCGTCATCGCAAAACCAATCACGATGGCGGTCAGCACCAAGGCTTGGGGCATGGGGTCTGCGTAGTGCGCCAAGGTTTCAGGGACGCCGGGGCGTAAAACGGGTTCCTTATCAATGGCCAAACCTTCTCTGCCCATGCTGAAAATAAACAGGTTGACTGCATAGGACATCAAAGACAGTCCAACAATGACTTGGAACGTGCGGGGGCGCAACAGGAGCCAGACTCCCGAGCCTGCCAGCACGCCAATAGCGATAGCCAGTACGGTTTCCATTAACGTGCTCCTTCCTGAGCAGCTTGCTCTTCTAGTATGCGGGCGTGGTAGCGGTGGCCGCGCACCGATTGGTGGGCAATGGCCGTCAAGATGAGCAGGGTAGAACCCACAACCAAGGTAAACACTCCTATGTCAAAGAAGGTGGCACTGGCCAAGTGAATTTGACCGATCCACGGCAAACTGAAGTGAAAGGTATGGCTGGTCAAGAACGGGTAGCCGGCGAACAAAGAGCCCAATCCCGTCAAGATGGCAAATAACAGACCAAAGCCAATCCAGCGACGTGGGTACAAAGGCATGTGCGCTTCAACCCAATGCGTGCCAGAAATGATGTATTGCAAGATCAGTGCAACCGAGAACACCAAACCTGCTACAAAGCCGCCGCCAGGCTCGTTGTGGCCCCGCATAAACAGGTAAAACGACACCATCGTGGCAAAGGGTAGCAACAGACGCACTAAGACCGCAGGCACCATCAGATAACCCACTGCAGTGTCTGGCGCGTGGCGTGGGTTGATCAAGTCGGTTTGCAGGTCGCCTGGCAGATAGCGCTGTTGTTCTGGGATGTCCATGGTCTCGCGTGCAGGCCGGAAACGGCGCAGCAACGCATAGACCGTCAAGCCCACGATGCCCAGCACGACAATCTCCCCAAAAGTGTCAAAACCCCGGAAATCTACGAGCATGACGTTCACCACATTGGTGCCTCCGCCCTCACTCAAGGCACGCTCCAAGAAGAAGGTCGAGGTGCTTTTCGGGAATGGTCGACTCATCATCGCAAACGCCAGCCAGCCCACGCCGCCTCCAGCGGCGACTGCGATGAGCAAATCACGTAAACGACGGGCACGGGCGGTAAATTCGGTAGACAGCGTGGGGATGCGCAATCCTTTGTCCCGCTTGGGCAGCCAGCGCAGACCTAACAAAATAAGCACGGTGGTGACGACTTCAACCACCAATTGTGTCAATGCCAAATCTGGTGCCGAAAACCACAGGAATGTGATGCAGGTACAAAGCCCCGCACCCCCGAGCATGATCAGCGCAGCCATTCGGTGGTACTTGGCTTTCCAAGCCGCGCCCAAAGCGCACAGGCCTCCGATCGACCACAGCAATACAAAAGCAGGGGACAGAGGTAAGTTGGTGCGATGGCCCAGTTCCAAGCCGCGTATCCACAATGGCAGTACACCCGCAGCGATGGCGACGATCACCAGCCACATCATTTGCCATTGCAAATGCTGGGTGCTGAGCAACATGCGCGTATTGCGTGCCAGAAGGCTGGTGCGGGCAAGCAAGTTCTCAAAGATGCGTTTGCCATTCAAAATTTCTAAGAAATTCGGCTGGACAGTGATCACATTTTGATTACGCAGCCAGCGCAGTGCTGCATACAGAATAATGCCGCCTAGCAAGGCAATCACGCTCATGATCAAAGGCGTATTGATGCCATGCCACACCGCCAAGCTGAAATAAGGCAGATTGCCGCCCACCACGGGTGTTGCCGCTACGTTCAGGAAATCACCGACAGCCCATGCAGGGAGGATGCCGACGATCAAGCAAATCAGTACCAGCAACTCCACGGGTACGCGCATCCAGTGTGGCGGCTCATGGGGTTTGCGTGGTAAATCAGTGGCCTTGGCACCAAAGAATACATCAGCGGTGAAGCACAGCGAGTAAGCCACACTGAACATACCTGCGACAGTGGCAATCAGCGGCAATACGATGCGTAGCCAATGGCTGGCGTCTAGAAAGACCGTCTCTGCAAAGAACATTTCTTTGGAAAGAAAACCGTTGAGCAGTGGTACTCCGGCCATGGCTGCACTGGCAACGCACGCAAGGGTGGCCGTGATCGGCATCATTTTGCGTAAGCCAGACAAGCGGTCCATATCACGCGTGCCGCTTTCATGATCCACAATGCCTGCGGCCATAAATAGCGATGCCTTGAACGTGGCATGGTTCATGATGTGGAACACTGCAGCGACTGCCGCCAATGGGCTGTTAAGGCCCAGTAATAGCGTAATCAACCCCAAATGGGAGATGGTGGAGTACGCCAGCAGACCTTTGAGATCACGCTGAAATAAGGCTAGAAAACCACCGAGCAGCAGGGTAATCGCGCCTGCGCCTCCCACCAGCCAGAACCAAGCGTCTGTACCACTGAGTACCGGCCATAGGCGTGCCATAAGAAAAACGCCCGCCTTCACCATCGTAGCCGAGTGCAGGTACGCAGAAACAGGCGTTGGCGCTGCCATTGCATGTGGCAGCCAGAAATGGAAAGGGAATTGTGCGCTCTTGGTCAGCGTACCCAAGAGAATCAGAACCAGCATAGGCAAGTACAAGCTGTGGGCGCGCACTTGTTCGCCCGCAGCTAAGACATTTTCTAACTCGTAGCTACCAACGATGTGCCCCAGAATCAGCATGCCCGCAAACATGCAAAGCCCGCCAGTGCCAGTCACCGTCAGCGCCATGCGGGCACCACGTCGAGCGTCCTTGCGATGGTGCCAGTAGCCAATCAATAAAAATGAAAAGAGGCTGGTTAGCTCCCAGAAGAACACCAATTGAATGATGTTGCCTGAAAGAACCACCCCTGACATTGCCCCCATAAAGGCTAGCAAGAACGAGAAGAAACGCGGAACAGGATCAGCTGGCGACATGTAGTAGCGCGCATAAAGCACCACCAAGGAGCCAATGCCCAAGACCAGCATGCTGAAGATCCAGGCAAAGCCATCCATGCGCACGACAAAGTTCAGACCTAATGCAGGAAGCCACACCAGCTCTTGTTGGATAACTCCGCCGTCTGCAATCTCCGGATAAAACATGGCTGCTTGTATTGCACAAGCTAGAGCAATGATGCCGGCGAGGGTGGATTCGGTATTGCGTGCATTAGCAGGCAATACGGCAGCCAATAAGCTGCCGATGAAGGGAAGAAGAATGAGCGAGATCAGGGGCATGAATTTTTATTTTATGAGCAGATGGTCTCGGTTTGCTATTGAAATCTGAGCTAAAACGTGCTGAACGCAAAAGCACAGGGATGAAAAAAGCCCACCTAGGCAGGTGGGCTGTAAGCATAAATGAGAAGCCTTAACCCTTATTGTCTTTTTTGCCGCTAGGTTGTACGGGCTTTATAGATTTTTCGCCACCTGTGGTTTGAATCGGAGTGGCTCCGGGCTTAAAACCCTGTCCATTAATGGTCAAGCCAGCCGCAGAGAGTTTGCCTGCAGAAGTGGGAGCGATGCCTTTAACGCGCAGGATGAAATCATCCCAGTTCTTGAAGGACGCTTGTTTGCGGGCATCGATGATCCGATCTGCAGTGGCAGTGCCAATACCTTTAATTGTTGTCAGTTCGTTGCTGGTGGCTTTGTTGGCATCCACAGCTGCCCAAGCGATGGTGGTACAAAGTGCGAAAGCAATTGCGATAAATTTTTTTAGCATGAATGAGTCCCCCTCAAAAAATTGCTGTAATGGAGTTCGTGCACGGGTGTGCCGGTCCATGCTAAATGAAGCAAGTCATTGAATTGAATTTGAAAAATAGTTTTTGGACATGCGGTAGAAGGCGGACTGGTGGCTCGACTTGAAGCGTCGGAAGGCGCTAAGTTTGCCAGTTGCCTTCATGCTGGGAATTGAGCCCTAGATGCATGGCGCAGCAGCCAAATCGATGGGGTCAATTTGTTTTGCTGACGGTTATGCTTTTCAATGAATGAGATCTTTACTTCATCAAGGTCTTAAAAACTTCTTAACTTTTGCGAATGGTTGCCGAAATGTAGGTTGTTTGTATCTTTGAAAGCATGGTCCTATGTTGCTTGTCAGCCCAACCTCTAATGATTTTGACCCTGCGCAGCGTGAAGCAAGGTCGTGCAAGTTCCAGATGCCCGTGTTCAAGCCTGGAGTCCGGGTAATGGAAGCGGGGCGTGAAGAAACCGTCAGCCACGTAGTACTGCGTCGTCGCGAGATGATGGTGTACTTAGTAGGTAAAGATGAGCCTGTAAAACCAGAGCGTTTGCGCGTCACGCCGACGTGGTTTACGACAGAGCGCAGTCCTGAAGCGCTCAACTGGTACCTTTAAAAGCGCAAGCCCCAAACTATCCATAGAGTTTGGGGCTTGCTTTTTGGGTTTAGGGCGCTTGGTCAGCCATCATCTGACCCAGGCGAACGGGGGTTGCCGCTTGCCATGTAGAGTTCCACTGCATATTGCTACGCGGAGTCAATAAGACAATCGTTGAGCCCAGCAGGAATCTGCCCATCTCAGCACCTTGCGGGAGTTGGATATTTTGCTCGCGGTAATCCCATTCGCGAATTTTCCCAGGGCGTGGAGGGTTCACTACCCCATGCCATACGGTGGCCATGCTACCTACCACGGTGGCACCTACTAGCACCATGATGAAAAGTCCGTGTGGCCCGTCAAAGACACAGACAAGCCGTTCATTGCGAGCAAACAAGCCTGGTACGCCCCGTGCCGTGGCCGGGTTGACCGAAAAAAGCTCGCCAGGGATGTGAATCATGCGCAGCAATCTGCCAGCGCAAGGCATATGAATGCGGTGATAGTCACGAGGGCTCAGGTAAATGGTGGCGAAATTTCCATCCTGAAATTGGGCTGCCAGCGCGGCATCTCCTCCGACCAGTGCTTGGGTGGAGTAGCTGTGCCTCTTCGCTTGAAAAATCTGATTTCCTGCAATCGCGCCTAGCTGGCTGACAGCGCCATCGACAGGGCAAATCCAGTCTGCCTGAGCTACAGGGCGTGCATCGGCTTTGAGTTCGCGTGTAAAGAAACTATTGAACGTGGCGTAGGCAGCGGGGTCTGGGTTAAGCGCCTCTGACATATCTACCTTGTAGCGCTCGATAAACCAGCGGATTACAGCCGTGGTCGTGGCACCACCTTCTAGATTGGCCAATCGACCCATCACGCGGGTAAGGGCTTGCTTGGGCAAAAAATATTGAGACAGAACAGAGAGGCGATCAGACACAGGCTGTTAATTTCTTAAATGCAAAGATTGGCGATTCTATCGGTGCCCACTATGAAGATGTCTTGACTAGATTCCAAGCACTTTTTATTGGTTGCACAATGGGGCGTAGCGCAGAGCGATCTGTTTTTGTTTTTGATCTATGGCCGGTCCATTGAAGCCTTCAGCACATACCACCCTCGAAGCTAGCCGTGTTCAACTTACCCGCCTTGGGTTGTGGCTGCGCAATTTCTTACCCGGTTCGGTGCGCATTGGTTATGCGGAAGCCCTCCGGATGTCGATCGGTGTCGTGATTGGCTTGCTAGTTACTGCATTTTTTTCTCGGTGGTGGGGCGGGGCTGCTCCTGATGTGTGGATGGTGTCCTCGCTTGGGGCCAGTGCCGTCTTACTGTTTGGTATGCCGGCCAGTCCCATGGCACAGCCTTGGCCAGTATTGGCAGGCACGGTGATTTCCGCTTTGGTCGGAGCGGCTGTGCAAGTGGTAATTAAAGACGCTGCCGTTGCATGTGCAGTGGCAGTGGGCGTGTCTGTGATGTTGATGGTTCCGCTGCGCTGCATGCATCCGCCGGGTGCTGGTATTGCTGCTTATGTAGTACTCGATCACATCAATGGTGTGGATTTGGTGGCATTTCCCATTTTGTTTAATGTGATGGTGCTGCTGGGGTGTGCCGTTGTCTACAACACCATGACCGGTAAACGCTACCCGCACCCGCAACACAGTCTCAACAAAGTTTCTGCCCAGCAAGATCAAGGATTGTTCAGCTCAGAAGATTTGGACGCAGCGCTCAAGCACTACAACCAAGTGCTGGATGTGAGTCGTGCAGATCTTGAAGGATTGATGCACATGGCCGGGCGCTCGGCCTTTAATCGAAGTTTCGGCAATAAACGTTGCGCCGACATCATGTCAAGACCAGTGTTTGCTGTGGAGTCTGATATGCCGCTGAAAGAGGCCTGGGCCTTGATGCAGCAAAAGCGCGTCAAAGCGTTGCCGGTCATTGATGAGCGAGAGGAGGTGATGGGTATGGTGGGGATTTCAGACTTTGTTGTGCAGGCACCGGCCGAACAGCAAGGCTTCGTGCGCAGATTGCGCCGGATGGTGATGGGCTCGGGTGGAGAAGCAGTCGGCCGTGTGCAAGATCTCATGGATGCGGCGCCGCCTATGGTGCGCGCTGACTGTTTGCTGGTGGATTTAGTGCCCCAGTTTTCTGCGGGTGGCTGCCATCATGTACCAGTGGTGGATGAGTTGGGGAAGTTGGTGGGCATTGTCACGCAAACGGACTTGATTCGCGCCCTCAGTGCAGCCATCAGCGTCCCTGCCAAAGAGTAGCTCGGTGTCAATGCATACGCGGCGTTAGCGTTGTGAAAGTGTGCGTAGAAGGCCCTGAAATTTCGTCAGATATCAGGTCAAACCGCTACAATCGAACGATTTTCTTGCAGCTAGGTAGCTGCATTTTTCTGCCGTCTTGGCCCTCTGTTCGGATAGTGTAGTGCGCACCATCCCCACCGTTTGCAGACCGCCACGCTTGGTAAGCGTCGGGATACGCTGCCGTGGTTTTACAGCAAAGGCGCCTCTAACAGATTTATTGAAGAGAATTGAACATGGCAAAAGAAGAACTCATTGAGATGCAAGGCTCGGTTATTGAAGTCTTGCCTGACTCGCGTTTCCGCGTCACGCTGGAAAATGGTCACCAACTCATTGCCTATACAGGCGGCAAGATGCGCAAGCACCATATCCGTATTTTGGCGGGCGACAAGGTGTCATTGGAGATGTCTCCCTATGATTTGACCAAGGGACGCATCACATTCCGTCATCTGCCTAATCGGGGTCCCGGGCCTTCGTCGCGTTAAGCGGTGGTTGCTTGAGTCATGGTTTTTTGAATAAATTTTCAGATTTGCCAAAAGTAATGGAAAACCTGCATATAATTTGAGTCTTGTCGGAGCGTAGCGCAGCCTGGTAGCGCATCTGCTTTGGGAGCAGAGGGTCGCGAGTTCGAATCCCGCCGCTCCGACCAAAAGATTAAAGGGTTAGATCGAAAGATCTAACCCTTTCGTCCTAAGGAATCCTGGTTTTGCACTCAGTGAAGCTTGGAAACTTTTCCCGGATTTTGTTTTTGTGACTTGTTTTTGTGCCTATAATTCAAGTCTTGTCGGAGCGTAGCGCAGCCTGGTAGCGCATCTGCTTTGGGAGCAGAGGG
>JADKLW010000347.1_pt1 | contig 20927 bp, 20 predicted proteins | sample 8641881 | NCBI WGS metagenome assembly JADKLW01 (sample SAMN16272185, study PRJNA661076) | feces metagenome | isolation source: fecal sample from diarrhoea affected cattle B | host: Bos taurus | place: South Africa: Lokaleng Village, Mahikeng | collected 2019-09 | reverse complement strand
CCGCGTCATCTCCACCACGCGGGAGCGCCGGCGCATGTTGATGGCGTCCACTTCACGCAGGAAGGTCAGTGCCTGATCAGCACCAAGTTCACCCGCACGGGCCATAAAGGCTCGGATGTCCTTGGGGAGGCAGCCGCCGCCGAACCCGACACCGGCGTTGAGGAACTTGCGCCCAATACGCTCATCGAGACGAGGCCGCGCTCTGCGTGGAGGCGGCGGAGCGGTTGCGGCGCGAGCCGTCGCCGCAGCGGACGCCGCCGACGGTGGCCACGGACGTGGGTCGTGATCACAAGGGGAAGGCGTCGACCCAGCAGGCATTCGGCCGGTTCTTCGTCGACCTCGCGCATGCGCAACCAGAGGTCGCCGACCACGTGGTGACGGTGTCGCCGGACGTGGCGTCGTCGACCAACCTCGGTGGCTGGATCAACCGCGTCGGGGTCTGGAATCCCGGGGACCGGGTGGATTGGTTTGCGGAGGACACCGAGACGGTGATGCGCTGGAAGGAGTCCGCGCAGGGCCAGCACATCGAGTTGGGAATCGCTGAAGGCAACCTGGTCGGCGTGCTCGGGGAGCTCGGCGCGACGTGGTCGCGAGACGGGCAGCCGTTGTTGCCGATCGGCACGATCTACGACCCGTTCGTCAATCGCGCGCTGGAGCCGTGGTCGTTCGGGATGTACGCCGGTGGGCAGTCGATCCTGGTCGGCACGCCGTCGGGGGTGACGCTGGCGCCGGAGGGCGGGGCCCATCACTCGATCACGACCCCGTCGGTGGGGCTGGAGCAGCCGCAGTGCGTGGCGTGGGAGCCGGCGTTCGGGCAGGATTTGGAGTGGACGCTGCTGCACGCGCTCGGGCGGCTCGGTCGGGCGGACGGTGAGTCGGCGTACTTCCGGCTCTCGACGCGGCCGCTGGACCAGTCGCTGGCCGCGGTGCCGAGCGACCCGGCCGCCCGCGAGCAGCGGCGGCGGCAGGTACTGGCCGGGGGCTACCGGCTGCGCAGCGCGCCGGTCGTCCCGGAGGTGACGATCGTCGCGACCGGCGTGGTGGTCCCCGAGGCGCTGGCCGCCGCGGACGAGCTGGCCGCCGCGGAGGTCGAAGTCGACGTCGTGGTGCTGACCTCGGCGGACCTGGTGTTCCGTGCGCTGCAGGCCCGTCAGGGGCTGACCGACGCGCCGACCGACGTGCTCGACGACCTGTTCCCGGCGGACCGGGCCGCTCCGATCGTGACCGTCCACGACGGCCATCCGCACACCCTGGCCTTCCTCGCGGGGATCAACGGCGAGCGGATCGCCTGCCTGGGCATCCAGGACTTCGGGCAGTCCGGCGATGTCGACGACCTGTACCGCCATTTCGGCATTGACACCGAGACCGTTGTCGGTGCGTGCCTGGACCTCATCGGATGACCGCAATGAGCACCATGACCGACACGATTGACATCACCATGCCGCAGCTCTCCGACGCGATGGAGGAGGGCACGATCGTCAAGTGGTTGATCGAGGACGGTGGCGAGGTCGCGGTCGGCGACGAGCTGGTCGAGATCGAGACCGACAAGGCCACGATGGCCTACGCGGCCGAGGCGGAAGGCACGCTGCAGATCGTGGTGCCCGAAGGGGACGCTGTCCCGGTCGGTGTGCCGATCGCGCGGGTCGGTGCGGCGGTCGCGGTCGGCGCCGCGGCTGCGGCTGGGCGTGACGTCGGCCAAGATTCGGTGGCGGTCCCGGTCGCCCGCCGCGATAGCTGGTTCGGGGATGGGGCCAAGGCGGTCGCGACCCCGGTTGCGCGGCGCTACGCGCAGGTCCACGGGATCGCGCTCGGTGACGTGACGGGCAGCGGCCCGCGGGGCCGGATCGTCAAGAGCGACGTGCTGCGAGCGGCCGGGGTGGCGGTCGAGCCGGACGCGTCGAGCATGGCGAGCCCGACCAGGCCGCCGTCGGCGTCTGATGTGCGGTTGGCCACCCCCCAGGCGGCAAACCGCACGGCAGTTCCGGAGGGCGGCGCGGATGCGGGTACGACCCGCCAGGCGCCGACGCGGCTGCAGCAGGTGATCGCGCGGCGGATGGTCGAGTCGAAGACGACGGTCCCGCACTTCCAGGTCCAGACGGAGGTGATCATGGACGAAGCGATCGCCCTGCGGTCTCGCCTGAAGACGTTGGTCGGGGAGGGCGAGAAGCCGCCGTCGTTCAACGATCTGATCGTGCGCGCGTCCGCGGTCGCGTTGCGCGAGCACCCGCTGGCCAACGGCTCGTGGGTCGATGACGCATTCGAGCTGCACGAGCGGATCAACGTCGGGATCGCCGTTGCCGCCGAGGGCGGGTTGGTCGTGCCGACGATCTTCGACACCGACCACAAGTCGCTCGGCCAGGTTGGTTCCGAGAGCCGTCGGCTGGCCGCGGCGGTGCGTGACGGCAGCGTGTCGCCGGCGGAACTGTCGGGCGGGACGTTCACGGTGTCGAACCTGGGGATGTACGGGATGACCGCGATCACGCCGGTCGTCAACCCGCCGCAGGCGGCGATCCTCGGCGTCGGGGCGATGCGTCAGACACTCGCCCGCGACGGTGACGAGATCGTCGACCGCCCGTTGCTGACGCTGACGCTCAGCTGCGATCACCGGATCCTGTACGGCGCCGACGCGGCGCTGTTCCTCGCACGCATCAGGGACCTGCTCGAGCAACCGCTGCGCTTGGCGCTCTGATCGAGCAGTGGGCGGGGCGCGGGCTGGGCCGGGAGTGGCTGGCCTACCGATGCGCGCATAGTGCGGCTGGCGGAGGTGCGGCCCCGAACGGGGGAGACGGACCGCCGACTACGATGGTCCGGTGGATCGCACCGAATCGCAAGGTCTCGTCGCCTATCGCTTCTCGTCGCTGCCGGCGGAGCGCGTCGACGCGCTCGTGTCGACCCGGATCGGCGGGGTCAGCACCGCCCCGCAGACCGGCTTGAACGTCGGGACACGCGTCGCTGACGAGCTGGCCGACGTCGTGGCCAACCGCGAGGCGCTGTTCCGCGCGTTCGACCTGCCGATCGAGCGGTCGGTCTGGTGCGAGCAGGTGCACCGGACCGACGTGACGGTGATCGAGGCGGGGGAGGCGGGGCGCGGCAGCCGGAACGACGACGACGTCGTGACCTCGACCGACGCGATGGTCACCGATGTCGTCGGGATCCCGCTCTGCGTCACCCTCGCGGACTGCGTTCCGGTCGTCGTCTACGACCCGGCGCACCACGCGCTCGGGCTCGCCCACGCGGGCTGGGGCGGCACCGTGCGGCGCCTGGCCTCACGCACCCTGGCCGTGATGGGTGAGCGGTACGGAACGCGGCCGGAGGACGTCCTCGTCGGGATCGGTCCGTCGATCTCGCCCGACGACTACGAGGTGGGGGCCGACGTCATCACGCTTGCGCGCGAGAACTACGGCGACGACGCGGACCGGATCCTTCGGCCGCGGCCCGACGGCAAGGCGCTTCTGGACCTGTGGGAGGCCAACGCCATCGACCTCGAGCGCGCCGGGGTGCCGCGTGCCTCGATCGAGATCAGCGGCATCTCGACGTCCACCGGCCTCGACGAGTTCTACTCGCACCGCTTCGAAGGCCCGACCGGGCGCTTTGCCTGTGTGGCGATGCTGCGCGCGGCACCGCCCGTAGGCTGGTGACGCCGACTGCTCGGACGATGGATTCGTTGGTGGACGCGGCCGAGCAGTCGCTAGACCAGCGCTCGTCCGCTGGCGATGCCGGCGGCACCACCGATGGACGCGGCCGCGCGGCCGCCAGACTCACCCGCCGGCGGGCGGCGCCGTCAGCTCTTCGTGGAGGCCCCGGAGCGCGCGGATCGCCGACCGCGTCTCCTGCAGGATCTCGTGGGGCTTGGCCTGCCACGACAGCCGGGGATCGATCGCCCCCGGGCGCATCCCGACGGCGTCGACCCGGAGCCCGAGGGGCACGCCCCAGGCGCGTAGCGCCTCCGCCAACTGGAAGAGCCGGTAGTGGTAGGTCGTCACGATCAGCACGCTCTGACCGGCGGTGAAGGTGCCGTGGGTCTCTGCGAGCCACCGGCACGCGTCGAGCGTGGTCGCCCGCGGCCGGTCGTCCCGGGCCCACCAGCGCAACCGCCAACGCAGTCGCTTCTTCCACGGCACGGGGGCGGCTACCACGTGTACCGGGACCCCGCCGGGCCCCTGGTAGCGCTCGAACGCCCAGCGTCGCTTGGCCCCCTTTCCCTTGCCATCCCGGCTCTCAGGTTCCCCGAGACCGAACGCCGCGCGCATTCCCGCCTGCATCACGTCGAACTCGGTGTCGCCGTCGATCCCCGCGGTCAGCGGCAGTTCGTGGTCGAACAGCGGGCGGAACGCTCCGAGGGCGGTCACCGATCCGGTGGTCACGGTGCCGTCCGCGAGCAGCTTCGCCGCGTGCAACGGGCGGGCGAAACAGGCGCGCGCGAGACCTCCCAGGACGATGATGTGGTCGTAGTGCGAGAACGCGGGTGGCTCGAGCTCCTGCAGCCCGAGCGCGACGCTCGCGGATTCGGTCAACAGCACCTGCTGCGGGGTCAGTCCCGGATCGAACGTGTGGGTGCGATCCCCGGCCGATGCAGCGGCGTGCTCCTTGGCCTTCTTGCGATAGTCCCACCGCTCCGAGACTTCGTCGAGCCGGGCGAGGGTCTCGCCCAGCGGCAGGTCCGCGGCCGGCGGCGTGCCGTCGAAGCCCTCGATCAGGGCGCGAAGGGCGGGCGCTGCCGTCCACGCGCGGATCGTCTCCAGCAGGTCGGAGTCCGCAGTCAGTCGCGGGGCGGACGGGAAGCGGAGCTCGTCGCCCTCGGGTTCGGTCGGCGTGGTGGGCATGGTCAGCGGTCGACCGTCGGGGACTCCGACCAGCCGAGCAACCGGCCGAGGCTGTCGGCAAGCGCGCGCGGGACGTGCGGCGCGTCGGCGGGGCGGAGGAACGTGTCGGCGCGGTCCGGATCACGACCCTGGACGTCGAGCGCATCGCTGACGAGCCGCCGCACCACCGCCTGGTCGCGCCACCGATCGTCGTGCGAGAGCAACTCGATGGCGGCCAAGGACTCCTGCTCTTCGCCGACGCACTCGAACGGCTTGAAGCCGCCCGTGGCGGTCAGCAGCGCGAAGTCCTCGTACTGCTCGTCGTCGTCGAGCATCGCGCCACCGAAGATCTCGGCGAGCTGGTCCGGCGCGGAGAACGGGGCGAGCATCAGGAAGACGAAGCGGCACTTCGGACAGTTGCGGCACCACGCCTCACCGCCGCGCAGCGCGGGGTCGGTGTGGAAGTTGCGGTTGCAACTCGTGAACGCGCGGTGATAGTCCTGCAGCTTCTCGGCGAAGCCGCGGGCGATCGCCAGCTCGGACGCCGGGCGCAGCAGCGAGAAGATCTGGACGTCGGGCACCGCCTCGGCTGCGGCGGCCCGCAGCAGATCCTCCGCGCGGAGGCTCTTGCTGAACTGGTGGTTGACCTCGATCCCGTCGTGCACCAGATTGCCGGAGGACGCCGATCGCTCGTTGGCCAGGGCGACGGCGTCGAAGCCGTTGATCTTCGCCGTCAGCAGCGCGACGCACGAGATGATGGCGGTGATCGGGACGTGACCGTTGAGGGCGCCGCCAGCGTTCAGGCGCTTGAAGTCGTCGAGCGGAAGCCCGCGCTTGACTTCGAGCATCGGCAGGTCGGCAACCTGCGCGGTCCTGCGCATCGGGGCCAAGGCGTTGACGACGAACAGGGAGAGATCCGCTCCGGAGCGCCGAACGGCTTCGAGCGCGACGATCGAGTCCTTGCCGCCGCCGATCGGGACGAGGACACGCGTCGGGTCGGTGGGCGCCGGCGGGGCCACCGCGGACCCGTCGGCCCGCGGGAAGACCGGGCGCGGCAGATGGGGCAGGCGTGCCCGGTTCTCGTAGGCGAACTCGCCGAGGCCCTCCGAGTAGAGCGCTTCGAGGTACTCGGCGGCGGCCGGCGGCGGGGCGCCGGTTTCGCAGGCCACGTCGCGCGGGGCGGCCATCTTGAAGTAGCTGACGCCGGCGACCCAGTGCAGCAGGTCGAGGAGCGGCTCCAGGGCCGCGCGATCGACGACCGACCCGGGGCTCACCGGGATGGCGAACGTCTCGGTGAACGTCTCGACCTCGTCGAGCGCGTAGTGCAGGCTGACGAGCCCGTCGTCGTCGATCGACCGCCCGGTGAATCGGAACGCGTTGATGGAGGTCGGGTCGAACGAGACCGTCGAACCCGCTGAACCATTGTCGATCGTCACTCCCCCGACGATAGAGGGCCCCAGATCGGACGTGCTTCTCGGCGGCGCCGGCACGCTCGGCGGGGCGATCGCCGTGAACGTGTGGTGCCCGGGCCGGAGCGTGTCGCCTTGTGCCGAATGGTCCGGTCGAAGGCACCGCGGTGAGCGGGGGGCCCCGGGTCCGGGTCGCGGCCCCGTGTGCTCGTCGATCTGGGTCCCGTATACGGACCGAAGTCGACGCGCTGAGCGGCACGGCCGGGGTCCGCGCCTCGGTCCCGCGCCGTATCCTCCAGAGCCGGGCTCCCCGCCCGCCCCACCCCGGATCCGCAGTTCTCGAGGGACGTGCCGTGCGCTCTACCGACGTTGTGATCATCGGCGCAGGCGCCGCCGGGCTGATGTGCGCCATGACGGCCGCCGAGCGCGGGCGCGACGTGCTGCTGCTCGACCATTCGAACAAGGCCGGCAAGAAGATCCTGATGTCCGGGGGAGGCCGCTGCAACTTCACCAACATGTACGCGGAGCCCGTCAACTACGCGTCGCAGAATCCGCACTTCTGCAAGTCGGCGCTGGCGCGCTACACGCCGTGGGACTTCGTCGGCCTGGTCGCCAAGCACGGCGTGCCGTACCACGAGAAGAAGCTTGGCCAGCTGTTCTGCGACCACAAGTCCAAGGACATCCTCAACCTGCTGCTGGACGAGTGCGAGCAGGTGGGCGTCGAGCTGCACGTCAGCACCGCGGTCCACGGGATCCAAAAGGCCGACGACGGCTACCGGCTGAGCACCGACCTGGGGGACGTCGGCGCGGCGTCCGTGGTGATCGCCACCGGCGGTCTGTCGATCCCGACGCTCGGCGCCACCGGCTTCGGCTACGACATTGCCCGTCAGTTCGGCCACACCGTGCTGCCGACCCGCGCCGGCCTGGTGCCGTTCACGACGTCGGGCCGACTCAAGGAGCTGTGCGCCGAGCTGTCGGGCACGTCCGTGGACTGCGTCGCCCGCTGCAACGGCGAGAGCTTCCGCGAGAACCTGCTGTTCACGCACCGCGGCCTGAGCGGCCCGGCGATCCTGCAGATCTCCTCGTTCTGGAACCCCGGCGACACGGTCGAGATCAACCTGCTGCCCGACCGCGACGCGCTGGAGTGGTTGCAGGGCCAGCACGCCGCGCGTCCGAACAGCGAGCTGAGAACCGTGCTGAGCGAGGTCTTTACGAAGAAGATGGCGTCCCTGCTGGCCGATCACTGGTTCGCGTCCAAGCCGATGAAGCAGTACAACCCCGCCGAGCTGCGCGCCGTCGCCGACCAGCTCGGCGCCTGGCGGGTCGTGCCGGCGGGGACCGAGGGCTACCGCACCGCCGAGGTCACCCTCGGCGGCGTCGACACCCGCGAGGTCTCGTCCAAGACGTTCGAGTCGCGCAAGAGCCCGGGGCTGTACTTCATCGGCGAGGTGCTGGACGTGACCGGCCACCTGGGCGGCTTCAACTTCCAGTGGGCGTGGGCGTCGGGCCACGCGGCGGCGCAGGTGGTCTGAGACCGGCGAGCGGCCGCTGTGCGCGTCAGCTTTCGCGGGACGTGCGGTCCGGACTCGTGGCCCAGCTCGGTCGGCCGGCGTCCTGCTCCAGGACCGGGAACCCGGTGAGCACGAAGCGCAGCGGCGGGGGCCCGCCCCACTGGTTGATCGGGTCCGGCAGCAGCGGCCAGTTGCGGGCCTGGTAGTCGCCCGTCGGCGGCATCTGTTGGAGCTCGGAGCAGTGCTCGACCATCGCGCCGTCGTGGTCATGGTGGTAGAGGAAGTGGTTGTTGCCGGGCCCGTGACGGCTCGGTCCCCAGATCGGCGTGCGCTGACGCAGCGCCTTCAGGCGGTCGGCGACGCGGCCCAGCGCGTTGAGGTCCGGCCAGGCGTAGGCGTAGTGCGAGAGCTCGACGGTCGGCGAGAGCACGACGGCCATGCCGTGGTGGTCGGCGTCGCAGTGCCACCAGCTAGCGATCGGGTTGATCCGGTCGGAGAACCGGAAGCCCAGGCCGTCCCGGAGGAAGCGCTCGAACCGGCGCGGCCGACGCACCTTGACCGAGACGTGCTCGAACTTGATCGGGCGGTCACCGGGCTCCAGCTCGACGCCGCGCTGCATCCCGCAGAAGAGCTTGAAGACGTGACCCTCGGGGCCGCGCACGCGAAGGGCGCGGTCGATGCCCGGCTCGCCGTCGTAGACACCACCCAGCACGGTGCCACCCGCGGCCGGCACGCGTCGCCGGGCCTCCTCGAGCGACGCGGCGTCGGCGACCTCGAGGCCGATGTGGTCGCAACCACGCCGGACCGGGTCCTGGATCAGGATCAGCTCGTGGTGGCGGTCGTTGCAGGTCAGATAGGAGGCGCCGCCGATCCGCTCGACCTCGACCATGCCGATCACGTCGCGTTGGAACGCCACGGCGGCGTCGAGATCGGGAACACGGAGGCCGACGTGGCCCATGCGGGTGGTGACCATGGCTTCAGGCGTCCTTCTCGGCGAGATGTTGGCGTAGCGAGCGCGCGGCGCGGCCGGTGAGACGGCGCACATCGTCGGTGGGCGTGCCGTCGGCGCCGGAGGCGAAGTAGGCAGCCATCCGCAGGGCGTGGTCGACCTCGAAGTCGGAGGCCCCGCCGCGCCGCAACGCCCGGGCGGCCAGCCACGGCGGCACGTTGAGGTAACGGACTCCGAGCGCGTGGCCGACCTCGTCGAAGGTCAGACCTGCCGGGCCGGTCAGGTGCCACGCGCGGTCCGGCCCGTCGACGTCCTGGAGCACCGCGGCGGCCGCGGTCGCCACGTCGGCGGCGTCGATCATCGCGACCGGGCCGTGGCCCATCGGCGCGGGCAGGAAGCCGGCGCGGCGGGGCATCGTCGCGAGGTTCTGCATCAGGAACGACGGCCGGAGGAACGCGAACCGCAGGCCCGTGCGCTCGATGCGCTGCTCGCTCTGCCAGTGCGCGACTGCGGTGCTCGTCGGGCCGTTGGGCCCCACGGCGGGGGCGCCGCCCGAGAGCTTGACGATCCGCCGGACGCCGGCGGCGACCGCGGCGTCGACGGCGTTGGCCTCCAACTCGGCCTGGTCGGGATCGTGCGGGGTCAGCAGGAAGAGCTGCTTCGTTCCCTCCAGCGCGGGACGCAGCGATCCGGGGCGGCGCAGGTCGACCGCGGGGCGGCTCAGGGCGCGGTGGTCGATGCCGCGCGCGGTCAGCTCGGCCGTGACGTGCCGGCCGATGGCGCCGGTCGCTCCCAGGACGGCGATCATGCGGCCACCGCCTCGGGCGTCGGGGCGGCGGTGCGGAGCCCGCTGCCGACGGTGTCGCGGAGCCCGCGCAGCGCCTCGGACCGGTTCTCGCACGCGAACACGTAGCGGTCGGGGCGCAGCAGCGTCCACTCGCGCTCGTGGGGTGACACGACGGCGTGCAGGCCGGCGGCGCGCCACGACGCGGCGGCCTCGCTGGTGCTGGCGACCACGGCCCAGCCGCGGCCGAGCCGGTCGTCCAGGCGGTCGGGCTGCGGGAACAGCGAGCCGACGCTGCGGTGGAACGGCAGCCGGTCGGGCGTCCGGACGAAGGCGCCCCTGCCGTACGTGGGGCGGGGCTTGGCCCGCTCGCTCAGCCACTCGCGCAGCGACGTCCGATCGAGCAGCTCCAACGTGGCGTCCCGCACCCGAGCGATCCGGCGGTCCGACGTCTGCACGACGCCGCCCCACCGCACCGCGAGCCGCTGCATGCTCGTGACGTGGGGGCGGCGCTCGGCCTCGTAGCTGTCCAGCAGCCGCTCCGGGGCGCCGTGGAGCACGGCGTCGAGCTTCCACGCCAGGTTGGCGACGTCGCGCGCACCGGAGGAGAAGCCCTGGCCGACGAACGGCGGCATCACGTGGGCGGCGTCCCCGGCGAGCAGCACGCGCCCCGCGCGCCAGCGGCTGGCGGTCCGGGCGTGGAAGGTGTAGACGACGGCGCGCTCGACCTCGACCTGCTCGTCCGATCCACGGCTTCAGCAACGCGTCGGTCCGCGCGGGGGAGACGAAGGCGGCGGCGTCTTCGCCCGGGTGCAGCATCCACTCCCAGCGGTGGCGTCCCGGGGACATCGGCAACGTCACGATCGGACGAGCGGGGTCGCCGACGAAGTGCGGATGCGGGGCGCTGGCGATCGGCCGGTCGACGAGCGCGTCGAGCACCAGCCACCGCTGCACGAAGGTCGACCCGTCGAAGGGCACCTGCAGGCGCCCGCGGACCGCGCTGCGTCCGCCGTCGCAGCCGACCAGGTACCGGGCGTCGAGCCGCGAGGCCCGGCCGCCGTCGACCGACCGCACCCAGGCGGTCACCCCGTCGGCGTGGCGGTCGAGCGTCTCGAGCCGCTGGCCCCAGCGCAGCTCCGCTGCCGCGCGCTCCCGCAGCGCGGCGACCATGCTGCGCTCCATCGACGGCTGGTGGATCGAGACCAGCGGCGGATGGCCGAGGTCGCCGTGCACCGGACGCAACGCCGGAATCGTGCGTCCGCGGGCGGTGACGAAGCTGATCGTCTGCTGGACCTGCGCGTCGGCGAGGATCCGCTGGTCGAGGCCGACGACCTGGAAGATCCGCAGGACTTCGTCGTCGACGACCGCCGCCCGCGGCAGCGCGTAGGGCTCCTCGGCCTCGTCGACGGCGATCGTCCGCACGCCGAGGTCCCCGAGCAGCAGGGCGAGCAGTTGGCCGACCGGCCCGAGTCCGCAGATCAGGACGTCGGCGTCCATCAGATCGCGGTCGCCGGGACCGCGTCGGCGGACACGCGGTTGGTCAGCGTGCCGATGCCGTCGATCTCCAGCTCGACGGTCTGGCCGGGGGCGATCCACCGTTCGATCTCGAGTCCGCAGCAGCCGGGCATCGTGCCGGTCGAGATCACGTCGCCGGCGTCTAGACGCTCGCCGCGGGACGCGTAGGCGAGCATCGCCCCGAGGTCGTGCGCGGGGCCGGCGGTGGCGCCCTCGCACCACTGCTCGCCGTCGACGCGCACGCGTCCGGTCGCAGCCGTCCAGTCGCCGAACGCGTCAGCCGTCACGACGTCGCAGCCGATCGAGTTGGCGAAGGTCTTGGCCTTGATCACCGGGCCGAAGACGTTGTGCCGCGCGTCGTCGGCCTGCACGTCCCGAGCGCTCCAGTCGTTGAGCACCATCCAGCCGCCGACGGCGTCGAGGGCTTCCTCCGGCGTGGCGTCGACCAGCGGCTTGGTCAGGACGCAGGCCAGCTCGAGCTCGAAGTCCAACGCCTTGGTGTGGGCCGGCATCCACATGTCCTGGCCGTCGGCGAGCACCATCGTGTGGTTGGCGACGTAGAAGGTCGGGTGCTCGTAGAAGCCCTTGCTCGGCTTCAGCTTCGGGAACGTGCGGCCGGTCTTCTCGAAGGTGCGGACGATCCGCCAGATCGCCGCGGGGAAGAAGTGCTTCACCAGCATCCGGCTGGAAGCGATCACGTGCGACTCCCAGAGCATGAAGGCGCGGATCGAACGCGGCGCGAACGGCAGCACCGCCGTCGCGGGGTCGGCCTCGGTCGCGTCGGGGTCGGCCAGCGCCACTGCGGCCCGGGTGCGGGCCGGCGCGCCCTCCGCCAGGAAGGCGACCAGGTCGTGCTCGTCCGGCAGGAGGACCCACCGGTCGCGCTCGGGGTCGTGAGCGATCAGGCCTGCGGCGGTCCTCCGGAGCTTCATGCTGACGAACATACGCAAGACTGATGAGATCGTCAAATATGACTTGTCGCGAGGATCCGGGTACGGTCTCGCCATGGCCTCCGCCCCCGATCGGCACGCCCGCCGCCGTGAGACCACGCGCGCCAAGTTGATCGCCGCGGCGAAGACCCTGATCGCCCGTCAGGGAGCGGACGTCACGCGGATCCAGGAGATCACCGACGAGGCCGACGTCGGGTTCGGCTCGTTCTACAACCACTTCGACGGCAAGGACGCGATCGTCGAAGCCGTGCTGGCCGAGACGATCGCCGCGCAGGCCGCCGAGATCGGCACGCTCACCGCCGAGATCGAAGACCCTGCCGAGGTGATCGCCGCCGCCCACCGCTTCTTCGTCCGTCGCGCGCGCAGCGACCCCGACTGGGGCTGGCTGCTGCTGCGGCTGGACGTGTCACACAACGTGCTTCGCACGTCGCTCGGTCCCTACGCCCTCGAGGACCTGCGCCGGGGCATCGCGAGCGGTCGGCTCCAGGTGCCGGACGAGACGGTCGCGCTCTACGCGATGGGGGGCGTCCTGATCTCGGTGATGCGGGCCGTCCTCGACGGCGTCGCGCCGAAGGACGTCGACGTCCACCACGCCGAGGGCATCCTCCGCCTGCTCGGCCTCGACCGTGACGCGGCCCGCGAGGTCGCCCGCCGCCCGCTTCCCGTCTCCTCACGCACCGACGACGGCTCACCGCCGCGGTAGGGGACGAGCCTCACGCCGCGGGGACGTCGTCCCGCCGGGCGCGGCGGCCCGGCCCTCCAGGCAGGGGGCGATGCCTTCGAGCGTCAGGCGCTGTCGGCGCCCGCTGTCGGCGCGTACCGGTGGTGCAGATCCAGCGTGTTGCCGGCCGGGTCGCGGAAGATCGCCTGGTGGCAGACCCCGCTGTCGATCGTGTCGCCGAGGAACTCGACGCCCGCCTCCTGGAGGCGGGACCGCGCGTCGGCGACGTCGTCGACCCGCAGCGCGAGCGGGGCTTCGTGGGGGCGGAACTCCTGGCCGAAGGCGGTCGGGTCCATGATGGCGAGCGTGACGTTGCCCGCCTGGAACTCGGCGGCGGGCATATCGCCCCAGCGCTTGACGAAGGGCAGGCCGAGCGTCTCCCCGTAGAAGCGGAACGAGGCGTCGAAGTCGTCGGTCGGGATCGTGACGAAGTCGACGCCGGTGATCAGGGGTGCGGTGCTGGCCATGGGTGCTCTTTCCGGTCGGGAAGAAAGTTGGATCTGAGGGAGTCTTTCGACGTAGACGCGGCGGGCCGGCAGGAATCATCGGACCGTCACGGGATGACGCCGGAGATGGTGTTCCCCGGGACCCGGGCGATTCCGGGCACTCCCCGCTGCGACGGCGAATTCGAAGGCGAACGCACGTTCGCTTGCATGCCGTCCGGGCCGCCGCGAAGGATGGAACGCACTATGAGCACCATCGCCCACCCGCTCCACCTCAACCTCGGTCGCCGCCGGGCCCGCCGTTCCGGTCGGCTGCTGGCCGTCGCGCTCGTGCCGGGCGCCGCCAGCTCGGCGGAGGTCGTCCCGGCGATCCCGGCCGCGGACGCCCAGGCGCGTCTCGTCGCGCTCGGGCTGCTGCCCGCCGCCGACGCGACCGGCGCCTGGAACCCGCCGACGGTCGACGCGGTCCGCCGCTACCAGGCCTCGTGTGGGCTCGAGCCCAGCGGCGTCGCCGGTCCGGGCACCGTCGACCGGTTGCTGGCGGCGTGACCGCCGACGTGACGACCGATCAGGCCGCGAGCGGACGGTGCCGGCCCGAGACGCAAGGACGGCGTCGAGTCGAACGACCGGGAAGGGCGGTCGGCTGCGACCGCCTCCACCGCATACCCTCCGTCGATGCCCGCGTGGACCGAGGACGAGCTGCGAATCCGGGCGCGGTGGATCCTGCGCAGCTACCGGCACTGGGCGGGGGAGGACCTGATCGACCTACCGTCCGACGACGAGGACGCGCGGGCCCGGGCCCTGTTCGGCGTGCCGCTCGCCGTGCTGGCGCACGACCGGCGCGACGATCCGCTCTGCGTCTACGCCAACGCGGCGGCGCTCGACGCGTTCGAGTTGACCATCGAGGAGGCGGCCGCCTTCCCGACGCGGCGGACGGCCGCGCCGGACGCGCGCGACGAGCGCCGCTCCGCGCTCTCGACCGCCGAAGACGCCGGTCTGGTGACCGGCTACCGCGGCATCCGCGTATCGACTTCGGGCCGCCGCTTCCGCATCACCGACGGCCGGATCTGGACGGTGCTGGACGACGACGGCCAGCGCGTCGGGCAGGCCGCGGCGTTCGTGCCAGGCGGGGTCTGAGCTGCGGCGAGTCGGGTCCTCAGGCGGCCGCCGAGATGGTGCCCGTCAGGTGGTCGAGGGCGACGTTGGCGTGCATCCGCACGCCGGTCACGAGCACGGAGTCGTCGGCGTAGAAGTGCGAGTTGTGGTTCATCGCGATGCCGCGGCCCCCGGGAATCGGCGCCATCGTTCCGTCCGCGCGCAGCTCGACGTCCTGCGCCCCCAGCTGCAGGTAGACGCCCCCGTAGCGATTGACGAAGTACGAGACGTCGTCGTAGCCCAGACCGGGAGGGGCCTGCACCAGGTGGTCGTGGCCGACGACCCGCTCCATCGTGGGCAGGACGGCGTCGATCCACGGCTTGGTGTTGTGCACCGCCGGAACCGGCTGGAGGAACTCGACGTCCGCCGTCGCCCCGTACGCCTGCGCCACGTGCTCGGCGGTCCGCTGCACGCGCTCGCGCGCCAGCTCCATGTCGGGCTCGACGGTCGTGCGGATCGTCCCGAATAGCTGCACCGAGTCGCCGATCACGTTGAACCGGCCCGAGTCCTCGACGTGGCCGATCGTGATCGTCAACGGGTCGTAGCCCGGAACCTGGCGATAGACCTGGCCCATCGCGCTGATGATCTCGGCGGCGGGCGGCAGCGGATCGATGCCCGCCCACGGCGTGGACCCGTGGACGCCCTTGCCGTGGACGGTGATCCGGATCAGCACGGATGCGCCGTACTGGTTGCCGGCCAGGTAGGCGACCACGCCCTTCGGGTACGGGGTCACGTGCATGCCGAAGACCATCGTCGCCTCCGGGTCGGCGAGCGCGCCCTCGGCCTCCATCAGCCGGGCGCCGCCATCTTCGTCGATCGGCGGTCCCTCCTCGGCGGGCTGGAAGACGAACAGCACCGTGCCCGGCAGGCCGGCGCGCTCCTGCGCCAGGACGCTCGCGGCGCCCATCAGCATCGCGGTGTGGCAGTCGTGCCCGCAGGCGTGGGCCACGGGGACGGGCCCGCCGGGGTAGTCCTCGTCGACCACCGTCGAGGAGAACTCCTCGCCCGACTCCTCCTTCACCGGGAGCGCGTCGATGTCCGCCCGCAGCGCGACGACCCGATCCCCGCCCTGGCCGCCCCGGAGGACGCCGACGACACCGTGCCCCGCGATGCCGGTGCGGACCTCGTCGAGCTGCAACGAGCGCAGGTGGTCGGCGATCATCCGCTCCGTCTCGCGCTCGCGGTTGGCCAGCTCCGGATGCTGGTGGAGGTGGTGTCGCCACCCGATCACCTGCGGTTCGAGCTCGACGGCGAGCTCGTCGAAGCGCGCGTGGAGACCGTGGTCAGGGGTGGTCTTCTCGGTCTGTTCGTGCCGCGTGAACTGCTCTTTGCCGGTCAGCGAAACGCAAGGCATCGGGGCCTCCAGGGGAGTCGGGCCGTCGTCGAGCGACCGTAGCAACGGCCGGAGCGCGCCCTGAGAGGACCGGGGAGTCCGATGTGTGCGCCGTCGACCACCCGTCCCGGGGAAGCCCGAACCAGCCAATGCCTCAGTCGTTGAAGAACCGGCCCTCGGTGACCTCGGGGACGATCCCCACGCGGACCACGAAGTCGCCGAAGCGCTCGCCGGGGTTGCGCTCGGCGGCGTAGCGGCCGAGGCTCTCGTCGAGCAGCTCGAGGATCACGTCCTCGCCGACGTTCTCGCGGACCATCTTGTTGAGGCGCTCGCCGTGGAAGCCCGCGCCGAGGTACATGTTGTACTTGCCCGGCGCGCGGCCGGTGAAGGCGATCTCGGCGATGTACGGACGGGCGCAGCCGTTCGGGCAGCCGGTCATCCGGACCGTGATCGGGTCCTCGGTCAGCCCGTGCTTCTCGAGCAGGTCCTCGACCTTGGTCAGCAGCTCCGGCAGGTAGCGCTCGGCCTCGGCCATCGCCAGGGCGCAGGTCGGCATCGCGACGCACGCCATCGAGTTCAGCCGCATCGCGCTGCGACCCTTGGTCGGCACGTTGGAGATGCCGTGCTCGTCCATCAGCGCCTCGATCGCCGGGCGATCCTCGGGCTTGATGTCGGAGAGGATCACGCTCTGGTTCGGCGTCAGCCGGAAGACGCACTTGCCGGTCTCGGCGATCGCCTTCAGGCCGTCCATCAGGGTCCGACCGGGGTGGTTGATCACGCGGCCGTTCTCGATGAACAGCGTGAAGTGCTCCAGCCCGTCGTCACCGGTCGTCCAACCGAGCTGGTCGCCGTTGGACTCGAAGGTGAACGGCTTGACCGGGCCGAGCGCGAAGCCGAGACGCCGCTCGATCTCCGCCTTGACCACGTCGACGCCCTTGTCGTCGACCGTGTACTTGAACCGTGCGTGGGCGCGGGTGACGCGGTCGCCGTAGTCGCGCTGGACGCCCATCACGGCTTCGATCGTGGGGAGCAGGTGCTCGACGTCGACGTAGCCGATCACGTCCCCGAGCCGCGGGTAGGTCTCGGGCGCGCGGTCGGTGCGGCCCATGCCGCCGCCGATCACGACGTTGAAGCCCTTGAGCTTGCCGCGGCTCGCGATCGCGACGAAGCCCAGATCCTGGCTGTAGATGTCGATGTCGTTGCTCGGCGGGATCGCGAAGCCGATCTTGAACTTCCGCGGCATGTACTGCTTGCCGTAGAAGGGCTCCTCGTTGTCGCCGCGCGGCTCCTTCGGCTTCTCGCCGAACCAGACCTCCTCGTAGGCGCTGGTCTTGTGGATCACGTGGTCGCTGGCGATCCGGGCCTGCTCGAAGACCTGCTTGTGGAGCTTGGACAGTCCCGGGTGCACGCCGCTCATCACGGTGCGGGCGACGTCGCCGCAGGCGGCCTTGCTGTCGAGTCCGACCTCGCGCAGCCCCTCCATCACCGGGCGCAGGGTGTCGCGCAGCAGGTAGTGGAACTGGAACGTCTGGCGCGTCGTCAGGCGGAAGGTGTCGTTGCCGTACTCGCGGCCGAGCTCGTCGATCTTCAGCCATTGCTCGGGCGTGCAGACGCCGCCCGGCATCCGGCCGCGGAGCATGAACGTGTAGGCGGGCTCCAGCTTCTGCAGACGACGCTCGTCGCGGATGTCGCGGTCGTCCTGCTGGTAGATCCCATGGAACTTCATGAGCTTGTTGTTGTTCTCGTCCACGGCCAACGTGATCTCGTCGATCAGGTCGTCCTGAATCGAGCCGGCGAGGTAGTCGCTGTGGTACTTCAGCCGCTCCTCGGGCGCGAGCTTCTCGAGCGGCTGCGAGAGGTCACGACTGCGGTCGGCCTCGATCTCGGGCGTCGTGTTCGTGGTCATCGAACGGGCTCCTAGTAGACGTCGAGCAGGTAGCGGTGGTCGCGCTTGAGGCCCGACAGGTATTCCTCGGCGGCTTCGGCATCGAGGCCCCCGTGCTCGGCGACGATCTCGGCCAGCGTGCGGTGCACGTCGGGGGCCATCGCGTTGGCGTCGCCGCAGACGTAGATCCGCGCGCCGTCCTCCAACCACGCGTAGACCTCGGCGCTCTGCTTCTTCAGCCGATGCTGGACGTAGGTCTTGGGGGTTCGCTGATCGCGCGAGAAGGCCAGGTCGAGCTTGGTCAGCACGCCGTCCTTGAGGAGCTGCTGCCACTCGACCTGGTAGAGGAAGTCGCTGCGGAAGTTGCGCTCGCCGAAGAACAGCCACGAGCGACCCTCGGCGCCACGGGCCTCGCGCTCCTGCATGAACGCGCGGTACGGCGCCACGCCGGTGCCGGCGCCGACCATGATGATCGGCACGTCGTCCGCGGGCAGCCGGAAGTGCTCGTTGGCCTGGACGTAGACCGGGACGGTCGCGTCCTCGTCGGTCAGCGTCGCGAGGTGGCCCGAAGCCACGCCGGTGCGGTCGAGGCCGTGCAGCGCGTACTGGACGGTGCTGACCGTCAGGTGCGCCTCGTCGGGGGCGGCGGTCAGGCTCGAGGCGATCGAGTAGAGCCGCGGCTGCAGCGGACGTAGGCCGGCGACGAACTGCTCGGCGCTGAGGCCCGCGACCGGGAAGCGCCGGACGAAGTCGCCGACGTGGTGGTCGTAGAAGAACGCGGTGCGGGTCTTCGCGTCGGCGGCCTTCAGCTCGGCCAGCTCCTTGGCCCCGCTGAGCTCGGCCCAGTGCTCGAGAAAGCGCGGGGTCGCGGCGGTGATCTCGAAGGTCCGGGTCAGCGCCTCGCCGAGCGGGATCTCGCCCTGCTTGGTCGGCACCGGGGTGTCGGCCGAGAGCGAGAGCTGCTCGATCAGCGCGCCGACCAGCTCGGGGTCGTTCTGCGGCACGACGCCGAGCGCGTCCCCCGGCTCGTAGGTCAGGCCGGAGTCCTCGAGCGAGACCTCGATGTGGCGGGTCTCCTTGGACGATCCGCGCCCGGTGATCACCACGTTGTCGAGGATCGGGGCCGCGAACGGGTGCTTCTTGCTGTGGGCGCTGGCACCGGCCGCGACGCCGTTGGCGCTGGCCGCGACGCCGTTGGGGCTCGCGGCGGGCTGCCCGACGACGGGACCCTCCGTCGGCGTCAGCTTGGCGATCAGGTCGGCGACCCAGGCCTCGGCGTCGTCCTCGTAGTCGACGTCGCAGTCGACGCGGTCGGCCAGGCGCGTGCCGCCGAGCTGCTCGAGCCGCTCGTCGACCTGCTTGCCGGCCGAGCAGTAGTGCTCGTAGGTCGAGTCGCCGAGTGCGAGCACCGAGAACCGCAGGTCCGGCAGCTTCGGGGCCTTGCGACCCGCGAGGAACTCGAAGAACCCGACGGCCGCCGGCGGCGGATCGCCCTCGCCGTGGGTCGCGGTGACGACGAGCAGGTCCTGTTCGTCCTTGAGCTGCCGCGGCTTGTAGTCGGCCATGTCGGCGACGTTCGCCTCGACGCCGATGCCCTTGGCCGCCTCGGCGAGCTGGCCCGCGACCTCGCGGCTGTTGCCGGTGTCGGTGCCGTAGAGGACGGTCAGCGTCCGCGTGGTGGGTGCGGCGGCCGCAGCGACCGCCGAGGCCTGTGCCGCACCGTTGCCGGCGGAGACGTTGGCGGGAGCAGCCCCGCCGCTGGCCACGCCGGCGAAGTAGCCGCTGAGCCAGATCGCCTGCTCGCGATCCACGGAGGTCGCTAGCTGGTCGACCTGGGCGCGCTGGTCGGTCGTGAGGGTGGGGCTGGAGAAAGACAAGGTGCTCGAGGGCTCGCGGGTACTCGTGTCGGTGCCCGTCAGGGCGGCCCGGCAACGCAGGATACGCGGCCGTGCACGAAAGTCGATCAATTTTTACAGATTTGACAGGACAGTTTCGGCTGCCTATCCGCTGGGAGCTCTCCATGCTGATGATCTCCGGTTCGCTCCGGCCCACTCCGATCGTCGAGGCGCGTTCGTCGCAGCCTCGCGGAATGGTGCCTGGGGCGCGCCGCGCGGGCTGCTGTCGAGCCACGCCGCGTACCACGTCCAGAGTGAGCGCCCCGCCTTCCGCTCCACGGGGCCGACGTTGACGCCGGCGACCCGAAGGGCGCGGCGCCGCGCAGGCCTGGGACGCCCCGGGGTCCGAGCGCGACCCGAGCCGTCGCGTGGGGAGAAGGGCTAGGAACTGGCCCTTCTCCCTCGGTCGGCGGCGGTCGCGGCTCAGCGGCCGCCGCCGGCGACCAGCAGGTGACGGGTCGAGTCGTCGAGCGGGAGCCGCTCGAAGACCGGGAAGGTCCAGGCGGTGACGTAGCGCTCGGCGCCCTGGCCGTGCTCGTCGGGCGCGCGGGCGGTCAGCGTCGTCGAGACCCGCACCGGCGCGAACGTCGACGGGTGCACGAGGTACTCGTACTCGATCGGTCCGGCGGGCGAGCCGTTCTCCTCGGTGCCCGGCTCGGAGCCGACCAGCCGCAGCATCGAGTGGCCTTCGAAGGTCGTGCGTCCCGCGCTCTCGAGCATGCCGCCGTCGAGCATCCCGCGGATGCCGGCGATCGGATCCGCGCCCCAGACGACGTTGTCGACCCAGTCGCGCTGGTTGCCCAACCGGCCGTGCTCGTACTCCGCTCGCTGTCGATCCGAGAGCGGGAACTCGTGATGGACCCGTTCGCGCGAGTCCCATTCGAGCCGGACGCCGTCGGCGTACGACTGCTCGCTGGAGCCTCGGGTGCCGTCCGGCATGACGTCGAGCCAGGCCGTGCGGTCCCGTAGCGGGTCGAGCGCCATCCAGCGCTCGATCTCGCCGGTGAACGTCGGCCGATCGTCCGTGGTGGAATGGAAGCGCGGCGGCAGGTGCGCGTCGATCCGGCCGCTCAGCGGATGCGGCGCCGTGCTCGCGCGCGTCCACCGATCGTCTCGATCGGGGAGCCCGAACGTCTCGCCGAACGAGCGACGGCGAGCGCACCCGGCGGGAGCGAGAATCGCTGTGCGTACACTGGATCGGGTGAGCATCGGGCGAGCCTTCGGCGACTCCGACCCGGTCGGGCGGCAGGGGAAGATCCAGGACCTGCGCCCCGACACGGGGACCGGCGTGATCGGCGTCGGGACCCTGGCCTGCCCGGACTGCGACGCCCCAACCGCGCCCGGTCCGATCGCCCTCGGTCCGACCGACGGGCTGCGCTGCCCGATCTGCGCGCACGCGGCGCCGGTACGCGACTTCCTCTCGCTGGCCGTGCCGAGCCGCCCCGCCCGCGTCGTGGTGCGGCTGACGCGCCGCTAGGCCGATCTTCGGCGGAAGGTCGACGTCGCCGGTCCAGGCATTGGGAATCGTGGCGTCGGCATCCACCCGGAGCGACGATTCGGGTCACGGATTCGACG
>JADKLW010000346.1_pt1 | contig 20987 bp, 18 predicted proteins | sample 8641881 | NCBI WGS metagenome assembly JADKLW01 (sample SAMN16272185, study PRJNA661076) | feces metagenome | isolation source: fecal sample from diarrhoea affected cattle B | host: Bos taurus | place: South Africa: Lokaleng Village, Mahikeng | collected 2019-09 | reverse complement strand
AACAATAGATTAGGCCCCAATTTTGATTCAATCAAAATTGAACAGGGTCTAGTCGCGGCTTCCCGTGCTTACCATGAAAAAGCCGCGTCTTGAGCGATCAGGACGCGGCTTTTTCGTCGAGATGCAGCTTTTTGAAGCCCCAGAAGAAAACATAAAGGCACATGGCGACGGACAGCCAGAATGGCAGGCTGTCGAAATAGGTATAGAGCAAGACACCCAGTGCCGGTGAGGCAATGAACGCTATGCCGTTGACCGATGCAACAATGCCTGCGACGCCATTTTGCTCTTCTGGCTCCACGGCGAGCGATGCGCCTGCCGTAAAGCCGGGACGGAACAGGCCAAATCCCAGCGAAGCGACAGCAAATCCCAGCATGATCTCGTAAAGCCCGTCCGAAACGCCGATAATGAAACAGCCCAGGGCAGCAAGCAACATGCCCCAAAGAATCGATGATCGCGGTCCCATCTGTAATATCGGAATCAAGCCCCATTGCGCCAGCAATGTTGCTGCAGCACCGGACATCAGGACAATGCCTGTCATCTCGACACCCATTTCCGGATCTCCGCGCAGTCCCAGCCGGTCGAGGAGCAGGAAGCCGATAACGCCTAATATCACGGCATTGGCATTGCCGCCTATCACTCCGGTAATCAGCCATGGCTTTATACGTTCGTCGCCCCAGCGAAGCCGAGGCACTATAGTTGCCGCGTCTTCCTGCCCGGCAGGGCGGTCTTCGTGACCGTCATCCCTTAGATTGCCGGAGGATATGGCCGAGCTAAACGGTTCGTTCGTTACGATACCGCGAGCTGCAAATCTTGGCGCATCGTCGGGGAGCTTTAACTTTAGCGCGATTATCACGATTATGCCGATAGCCGCGAAAGCGAACATCGGGCTGGACAGGCCAAGAACCGGTAAAATCAGCAAAGGTGCGATAGCGGGACCGACAATCGTGCCCAGACCGAATGATGATGCGATAAGCGATAGTGCCTTGGTCCGCTCTGCACGCGGGGTCCGTGCGGCAACATAGGCTTGCACTGCTGGCGGAGCAGCCGAACCCAGACCGCCATAGAGACTTCTGAAAATGGCGAATAAAATGAAAGTCAGCAGGGCGCTATACCAGCCTAAAAGTCCCAGAAACAGTGCCAGACCTGCCAATGCCATAGAGGATGTGAACCCGATCATCCCCAGCCGCATCAATGCTTTGCGCCCGCGATGGTCCGACAATCGTGCCCATTTCGGGGCGGTATAAACCCATAGCAAAGCGGACCAGCTAAAGGCTGCGCTGACCCAGAAATCGGGAATGTCTAGCTGCGTGCCAATTGTCGGTAATATCGACTGCATCGCTGTATTACCCGACGCCGTGACCAGCATGACCATGAACAATACCGCCGTGCGTGTGTTGTCGATCGGGGTACAGATTTCAGCCGCAATCGGTGGCGCAGCTTTAGGTATAGAGGAATCAGCCATGAAAACTATATGGCACGCTATTTTATCCAATCATAGCTGCGTTCTATTCGCGTGACATGCAATGTATAACCCGCATACCATTTGCCCCGACCCTGCTCGCGGATAGCGCTATGTTCGGGATGATCACGCCATGTTTTTGCGGACATATCATCCTCCCAATAGCTTACCGTAATGCCCAGACCATCGGCAGACCGCGCGCTCTCCTGTCCCAGATATCCGGGCTGCTGTGCGGCAAGATCGCTCATCGCATCTGCCGCGGCGCTATAGGATTCGTCATCGTTTTGGGTGCGCTGGGCGCAAAAGATTACAGCTATAGAGCCAGGAGGGTATAAGTTCATATGGCCTTTTGAACCTCTCTCTACTTGGGAAAATGTCGAAGATGTTTGAATATACGGTCGTTATAATCTAGTCAGGCGACGAGTCAAAAGGGAGACTTTGATTGAACAATAGCGTTGCAAAGGCCCCGTTGTGGGACAAGTTCAAACTGCGCGCGGCTCGCATATTCGGTGCATGGGGCGTGTTTTTCAAAGGTTTTCTCAAGCACCCGGTAATGGTTGGTTCGATCATCCCGTCATCGGCCATGACAGTCAAAAAGATGCTAGAGCCGGTGAAGTGGGACGAATGTAAAGTATTCGTTGAATATGGCCCCGGCGTTGGAACATTTTGCCGCCCCGTTCTGGAGCGAATGAAGCCTGATGCGGCGCTGATCGTGATCGATCTCAACCCCGACTTTATCGAGTATCTCGGCAAAAGCATCCGCGACAGCCGTTTTTACCCCATTCATGGCTCGGCCGCCGATGTTCAGAAAGTCCTCCACGAACTAGGCCATGAAAAGGCGGATTATATTTTGTCCGGCCTGCCATTTTCCACCTTGCCCAACCAGCTTGGCCCCAAAATTGCCAAGGAAACTTACGATGCTCTGCGTCCGGGCGGTGCTTTTCTGGTCTACCAGTTTGTTAAACGCGCGCGCGATTTCATGACGCCGCATTTTGACCGCATCGACAATGGCTATTGCGTGTGGAATATATTGCCCTGCCACCTGTTCTGGGGCTGGAAACGGAAATAACCGCGCCTCTTCGCTGTCTTTCTCACTTCATACTCGGACCGATGTTGTTCGTCGATCCCCGTCACCTGTTAATCGAAGACCGGCAGGACTTGCGCGACAAGTCTAAATGCCCATAGTAGTTTGATTTATACCATTTATCGTGAATAGGAATTTTGGATGATACGCTTTTCCCGGACAATTGCGATTGCGCTTACCACTACCGCCCTGGGCTTTGCGGTTCCGGCTTTTGCCGCTAGTCCGGCGAACAAGACGGAAGTCGCCGCGCCCGCACCGGTTAGTGAACTGGTCCAGGCCGTAGATATTCCCTATGAACGTTTCACGCTCGACAATGGTTTGAAAGTGCTGGTCCATACCGATCGCAAGGCTCCGATTGTGGCGGTATCCGTGTGGTATGGTGTCGGCTCCGCCAACGAACCGGAAGGCAAGACCGGCTATGCCCATTTGTTCGAACATATCATGTTCAACGGCTCTGAAAATGCACCGGGCGATTATTTTGATCCGTTAAGACAAATTGGCGCGACCGATTTGAACGGCACGACATGGCTCGACCGCACCAATTATTTCCAGACCGTGCCAAAATCCGCGCTGGAAGTGGCTTTGTTCCTTGAAAGCGACCGCATGGGCCATTTGCTGGGTGCGGTGACTCAGGAAAAGCTCGACAACCAGATCGGCGTTGTCTCGAACGAAAAGCGGCAGGGCGATAACCAGCCTTATGGTCTGGTCGGCTATCGCCAGACAGAATTGCTGTTCCCCGACAACAGCCATCCCTATGGCCACGACACGATTGGTTCGCTCGAAGATCTGGAAGCGGCTTCGCTCGATGACATGAAGCTGTGGTTCACCGATCATTACGGTCCGAATAACGCGATTTTGGTGCTGGCCGGTGATATTGACGCGGCCGAAGCCAGGCCGCTGGTCCAGAAATGGTTCGGCGACATTGCGCCGGGCAAGGAAATTGCCGAGCTTAATCCCGAACTGCCGACGCTGGATGCTCCTGTCTATGAAGTGATGAAGGACAAGGTGGCAACCACGCGTATCTATCGCAACTGGGTGGTTCCGGGGCTGAACGATCCCGATTATACGCCGCTTGATGTCGGCATGGCGGTGCTGGGTGGACTTGCCAGCTCGCGGCTGGACAATATCATGGTGCGCGAAGAGAAAAATGCAGTGGCGGTTTCCGCCTTTGTGTTGCCCTTTGTCCACGGAAGCCTTGTGCAGATTCAGGCCGACGTAAAGCCGGGTGAAGATGCGGACATGGTCGCCAAGCGGCTGGACGAGATTATCGCCGACTTTGTAAAAAACGGCCCAACGGCAGATGAAGTGCAACGTGTTGCAACGCGCGATGCTGCATCACGGATTGCCGGGCTTGAACAGGTTGGCGGATTTAGCGGCAAAGCCACCGCTCTGGCGGAGGGCGAGCTTTATTCCGATGATCCGGAGCATTACAAGAAAGAGCTGGCCCGGCTGGCTTCCACAACGCCGCAATCCGTAACGGCAGCTATGCAGAAATGGCTGACCCGGCCGGTTGTCGGCATCCGCGTCGTGCCCGGTGAGCGCGAGGCCTATCAGGAAGTGGAGTCTGGTAAAGGCGCGCGCACCGGCACGCTGACCGCTCCCGCATTTTACACACAGGGCGATGTGTCTCCATCTGTTCCATCTGTCGACCGTTCCAGCCTTCCCGAAGTCGGTGAATTTTCCAATGTAGACTTCCCCGAAGTCGAAAGCTCGGTGCTATCTAACGGCATAAAAGTCTATTTCGCCCGCCGCGACGCCGTCCCGATGACGCGCGTAACCTTGTCTTTTAATGCAGGCGCCACCGCCGACCCTGCGGATAAAATCGGCCTTCATAATTTTGTCACCTCGGTCATGGAAGAAGGCACCACCAGTCTGAACTCGATCGAAATTGCCGAGCAGCAAGAACGTCTAGGCGCCAATATCAGCGTTGGCGGCGGTCGTGACCGCACCAGCGTAAACCTGAGCGCGGTTAATCCCAATCTTGATGCATCACTCGACCTGATGGCGGATATTGTACGGAATCCGGCGTTTGAAACCGATGATATTGAACGCATCCGCGTGCAGCAACTGACCGCCATCGACCGCGAGGAAAGCGATCCGGCAAGCATAGCGGCCAACGCTTTGCCTCCGCTGCTATTCGGTGACGTGCATCCTTATGGCCGTGGTCTTTCGGGCAATGGCACGAAGGAATCTGTTGCTGCGATCACCCGCAAGGATCTGGTAAACTTCCACCAGAGCTGGATGCGGCCTGAAAATGCGACAATTTTTGCCGTGGGCCAGATTGACCGTCAGGTGCTGCTTGAAAAGCTTGAGACGCGTTTTGGCAAATGGAAAGGCAAGGGCAAAGCCGCACCGGCAAAGAATTTCGATGCGCAGATACCCGAAGCACAGGGCAAGATTGTCGTCATTCACCGCGCCAATTCGCCCCAGTCGATGATCCTTGCAGGACAAGTCACGCCTTTTCAGGGAACGGATGATCTGTTGAATCTGAACGCCGCGAACGAGATTCTGGGCGGTAACTTCCTGTCACGGATCAACATGGACCTGCGCGAGACAAAGGGCTGGAGCTATGGCACGCGCAACACGATTTTGCGTGGTGAGCATGAAGTCCCCTATGTCATGCGCGCGCCCGTGCAGACCAACCAGACCGGTCCGGCCGTTGCCGCAATCAAGCAACAGGTAGAAGACTTCCTTGGCGACAAGGGCGTTACGCAAGCGGAACTGGATCGCACAGTCAACGGCAATGTCCGCGAACTGCCCGGCCAGTTTGAGCAATCCAGCAGTGTACTAGCGCAGATGCAAAGCGACGTGATGTATCAGCGTCCCTCCAACTATGCAGAAACCGTCGCTGATCGGTACAAAGCGCTTAGCGCCGATGATCTTAACACAGCGATGGCCGATGCGATTGATCCGGGCAAGTTTACTTGGGTTATTGTCGGCGACGCAGCCAAGATCAAACCGCAGCTGGATGCGCTCGACATGAGCGTCGAATATCGCGGCTATGAAGCTGATAACACTAATGTTAGTAAGGCAGGTAGCTCAAGTGATTCGGCGGTCGGGGAAGACTGAACGTCTGCGCCTGAGTTTGATTGATAAACAAGGGTTGGATTGAGAAACCAGTCTAACCTCAAGGCCAGATTATTTTTAAAGGAGAGTATTATGTCGATAGATGGTTCTTATGATTGCATCACCAAATCCCCGATGGGAGATCAGGCTTCTGTGGTGACAATCGTCACCAATGGCGACACGTTCACCGGCACAAACGAAGGCGCTATGGGTTCAATGGAGCTCGAAAACGGCAAGATTAACGGTAACGAGCTGACATGGGAAATGAACATGACCGTGCCGATGCCCATGAAGCTGGAAGGTAAGGCGACTGTAGAAGACGGCGTTCTGACCGGCTCAGTCAATGCCGGTGCTTTTGGTGAAATGGCCATGACCGGCACCAAGAAATAAGCTGCCTAATAATAACCAAGCCATGAAAAAGGCCGCTACCCGATCTGGTTAGCGGCCTTTGTTATTTGTCCCTCATGCGAGAGGAAACGTCGTGTTCCTTATTGAACGACAACGCTCACAGCACGGCGGTTTTGAGCCCATGCAGCTTCATTAGAGCCCAATGCTTCGGGGCGTTCCTTGCCGTAGCTCACGGTGGTCATCCGGTCGGGGCTAACACCCAAAGACGCCAGATAGTTTTTCGCAGCATTGGCCCGGCGCTCACCAAGAGCGAGGTTATATTCGCGTGTGCCGCGTTCGTCGGCATGGCCTTCAATCGTAACCCGTGCATTGGGATATTGTGCAAGCCATTGGGCCTGACTTTGCAATATCGCCTGATCCTGCGAATCAACGGTATAGCTATCAAGCTCAAACAAAATACGGTCCGACATTGTGTTGGCCACAAAGTCCCCTTGTGATCCGGGTGCATAGCCGGGGCCGGTTGATGCAGGTGGAGCTGGCTCGGTCGTGCCTGCTGGTGGCGGTGGCAATTCCTCTGGTGCCTTTTTAGCACAACCTGCGAGGACCAGCCCAGTGGTGATTAGCAGAGGGGTCGCATATTTTAACATAGTCTTGCTCCTATTTTTAGCATGCCCATTTTGCACTTATAACCGTTTTTCAGTCACTTGTCTCACTATACTTCTACTTTTTAATAACAACTAAGGCAAGATAGGTCCCCATGCAGGGTCTGAGCCATCTACCGGAGTAGGCAGTTTGCGCTCGTTCCGACCCGTCAGATCAACCTGCCAGATACCTGTTTCACCGCTGCCACGGGTTGTCCGGAAAAACTGGATAACCCGACCATTTGGCGCCCAGGTCGGTGCTTCATCTTGCCAGTTATTGGTGAGCAAGCGTTCTCCGCCGCCGCCTGGTGTCATAACGCCGATACGGAAATTACCTGCCATTTTGGTAAAGGCGATCAGATCGCCGCGCGGACTCCACTCCGGGGTTGCATAGCGGCCACCGCCAAAGCTGATACGGCGTTCATTACCGCCACTGGCGCTCATGATATAAAGCTGCTGGCTGCCCGAACGGTCACTTTCGAAAACGATCTGGCTACCATCAGGGGAGAAGCTGCCGCCAATATCAATGCCTGGAGCAGAGGTCAGCCGCACCGGAGTGCCGCCTTGGGATGATACTTTATAGATGTCGGTATTCCCCGCAATGGCCATCGAATAAAGCAACCATTTGCCATCGGGTGACCAGCGCGGCGCGAAAGTCGGGTTAGAACTTTGGGTAATCAGTCTTTGCTGCCCCGTTCCGATTTCATAGACATAAATGCGCGGATTGCCGTCCAGAAAGCTCAAATATACGATCTTTTTGTAATCGGGTGAAAAGCGCGGGGTGAGGGCGGTTGCCTGACCATTGGTAATGAACCGGTGGTTGGCTCCGTCACTATCCATGATAGCAAGCCTTTTGCGCCGGTTACCTTTTGGACCTGTCTCGGCAATATAGGCAATGCGGCTATCGAAAAACGGGGATTCGCCGGTCAGGCGTGAATAAACGCTATCGGCGCATTTATGAGCTGCGCGCCGCCAGTCACGGGGTTCCACGACAAAGCCCTGCCGGGTCAATTCGGTTTGCAGCGCCACGTCATAAAGATAGCAGCCGACTGTCAGCTTGCCATCACCATTGGTGCGGATGAAACCCTGAAGCACAGCGGAAGCACTGGTTCCCTGCCAATAGGGGAATTGCGGTGTGGTCACTTCGCTGAAGCTGATTGCACGGACCTGATTGCGGTTAAGCGGTTTGAACAGGCCACTGGAACGCAGGTCACCGACAATCACGTCGCTGATTTTATTGCCGAGTTCGGAGGTTGTTCCCGCTGGTGTGTCGGTACTTTGCGGTGTCGCAAAAGCGGGCACGGCGATAGTTAGCTGGTCAGCGCCGACATTATCAACATCGACGGTCAATTGGGCCTGAGCAGGCATTGTCAGCCCGGCCAGCCCAACAAACAGGACAAAGACGGTTAGCCACGATGGGCGCTTGGGGTGAGCTGTAACCATGATATTCTCCTATAATCCTGAACCTATATACCAAGATAGAGGACAGGTTCTATAATGTCCCACTCGCTATAATATTTATCGGGAAATGTCGTAAATGGTGCGGCCAGTTTCACAGCAGCAATCGCCCGTTCCTTATGCACGTCGGCCTGGGATCGGTTGCTGGCTGTGATTCCGGTAGTAGTGGCTGTGGGTGTTCCGACAATATTGCCCTTGCGGTCAAGCCGTGCGGTGACCTTGGTCCGCAAAAGCTCTGCATCGGCTCCGGTTGGCGGTTTCCAATGGCGCTTAATTTGCCGGTATAATTCCTGCTGCAACGACGCAACGACATTGGCAGATGCTTTTTCACCCGTCGCTTCCTGATTGCGGCTGAGAGATGACTGGTCGGTTATGCCTTTCAGGAAATCCTTGCCCAGACGTGAGCCTTTTGGCTTTGGCTTTGCTTCTGTCGCAGGCTTGTCCTGTGGCTTCGGCTTTTCCTTAGGTTCTGCTTTGGGTTTGGGCTTAGGCTCGGCAGCAGGTGAGGGCTGCGGGCGTGTTGGCTCTATTCTGGGAGCGGTGGTAAGTTCGGCGGGTTCCGGCCGACTCAGGTCCGTCGGGTCGGGATCGCCAAGTTCTTCAGCTATACTGGTCGCGGGCGGTATCAGGGCAAGGTTAGGCGCACTGCTTTCCAGGCCGACCTCATCGGCAATCGTGACTTCGATAGACTTGGGTTTATAGATGTTATCCGGCATAAACAGCAGGTTGAGCGACAATATACCGAACAGGGCAACATGCCCGGCAGCGGCAACACCCAAGCCAATTTTTTCAGCCTTCTCCATATAGCCTATATTTCCTAATTGGACTCAGATGAACCTGTTGTGACTAATGACACGCGGTTTAGCCCCGCCCGGTTCAGTTCACCCATCACACCCATGATTAACCCGTAATCCAGAGCTTTATCGCCGCGCAGCATGATTTGCCGGGGATCTTCGGGATTCTGGGTTGCGGCAATTTCGTTCAGCCGAATTGCCAACATGTCCCGGTCCATTTCCTCGTCATCAAGATAAACCCGGCCTTGCTGGTCAATCGAGATCTGCACCGGTTCCTGATCCTGTTCCAGCGCATTGGCGCGGCTTTCGGGCAGGTCTACTGGCACACCGGTGACCAACAAAGGCGCTGTAACCATGAAGATAATCAACAGCACAAGCATCACATCGACAAAGGGTGTGACGTTAATCTCTGACATCGGCGCACGGCCGTGATTACGGCGACCACGTGCAGGGGAAAGGTTCATCGCCATCGCCTATTTCCCCAATTCCAGTTCGCGGCTCAATGTCGCGTGAAATCCGTCGGCAAAGCGGCCCATTCGCGCTTCCAGCTTGTTCAGGCGGTGTGAAAAACGGTTATAGGCAATAACGGCGGGAATTGCTGCAAACAGGCCAATCGCGGTCGCAAACAATGCCTCTGCAATGCCAGGCGCAACGACGGCCAGCGAGCTGTTTTGTTCTGCCGCAATGGCCGAAAAACTCCGCATAATGCCCCATACCGTTCCGAACAGGCCGACAAAGGGAGCGACGCTGCCCGTGGTGGCAAGGAAGTTCAGACGGTCGGCGAGCTTGTCCACCGCATGCGTTATCGAGGCATTCATCGCGGTGGCAAGGCGTTGGCGTGTGCCCTCACGGTCAATGGGGCCTCGTGCAGTAGAACGTCGCCATTCGCGCATCCCTTCAAACAGCACTTTGGCTATTGGAAGGCCGGATTTTCCATGATCGTCAAAGAATTTGTCAATATTGTCGGTTTTGGAAAAAGACTGTTCAAAATGATCTGTATTCTTTCCGATACGGTTTATTTTCATCCCGAAGCTGACAATGATCATCCAGGTCCAGATGCTGGCAAGCAGCAAACCGATCATGACCGCCTTGACGATGATATCTGCCTGCAAAAACAGGGCAAAGGGTGAAAACTCACCGGAAGCTGCGTGGATAGAGAGACTGTCTAGCAAAATATAATCCTCTTATTCGTCGGGTTTTGTATCAACTGCTTCTACCATGACCGCAGCGAATGCTTTCGTCCATGGCTCAGGTTGCCGTCTTGGCCGCCCAGCAGGCGTAAGGAAAGCTGCCTGAACAACGGCTGACACTATTTTTTCGTTTCCGCGTATGATCGTTTGTTCTATTTCGACGCTGGCTTTGCGTAGCCTTTTCACGCCGCTGATGACCAGCAGATTATCCTGAAACCTGGCTGGTGCAATATATTTTATATGCAAATCAGCCACGGCATAGGCACCGTCCCCTGCTTCAAACGCAGCGCGCTGGTCCATGCCAAGTTGATACAGCATATCGGAACGCGCACGCTCCATGAATTTCAGGTAAGCGGCGTGATAGACAATCCCTGAAAAATCCGTGTCTTCATAATAGACCCGGCAGGCGAAATAATGCCGTCCTGCACGAAACTGTCCGTCATGCGGCTTTACATCGGCCGGAATATAGTTGCTTGCATCCATCGGCGGGATACTAGCCCTTGGATTTCAAAGAGAAAGCACGAAACGTTCCACCTGCCCTGTTTTTGAGGTCTATTTGGCCGTTGGGCAATGGCTGGCAGCCTTCGAGGCTCATTCTGTTTGGGGAGAAAGCAATTCCAGCGCGGCTGCGGTCATCGCTTCAGTGCCCAGTGTTACGGATTCTCTTGGTGAAACCTTGAAAAATGGAGAATGGTGGGACGGCACCGGAGGCCCACCTGCTTCTGCCGCATCAAACGCAGACTGCGGTGTTCCGCCGACCGCGAAATAGACGCCCGGTACATCGGTATTGGGTGCAACAAAATAGGCGAAATCTTCTGCTCCCATACCTTCGCGCGGCTGCTCGTCAAAAACATCAGGCCCAAAACGCTCTGAAAACAAGGTTTTGATCCGGCGGGTCAGAGCAGCGTCATTATATGTCGCAGGCGTGCGTTCCTGGGATATGGTGACGGTGGGTAACTTGTCATCGGGCAAGCCGTTCATTCTTCCAACATGTTCCGAAATGCGCTTGATACCTTCGAGCAGTTTTTCGCGGGTTTCCTGGTCATCAGAACGGACGGTAAGCTGCATCTCCGCCTTGTCGGAAATGATATTATGCTTGAAGCCGCTGTGGAATGACCCAACCGTAACAACGGCTGGATTTAGCGGCGCAATCTCGCGGCTGACCAAAGTCTGCAAATTCATAATAATCTGCGCCCCCATAACAACCGGATCCTTACCGCGGTGCGGAGAGGCTCCATGTGCTCCAATGCCGTGGACGGTAATGTCCACGCTATCGGATGAAGAAGAGCTAATCCCTTCTCTCAGCGCCAGTTTGCCAGTCGGCGTATCTGATGAAACATGGAAAGCCATGGCAAAATCCGGTTTGGGAAAGCGAGTGTAAAGTCCGTCATCCATCATCAGCTTTGCTCCGCCGATACGTTCTTCGGCGGGCTGAGCTATCAAAACAACCGTTCCTCGCCACTGGTCCTTCATTGCTGACAGACGACGCGCTGTTCCAATAAGGGATGTAATATGCACATCATGGCCACACGCGTGCATGACTGGTTTCTCCTGACCGTCAATGCTGATTTGTCTGGCGGTGGACTTATAATCCAACCCGCTGTCCTCGACGAGAGGCAGCCCATCCATATCCGCGCGGAGCATCAATGTAGGACCGTCGCCATTTCTCATTACAGCGACCACCCCTGTGCCGCCGATTTTCTCGGTAACATCCCATCCTGCCGCGCGCCATTCCTTGGCCATGATAGCAGCCGTGCGGGTTTCTTTGTATGACAGTTCCGGATTGCGGTGAAAATCGAGAAACAATGCTTCCAGCTTATCATCATAATCTGCCGCAACAGCTTTTCCAAGATCCGTGGCGGATCCGGATTGTGCCAAAGCAGGTGGCGTTGTGACCAACAAGCCGCCCGTGACCAAAGCCAGTAAATAATGTTTCACGATTTTCCCCTGAAATTGCAGATGCCTAGACTCCAGATAGTCCAGCGCTTATTTATAAAGCACCACTTATCCACCAAGATTAAATTTGCAGGCACATAATTTATTACCGTCAAGATCACGGAAATAAGCCCCGTAAAATATATCGGGCGCGCGCCATCCCGGTGTACCTTCATCCGTGGCGCCGATCTCCAGCGCCTTGGCGTGGAGCGCGTCAATCTGGTCCGTATCTTCAAAAGCCAGTGCGACCATTGTGCCATTGCCGAAACATGCTTCGTTGCCGTCATATGGAGTGGTGATGCAGATCATCGGTTGACCAGGCTTTCTACCATAAAACTGCCCGCCCAACGGTGTCTGGAACAATTTTTTGATGTCTGTTCCTTCAAAAAGCTTATCGTAAAATTCAACGGCTTTGTCCTTATCATTGGTGCCGAGCATTGCGTAAGCGATCATCTGCTTTTCTCTCCCTTTTGGTTTCGGTGTGAAACTTATCACCGGCGAGAATAGATGCAATGACTTGATAGATGCTATACATAAAAAAAGGAGCAAAAGCACATGGCCATTGCTCCGTTCTTTATAACGAGTGTCGGCGGTTCAGCTTGTGGGGCACTTGCCAATCCGTTTGCCGTTGCTTTTGGCGGTAATGTCCATTTTCATGCCGCCGGCACCGCCGTTCATCTGCATGGTCATGTCATAGCTGCTTGGGCCATATTGACCGTTCATTATCATGGTCATTTCGCCCGGTGCGCCCGCGTTGGCACAAGACATTTCAGATGAAATCGCGCCTCCGCTCATGTCAAACTTCTTGACTGTGCAGTTGGTTTTTTCCTGTGCGGCAAAGAATTCCGCACCGGGGTTTCTTGCCTGCTCTTCGGTGATGCATGATTTGCTGACGGTTGTTGTCTTCATGCTATCCATCATATTCGTAGGCGCGCCTTCGGGCAGACCTGCGATTTTGATATCCACGATTTCTACCGTATTTTCCCATTCGCCAGGCTCTAGAGTGACTTCGTTCATCACTTTCGCCACTTCATCCGCGCTGATATTGCCGTCATTATCGGCATCTGCGGTGTTGTTGGAGCAACCTACCATCAATGCAGATGCGGCTACGGCTAAAACAATCTTGTTCACAGGGGTTATCCTTGTTTAGTTATGGACCCGCCTAATCCCATATCCCGATTGTCCGATTTTGTAAATTTGCGAGATGCATTATCTTTTGCATCGAAATATTGGGCCAAGATAGGGGATGACAGACAGCTCGTTAAACCCCATATTCCTTTCATGGTACAACTGGTTATCAGAGAAGGTTTGGCCGAACCGCAAACCGATGAAAATTTCGTTCCCCATAAACCTGTCCGTCCTGAAAAATCAGAAGGTGGTAAAGCCTTTGAACTGGTCAGCGATTTTGAACCGTCCGGTGATCAACCTGAGGCGATAAAAGAACTTGTAGCTGGAATACATGGAGACGATCTCGATCAAGTACTTTTGGGCGTTACCGGGTCTGGCAAGACCTTTACGATGGCGAAGATTATCGAGGCGACCCAGCGTCCGGCACTGATACTGGCACCGAACAAGATTCTGGCGGCGCAGCTTTACGGCGAGTTTAAGAATTTTTTTCCCAATAATGCGGTCGAATATTTCGTCAGCTATTATGATTACTATCAGCCCGAAGCTTATGTCGCGCGGTCGGATACCTATATCGAGAAAGAAAGCTCGGTAAACGAAGCGATTGACCGGATGCGCCATAGCGCGACGCGTGCCCTTCTGGAACGGGATGACGTGATTATCGTTGCTTCTGTATCCTGCCTCTATGGTATCGGTTCGGTCGAAACCTATTCCGCGATGATCTTTGATCTTAAAAAAGAACAGGTGGTGGATCAGCGGGAAATCATCCGCAAACTTGTTTCCCTGCAATATAAACGCAATGATCAGGCATTCGCGCGCGGGAATTTTCGCGTGCGCGGTGACAATCTGGAAATCTTTCCTTCTCACTATGAAGATATGGCGTGGCGTATTTCATTTTTCGGGGACGAGATTGAGGAGATTGTCGAATTCGATCCTCTCACTGGAAAGAAGGGCGCGAGCCTTGATCGGGTGAGGGTGTTCGCCAATTCCCACTATGTGACGCCGGGTCCGACGATGAAGCAGGCGATGGAAGCGATTAAGCTGGAGCTCGCTGTACGGCTCAAAGAGTTGGAGGCCGAAGGCAAGCTGCTGGAGCATCAGCGGCTGGAGCAGCGGACCAATTTTGACCTTGAGATGATCGCGGCAACCGGAAGCTGCGCGGGTATCGAAAATTATTCCCGCTTTCTCACTGGCCGGTTACCCGGAGAACCACCGCCGACATTGTTTGAATATCTGCCCGATAATGCTTTATTGTTTGTTGATGAAAGTCACCAGACAGTGCCGCAAATTGGCGCGATGTCAAAGGGCGACCACAAGCGGAAAATCACGTTGGCCGAATATGGTTTCCGGTTGCCAAGCTGTATCGACAACCGTCCGCTGCGCTTTAATGAATGGGATGCCATGCGGCCCCAGACAGTGAGTGTATCGGCAACGCCGGGCAAGTGGGAGATGGAACAAACTGGCGGTGTGTTTGCCGAACAGGTGATCCGCCCCACCGGACTGATTGACCCGCCAGTCGAGATTAAACCGGTCGAGGATCAGGTTGATGACCTGATTTACGAATGCAAAAAAGTTGCTGAGCAGGGTTATCGCACGCTGGTCACGACGCTGACCAAACGTATGGCCGAAGATCTGACCGAATTCATGCACGAGGCGGGGATAAAAGTCCGCTATATGCACAGCGATGTGGAGACATTGGAGAGGATCGAGTTAATTCGCGATTTGCGGCTGGGCGTCTATGATGTCTTGGTCGGGATCAACCTGCTTCGTGAAGGATTGGATATTCCGGAATGTGGGCTGGTGGCGATTCTGGATGCGGACAAGGAAGGATTTCTGCGCTCCGAAACCTCATTGATCCAGACGATTGGCCGGGCCGCGCGTAACGTGGACGGGCGGGTTATCCTCTATGCCGACCGGATCACCGGTTCTATGGAGCGCGCGCTGAATGAAACCGACCGGCGGCGCAAGAAACAAGAGGAATATAACGCGCTGCACGGTATTACGCCGACGACGATCAAGAAAAATATCGGTGATATTATCGCCCATGTGTCGAACCAGGATCAGGTCACCGTGCCGATTGATGACGATACGCAGCATCTGGTCGGCCATAACCTGCGTAGCCATATCGAAAGCCTTGAAAAACGGATGCGCGAAGCTGCGGCTGATCTGGAATTTGAAGAAGCGGGTCGGCTGCGCGATGAGATCCGACAGCTTGAGGCCGAAGAACTGGGCCTTCCCGCCGACCTGCAACTGGCCAAACCCAAGGGGCGAGCGACCGAGGGTAAGCCAGGCACACGCAAGATGCGCTATGGCCGGACACAGAGGAAATTCTGACACGCTATTTCTGCGCCGATCATCGCGATCCGCGCGAATCAAATCCGGATATTTTATGTCCGGTTTTTCCAAAAGCAGTATTTCCGAGGAATATTTGGCAGAATGTCGCCATTTCGCAGCAAAAAATATAAGCTGATTTCAAAGTGATAATTAATTTTACAATAGTTTACAATGGAGTTCATCTCCAGTTACAGTAAGGGGGATTATACGAAAAACAAACTGCATAGCGACGGGTTTACGCGAATGGCGCTATCCCGATCAATGACGATTGAAGCTATGGCCGAGGCACACCGCAACGCGGTCGTTGCCCGGCATCAGGAACTTTGCTTTGAGGGGTAGGGGAATGGTTTGCCCGGCGGCGGCATTAGGGTCGCATGTCGCCGGAACAAAGTCAGGGAGTAGATTTGATTCTGTTAAATCTACTCCCTGATCTTATCAGCTTTCATATTTCACAGAACAACCATAAGGCCGCGAATGCGCGACGCTAACGCTTTTGCCGGCCTTCAGTTCAGCCAAAGCCGCGCTGACATGATTGCGCGCTTGTTTGATATCCGCTTTGTCCGCAGTGGGCTTGTCATCAATACCGCCCTGGTAAACCAGCTTTCCGGAAGCATCGATAATATACATGTGCGGAGTGGTTTTCGCGGAATAGGCTTTTCCGACCACACCCTTTCTATCGAGCAGATAGTGGCTGGATTTGAAGCCTTCTTCTTTAAAAAGCTTTTGCGCTTCCGAGCCTGTCATATAGCCCTGCTTCCCCTTTGCGCCGCTGTTAATGGTCAGCCAGACCACGCCTTGTTCGCGCGCATTGGCCTGGGTTTTTTGCATGTTGCCACTGTCATAATGCTTGGCCACAAACGGGCATCCCGGATTGTGCCATTCCAGAACTACGGGCTTTCCCCGGAAGCTGGAAAGCTGAACCGTTTTTCCATTCATATCGGTTAGTTTGAAATCCTGTGCGATGGCACCGGTTTTCTGGGCAGCATTGAGCGGCATGGCCATGCCAAATGCAGCGACAATGGCAAGGGAAGTGATAGCCGGTTTATAGAACATGGGAATATCCTTTCCATTCAATCAGTTTGGGCACGCATCCGTTTAATTGGTCATGCGATCAGGTCGGTCAGCGTGCTGACGGTCAGAATCTGCGGTAATATAACAGGTTCTTTGCCGGGTGCATAATAGAGATAAAGCGGCACACCTGCGCGGCCATGCTTTGCAAGGAAATCGCTGATCTCCGGATCGGGTCGGGTCCAGTCACCCATCAAAACGGCGACATTGGCTGCGGCAAAAGCATCGGCTGTTTCCTGCCGCTGCACCGCGGCGGCTTCATTGGCTTTGCAAGTTATGCACCAGTCAGCAGTGAAATAGGCAAAGACAGGCTGATTGGCGGCACGCAGTTCGGATAATCTCGCTTCACTAAACGGTTCGCTGGGCAGGGTGGCGGAGGATGCGTTTGCTGCGCTCCTGCTACCCATTGCCTGCCCGCCGGGTAGCAATAACACGCCGCCGATAATCGCTGCGGTCAAAGCGCCGGTGGTGACTGTCCCGCGCGACAGCCCTTTTGCCTGACCGCCGCCGAACCACCACAGGATAAGGGCAACAAGCAGCAGGAAGATCAGCGACAGAGCCAGACCGTTTTCACCGATCTGACGGCCAAGCAGCCAGATCAGACCGATGGCGGTAAGAAACATCGGAATCGCCATCGCCTTGCGGAAACTATCGAGCCATGGCCCCGGTTTGGGCAGACGGTTGCGGATAGCCGGGATGAAAGCGATCAACAGGAAGGGCAAGGCAAGGCCAACGCCTAAGCCTGCAAAAATGACAAGCGCGGCAACCGGCGGTAGCACAATGGTAGCCCCCAAAGCGGCAGCCATGAACGGTCCGGTGCAGGGCGTTGCGACAAAGGCAGCAAGCGCGCCAGTCCAGAATGATCCGCTTGCCCCGTCTTTCTGGGTAAGCCTGTTGCCGAAATTAACATTGGGTAGTTCAAACAAACCGGCAAGGTTGAATCCGATCGCGGTGACGAGGATGAGCAGCACAAAGATGATCCGGGAATCCTGAAGCTGGAACGCCCAGCCGACTGCAGCCCCGCTGGCACGAAGCGCAAGCAGCAAGGCGCCCAATGCTGCGGCCACCAGAACAACCCCGGCGGTATAAGCCAGCGCATCGCGGCGGACGATATGTTCATCGCCGCCCGCTTTGGCGAGGCTGAGTGCTTTCAGGCTGAGGATCGGAAAGACGCAAGGCATCAGGTTGAGCAGCAATCCGCCAACGATAGCCCCGCCAAGTGCCATGAAGAGCAGGGATGCGTGAGACTGGTCGCCACCATTATTAAAATTTCCGCCATCTCCCCCGGTGCTGACGGGGATGCCGGTCATCTCGACCGCACCTTTCGAGGCATCAAGCGAAAGTCCTATGCCCGGTCCGATTTTCAGAACGCCGGAAATGCTTTCAAACATGTCTCCGCGCGCTGCGGTTTCGATGATTAACTTGTCACCGTCGCGGTTGACCTTCTGGGGCGCGGCATAATCTACGACCCCGTCTTCCTTGATAAAGAAATAGGGATTCTCGACATCAAGCGCTGCCGGAATGGGCACAGACAGCCGGAACAGGTCATCCTTTACGATGAAGGTTGCGTCACTGCCCAAAGGCCTGGGTAGCGCTTTGCGGTGATCGTCAAACGCCTTGTTGCGTGAAATAGCAGTGCCTTTGTCCACCACTTGCAATGTGATGGAAAGCGTATCCTGCTCCGGCACGCAGACTTCATCGGTGCAGGCAAGCCATTGGGACTTTACAGTAATCGGCAGCGGACCGGGCGCTATATTTTCGGATAGGTTCAGAGTGACGAGGACCGCATAATTGCCCTCGTAAATATAGTTCATGATTCCGGAAATCAGCAGCGTATCGGGAACCGGATATCTGGCTTCTCCGGCGGTTACACCGTCCGGCAATTGCCAGTCAAAGCTCATGCCCATGCCCGCATCGCCCGGATTTTCCCAATATCCATGCCATGTGGGTTTTGGCGTCATCACAAAAGCAAGGGTAATGTCCTGCCCAGCGTGGACCTGCTTCGCTTCGGCAACCAGTGTGGCGGGCACATTCAGTTCCCGCTTGGCAGCAGAAACCTGCGCCTCGGCAGGAGCGCCGGTCACATTGATACCGATCAGCGCGGCAACGACAAGCGCGGCCAATATGGCCTGCACCATAGCCTGAAACGTGGTTCGGACCTTCTGCCCGGACCGAAACGTCCCTGAACAAAATAAGCCCGAGCAAAATAAGGAAGTCATAAATATTTCACCAATTTCTTTATAGGCTGTTAGTCTATCCAACGCTGCCTTACCACAGCGTGTTATATCATGAGGGGTTTTTCGTGCGCGCTATTAAATATGTCACCGCTTTCGTGGCCTGCCTTACATTTTCCGCTGCGGCCAATGCCGAAGAGCAGGGCGAAAAGAAACCTTTCAACGCCAAGCTGGTCGTTGCCATTGCGGTTGACCAGTTTTCTGCCGACCTGTTCAGCGAATATCGCAGCAGCTTTACCGGCGGATTAAAGCGGCTGTCCAGCGGCGCAGTTTTCCCGTCCGGCTATCAATCCCATGCCGCGACAGAAACCTGCCCCGGCCATGCGACCATAATGACTGGCGTTCATGCTGGCCGTGCCGGAATTATCGCGAATAACTGGATCAACCTGAAAGTTAAACGCGATGACAAGACCATTTACTGCGCGGAAGACGAGCGGATAGAGGGCACCAGCTTTGGTAGCATCACTGCCGAAGTCCAGGGCGAATATATCGAATCTGCATGGCATTTGCTGGTTCCGACATTGGGCGAGCGATTGAAGAAGATTTCGCCTGCATCGCGCAATGTTGCGGTATCGGGCAAAGATCGCGGGGCGCTGATGATGGGTGGCCGCGAAGTGGATGCGATTTACTGGTGGAAGGGGAAGGGCTTTGCCACGCTGAACGGACAGAGCATCGCTCCGGCCATTGGCGCGCTTAATAATGAAATTGCCGCGAAAATAGAAAAGTCTCGCGCACCCTATGCCATTCCGGCGCGGTGCGAGGCGCGTAACCGCAACATTGTGGTCAGTGAGAAACAATCGGTTGGCGATTATGCGTTCCAGCGCCCGGAAGGGGCCAGCCGCATTTTCCGCGCTTCTCCCGATTTTGACGGCGTGACGGTTGATGCTGCGCTGGCGCTTGTCCAATCGATGAAGCTGGGGCAGGGTGAGGCGACGGATGTCCTATCGCTCAGCCTGTCCGCGACCGACTATATCGGTCATGCCTTTGGCACGGGCGGCCTTGAAATGTGCATCCAGATGAGCGAACTGGACCGCAATCTGGGTATATTGTTCAGCGCGCTGGACGAGCAGAATATCGACTATATCGCCATGCTGACCTCTGATCACGGCGGACACGATCTGCCGGAGCGTTTGCAGGAGCAAGGTCTTCCCCATGCGGAACGGATCGATCCGGACCTGAACGCCAATTATATCGGCGCGCAGATACGCGAATCGCTGGCCTTGCCGGGGGATGAACCATTGCTTCACGCCGACAGCCCTTTTGGGGACTATTATATCAGCCTGTCGCTTGACGAAGAGACGAAAGCCACGGTCAAAGCCGAAGCCGTGAAGCTGCTCACCAGCCACAGGCAGGTCCATTCCGTGCTGGACAGTGCTGATCTCGCCGCAATGCCCATGCCGCAGGGGCCGGTAGAAGAATGGACGATGGCCGAGCGCGCGCGGGCATCTTTCCATCCGGACCGTTCGGGCGATTTTATTGTGTTGCTCAACAAAGCCGTGACGCCGATTGCCCATGGCGGGCCTGGTTATGTCGCTACCCACGGCAGCCCTTGGGAATATGACCGCCGCGTGCCGATGCTATTCTGGCACAAGGGGATCACCCATTTCGAGCAGCCACACTCGGTAAAGACGGTGGACATTGCGCCGACATTGGCGGCGTTTGTCGGTGTGGATATTCCCGCCGATGAAACAGATGGCCGCTGCCTGGATATTGATAGCGGCGCGGGTAATAGCTGCCAGAATTAAGCGACCTACCGCCGTTCGTAACGCTTCAATTCGGGGCTAAGGCTATTATTCGCAATCCGCATCTGGTCGCCGCCCCAATCAGCGACAAAGGTGGTCTTGCGCTCCACACCCTTGGCCAGTGATGCGTGGTTGGAATGGATGTTGAGACCAGCCGAACTGTGCCGCTTACCCTCCGCAGCAACAGCGATGAAGGCGCTGTAATTTTCCTTGTTCTGGCCCTGAACAAAGACGTTAGAGCTAATCACACCGGATGCGCCGGCGGGCAGGTCGATCATGTAATTGGTGGCGCGGCCATGCGTGTCGTCAAAGCTGCTATTACTTACGGTGATACGCGGCGCGCGGCTTTTGATATAATGCCCGCCGGAACCCATTTCAAAGCGTGATTGGGTAACTTTTAACGAGCCATAATCACCGACATAAATGCTGTGGGCGCAGGAAAGTCCCCTGTCGCAGCGGCCCAGTCGCCGGAATGTGGAACGCTCGATAACGATATTGCCGCTTGGGTC
>JADKLW010000345.1_pt1 | contig 21002 bp, 16 predicted proteins | sample 8641881 | NCBI WGS metagenome assembly JADKLW01 (sample SAMN16272185, study PRJNA661076) | feces metagenome | isolation source: fecal sample from diarrhoea affected cattle B | host: Bos taurus | place: South Africa: Lokaleng Village, Mahikeng | collected 2019-09 | reverse complement strand
CACCGTTCCCCCTATCGAAGGATCAGACGGAGTACTATCTGCTCACCAGCGAGCATGTCTCAGTTTCAACATTTGAAGGAAAGGAAATCCTGAAAGTATCCAGCGAGGGATTAACGCTGATGGCGCAGGCCGCCTTCCGCGATGTGGAGTTCCTTCTTCGTCCCGATCATCAGGCACAGGTGGCACAGATCCTCAACGATCCCGAAGCGAGTGAGAATGATAAGTTCGTTGCGCTCACCTTCCTGCGCAACGCGGAGATCTCCGCGAAAGGGATCCTTCCTTTCTGTCAGGACACCGGCACGGCCATCATCACCGGCAAGAAAGGTCAGCAGGTGTGGACCGGTGGCAACGATGAGGAGGCGCTCTCACGGGGTGTCTACAACACCTTCGTCAACGAGAACCTGCGTTACTCGCAGAATGCAGCGCTGAACATGTATGACGAGGTGAACACCGGCACCAACCTGCCGGCGCAGATCGACCTCTATGCCACCGCAGGCGATGAGTACAATTTCCTCTGCATCGCCAAGGGTGGCGGCTCGGCCAACAAGACTTACCTCTACCAGGAGACCAAGGCGCTGCTTACCCCGGGCAAGCTGGAGGATTACCTTATTGAGAAGATGAAATCACTCGGCACGGCAGCCTGTCCCCCCTATCATGTTGCTTTCGTGATCGGCGGCACCTCGGCTGAAGCCAACCTGAAGACGGTGAAGCTGGCGTCGGCCAAGTACTACGATAACCTCCCCACCGAGGGGAACGAGCTGGGGCAGGCTTTCCGCGATATAGCGCTGGAGGAGCGGCTGAAGAAAGCCTCCGAGGAGCTGGGCCTTGGTGCGCAGTTCGGCGGGAAATACTTCGCACACGATGTACGTGTGGTCCGCCTGCCGCGTCACGGCGCCTCCTGTCCCGTGGGGATGGGTGTCTCCTGCTCCGCCGACAGGAATATCAAGACGAAGATCAACCGCGACGGTATATGGATTGAGAAGATGGAGGACAACCCTGCACGTCTTATCCCCGAAGAGTATCGTGAGGCAGGTGAAGGGGGCGGCGTGAAGATTGACCTGAACCAGCCCATGAGTGCGATCCTTTCCGAGCTCTCCAAATATCCTGTATCCACGCGCCTGTCACTGAACGGCACCATCATCGTGGGGCGTGACATCGCCCATGCGAAGCTCAAGGAGCGCATCGACAACGGTGAGGGACTGCCGCAGTATATCAAGGATCATCCTATCTACTATGCCGGCCCTGCCAAGACACCCGAAGGGTATGCCTCCGGATCAATGGGCCCCACCACGGCGGGACGGATGGACTCGTATGTCGACCTGTTCCAGTCGCACGGCGGCAGCATGATCATGCTGGCCAAGGGTAACCGCAGTCAGCAGGTGACCGATGCCTGCAGGAAGCATGGCGGCTTCTACCTAGGCAGCATCGGAGGCCCCGCAGCGATCCTGGCACAGAACAGTATCAAGAGCCTGGAGTGCCTGGAGTACCCCGAGCTGGGTATGGAGGCGATCTGGAAGATTGAGGTGGAGGACTTCCCTGCATTCATCCTGGTGGATGACAAGGGGAACGACTTCTTTCAGGTGGTGACACAGCCTAACTGTTCATTCAGTTGATAGCTGTCAGTACTCAGTAATCAGCTGTCAGTACTTAGTAATCAGTTGTCAGTATCAGTTGTCAGTAGTCAGTTATCAGTAAATTTGAATAAAAGATAGAATCATGAAGAAATCGATATTGGTTTGCATCGTGCTGATGGCCGGGCTGACTCTTGCGTGGGGACAGGGCCGGACGCAGATCACACTGGAGAAGGGGTGGAAGTTCACGCGGGAGGACAACCCCCTCGCATCGGAAACGGCGTTTGACGACAGCAGCTGGCAGTCGGTCAGGGTGCCCCACGACTGGGCTATCTACGGTCCTTTCGACAAGGAGAACGATATCCACCGCATGGCGATCGTGCAGGACGGACAGACCACCGCCATCGAGCATTACGGTCGTACCGGCGGGCTTCCCTTCACCGGGGTGGGGTGGTACCGCAACAGCTTCACCCTGCCGGGTCTCATGGCCGACAGTCGTGTCACCATCCAGTTCGACGGTGCCATGAGCAATGCCCGTGTATTCGTGAACGGCAGGGAGGCGGGCTTCTGGCCCAACGGTTACAACACCTTTTTTTTCGATATCACCGGGCTGATCCACCGCGACGGGAAAAACAACACACTGGCTGTCCGCCTGGAGAACATGGACGAGCAGTCGCGCTGGTATCCCGGTGCGGGATTGTACCGGAACGTGCATCTGATCACCACCAATGAGACACATATCCCCATCTGGGGGACCTATGTGACCACTCCCGAGGTGAACAACGATTTTGCCCGTGTGAAGGTGAGGACGAAGGTGCATCGCGGAAAAGGATTTACCGGTGAAAACTTCGTCAAGCTGAAGACATCGATCCTCGACCCTGCCGGCAAGGTGGTGGCCGAGGCGGAAGATGAGCTCACCCGCTTCGACGGTGATGAGATTGATCAGACACTGATCGTGGAGGAGCCACAGCTGTGGGATGTCCAGCAGCCCAACCTCTACAGGGTACAATCCGTGCTGAGTAAGGGTGAGCGAAAAGTAAAAAATGAAGGTTCGAAAACCACCACCGAAGAAATGACCTACACGGTCGATAATATGACCACACCCTTCGGTATCCGCACCATCGGTATCGTAGCCGACGATGGCTTCTACCTCAACGGGCGGAAGATCAAGTTTCAGGGTGCCTGCATGCACCACGACCTGGGGCCGCTGGGCGGTGCCGTGAACGAGGCAGCCATACGCCGCCAGATACGTATCATGCAGGATATGGGTGTCAACGCCATCCGCACCTCGCACAACATGCCCTCACCCGAGTATGTACGCATTGCCGATGAGATGGGGATGATGCTGATGGTGGAGACTTTCGATGAGTGGGCGAATCCCAAGGTGAAGAACGGCTACAACCGCTATTTCAACGAGTGGGCGGAGAAGGATGTCACCAACGTGCTGCACCACTACCGCAATAACCCGAGTGTGGTGATGTGGTGCATCGGCAACGAGGTGGGGGAGCAGAGCGACCCGCAGGGAGCGAAGGTGGCCCGTTTCCTTCAGGATATCTGTCACCGCGAAGATCCCACCCGTCCCGTCACCAACGGCATGGACCGTGTAGATCATGTCCTCAACAACCATATGGCAGCCATCATGGATGTGCCGGGCTTCAACTACCGCTCCTTCCGTTATCAGGAGGCTTACGAGAAGCTGCCGCAGCAGATCGTGCTGGGTAGTGAGACCACCTCTGCCCTGAGCTCACGCGGTGTCTACAAGTTCCCCGTGGAGAGAAGGTCGATGGCGATGTATGACGATCACCAGGCCTCCTCCTACGACCTGGAGCATGCCAGCTGGTCCAACCTGCCGGAAGATGATTTCATCCAGCATGATGACCTGCCTTACACCATCGGCGAGTTCATCTGGACCGGGTTCGACTACCTGGGTGAACCCACCCCCTACTACAGCCACTGGCCCAGCCACAGCTCTCTCTTCGGTGCCGTCGACCTGGCCGGTATCCCCAAGGATCGCTTCTACCTCTACCGCAGCCACTGGAACAAGGATGAGGAGACACTCCATATCCTTCCCCACTGGAACTGGGAGGGACGCGAAGGGGAGGTGACACCCGTTTTTGTCTATACCAACCACCCTTCGGCTGAGCTGTTCATCAACGGCAAGAGCCAGGGTGTGCGGCAGAAAGATCTATCCATCGCACTGGAGGGGAGCTATAGCGCCGAAGCGCAGCAATCACTGGAGCGGCAGAAGCGTTATCGACTGATGTGGATGGAAACGAAGTATCAGCCGGGCACGGTGAAGGTTGTAGCCTATGATGCAGAGGGTAACGTGGCTGCCACGAAAGAGATGCGTACCGCCGGCAAGCCGCACCGCCTGGTGCTGGAAGCAGACCGCGATGTGATCAGTGCCGACGGCAAGGATCTCTCATTTATCACCGTCTCGGTGGTCGACAGGGAGGGTAACCCCTGTCCCGATGTCAACGAGTTGGTCTCCTTCACGGTGAAGGGTGCAGGCAGCTACCGCGCCGGGGCCAATGGCGATCCTGCCGGTCTCGACCTGTTTCATCTGCCGCAGATGCACCTCTTCAACGGTAAGCTGGTGGCTATCGTGGAGTCATCAGAGAAGCCGGGGACAATCACCCTTGAGGCAACAGCCAGAGGGTTGAGGAAAGCATCTGTCGAAGTGCTGACAAAGTAAAGGCGTATCAACACCCGCATTCCCCGAAAAATTTAGTGGCCGTGGAGTTACCCTCCCTGTCTTTCACCTTGATGAGTCCATGGACATTCCATACCTCATAGCCGGTTCTCTTCCCGTGGGTCATCTCCACCACGATGTCATACTCTTCGCTGTGATAGGCTGTGGTGTGTGTTGCCTCATTTATCTCAGGTTCCTCCACACGGGTAAATTTCAGCAGCTTCCCGTCCAGCTTCATATAAGCTACTTCAGCCATATCGCTCATAAAAATGTATTCACCATTCTTATAAGTCGTTGAATCCGCTGTTACGTAGCAACTACAACCGGTGATGTCTTCGGGGAACGTCGTGAACGAACCTATGTCTATGGTCATATTGGGCTGTGGACCTACCATGAGTGAATCGAACACCTCACGGCCCTGTTCTTTTGCAGCCTCCTTCTGTTGCTGATTGCATCCCATGAGCATAACCGACAGCAGGAGCCCTGTGCCGAAAGTAAAGATCGTTGTTTTCATATGATTAATTTATTTTCACCTGTTCATTGAACCAATAGAAACAGCCTGCACAGGAATAACCAGGGTGTCACTATACCGATATCACAGTTAGAACGGTCGTAAGTAGGGAATTGTTTTCGTATCTTTGCAACCAAATAAAGAGAGAATAATGGCAAGAAAGAGAAAACAACTCCCCCTGCTGGAAGCGGTGGAGATTACCGATGTGGCGTCGGAGGGTAAAGCAATCGCGAAGATCGACGGGTTGGCAGTGTTCGTGCCTTTTGCTGTCCCCGGTGACGTGGTGGATATACAACTTACACGCAAGAGAAGCAGCTTCGCTGAGGGGCGCATCGTGCGGTTTCATTCATACTCCGATGTGAGGAGTGAGCCTTTCTGCCGCCATTTCGGTGTGTGCGGCGGCTGCAAGTGGCAGATGCTGCCCTACGGGGAGCAGCTGCGACACAAGCAGAAGCAGGTGACCGACAACCTGCAGCGGATAGGTAAGGTAGAGCTGCCGGAGATCACACCCATCCTGGGTGCACCGCAGACCACCTTCTACCGCAACAAGATGGAGTACACCTTCTCCAACAAGCGGTGGCTCACTGAGGAGGAGATCAGCTCCGACAGGGAGTTCACGCAGATGGATGCCCTGGGCTTCCATATCCCCGGCATGTTCGACAAGGTGCTCGACATAGAGAAGTGCTGGCTGCAGGACGACCTGGCCAACAGCATCCGCAACAGTGTCCGCAGCTTCTGCCTGGCGCATGGCTACAGCTTCTTCGATCTGCGTAACCAGCATGGGCTGATGCGCACGCTGCTGATCCGCAACAGCTCTATCGGTGAGTGGATGGTGATCGTGGTCTTCTTTGAGGATGATGCGGAGAAGAGAGAAGCACTCATGTCGTTCCTCGCTGCTGAGTTCCCGCAGATCACCTCACTGCTCTATATCATCAACAGGAAAGCGAACGACACCATCACCGACCAGGAGGTGGTGGTATGGAGAGGGCGTGATTATATTGTGGAGGAGATGGAGGGGCTTCAGTTCAGGATAGGAGCGAAATCGTTCTACCAGACTAACAGTGAGCAGGCGTACCACCTCTATCAGATCGCCCGCAGCTATGCACAGCTTGCCGGTGATGAGCTGGTCTACGACCTCTACACCGGTACGGGCACCATCGCCAATTTCGTGGCGCGGAATGCGAAGAAGGTGATCGGGATTGAGTATGTGGAGGAGGCTATCGCCGATGCGAAGGTCAACGCAGAGATCAACGGCATTGACAACACGCTTTTCTTTGCCGGTGACATGAAGGATGTGCTTACGGCCGCTTTCATCGCGGAGCACGGTCACCCCGATGTGATCATCACCGACCCTCCCCGTGCAGGCATGCACGACGATGTGGTAGGTGCCATCCTGCTGGCGGCACCGCAACGGATCGTCTATGTGAGTTGTAACGCTGCCACGCAGGCACGTGATCTGAGCCTGCTCGACAGTCATTATGCGGTGACGCGGGTGCAGCCGGTAGATATGTTCCCGCACACCCACCATGTGGAGAACGTGGTGCTGCTGGAAAAGAGAGAAACACCTAAAGTGGCATCCACTGACACGGAGGTGTTGTCCCGGAGACAGGAAGCCGCTCCCGGCATTACGGCAGGTTGATCCGGCAGGCTGATCCGGCAGGCTGTAATGTGCGCTTACCTGACCGCCTCTACGGTATAGCCCTGCTCCCTTAACCCTTCGATCAGCCCCTCTTCACCCGGGAGGTGGAGACATCCCACGGCGATGAAGGAGGAATGCTCCGCCATGATCGTGGGCAGTTTTTCCAGCCAACGGGCGTTACGGTCGCCGTTCAGCGCCTTTTTCTCCTCATCCGTTGAGGGGCAGGGGTCGTCGGGTTTCTCCTCGGTGTAGAGTCTCCAGAGGGCATCCAGGTCCTGTGCATGATAGGCTACCTGCAGCTCATCCATCTGCTCTTTCAGCAGCTCAGGGTGCTTCACCATGCAGCTAAGCATCTCAGCCTGTCTTTCTATCGATTGCATCTCCAGCAGGACGTATATCTGATCTTCAGTCGTCTCCAGCCCTGTTACCTGTTTTGAGCGCTTCAGTGCTTCCTCCTGGAAGTACTGGTCGAGGCCCACGCCACCAGTGAGTGAAGGGTAGTATCTCTGATAGAGTGTCAACGAGATGATGTTGCTCAGCATCGCCGGCTTCAATCTCCCGAACTGATTCAGACCGACACCCATAAGGTCGGTGAGTGTGCTGTCAATCAGCGCCACGTCGTCCGCCGGCAGCAGTGATTCGTAGGTCACACCCTCGGGCAGCATTGCACTACCCATGATCTTCATCTGCAACTCGTTCATGTTGCTCATATCGAGCTCACCCACGGTCTGCTCCGTGTTCCCGAACGCTTCGTGTACACCGGCAATGCTATCCAGAAAAGCGAGAGGTACAAGATGATGTGTGCCGAAGAGATAGGAGGGATTCTCCAGTCCGTTGCCGGAGATTTTCCAGAGGAGTGCCTTGTTGCTGCCGGTGGTGGAGCCGCCACAGGAGAGCAGTAATAGAAGTGCCGTCAGGACGCTGAATGTTTTTTTTAGATTCATTGTTTTTTGATTTTAAGCTTTTTGCTATAAGCAACAAGCTTTTGTTTATGAATAGTTGTTCTGCACAGTGTTTACGATTTAATCATACGGCTTACAGCTTACAGGATACAGCTTACCACATACTGCTTATCGCTTACGGCTTACGGCTATATCGCTTACCCCTTTCTGCTTATCGCTTATTTCACCTCCACGAATTCAGTATCCATGACATTGTGCATGGTCTCTTTCCCCTTGCCTATACCCAGGAAATCGAAGAGGAACCAGAAGATGGTGAAGGAGGGTATCACATCTGTCAACGGCAGCAGCTCTTCAACGAAAGTGATCAGCGAGGTGTATTTTCCTTTCTTCTCACCGAACATTTTATAACTTATAGATGCGGCAACGGGTGCCCAGACGATATCCAGCACCGGACCCACCACCGGAATAACAGTAGAGGCCATACCCACGGCATCGAGGATCACGCACTTGACCAGTTTTTTATATTTACTATCCATAGCCAATGATATTCTACTCAATAATAGTAATAAACTCCTTTTATACAAATAAACTCGTCAGTTGGAGTCTGTTTTTCCAAAAAGGTTTATTCTGACAAAAAATCAGGTTGATCCGGAAACCTTCCTGATTTTTTGTTGAAGCAGTACATCAGATGTTTGTTAAGCTGTGGTGGTGCTCAGAGGGGTGTAGCTTCTCTGTGCCAACTCTTTGTCCATCGTGTAGAGGCCAAAGCCGTTGTCACCTATCAGCTTCAGGCCGTCAATCATCGTCTGCGCTGTCTCTTCTTCCTCCACCTGCTCGTTCACGAACCACTGCAACATGTTCTCCGTTGCATAATCGTTCTCTTTGCGTGCGACGGATACAAGGTTGTGGATGAGTGATGTGACCACTCTCTCATGCTCGAGCGTATCCTGGAAAGCTTTCAGTACGGAGTCCCATGATGTATCCACCTTCTCAATCGGCATCAGGTTCACCTTGTTCCCCTTGGAGACGAGGTAGGCCATGAACTTCTGTGCATGATCCTGTTCTTCCTGAAACTGTACCTTGAACCAGTTGGCGAAGCCGGGAAGACCTTCATTGTCGAACCATGTGGACATGGAGAGATAGAGATAGGCCGACCAGAACTCGGCGTTGATCTGTTTGTTGATTGCGTTTTCTAATTCTTTACTTACCATAGTTGTATTTGTTTTTTAATTAATCTGTCGAATAATGTTAAAACGCATACCTTTCAAAAATGTTTAAAATAAATGGCCCCAATCCCACTGCCCAACTCAAAATAAAAAGGAGGCAACCGGTAATTTAAATTTATTGCTATCTTTGTACGTTGGTTTCACAGGAAATGGATGCTTCTGAAGCTGTTTTTGGCAGGAGTATATTTTTTAATATTCATCAAATGAATCTTTTAAGAGAAAAAATGTTGAAATACGATGCTCCGCAGCGTGCGAAGGCTGCCGGCATCTATCCCTATTTCCGGGCTATCGAAAGCGATCAGGATACTGAGGTTATCATCAACGGAAAAAAAGTACTGATGTTCGGCTCAAATGCTTATCTGGGGTTGACCAACCATCCGAAAGTAAAAGAGGCGGCCATAGCAGCGACAGAGAAGTATGGTACAGGTATGGCGGGCTCCCGTTTTTTGAACGGCACCCTTGATATTCACCTGGAGCTTGAACGTAAGCTTGCCAATTTCATGCACAAGGAGGAAGCCATCGTCTTCTCTACCGGGTTCACCGTCAACGAGGGAGTACTGGGCTGTCTCACGGCACGTAATGAGTATATCATCTGGGATGAGAGAGACCACGCTTCCATTATTGAGGGCTTACGTACCTCCTTCTCCACCAAGTACAAGTTCCGTCACAATGATATGGGTTCACTGGAGAAGCAGCTGAAGCGCTGTGATTTCAGAAAGGTGAAACTGATTGTCGTGGATGGCGTTTTCAGCATGGAGGGTGATCTGGCCAGCCTGCCCGAGATAGTGAAGCTGGCACAGAAGTACAACGCCAATATCATGGTGGATGAAGCGCACAGCCTCGGTGTGCTCGGCAGAAAATATAGTGGTCGCGGTGTTTGTGATCATTTCGGGCTGCTCGATGATGTGGACCTGGTGATGGGCACCTTCAGCAAGTCGCTGGCCTCCATCGGCGGTTTTGTGGCCGGTGATTATTCGGTAATCAACTACCTCCGTCACAATGCACGTACCAACATCTTCAGCGCCAGCATTACGCCGGCAGCTACGGCAGCAGCCTCCGCTGCTCTCGATATCCTTAAGGCGGAGCCCGAGCGGGTGAAGCGGCTATGGGAGCTGACCGATTATGCCATCAACCAGTTCAGGGAGAGAGGCTTCGAGCTGGGTCCCACCTCCACGCCCATCCTGCCACTGTACGTGCGCGATAACGACAAAACGTTCCTGATAACCAAGCTTCTTTTCGAGGAGGGTATCTTCGTCAACCCGGTGGTGCCGCCGGCAGTATCTGCCGACGATACATTGATACGTTACTCGTTGATGGCCACACATACCATGGAGCAGGTCGACCGTTCCATCGAGGGTATCACAGCCGTCTTCAAGAGGGTGGGCATCCTCTGATCTTTCTTTTGTGGGGATTATTTGCCTGAAAGTACATTGCTTTTGATTTTTTTCGTAGTTTTGCCAAAACATGAACTATTATGGGTGAGAGGATTGACAAGCTGCTGAAATGGTTCGACCTTCGCAGTGAGATGGAGGGTTACGACACCATACATGAGAACATCGAACGTGGTATCGTCTTCAAGGGTACCAACCTCTGGATCCTTATGTTCGCCATCGTGGTGGCCTCCGTGGGTCTTAACATGAACTCCACGGCAGTGATCATCGGCGCCATGCTCATCTCCCCGCTCATGGGTCCCATCAACGGGATGGGGTACAGCCTTGCCACCTACGATTTTCTGCTGCTGCGCCGTTCTATCAAGAACTTCCTGCTGGCAGTGCTGGTGAGCCTCCTCACCTCCGCGCTCTACTTTCTTCTGTCACCCATCAACGAAGCACACTCGGAACTGCTCTCCCGTACCAGCCCCACCATCTACGACGTGATCATCGCTCTCTTCGGTGGCCTGGCAGGTATAGTGGCGATGAGCAGCCGCCTGAAGGGGAACGTGATCCCCGGTGTGGCCATCGCCACCGCTCTGATGCCACCCATCTGTACGGCAGGTTACGGCCTGGCGACACTGCAGTTTAACTTCTTCTTCGGAGCGCTTTTCCTCTTCACCATCAATACCGTCTTTATCGCTTTTGCTGCACTGCTCGTCTGCCAGTTTCTCAAATTCCCCATGCGCTCGATTGTTGATCCTGCCAGAAAGAAACATGTGAACCGTGTCATCTCGTCGATCATCCTGCTCACGCTTGCTCCCAGCATTATCTTCGGTGTGAACCTGGTGAAAAACGAGGAGTTCGCACAGAACGCTGAGAACTTTATCGGTGAGGTGACCCTGCTCGGCGGCAACTACCTGCAGCGTGACATGGTAAACCCCCCGGCCCGTACGGTGGAGCTGATCTACTCCGGTTACGGACTGGGTGACACCACCATCGTGGAGATCATGGAGAAGGCCCTCAGGCATCGTCTCGACACTTCCAGGATTGTGATCCGCCAGGGGTTCGACGCCAACATAATGCGTGAGAACGTCCGTAAGTACCAGACCGAGTCGGAGCGTCTCAACAGTCAGCTTTCAGCCACCACCTTCGCCCTGAGGCAGACCCGGGATAGGGTGGACAGCATACGCAAAATCCCCCTTTTCGGTGAGAAGATCCTGGGAGAGATCAAGCCTCTTTACCCTCAGGTACAGGCCTGTTCTTATTCAGAGACCTATCTCTTCACCATGGTCAACGACACCACGCGGCAGTCGGAGATGGTGCCGATGGTGGTCTTCACCGTCCCCCGTAACGGGTTACGCACATCCGACAGGAGCAAGATAGAGGAGTGGCTGAAGAGCCGTCTCAACAACCCACGTGCGAAGATGGTCATCGAGGAGGTGCGCAGCTGACAGCTATCGCGCAGCCAGGTTATTTTCTTCAGTCCTACAACGGGTTAAATGCATAACTGCAGCCGCGAATAAACTATTCCCTGTTTTGTGCTGTTATAGTTAAAAGTAATGTTTACATTCAACCAATCAATACTCTTTACCTTGATGTAACAAAAAATATAAACGTATGAACAACCTGGAAACATCCTACATGGGCCTCAGGCTCAACAGCCCCGTCATTCTGGGCGCCTCAGAACTGACCTCCAACCCCGACATGCTGAAGAAAGCAGAAGAACAGGGCGCAGCCGCAGTAGTTTACAAAACCCTCTTCGAGGAGCAGATACAGATGGAGAACCTGCATCACGATGAGAAAATCAGTCAATACAACGATATCCATGCCGAGATGATCACCCTCCATCCCGATGTGGAGCGTTCCGATATCGAATATTACCTTCAGAAGATCCGCAAGGTGAAGGAGAGTCTCACCATCCCGGTGATCGCCAGCCTGAACGCGGTGAACGTATCCAGCTGGTTCCGCTATGCGAAGCTTATCGAGGAGACCGGCGTGGATGGTATTGAGATGAACCTCTATCAGGTCCCCACACGGTTCGACCTCGATGCAGCTACCATCGAGCAGCAGCAGATCAGCATCGTCGCGGGAATAAAAGAACAGCTTTCCATACCCGTGAGTGTGAAGCTGAGTTCCGACTACACCAATATCCTCCATTTCGCAAAACGGCTCGATGATGCCGGTGTGGACGGGATGGTGCTCTTCAACGCCTTCTTCCAGCCTGACATCGATATACGCAAGGAGAGCCACAAGCGTGTCTTCAACCTTACCCGCAAGGGAGAGTACAAGAAATCGCTCCGCTATGCCGGCATGCTCTTCGGTCGTGTGAACGCCGATGTGTGCAGTAGCCGCGGCATCTTCACCGGTGAGGATGTGATCAAGCTCCTTCTCACGGGTGCCTCCTGCGTGCAGGTGGTGAGTGCTGTCTACAAGCATGGCATTGAACGGATCGGTGAGATCAACCGTGAGGTCTCTGAGTGGATGGAGAAGAAAGAGTACAGCAGCATCAGCCAGTTCAGGGGTAAGCTCTCCGACAGCGTGCTCAACAAGAACGACACACTGCTCATCTACAAGAGGGCACAGTATATCGACCTGCTCCTGCACTCCGACACCATCCTTAGCGACCTGGAGTGGTAAGTTCCGTGTATATGGCATCATTGCCCGCATACGCATACCAGTGGTAGCGGGCGTTTGCTATTTCCACATTCCTTTAATCTTCTTATATTTGTATCTTTGGCAGCAGATGAAGGATCTGTCTGATCAAAGCAGCAACAGCGTACCAGAAAATTGTAAATACCATCATTATGAAAACCGGAAAAACGATCTCCATCATGTTATTGACACTGTCGGGTATTCTCTTTTCATCGTGTGCCACCATCCCTAAAGGAGCTGTGGCCGTCACCCCTTTCAACAAGGCGAAGTACCTCGGTAAGTGGTATGAGATAGCACGGCTCGACTTCAAATTCGAACGTGATCTGAACAACACCACGGCTGAGTATGACCTGAACGACGACGGTACCATCCGTGTCAACAACCAGGGATATAACTACGTGAAGGATGAGTGGAAGCAAGCCATCGGCAAGGCGAAGTTCGTCGGTGAAGAGAATGTGGCGATGCTGAAGGTCTCCTTCTTCGGCCCCTTCTACTCAGGCTATAACGTGATCGCCCTCGATGAGGATTACCAGTATGCCCTGGTCGCCGGGAAGAACCTGAAGTACCTCTGGATCCTCGCCCGCGGGACCACCATCCCTGATGATGTGAGGGAGCGCTACCTGCAGATTGCACGGGAGACAGGCTATGACACCTCTGCGCTTATCTGGGTTGAACACAATCGTTAACAGTATCTATTCATACATCTAATCCACAAATGCACGTAATAATGAACAAAGAGACAATGATGCGTCCTGCTTTACCTAAATCACTCCTGCTTTCGGGGCTCCTGCTGCTTTCGGGACTCTTTGCAGGTTGTTCCGAAGATATTCCTGCCGTGGAGAAGGAGGAAGAGGAGACAGAGCTTCCCAAGACTCCGGGGCCCTACTCGGTGGAGGTGAGGGATGGCAAATCGGATATGCCTCCCGGCGGGGGTGTGATCACAGCACAGTATGACGATTTCACTACCGGCTGTGATGTGAGCAAGATGGTCGACAGTAAGCCGGCGACGAACTATGAGGTGCCTTATAACACGTTCTATCTGCTGTGGGCCTGCAGTAAGAGTGCCCATGTGAACCTCTATTCCCTTACCGCAGCTTCCGACTCACCGGAGAGTGATCCCAAATCATGGATCCTCTATGGTTCCGGCGACAAGGAGTCATGGACCACACTCGATACACAGAGCAACCAGCAGTTCACTGCCAGGGGAGAGGTGAAGGAATATGCGATATCCAACGAGGAGAAGTACAAATATTACAAGCTGGAGATAAAAGCCAACCAGGGTGGTGCCACCACGCAGATCGCCGAGTGGGCCATGCAGGAGATCTACACCGATATTGATGAGCTGATGCAATATGCCTCCGGCTCTTCCTTCTCAGCACTTACGCCAATGGGGAATCATTACGCCAACAGGCATGTCACCACTGAGGGTGATCGTCTCTGGCTCTCAGATCCCTCCAACGAGCCTCCCGCACCCGCTTCAGCCTCTCATCTTTCGCTGGCCGAGTTCCCCGTGACGCTCTACCCCTATGGCATACCCCTGCCGGCAGACGTGAACCAGCATGCCATAGGTAATTGCGGCGGAGTGGCTGCCATGGCCTCCATGGCTTATGTCTACCCCGATTTTGTTGCATCACTGATCAGGGATAACGGAGACAAGACCTACACCGTCTCCATGTTCGACCCGCAGGGTAAGCCTGTGGAGGTGACCGTGACCAACCGCTTTCTCACCGGCAACGGAAGCAACATCGACGCCGTCTCGGGTAAGAGCAACACGGCCACCTGGTCGACCGTACTGGAGAAAGCCATCATGAAATATAATGTGATCTACAAGGTAAACACCGATATCGGCGGCATCGGCAGTGAACATGTCGTCCCCCTCTTCACCGGCGATGGCAACAGCTTCGCCTTCAGTCCCGGCAAGCTCACCAACAAGGAGCTTAAGCGGGTGATCCTGGTATGCCTCACACAGGGCAAGCTGATTATTGGAGGATTCAACAGAGGCGGACTGGCCGTTGATAACAGCGAGACAGTTACAGCACACGCCTACACGCTGATGCACTCGGTGGACAGGAATGCGCTCTTCGCCATGCGTAACCCGTGGGGTGGTAATCCCAGGGTGGATGGTGTCGCCGACGGCGTACTCAATATCCCCGACAACACCCTTATCCCTCCCACCATCGACTTCAGGATTGTTGATCCGGGGATAGCAGCGAACTACGGTGACGGCATCACAGAGCCATACATCCCGCCAACGCTGCACTCCACAGATATGCAGATGCGTGTTGCCGGCTATCTGCTGCGACCCGAATCCCCGCTGCCCTGAAAATGGTGAATGATAAAACAGATGGCTCATAACTGAAAAGTGCTGAAATGACAAGAAAGCATCTTTTTCCGCTCCTGCTGTTTCTTCTCATGCTCCTGCTGCCGGCAGGTTGTGAGAAGAGCTACCCCGTAATCGATAAGCCGGATGAAAAAGACGAGCCCGGCAAACCCGACGAGCCCGGCACGGCACACATCTACCCCACACCCGTGCAGGAGACAGCCATCGCTTTCCCCGGTGCTCAGGGCGGCGGTATGCAGAGCAGCGGCGGCAGGGGGGGGAAGGTGTACCGGGTCACCTCATCTGAAGATACAGGCGTTGCCGGCACGCTGCGCCATGCGCTGATGCAGAGCGGCAAGCGTATCATCATCTTCGATACCGGCGGCACCATCTTCCTGAAATCGAGGCTGACCATAAGCAACGGCGATGTGACCATCGCGGGGCAGAGCGCCCCCGGTGGAGGCATCACCCTGGCAGGCTGGCCTGTGGAGGTGAAGGCGGACAACGTGATCATCCGCTACCTGCGTTTTCGCATGGGTGACATTGAGGGGACGAAGGTGGGTGCCGATGGTGCCGATGCGTTGAGCGGCAGGGGGCAGAAGAACATCATCATCGATCACTGCTCCATGAGCTGGTCCACCGACGAGTGCTCCTCCTTCTACGACAACGAAAACTTCACCATGCAGTGGTGCATCCTCTCCGAGAGCTTACGTCTCTCGCTGCACGCAAAAGAGGATCATGGTTACGGCGGCATCTGGGGCGGACAGAACGCCTCCTTCCTCTATAACCTGCTGGCACACCACGACAGCCGCAACCCACGCTTCTGCGGTAGCCGCTACACCGGCCTGCCGGAGCTGGAGCGTGTTGATTTCCGCAACAATGTGATCTTCAACTGGGGTGCCAACACCGCCTACGGTGCCGAGGGTGGTAGCTACAACCTGGTCAGCAACTACTTCAAAGCCGGGCCGGAGTCTGCTAACCGGGGACGGATCATCCAGCCCTACGCTGATGATGGCGGCAATGTCCAGGCTGCAGGCACCTCCGGCCGCTTCTACCTGCAGGGTAACTATGTTAACGGTTACAGTGCCGTGACAGCCGACAACAGCTTAGGTGTCCATCTGCACAATAACACCTTCAATCAGTATGCGCCCGGCACCACGCTTGCCGGCCTGCTAAGCAGTACACCTTTCCAGGTCGCAGAGGCGAAGACGTTTACCGCGAAGGAAGCCTTCACGAAGGTGCTGGCCTTTGCCGGCAGCAGCAAAAGCCGCGATGCGGTGGATAACCGCATTGTTGAGGAGACAGGGAGCGGCATACCGCAGTTCACCGGGCTGAATCCCGGCAACAGCGCGCCCTATCCCAAGCCGGGGATCATCGACAGCCAGGATGATATCAGGCCTGCCGGTGCCGCGACCGGCTGGAGCGCATGGCCCCAGCTCGCTGCAGGGAGTGCTCCCGCCGACAGTGACGGCGACGGCATGCCCGACGCCTGGGAGATTGATGCCGGCCTCGATCCGAAGACGCCTGATGCCGGCGGCCGCCATCTCAGCACCGGATACGATAACATTGAGGTGTGGCTGAACAGTCTTGTTTTAGTCATTCATTAGCGCATCATCTGTTGAACCGAGGAAATTGATATGCTTTCCTTTGTTACTTTCGTAAATGAAATCCTTTAAACTTCTACTCTTGTACATCGAGAAATCGTCCACAATGACTAGTGGCATCCGATATTGGGAGAACTTCTGAAGTATCTCACCTGCTAATCCTGTTTTCAGGTCGAAAAAGTCAGGGATGATATTTTTCCCATGAAGGATTATCTTATCATAACCCTGATAATATAAATTTCCCAATAGGTTTAATGCATCATCAGGTGTTCTTATGACAAGTTCATCTGCGATTATCTCAGCAATTTTAGCGTTTCTTATTTCGTGCATTATGATATCCATCCTGAGTACTTTTTCTTGAGTTTATTCAATCCATTAACTGATCAGATGCTGTCTTGTTTGCTTTTTAACCCAACCATATACGCAGCAGGTCTGAAATACAATGGAAACCATCATCTGTCCATCCATTCCTTGAAAGCCGCAACGCGCTCACGGCTTACGATGACATCCTCATTATCTGTCCACTCCTTCAGCTTGATCTTCAGTCTGTTTGTTGAGTAGGCAATGATATCCCCGATGGCGGAGTAGTTGATGATGCAATTCCGGTTGATCCTGAAAAATGTATTTGGATCAATCAATTGCTCAATCCTATCGAGTGAATAATCAATCGGGTAGTTTTTCCCATTCTCAACAAGAATGAAATTGCATCTCTCCTTCACATAGAAACAGTTGACTGATGAGGTCTGTATCGACCTGTAATGTTCCCCTATCCTGATCAGAAACCTCTCTTTCGTTTTCGATTGCAACTGATGTATGATTGACGCGAACCTTGCATGATCCGTTTGATTGTAATGCGCTTTGAATTTGTTGATCGCATTTCTGAGCTCCTCCGGATCAATTGGTTTTAACAGGTAATCGATGCTGTTCACCTTGAATGCCTTCAAGCTGTATTCATCGTAGGCGGTGGTGAAAATAACAGGTACATCAATCGGGTGGCTTTCAAAAATCTCGAAACAGATACCATCTTCCAGCTGGATATCCATGAAGATCAGGTCCGGTTTCGGATGAATCAGAAACCAGTTGATCGATTGTTCCACTGACTGCAGCACATCAATAATCTCAATGTCAGGGTCTGTTTCTCCCAGCAATCGCTTCAGCTTTTGCGAAGCTGTACGTTCGTCTTCAATAATCAGTACTTTCATTTTCAAATTCAATCAGTGGCAATTTTACCAGGAAATGGTTGTTTTCTTCGTTGATGACAAGCTCTTTGTGCATGATCAGCCTCACCCTCTCCTTCAGATTCGATAATCCTGTTTGCGTCGGGCGTTCAATTATATTTTTCTTCTGCATCACATTGGAGACCACCACATACCCGTTTTCATCATATATCCGGATGATCAACGGGTTCTCCTTCGACATCACATTGTGCTTTAGGGCATTCTCAACCAGTATCTGTAAAGATACAGGAATAACTTTGAATTTGCCGGCATGCTGCAGATCAATTTCCAGGGATATTTTATCGTTATCGCGTTCCTTTTGCAGGCTGAAGAATTGTTTCACAAATGCTATCTCTTTATCCAGCGGTATCAGGTCGGTCTCCTCATTTTCCAGAATGTACCTGTAAATCCCGGATAGTTTCCGGATGTACTTGTCTGCCTTCCCCGCATCTTCATATACAATCTCAGAAAGGGTGTTGAGGCTGTTGAAAAGGAAATGGGGATTGACCTGCGACTTCAGATTCTGGTATCTCTGTTTCAGGTTTTCTTCCCTCAGTTTTTGTTCTTTCGTGGCTGATTTACGCCAGAGGGTGTAGAAAAATGCGATGGTAAAAAACATCAGCCATACAAAGAACTGTCCACTTGCAAAATTAAGCTCATACCTGAAAAGGTGGTGCCAGAATTCCGATAGATCCCTGCCTATATATATAAACCATCCGAAAACACCGATTGTGATTGCGATGTTGGCGATCAGGTAAGCCGAGATATAAAACAGCAGTAATGCCGGCAGGATCATTTTATTTATCCGGGCCTGATTATACCTGCTTGCCTTGTTTACCATGTAAACAGCCATGTACCCGATACCGGCAGCCATCAGGAATATGCTGATAAAAGCAACCATAGCCGTTGGAGGGAACCAATCCCCGGTTTGCTGATATTTAATCCCAAAGGCAGCAACGAAGCTGAAGATCAACAGGCCCACATGGTATAGCATCCAGAATCTTGTTTTTGAAATGTGATTTTTCATATGATTAAAACTATTGACTTTTAAATGTATCATATGGAACTCGCTTTTAATCATGTTCTTGTGAGAGAACAGTTATCATGCTCGTTTCATATCATTTTCTTATTTTGTTCGTGACAAGGTGATGAACCTCACTACATATCCTTTAAATCCCGGTTGGCCGTTTACCGAAAGGTCGGTGATGACATCTTCGGTAAGGGTTGCATATTCAACATGCTTATCGGTAAGCGACACATATACTTCGCCCCAGTAATGGCTTCTACCCCTCATTGAGAGGTTTTCCATCTCAATATTGACTTTGTTGTTCATGGTAGAATATTTAATAATCGCATACACATCATCATTCATTCTTGTCGTGCCAAGCCATTTCAATTTGAAGTTCTTGTTCTCAAATGTCCCGTTTCCGGCAAGATCAACTGATTCATTCAATTCACTTGCATCGAAATCCCGGTTCAGTCTCAAAGAATCCCAGTACCAGTATGCGATATCCTGTAACATGAACATATCCCAGATAAGATTTTTCATACGAAAACCTTCATCTTCCGGCATGTTCTGAAAAAAATGGGGGTTCACAATTTCCGGAGTAGGGAGGTAAGTAAAGTTTTCAAGAAAATCCTTTTTCTCACTGAATGGTTGTCCCTCCTCATCTGTTGAAGTATCAAACACATTGTTCCACCGTACCGAATCTCCTTCCAGCCCCGTGGTATAGTCACCTTCAATAGTCGTTTTTCTGAGAAAATTACCCATGAGGTCGTAATCCATATAATCCGTTGTGATATGATACGACCGACTGATTGAACGATCCAGCATTAAGTCTCCGGGCAATTGCTCCGGGTATTCAACCGTGTGCTTGCTTTGGGCATAAGCTGCATTGATTGCAACAGAAAATGCCAGTGTAAAACAGATAAACATTGTTCTCATCCTTTTAATTTTTAATGATTAATAATGGTCAAAGTAAATCAATGAGAAACAGATTGATAAATTTTTGTTGCCGAGTCGCGCTATGATCATTCCGGGTTGTCCATAATTCAGTTCAAATCGTGTTATGCAAATAAAACCGGTGAAAGTCCGGGTATTGACCATCGAACGAAGCGTTTGCTCCGGTTAAACCATTTATCCGGTCTTCAACCGGCGGAACTTCCTTTTTGCCGCTTCAATCAGCAGGATGCTGATGACCAGCAGCGCACCGAGGAATAACGGGAAGATGGAGAAACCAAATGTCGATGCCAGGCTTCCGAAAATCATCGGCATGATGGTCGACGCAACAGATGCACTGGCCATCTGCAAGCCGATGATTGATTGTGAATTTTCTCTTCCGAAGCTCCGGGGTGTTTCATGCAATATGCTCGGGAAGATTGGCGCACAACCCAGTCCTATCGTCAGAAACCCTGCAGCCAGGGAGTAATTATCAGGCAGGAATAGTAGGAGAACACCCAGGAAAATCACAATCTGTCCCAGTCGCACCAGCTGCAGGTTATTGATCTTCAGCGTGAAGAAGCCCGATATAAAACGCCCCGCGGTGATTCCGATATAATACAACGCAATCAGGCGTGCCGCACTCTCAGCCGAAATATTCCTCACGGTTACCAGAAAGCTCGCTCCCCAGATGCCTGCCACCACCTCAATGGTGCAGTAACAAAAGAATCCCAGCAGCATCTGTTTCAAGCCGGGGAGACGGAGTATATTTCTGTAGGACACGTTGATAGTGCTGCCGGTATGGTTCTCTGTCTCTTCACCCCTGATTTTCCTCCACACCGGCAATGAAGCGAGCAGCACGATCACGATGCCAAGCTGAATGATGCCGACCGTCCTGTATCCCATGGACCACGATCCGCTGTTTTTTAAATGGGCAGACATGATCAGCGGGCCAATGGAAGCGCCGATACCCCAGAAGCAGTGTAGCCAGTTCATGTGTCTTGCCCTGAAGTGCAGTGCCACGTAATTGTTGAGCGCGGCATCCACCGAGCCGGCCCCCAGCCCCAGGGGGATGGCCAGGATGAACAGAAAGGCAATATTGTCAGAGTAGGAGAACCCGATCAAAGCCGCGGCGGTCAGGAAGACACTGACCAGGGTCACGACACCCGTGCCGGCAGAACGTGTGACCCTGGCACTCATCAGGCTCGAGACCACGGATCCCGCAGCCGTGATCATCGATATGATCCCGGCATAATGAATGGGAACGGAGAGGTCTCTGTACATCACCGGCCAGGCAGCACCCAGCAGTGAGTCAGGCAGGCCGAGACCGATAAACGAAAGGTATATGATGATCAG
>JADKLW010000344.1_pt1 | contig 21030 bp, 16 predicted proteins | sample 8641881 | NCBI WGS metagenome assembly JADKLW01 (sample SAMN16272185, study PRJNA661076) | feces metagenome | isolation source: fecal sample from diarrhoea affected cattle B | host: Bos taurus | place: South Africa: Lokaleng Village, Mahikeng | collected 2019-09 | reverse complement strand
ATTTCAACTGGACCTCCGGCTGATACATGGCGGATAGCTGATCCTCTACGCCGTAACGCTGGAACAGGGATACCGGATCGGCATAGCTTTTTACCCGCCGGCTGTGGCTGGGCATCAGCAATTTCATAAAGTTCTTGGCCGCAGCATAACCTTCCGCGCCCTCGATCAGAACTTCTTCAATCTCACGATTATATATGTCGCGAATCGCGCGTTTGATAAGGTCGCTGTCGCTATGGATCAGGGCAGGGGCAACCGCACCCAAAGTCTTCTCCCGAACTTCGTCCCATAGCCGTGCGAGATAATCAAAGTCGCGCTTGATTTCGGGTTTCGTGCGCGAAAGACCAGCGGTCCGCACGATGCAGCCCATGCTGTTGGGCAGGTTTAGGTCCGCAATGATGGACTTCAACCGCTTCCGGTCGCCGGCATTGTTGATTTTACGGCTGATCCCGCCGCCATGTGACGTGTTGGGCATGAGCACGCAGTAACGGCCCGCAAGGCTGAGATAAGTGGTGAGAGCAGCACCTTTATTGCCGCGCTCTTCCTTTACTACCTGAACTAGAACAACCTGACGGCGCTGGATAACGTCTTGAATTTTGTAGCGTTTGCGAAGAGCCATGCGTTTTTGACGCGCTTGGTCACTGGCTTTGGCTACATTGCCACGTCCGCCATTGTCGCTGGAGCGCCCACGATTACGACCTTTGCCGCGACCCCGGTTGTTGCGACGACCATTGCTCGCTTCACTATCGCCTTCAGAGGATTCTTCGTCATCGCTATCGTCGTCGTCGTCACTGTCGTCGTCGCCATCAGAATCATCGCCATCGTCATCATCAGGCATCTTGCCCTCTGTGACGTCTATCGTATCGACGCTGTCATCCTTCTCGACCTCGACCAAAGCGGTGTCCAGATCCTCGGTTGCTTCGCTACGCACCATATCGGAAGGTGTATCGTCTTCCTCTTCTTCCTGCGCGCGCAATGCAGCCTCTTCAGCGGCATGTTCGGCTTCTTCGGCAAGCAGACGTTCGCGATCTTCCTGCGGGATCTGGTAATAGTCGGGGTGGATTTCACTAAATGCAAGAAATCCGTGGCGGTTGCCGCCATAATCAACAAATGCAGCTTGTAGCGAGGGTTCTACTCGCGTTACTTTTGCTAGATAAATATTGCCTTTTAGCTGTTTGTGATCCGAGGATTCAAAGTCAAACTCCTCAATTTTGTTCCCTTTTACGACTGCCACCCGGGTTTCTTCCTGGTGGCGCGCGTCGATTAACATGCGCGTGCTCATTCACTATACTCCTGACATGATGCGCCGGAAACTTGTCCGGTCGTATCATGCAATATAAAAGGGATGACGTCTTCTTGCGCGCAGCCAATCCAATGGTTCTCCATCGAGCAGGGGCGGGCGGCGTCATCCGGTTAGGTTCAAATATCTCTGAAAAAAATGTGTCTGCAACAAATGCATGGCTCGGGCCGGTAGCCCAAGTCTTTCCGTTCATAGAAACGCTTCCCTTTGGAAGAGTTCCGGAACCGGAGATGTCATGCCTCATGTTGCGTCAACCTGTAAGTGCGGGACAGATGTCCCGCTTCGCTCGTGTCTTTATAAATTAATTTCTAATGACACAGATGGAGTGCTAGCACCGCAATTGCAAATCGGCAATATAAACTATCGCATGATCGGCTTACTAATAGGCCGCAATTATGTTCCCGTAGCCGGGAGCGCCTGAAACGTACCAGAAATCGGCTGTTTTTCAATTAACTCTCTCATATTACAGGCGATTATAATTATATCCTTTATGGAACATTAATCTTGTTTTAGGGCTGTTCCGCAGGGGGTATCGCCAAACATTTATGGCCGACAAAAATTATATCTGGAGCATAAGTAAAGCGCTGTTGCATAAGGCATATTTGTCCTGCGGTCGGTATAATGCTGTGCTTTTGACTGCGCTTCTGATGTTAATTCATGGTTCAGCGCATGCCGCAGTTGTTGACCGCTCCGTTCCGTCACCCATGTTTGAAACTGTCCAGTTCCGAGCCGCGCCGCCAAAAAAGGCCTACAGCGTCAAAATGCAGCTCGGCAAACCACAGCCTTCGGTTGCTCTGCCCAAAATTGCCGGTCCAAAGGATCTGAAGCTGCCCTTAGTTGTCATTGATGCAGGGCACGGAGGGCATGACCCGGGCACGGTTTCACCGCATGGAGGTGTATATGAGAAATCAGTCGTGCTTGCGGTCACCAAAGCGGTTCGGGCACAGTTGCTTGCTGGTGGCAGGGTCCGCGTTGCTCTGACACGCGACACAGATAAATATCTCTTGCTCGAAGAGCGTTACGGCATCGCCCGGCGGCTTGGGGCTGATCTGTTCATATCAATCCATGCCGATGCTGCGAGCAACCCTTTGGCGTCCGGTGCCAGCGTCTATACTTTGTCAGAAGTCGCATCAGACCGAGAGGCAGCTAAACTGGCAGCGCGCGAAAATCGCGGCGATATTATAAACGGCGTCCATCTGGGCGAGGCCAACCGTGATGTTTCGTCCATATTGATTGATTTGACGCAGCGTGAAACGATGAAAGAGTCCTCTGACTTCGCGAAATTGTTGGTCCGTGAAGGGGAGCGGTTGATTAAATTCCGAGCCAATCCGCACCGCTTTGCCTCGCTTGTTGTCCTGAAAGCACCGGACACAGCTTCGGTCTTGTTTGAAAGCGGCTATATGACGAACAAGGAAGATGTCGCGTTACTGGCATCGCGGGAAGGGCAAACCAATGTCGCTACCGGAATCGCTAACGCTATAGAAGCCCATTTCGCGCGTAAGTCGGCGCGGGAATGATGGTTTGATAAATGTATGTCTCGTCTTTCCCGAGGATGACTAAGAGTTTTGCAGATTCCTTATTGATTTCCCGTTTGTGCGAGGATGACGATTACTCTGGTAGCCCTGATGCAATTTTTCGTCGATATTATCTGGATAATGAGTCTGATGATGCTAGATAGCGCAGGATATGGTCAATAATACCCCCGATACAGATGGCATTGAGCCCACGGAGAGCCTAGCTTACAAGCTGGAGCGCAAAAGTGGCAGTTTTATGCGTGGGCTGGAAACATTGTGGCAAAAATGGTGGTTTCGTCTGCTTCTCGCCTTTGCAGCCCTATGTTTGATTGGCTGGCTGTTGATCTGGTTGCTGTTCGCACGGGATTTGCCCGATGCTAAAATGCTGGAGCAATATCAGCCGCCGTTGCCGACCATAGTGCGCGCTTATGATGGGGAACCAGTGCACAGTTACGCCCGCGAACGCCGGGTACAGCTGTCTTATTCCGATTACCCGACGACATTGATACGCGCCTATCTGGCTGCTGAAGACCGGACATTTTTCCAACATGGGGGTTTGGATTATCCCGGCATAGCGACCGCAATTGTCACCAACCTTACCAGTGGTGGCCGCCCGGTGGGCGCTTCTACGATAACCCAACAAGTCGCAAAAAACTTACTGCTAACGAACGAGCTTTCCTATCGCCGTAAAGTCCGTGAAGCGATACTTGCCTACCGGATTGAAGACGTTCTGACCAAAGAGGAAATCCTTGAGCTTTATCTCAACCAGATTTTCCTAGGTCGCAATGCTTATGGTGTGCAGGCAGCAGCGCAGGCCTATTTCGGTAAGGATGTGGACGAACTGGCCCTGCATGAAATGGCTTATCTGGCGATTCTGCCTAAAGGTCCGGCCAATTATCGCCCAGAAGACAATGAAGATCGCGCCATTTCCAGACGCAACTGGGTTTTGGGCGGGATGCTGAGCAATGACTGGATCACAAAGGAGCAGCATGACCAGGCTGTCGCGCAGCCTTTGGGAGCCATTAGTTCCCGCGGCGAACGTTATGAACGGGTCGGTGGTTATTTTATCGAAGAAGTCCGGCGTCAGTTAATCGAACAGTTTGGTGAAACGGACGAAGATGGGCCTAACAGCGTTTATGCCGGTGGTTTGTGGGTTCGCACCTCGCTTAATCCGCAATTGCAGGAATATACGAAAGACGCGCTGCGTAACGGCTTGCTACGTTATAGCCGCGGTAAAAGCTGGAGCGGTCCGATCAACACGATCGAGATTGACGGCGAATGGGCGCAGAGGCTGGCTTCGACCTATATAGATACGGACCATTCCGATTGGCAGATTGCTGTAGCCTTACGACGTCAGGGCGGCGGCGCTGAAATCGGTTTCTCCGATGGCAAAACAGGCACGATTAGCAATGTGCCGGATAAGTTAAAGGCTGGTGATATTATCGCCGTTAGTCCGCAAGGCGGCAGCACTTACCAACTACGCAACGTGCCCAAGGTTTCCGGCGGTATGGTTGTGCAAAATCCTCATAATGGCCGGATATGGGCTATGCAGGGCGGCTTTGATGACCGGATGAGCGCGTTTAACCGCGCCACTCAAGCATCGCGTCAGCCAGGCTCGACAATAAAGCCGTTCGTCTATGCGACCGCACTTGACCAGGGAATGACGCCTGCGACGATCATCACGGATAGCCCGTTTTGTGTGTATCAATCCGCTTCATTGGGTCGCAAATGTTTCCGCAATTTCGGCAATTCCAGAGGAGCCGGGCCGCAAACATTGCGATGGGGTGTCGAACAATCCCGCAACCTGATGACGGTGCGCGCTGCCAATGATGCCGGCATGGATAATGTCGTCAAAACCATCAAGACAATGGGCATCGGCGATTATGAACCGTATCTTTCCTATGCGCTTGGAGCGGGCAGCACGACGGTGGAAAAGCTGACCAACGCCTATTCGATGCTAGTGAACTATGGACGCGAGTTGAAGCCGACCGTTATCGATTATGTGCAGGACCGTCAGGGCAAGTTGATTTTTCGCGCGGACAAGCGGATTTGCGAAGATTGTAACCAGTCTGACTGGGACGGAGCACGGATGCCTCGCCCTCGTCCAGCAGGAAAGCAGCTTATGGATCCGATGACCGCTTATCAGATCGTCAACATAATGGAAGGCGTTGTTACCCGTGGCACGGCGCAAAGGCTACGGAGCCTTGAACGTCCTTTATTCGGTAAAACCGGAACCTCCAACGGTCCGACCAATGTATGGTTCGTAGGCGGATCACCGGATATGGTGGCAGGTGTCTATATGGGCTTTGACCAACCGGCCAATATGGGCGGCTATGCGCAGGGCGGCACATTGGCGGCCCCGATTTTTCAGGAATTTGCCGAGAAAGCGATGAAGGGCATGCCGAAAACGCCATTCGTAGCGCCGCGTGGTATCCGCATGGTCAAGGTGGACCGCAGAACCGGAAAACGTGTTTTCGGCGGCTGGCCGACCGATGAACCAAGAGCGGCTGTGATTTGGGATGTCTTCAAACCGGAAACCGAACCAAAGCGTTCGATCCGTAAAGAGGATATGCTTGCTCGTCTGGAAGCAATGAAGGCGCAGTTAAAAGCCGCCAAGATCGCTGCCCGCAATCGCGCTGCAAATGCAGGGGACGGAGCGCGAACTGACAGCGAGTTCCTTCAGGAAGAAGGTGGCATTTATTAAGCTGAATCGCAGTGAGTTTAAGGTGCGTTATAGGTTTCATTCTATAACGAGCCGGTAAAGTAAGGGCTGCCCTGCCAAGATTGTTTGGCAAGCTGTGTCACTTTTGCCGTTTCCCTGCTGACAGGGGTGAAAACCCCTGCTATCGGCGCCTTATGACTGAACGCTCCCATATTCGTAATTTCTCGATCATCGCACATATTGACCACGGCAAATCGACGCTGGCGGACAGGCTGATCCAACATACTGGGGGCCTTACCGCACGCGAGATGAGTGAGCAGGTGCTTGATAACATGGATATCGAGCGCGAGCGTGGTATTACGATCAAGGCGCAGACTGTCCGGCTTAACTATACCGCGAAGAATGGCGAAGCTTATGAGCTGAGCCTGATGGATACACCGGGCCATGTCGACTTCGCCTATGAAGTGTCACGGAGCCTTGCCGCTTGTGAAGGGGCGTTGCTGGTTGTGGATGCGGCGCAAGGTGTAGAAGCGCAGACGCTAGCCAATGTTTACCAGTCAATCGAGCATGACCACGAGATTATTCCTGTTCTGAACAAGGTCGATCTTCCCGCCGCCGATCCGGAACGTGTTCGCAACGAAATTGAGGAAATTATCGGGATCGATGCGTCGGAAGCGGTGCTGGCATCCGCAAAATCCGGTATCGGTATCGAAGACATATTGGAACAGATTGTCGAAAAGATACCGGCTCCTGGCGGAGACCGCAATGCACCTTTGAAAGCGATGCTGGTTGATAGCTGGTATGACCCTTATCTGGGTGTGGTTATCCTTGTCCGCGTCATTGACGGTGTGCTGTCCAAGGGGCAGCGGATCAAGTTCATGGCTCAAGGCACGGAACATCTGGTCGATCGTGTCGGCTGTATGCGACCAAAGATTGAAATCCTGCCCGAATTGGCGGCGGGAGAGATCGGTTTCATCACTGCGCAGATCAAGGAAGTGTCCCAGACCGCCGTCGGTGATACGATCACCACGGTCAAAGGCGGCGCAACAGAGGCATTGCCCGGATTTAAAGAAGTGCAATCGGTGGTCTTCTGCGGGCTCTTCCCGGTTGATGCTGCTGACTTTGAGAAACTGCGCGAAAGTATCAGCAAGCTGCGCCTGAACGACGCAAGCTTCACTTTTGAAATGGAAACCAGCGCCGCATTGGGGCAGGGCTTTCGCTGCGGCTTTCTGGGTCTGTTGCATCTGGAAATCATCCAGGAACGGCTGACCCGCGAATATGATCTGGATCTGATTACAACCGCACCTTCGGTGGTTTATCGGATGGTAATGAACGACGGATCCGAACAATTCCTCCATAATCCCGCCGATATGCCGGACATCGTGAAGATTGCCGACATTGAAGAACCGTGGATAGAAGCAACCATCTATTGCCCTGATGAATATCTGGGCGGAATCCTGAAACTCTGTCAGGATCGGCGCGGGGTCCAGAAAAACCTGACCTATGTCGGGGATCGGGCACAGGTCGTTTATGAGCTACCTCTTAACGAAGTAGTGTTCGATTTCTATGACCGGCTGAAAAGTATCTCGCGCGGCTATGCCAGCTTTGACTATCATCAGGTGGGACTGCGCTCCGGCAATCTGGTCAAGATGAATATCATGGTCAACGGCGACCCGGTCGATGCACTCAGCATGATAGTTCATCGCGATGCCGCTGAAGCGCGTGGTCGGCACATGTGCGAACGCCTGAAAGACCTGATCCCACGGCACTTGTTCAAAATCCCCGTGCAGGCAGCGATTGGCGGAAAAGTAATTGCGCGTGAGACAATTGCGGCGATGCGTAAGGACGTGACCGCAAAATGCTATGGCGGCGACATAAGTCGTAAGAAAAAGCTGCTCGAAAAACAGAAAAAGGGCAAGGCCAAGATGCGCGAATATGGCAATGTCAGCATTCCGCAAGAAGCGTTTATTGCTGCTCTGAAAATGGGTGATGAGAGCTAGTCAAGCTTTTGATATATTAAGATAACAATCCGAGAAGGATTGCCGTTTTCGTACCGCTATTCCTGCAACTCGCACGGTTCGATCTCACCGGGAAGTGGTGCTTTGCCAACGGGATAGAAACGCGCGAAATAACCGCCTAACTCAGGACGTTGCATGAAGCCGGCCAGTTGATAGCCCACTGCTTCAAATTCGCAAAATAGCTGTTTTGGCGGCGTGCCATGTTGCGAAAAGGGGCGGTCAACATCGACCACGATCACCTCCCCGCCATCATAACTTCCACCGTCCTGATCCTGACGAATGGCGGGGCGAAGACGAGAAAGAAAAGCGTAAGGCTCGCTCACTTCGTGATACATATGTACCAGGAAGATACGATCAAAGCTGTTCTCTGGCAGACGCGGATCATCCGGCGCGCCTAGCTTGATTGATACATTGTCGAGTGATTCGCGAGCTACCCGATCGGCTAAACGCTCAATTACAGCCTTGTCGATATCCTGCGCCAGCACTCGTCCTTGGGCGCCGACTTTCTCAGCCAGGCGTACGGTATAATAGCCTTCACCCGCACCAATATCGGCGACTGTCATGCCTGGCTTCAGCGACGCCGCTTCCATTATCTCTTCTGCTTCTCCCCGGTCGTCACGCACGGTTTCGGTAGACCATTGATTGCTGCCTAACTCAGCCACTGGACGTGTTGCTGGTGGATAATCCCACGCAGACTCTAATCGTCCCGCATCTTCATCCGAAACTTTCTTGCACCCGGTTAGCGGAAGAGTGGCCGCCAACACACTAATTGCCATGAAGGTAATGGAACAGGGAGTTGTAAACATGCTCATGCGAATGAAGTAGGAGAGGTGAGAGACGGGAGCAATGATATTTTTGTTTGCTGTGCTTCACCGGGATTGTTCTAGCCGCAATGATCGGCAAGATTTATACCGCCTTCGTGTAATATTAAGAATGAAATATAGTGATTTGGCTTTTGGAAGAAAAAGCTTATACTGCTAAGAGCGTCAGATCGAAGGGGACATTTGACGGCGCGGAGAGGGTTAGTTGAAAGGAAATAAAATGGCTGTATCCGCACACCATGAACGAGGGGCTAAGCGGCGTTCCAATGGCAATGATCTGCCTTTGAAAACTGTGCGCTGGGATAAGAAGATGAGCAATAACAGCGCTGCTGCGTTGCTTGTTTATACCATGTTGCAAATTTTCGTAGTGCTTAAATTCATTGAAACCAAGGGCATGTCGATTGCGCCCTATTTCGGTTTGGTGTTGCTTGTCGGTGTCATCATTCCGGTTTGCCGCAAATATGAAAAGCGCTGGCGCAACGTGGACTCGTTCGGGCTTACGGGACACAGTCTGGCAGCCCGGTTTCGCAAGGACCAGATTGCGCTTTGGACTTTGACGCTGGGGATACCGCTTTTTTTCATTGGCGTGATCCTACTTATCAGGGCGATATTCTAACATAATTGATTTCTCAATCGCTCTGAAAACGGGCTATTTGGCGGTTAAACGCAGATAGCGCCGTTGACGTTGACGCCGGGCGTATCTATGTCCTGCACATGTTAAAGCCAGAAGAAGCGCAAGACCGCGCCGACGCCCTTATCTCCCAAGCCAAAAAAGCCGGCGCTGATGCTGCCGATGCTATTTATGTCTGTGATGCTTCTACACAGGTGCAGATGCGGCTTGGTAACCTGGAAGATGTCGAGCGTTCCGAAGGCGAAGAAATCGGCCTGCGGGTCTTTGTTGGCAAGCGGTCGGCTACCGTTTCATCATCTGACATGGACCCGGTGATTTTGTCCGCACTTGTCGGGCGTGCCATGGATATGGCGCGAGAGGCACCCGAAGACCAATATGCGGGTCTTGCCCCCGAAGAGCTGATTTTGAAATCACAGCCCGATATCATGATTGATGGCGATGATGGCGTTGATCCAAACCCTGAGATATTACGCGAAATGGCATTGAAGGCAGAAGACGCCGCCCGGGCAGTAGAGGGCGTAACCAATAGCGAAGGCGGCGGAGCCAGCGCGGGACGTTCGATTGTTGCACTGGCCACCAGCCACGGTTTTTCCGGCGCTTATTCTACCAGCGGCTATAGCTGCCATGCCAGCGTGATAGCTGGGCAGGGCAGTGCCATGGAAAGGGATTATGCTTATGATAGTAAGCGGCACTTTTCTGACCTTGAAGCGGCGGAAGAGGTTGGCAAAGAAGCCGGAGAGCGCGCAGTCGCCCGGTTGAATCCGGTTGATTTCAAATCCGGCGCGATGCCGGTTGTGTTCGATCTCCGGATCAGTAATTCATTGCTCGGTCATTTTATCGGTGCGATTGCGGGTAGCGCGATTGCGCGGAAAACAAGTTTCTTGCTCGACGCTCTGGATACGCAGGTTTTTGACAGCGCGATCAATATTATTGACTGTCCGCACCGTAAGCGCGGCCTGCGATCGAAAATCTTTGACGGAGAGGGGTTACCGACTGCGAAGACCAAATTGATCGACAATGGTCGTTTGACGCAGTGGATCATGGAAAGTGCATCTGCGCGGCAATTGGGCTTACAGCCAACCGGTCATGCATCTCGCGGCGTTGGCGGCGCTCCTGGAGTCAGTGTGACCAATCTCCACATGAGCCCAGGGTCCGTTAGCAAGGCCGATTTGATAAAAGACATCAAGCATGGCATCTATATCACTGAATTAATTGGGCAGGGCGTGAATCCTGTGACGGGCGACTATAGCCGCGGTGCAGGCGGTTTCATTATTACCGATGGCGAAATTGGCCCGCCTGTTTCGGAAATTACCATCGCCGGGAACCTGAAAGCCATGTTTGCGAGTCTGGTCCCTGCGGATGATCTGGAATATCGTTATGCCATAAACGCGCCCACATTGCGGACCGATAGTATGACAGTGGCCGGTGGTTAAACATTTGCCACATAGCTGTGACGCGCCGCTGTTATATGGGTGCGACAATGGCTGAAGTTGATTATGGCCAGCTTGTTACGATCGCCAAAGAAGCGGGGCAACTTGCCATGGCCGGTTGGTCCGCTGGCGTGCTATCGAATGATGTCTGGGAGAAAACACCCGGCCATATTGTGAGCAGTGTCGATATCGCCGTGGATGACCTGCTCAAACAGCGGCTCAATAAATTGCTTCCAGACGCTGGCTGGCTATCGGAAGAAACAGCGGATGATAGTGCGCGTCAAAGCAAAGATTTGCTCTGGGTCGTTGATCCGATTGATGGCACCAGAGATTTTGTCAAAGGCAAGACCGGCTGGGCCGTATCGATTGCGCTGGTAAAACAGGGCGTACCAGTGTTCGGGATTTTGGAAGCACCCGCGATGGCGGAAACATGGATTGCCAAAGCGGGGCGCTATACCGAGGTCAATGGCCGCGCAATAACTGCGAGCAAACGCACCCGATATGATGGTTCGCGTATTCCTCTAGACACCGCGGACTTACCATCTGATATTGATCTTTCGCCGGTGCCAAAACCCAATAGCATCGCGCTACGCATGGCCATGGTGGCAGATGATCGCGCCGATCTGGTAGCGTCGATCCGCTGGGGTTATGAGTGGGACATTGCTGCCGCGCACTTGATTGCCAGCGAAGCAGGGGCGCATGTCACTGATGCGCTAGGCAATGAGCTGCGCTATAATAGCGAGCATGGTAAGGCGTTTGGAGTGCTGTGCACTGCGGAAAAAATTCACGGCGCGGCGGTTGAGCGACTTTCAAAAATTGCAGCGGATGTTTTGGCACGAGATTGATGGGCTGAAAATTGGCGCTCAATTCTAATCTTTACCCTAATTCTTCAAGCATCAACTCTGCCGTGATCTTGGCGCTACTGACAACGCCGGGGATGCCTGCCCCTGGATGCGTGCCTGCGCCGACAAAGTAAAGATTACTGATAATTTCATCGCGGTTATGAACCCGAAACCACCCGCTTTGCGAGAGTAGAGGTTCCATGCTGAATGCGCTGCCCAGATAGGCGTTAAAGTCGTCGCCAAAATCCTGCGGTGTGTAATGAAAGCTGGTGACGATCCGTTCATGGATATCGGGGATCAGGCGATGACCGATCTCGTGGAGAATACGTTTTTCGTAAAGCGGCCCCATTTTCTTCCAGTCAATCGGCAGCTTTCCTTGATGCGGGACAGGGGCAAGTGCGTAAAAACAACTATCGCCCATAGGTGCCATATCGGGATCGGTTACTGTCGGATGGTGTAAATAGCTTGAGAAATCGCCTGAAAGAACACCGGTATCAAAAATATCTTTTAACATCTTCTCATAACGATTCCCGAACAACATCATATGATGGGGAATCCCCGGCCATGTGCCTTTCAGGCCGAAATGAACGATGAAAAACGACGGTGAATATTTCTTTTTCTTTAGCGCTGCAGTAGCTTTCCCGCTCCGGTGTTTATGAGCAAGGAGGTCGCGATAAGAGTGCATAATATCAGCATTGGAGGCAACGGCATCAAATGCTTCGCTCCAGCCCGATTTGCAGGTGATGCCAGAAGCGCGGTCCCCCAAAGTGTCGATGCTGGTCACAGGATCTGACAAGCGGATCACGCCGCCAAGCCGTTCAAAATGCTTCACCATGGCAGCTACCAGCATATTGGTTCCGCCTTTCGGAAACCAGATCCCTCCTGCGCATTCGAAATTGTGTGCGTAAGCAGCATTTGCGGTCATGGGATTACCGCCTAGGAGCAAGGTCTGAAAAGACAGGAACTGGCGCAGCTTTTCATTTGTCACAAAACCTGAAACCATTGCATAAACAGAACGGTAGGCTTTAAGCTTAACAAGTGTTGGTGCGGCGCTGAGCATTGATTTGAAATCGAGAAAAGATGTGGAGGCAATCTTGTTAGAGCCTGCTTTATACAATTCGTCGTTATAATTCAGATAGCGTTTATATCCCTCCACATCGCCCGCTTCGATCTTGGCAATTTCTCCTAAAAGCACATCAGGATCGTTGGCATAATCGAAATTAGTGCCATCGGGCCAATTCAGCCGGAAAAAGGGTGATACAGGTAGCAACTTGATATCAGCGGCCATATCGTGACCGGTGAGTTCCCAGAGTTCTGCCAGACTATCTGGTTCGGTAATGATTGTCGGGCCCGCATCGAATATAAATCCGTCTTTTTCCCAAAAATAGGCTCGTCCACCCGGTTTGTCACGAGCCTCCACAACAGTAGTCTGTATACCGGCCGATTGCAGACGGATGGCAAGCGCCAAGCCGCCAAAGCCCGAACCGATAACGGCGGCTTTCTTGAACAACTCGGCTTGCGGATAATGTCTGCTTTTGCCTTTAGCTGAAGCGATCATTGTGATTCTGTCCAGCCAGAGCCTATTCTGTTAATGTTAGGCATAGAAATGCTCGATCAATTTTTAGTCCTTGGCATGGATAAGTTTCTGCGTGCGACAGCGGTTAAGCGCATGAAACATCGTCGTGCATCATGTGATAAAATATGCGATCGTACCAGTGTTTAAGCGCAATTTTTGCGAAACATTTCCTGATTTTCTAGTGGAAACCAAATATATCTTTCAAGCAAGAGCAATTTGTTTGGATCCTTTACAGATTTGCCGCATTAACATGATATGGCTCATGAAATCCTGACAAAATCCGGCAAGACGGCGTGTAGTATAAGTTTCTGCACAGCGCTGTTTCTCTCAACCCATGCCTATGCGCAGGAGCAGGAGGCTCAACAAAGGCCGCCCGCGAGAGAAAGTGTGTTTGATGGTGACTATCTCACCATCGGTGCGGGGGCCGTGGTTGGACCAAGTTATACCGGCTCTGATGATTATACAGTGTCGCCGATACCGGTCATTATCGGCAGTGTGGCGGGAATTGACTTTCAACCTCGTGGCCCTGGTTTCGCCGTAGACGTGATATCCGATAAAAAAGACGCAAAAATAGATTATATCTTGGGGCCTGTCGCGGTTGCCCGCTTTGATCGGCATAACTCAATCAAGGACGATGTTGTCAAAAGACTCGGCAAGCTCGACTTTGCCTTAGAACTGGGCGGGGTTGCGGGCATACAGGTTAATCGTGTGCTGCACGGTTATGACTCGCTGACCGCTCAAATGGATATGCGCTGGGACGTTGCTGGGGCTCATAACGGGATGATAGTATATCCTTCTTTGACCTATTTTACCCCACTAAGTCGCAGCGTTGCAGTCAGCCTTTCCGTAAGCGCCGAGCATATTGATGACGATTTTGCCGATTATTATTTCAGCATCGATCCAGCAGGCTCTACCGCAAGCGGGCTTCCCGTATTTGAAGCGCAGAGTGGATGGAAAAATGTCGGTGCAACCCTGTTTACTGCCATCGATCTGGACGGTGACGTGACCAATGGCGGATTTAGCATTTCCCTGATCGGCAGCTATTCCAGATTGCTTGGTGATGCAAAACGATCTCCGGTGACATCGATTCGCGGTAGTTCAAACCAGTTTTCCGGGATTGTCGGGATCGGGTATACGTTTTAAGTCGCTTTAATCCACATCCTCGACATCGACCTTTTCGCCCGTCACACGCTGTGACAATGCTGCGGCGATGAAAGGATCAAGCGCCCCGTCCAAAACATCTGATGGCGCGCTGGAGGTCATGCCTGTGCGCAGATCTTTGACCATTTGATAAGGCTGCAACACATAGGAGCGGATCTGGTGGCCCCACCCGATTTCGGTCTTGGCCTGATATTCACCGCTGGCTTCCGCCTCACGGCGTTGCAATTCGGCTTCATATAGGCGCGCTTTTAACATACCCATGGCAGTTGCACGGTTTTTATGCTGGCTACGGTCGTTCTGGGACGCGACGACGATACCTGTCGGCTGGTGGGTAATACGCACGGCACTGTCGGTGGTGTTGACATGCTGACCACCGGAACCGGATGCACGATAGGTGTCGATTTTCAGATCGCCTTCGTTAATCTCTACCTCGAAACTGTCGTCGATTATCGGATAGACCCAGACGCTGGAAAAGCTGGTATGGCGTTTGGCAGCGCTATCGTAAGGCGAAATACGCACGAGCCGATGGACGCCGCTTTCGGTTTTGGCAAAGCCATAGGCATTCTCGCCTCTGATTTCGAGGGTGGCAGACTTGATACCGGCCTGATCTCCAGCCTGATAATCGACCATAGAGACTTTATAGCCGCGCGATTCCGCCCAGCGCTGATACATACGCAGCAGCATTTCTGCCCAGTCCTGGCTTTCCGTCCCGCCAGCACCCGCGTGAATTTCCAGATAAGTATCCAGATTATCGGCTTCACCTGACAGCAGAGCCTGCACCTTGTCACGATCCGCGCGGTCGGCAAGCTGGCCCAGCGTGGTTACGCCTTCATCAGCAAGCGCATTGTCGCCTTCTTCTTCCGCCATCTCGATAAATTCGAGGGCATCATCCATTTCCTGCTGGATTTCATTAGCCGCAGTGATCGATTCATCCAGACGCCGCCGCTCGGTCATTACCGCTTGCGCGGCATTCTGGTCATCCCACAGGGTCGGGTCTTCGACCCGCGCGTTGAGTTCGTCCAGGCGACGCAAAGCAACGTCCCAGTTCAGCGAAGTTTTAAGCAGGGCTAGCGCCGCATTGATCCGGTCTACATGCGCCTGAGCATCCGCACGCATTACAAAGTCTCCAAAATTGCTTGGCGCTTCGATTAGACGATATGACGCTGATGTAAACAGGCTATGCTTTCTCGTTGGAATTTTCTGTTGTCACGAGACCTCTAACCAAACCGTTTTTTCCCGGCCATTGCCCTGTGAGCCATGGCCATTGTGGTAAGTTGAGCATTGACGCGAATACAGCTTGGCATGACGCTGGCATCAGTAACAAAGATATTGGCGGCGCCGTGGACGCGCTGGTCTAAATCGACTACGCCTTTGGAAGGATCAATGTTGATCGCGTTGCCGCCATGCGGATGCGAGCTAGACAAGACAACATCATCCGGTTCGGTAATGGCCTTGGCATAAAAGGCGTCGATCTCCGTATCGCTCATATTATTGCGCAGAGTCTGCCCTTTTAAGAGCGCAGGATAGACTTCGATCGCGCCATTAAGAAAATGAACCTTCGTCATAGTCGCCAATGCGCGACGGAGAAGGTCGAGTTCTGGCTCACCGATTTTCAGTTTCAGCTTGCCGTCTTCCATTTTGCCAAGTCGGTCAGCGGGGAACAAGACGCCCGCTGAAACCAGCCGATTGTAATTCAGCATTCGCCGGAAATGTTCGTCAAACCATCCGGGAACAAGCGTTGCCATGCTCATAGGCGGTTGAAAATGACTCTCAATCAGATAATCTCCGCGATCGACATAAGTAGCCATCTGGTCCTCGTTCCAGACGTTGACTTCGTGGCCTTCGGGCATCAACGCGACAACTGGACAAGCGATGTTGAGCGAGATGCCGCTGCCGCTATTGGGAAAGCCGCTATTGATTAGCAAATTGCTGGAAGCCAGGGCACCAGCCGCTACGACTACGCCTTTGCTGACAGCAATTTTTCGCTTGCGGCCATCGCGCAATGTAACCTCCACAGCTTCGGCTACGCGTATGCCTTCTGCATTTTCTGTCCAGACGATTCGCGTTGCTTCTGCGCCGTCCAATATTCTTGCAGGATTCTCGCGCTGTGTGCTGGTGGCATGGGAAAGAAAGCTTTCTGGCATCGCTTTCTTGCGGCCATAGGGGCATCCCGTGTTGCAATAGCCGCAATAAACACATTCGCAATCCGGAGTTTGGGGGCCGTAATTTTTGCGGAACCATGCGGTGACGGCTTGTTTGTCCATTGGGTCAGACGATTTGGCCGCATATTTGTTCCAGCCATCCAATAGATGCGGCCCATTATTGCGCCCAGATATAGTGGATATTGGGGACACTTCCAGCATCCTTTCTACCGCTTCGTAGCTGGTAATCAGTTCCGTTTCGCTGACCGGCGCACCAAGTTCGGACCAAGTTTCATACACATCTTCGGCTTGTGGATGGACCAGTCCAGCCTGTTTCATCCGCAAGCAAATGCCATTGTTAATGACGGTTGATCCACCCACCACACGGCCCTGAAACACGATAACATCGCGATCCTTTGTGGTCTGCAAAGCCCCGTCTTTAAACAAACGCGCCGTCATTCGTGCTTCTTCATGGGTGATGCGTGACGAGGGGTAATGGTGGCCTGCCTCCAGTATCAGTACGTCATGTCCCTCATCCGCTACTGCGGCTGCGGCCACGGCTCCCCCGGCACCAGAGCCTATAACGATGACATCGACTTCTTCGGGAACAGCGCCATGACCAACAAAGACTTCGGATGTCAGATCGCGTCCGGTTTTGCGTTCCACAACCACTTCGCCTGTTGCAGTCCGGTCGCGTTGTCCGGGAAGCTCATATTTTAGCCGCTGGTAAATCGGATTTTCGAAATTCGCTTCCTCATCACCATATTCCCAGTGGCCGTAATAGCCTGCAAGAATGACACCTTTTGTCCGGGCAATATCCTGAAACAGGTCCACGCGGCTATGTTGCAGCCGGCGGCGGATCAGCGTCTGACGCACCTTTGGGGATGCAAGAAGGAAGAAAGGTCCGCCCAAAATCAGGAACAAGCCATAAAGAGCCATCCCGATCTCCTTTGGTTTGTCACCATCAATGTTGGAAAAATGCTCTTGCAGATTTTCCACCACCTGATCCGGGGAGATAGCCATTGGCGTGTTGTGGAATAACGCTTGAGTGAGAGCTTTTAACATCCGTGCTTGCAGAGAGTTAAACGGTTTTTGCATGGCCTCTTCTTATTCTCTCCTCCTTGGGAAGAGGTATTATTTTTTAGAACTTCGGTAGACATCCATTCACCAACAAAAATCCCCGGCAAGCTGTTAGGCCGCCGGGGATGATTCTGTTCTGATCATACAGACTTATTCCGCTAATGGAGCAGCGGCGCTGGGGTCTTCGGGAAGGCCGCCGAGCTGTGTCACCATTTTGGTATAAGCGTCGAGATAGGCGAGTGCCATGACCCGACCGATCTGTGTGTCTGTATAGCCGCCACCCGCCGCGCCGGCTAGCACGCCACCAAACAGGCCGCCACCACCGCCACCGAATTTTACGTCGGATGTCCGGGAATATCCTTCGGTAATACGTTCCATTTCAGTGGTGCGTACGTTTACCAGCGACAAGGTCACGTTAGCTTCTTTCTTGTTAACTTTTAAGCCGCCAAGGAGGCCACCAAATGTGCGCCCACCAAGTGCACCGGCGATACCGCCCAAAGCTCCGCCGCCACCGGAATTGCTGTTGGCGGACACAATGTCCGGAACAATAACATAATCAGCCGCTTTTACCTGGCGCTTGCCGATATTGGATCCGCGCTGCAATTCACCGGAATCGCCTAACGCGCGTTCGACTGCTCTGCTGGCCAGGCCTTGGCCGCGATCGACCAGACCGAAACAGCCAGAACGAGCGACATAGGTTTTGATCAATGCTTCAGGAGAACCAAGTTCATAGCTTACCCACCAGCGGTTCTCCGGCTCCACGATGGCAATGGTGCCAAGTCGTTTATAGCAGACTGGAATTTGCGCAGTCCCACGATCCTGTGCTTTTTGCCCTTTAGATTTTCCAGCAGCCAAAGCAGCTCCGCCTGAAAGGGCGAAAGACGAGATGGCTACTGCAGTGATAATTTTCTTTAACATTAATGCCTCCACTTCAAAAATACTCTGTAATCATAATAACTTGAATCGATTGGCTTTGGCAGACTATTATTAAGACTGCTACTCAGCAAATGTCCTTCCCGATCCGTGATCCATGAAAGTGTCTATATCGTAATAGGGCGGGGTTAATGTGATCTATAGCACGTTTTCGACATTAATTATCCTGCGGCTCATCAAACTGCATGCCAAATAGATAGCGGTCGACCGTAACGCTTTTCTTTTGGAATTATACCGTTAGCATGGCTGAAAATACGAAGTTTTGGGGTAAAGAGAGGAATATATATGCGGCATATTGCGATCATCGGTTCGGGACCGGCGGGCTATTATACGGCTGAGGCGGCACTGAAAAAATATGGAGATGACGTAACCATCGACATTATCGACCGTATGCCTTTTCCTTTCGGTTTGATTCGCACAGGAGTTGCTCCTGATCACCAATCGATCAAAGCCGTAGCCCGGCGGTTTGAACAAACTGCTCTGGGCAACAATGTCCACTTTGCCGGTAATGTAAGTGTGGGGAACGATGTTAGCATTGCCGAGCTGCAAGAGCTTTATGACGCCGTCATATTGGCAACCGGCGCCCCCAATGACAGGCCCTTGGAAGTTGAAGGCAGTGACCTTCCGGGTGTCGTAGGCAGCGCGGCCTTTGTCGGCTGGTATAACGGGCATCCCGATCACAGGGATCTTGAACTGCCAGTTGACGCAAAATCGGTGGCAATCATTGGGAATGGTAACGTCGCGCTGGATGTCGCGCGCATATTGGCAAAGACAGCAAACGAATTTTCCGGAAGTGACATAGTTGGTCATGCTTTTGATAATCTGACCAATAGCAATGTGGAAAAAATCACTTTGCTTGGACGGCGCGGTCCGCATCAGATTGCAATGACGCCAAAAGAATTGGGCGAACTTGGGCAGCTTGAACGGGCACAGCCTCTTGTCGATGCGGGTGATTTTCCGGATGAGAGTGAGGATGCATTGCTGGAGCCGGGTATGCGGAAATCTATTACGCATTTGCGCGATTTTCTGGCACGCGCAGAGGAACTGTCGGACAAGCCGGTCAAAATCTATTTCGACTTTTTTGCCATGCCCGTAGCGATTGAGGGCAATGGCAAGGTCGAAAAACTGATTGTCGAGAAAACGAATCTCGACAAGGATATGCGCTCCTTAGGTACAGGGGAGCGCTACGAACTGGACTGTTCGATGGTGATTAGCTGTATCGGTTACAGAACCCCGCCAATTGAAGGCGTCCCTTATGAACATGGCCGAGGGCGGTTTGCGAATGATGAAGGCCGGATATTGCCGGGACTTTATTGCGTCGGCTGGGCACGTCGCGGACCAACCGGGACAATCGGCACAAACAAACCGGATGGCTTTGCGATTATCGAAGCGGTTGCCGACGATATCGGTTCAGGTGCAAATAAAGAAGGCCGCAAAGGGCTTGATCGGCTGCTCAAAAAACGCGGCGTGGAGGCTGTTTCTTTCCGTGACTGGAAAAAGATAGAGGAAGCGGAAATCGCCAATGCAAGAGATGGTGCGCCTCGGGAGAAGTTTACCGATGTGGCGGAAATGATCGCCGCGCGGCAAAGCTAGGCGGGAAAGCTAAGTAAGCCACTCACGCAAAATCGCGTTCACCTTTTCCGGAGCTTCCTGTTGCACCCAATGGGAAACACCGGGCAGGCGATGCAGTTCAAAATGGGGAACCCATTGCTGCGTTCCTTGTGTGCAATTGATATTAAGCGCGCTGTCTTCCTCTCCCCAGATCATCAGCGTTGGCACATCGATGACACCATCACCCAGATTGATGCTATCTCCGTGGCGCAGCAAAGCTCGGTAATAATTTATCATTGCTGTAAGCGAACCAGGACGCATAGCGGCCTTGGCGTAGACATCCAGAGTCTCTTTTGTAAAATTGCTTTTATCGCAGGCCATATTTGAAAAGGCACTTTTGATCGCTTTGCCATTGCCTCGAGAAAGCAGGAATTCGGGTAGCCAGGGAAGCTGGAAAAAGAAAATATACCAACTCCTTCGCAATTGCCGCCAATGACGCATTTCTCGCCGGGCCACCATAGGATGTGGCACGTTCATAATGACAAGACGCTTGAGCGGACGGATTTTCTGGATCGCAAATGACCAGGCGACAACGGCGCCCCAATCATGCGCGATCAAAGTGACCTCTTTTGCGCCACTAGCATCGATGAGCGCCGCGACATCGGCGCAAAGATGATCGAGGGCATAATCGCGCACTTTCACAGGTTTGCTCGATCCACCATAACCGCGCATATTAGGCGCCCAGACCTTGTAGCCCATTTCTACCAGCAGAGGGATTTGAAACCGCCAAGAATAATGAAGCTCTGGAAAACCGTGAAGGCATAGCGCAAGTTGTCCGCCTGAGCCCGCTTCGGCTAATTCAAAACTCTGACCATTGGCTTCGATATGCCTGATCGTGATCCCGCTGTCTAAGGCCGGTTTCCAGGTTGAAGCATCTTCCATAAGATATGTGATAACAGAAGATAACTTTAATCATCCAGTTAAATCTGTTACGCTTTCAAAAAACAATCTGGAGAGAGTCGATGCATGATATGGTAATTCGTGGTGGAACTGTAGTTGATGGCACTGGTGGAGAGCCGTTTGTCGCGGATATCGCGATTGATGGCGATCGTGTTTCGCAGGTCGGAACCGTGACGGCGCAAGGACGCGAAGAAATCGACGCGACTGGTAAGGTCGTCACACCCGGTTTCGTTGATATTCACACCCATTATGACGGCCAGGCAACGTGGGACGATGAAATGGCACCCTCTAGCTGGCACGGTATCACAACAGTCGTAATGGGCAATTGCGGAGTCGGATTTGCACCTGCACGACCTGATCGTCATGACTGGTTGATCGGCTTGATGGAAGGGGTGGAGGATATTCCCGGCACG
>JADKLW010000241.1_pt1 | contig 21079 bp, 22 predicted proteins | sample 8641881 | NCBI WGS metagenome assembly JADKLW01 (sample SAMN16272185, study PRJNA661076) | feces metagenome | isolation source: fecal sample from diarrhoea affected cattle B | host: Bos taurus | place: South Africa: Lokaleng Village, Mahikeng | collected 2019-09 | reverse complement strand
CGCCCGCGTCGTCGGCTTCGAGCGGATCCTCGTCGTCGCGCAGCGGCCCGTCGAGCGCGGGGGAGTAGGCGCACTCGGGCGACCAGAAGCCGCCGTCCCAGCGTCCGGTCCGGCGGCGGTGGCTGCCGACCCCCCCGACGATCTGCGCCCGAAGCCCGGCCGGGCTGGCCAGCAGCGGCAGCACCGCATGGGTCGCCGACGAGGTCCAGCGGGCGTGGCGCAGGAGACCATCGGCGAGGTGGTCCGTGGCGCCGAGCGCGTTCCGCGCGTCGCGGTACCACCGAAGCTGGTCCCGCAGGGCATCCGCCTCGTCCGGGAACCCGTGCTCGGTGAACCCCGCGATCTCGCGCGCGTAGACGTCCTCGCGGACCGCCTCGAGGAACCCGCACGCCCGCTCGGTCGCGCCGCGCGCCTGGAGCTGGTCGATCAGGACCGGGGTGGCCGACAGCGTGACCGCCGCGGCCGTCGGATGACGGTCGAGCAGCGCGACGAGCGGCGCATAGCTCGTCGCGAACGCCTCCCACAACCACTCCTCGCCGAACGGCCAGGTGCCGAATCCCTCGACGTAGGGCAGGTGCGAGTGCAGGACGATCGCCAGCCGGCCGGCGCGGGCGGAGCGGGCGGGGCCGGTCCTCACGGGCGCGCGCTCACGGCCGCAGCACCGCGACGAAGTCGAGCGCGCGGTCGAGGTTCGCGCCGTCGCGCTCCGAGCGGAGGACGAAGTCCGACGCCGCGATCGCCGGGGTGAAGCGGTCGTAGAACGGCTTGGTGATCCGCAGCGCCTTGTGCACGCGGTCCCAGGCCAGGCGGTTCAGCGCCAGCTCGTGCAGGCGCAGCTTGCGGGCGTGGTAGACGCCGAAGATCTCGACGTGGGAGAAGTGGGCCCGGAGTAGCTCGCGGTACTCGTCCGCGCGGTACTCCTTGACGTGCCACGGGTTCTCGGACTTCTCGGCGCCCTCGGGCGCGAGCGTCAGCAGGTTCGGCGTCGAGACGTAGGCCTCGCCGGTCGGCCCGATCAGGCCCTTGATCCGCTCCAGGATCGCGCCGGGATCCTCGACGTGCTCGATCGTCTGGAGGAACGCGACGGCGTCGGTCCGCTCGTCGAAGGTCTCGACCAGGGTCCGCACGAAGCGGATGTTCGGCCGCTGGTAGCGCAGCCGCGCGTGCTCGTACGCCTCGGGGTTCGCGTCGACCCCGACCGCCTCGACGGCACGCTGGGCCAGCACGTTGGTGCCGTAGCCCTCGCCGCACGCCAGGTCGACCACGCGGCGGGCCCCGACCCGCTCGGCGATCCACTCGTAGACCACCAGGTGCCGCCGGAACCAGTAGTTCTCGGCGGGCACGTCCGGCAGCGTCCGCTCCCCGGTCAGCGCGAGCGGGGGGACGCCCGGCGGCTGGTTCTGCTGGACATAGTGCGTCATCGGACGCAAATGTATAGGCGGCGCGTAGACTTCGGCGGCTCATGACGCCATTTCCGACTTCCGGTAGCGCCGCTGCCGCGCCCGAAGTAGCCGCGGAGATCCGCGACGTCAACACCCGATACCACGACGGCGCGGCCGCGCAGTACGACGCCAAGTGGGGAATCGACTGGGGCGACATCGGCGCCGGCCAGGTGCTGCAGAAGATCGAGAAGCTGCTCGGCACGCCGCTACCGCGGTTCGAGCGCTCGCTCGAGATCGGCGCCGGCACGGGGTACTTCTCGCTGCACCTGCTCAAGCAGGGCGTGATCGGCCGGGCCACGGCCACCGACATCTCGCCCGGGATGATCGAGGTCCTGCGCGGCAACGCCGCGAGCCTCGGACTGGACGTCGAGACGGCGATCGCCGACGCCGAGCAGCTCCCGTTCCCGGACGACCACTTCGACCTGGTCTGCGGGCACGCGATCCTGCACCACATCCCGGACTTGGAGCGCGCGTTCACCGAGTTCCACCGGGTGCTGCGGCCCGGCGGCGTGATCGTCTTCGCTGGCGAGCCGTCGCGGCTCGGCGACCAGCTCGCGGTGGTCCCCAAGCGCGCCGCCCACTACGCCGCTCCGCTCTGGCGCCGGGCGCTCAAGGCCCGTCCGGCCGCGCACGGCCACGACGACGGGGGCGAGGAGAACCACGCCCTGGAGTCGCAGGTCGACGTCCACGCGTTCGTCCCCGCCGAGCTGCGGGGCCCGATCGAGCGGGCGGGCTTCGCAAAGGTCGATGTCCGCGGCGAGGAGCTCGCCGCCGGCTGGTTCGGCTGGTTCAACCGTGGTCTGGAGTCGACTGCCGACGACGCCGACGTGCCGTGGGGCTGGAAGAACTACGCGTTCCGCGGCTACCTGCTGTTCCAGCAGCTCGACCGCCGGCTGCTCGAGGGACGGCTGCCGGCCGGGATCTTCTACAACCTGATGGTGACGGCAAAGAAGCCGTCCTGAGCGGCGGCGTTAGGGTTACGCCGTGGCGATCGACACGACCTCCGAAGCGACCCCGATCGCTCCCGGCGACGGACTGGGCCCCGCGCCGGACGTCCGGCGTCCACCGGCGCCGGCGCAGGGTGGTCTGCTCCACCTCCTGCGGCACGCCGCCCGCCACGGCATGCTCAAGCCGCGCTACGCCGTGCTCGCCTACCGGGCGCTGCGGCTCAAGCTGAAGTACGGCGAGCGGGTGCAGTTCGACGGTCCCGCGTTCGTCTGCTCCAAGGTCCACTTCGAGATCGGCCCGAACGCCGTCGTCCGGCTCGGGCGCTGGTCGTGGATCGGCGACGGCACCAAGGTCCGCTGCCACGAGGGCACGATCGAGATCGGCGCCAAGAGCGTGATCGGCCAGGAGTGCACGCTCTCGACCTACGAGCGGATCACGATCGGCCGCGAGTGCATCGTCGCCGACCGCTCGATGTTCATCGACTTCGACCACTCGGTGGCCTGGGTCGATGCACCGATCCGCACGCAGGGGATCTACACCCGTCCGGTGACCGTCGGCCACAACGTCTGGATCGGCTACGGCGGCTGCGTGCTGCGCGGCGTGACGGTCGGGGACAACGCGGTGCTCGGCACCTACGGCGTGGCGACGAAGGACATCCCCGCCAACGCGATCGCCGCGGGCGTGCCGGCCCGCGTGGTCCGGATGCGCGACGCGCCGCAGCGGATGACCTGGGTCGACTGAGCCGGGACCCCGGGCCGTCGACCCGGCCCGCGTCAGAGCAGCGGGCCGAGGAACCGCCGCAGCTCGTCGCGGAGTCGCTCCGTCCCCGGCGACTCCATCGGCAGGTGCCCGCAGTTCTCCAGCTCGACGAAGCGCGTCGGGCCGGCGATCCGGCGGAAGAACGGCAGGCTGAGGGCGGTCGGCGTCCAGCGGTCGTCGCCGGGGTGCGCCAGCAGCACCGGGCCGTGCTGCCACCGCTGGGGCGGGATCGCCGGGCGGTAGGCGAACCACGAGCGCAGGAACCCGATCGCGATCCGGTTGCCGGTTCCGCGGCGGTCGGCGAGCAGCGCCCGGGCGACCTGCGGGTCGTTGGCTATCCCCCGCGCGTCGGCGACCGCGGCCAGCGGCAGCCGCAGGTCGTCCAGCGCGCGCGGGGTGGCGCCGAGCAGCGCGGGGATCCGCGGCCCGAGCGCCGCGAACCGGGCGACTCCGGCGCGGACCGCCGGGTCGCTCGGGTCGAGCAGGTTGGTCGCGACGACCGCGGCGACGGAGCCGGGCGGCAGCGACGCGGCGACGTCCCAGGCGAGCATCCCGCCGAGGCTCATCCCGAACAGCCCGACGGGGCGCCCGCTCCGCTCGTGCTCCGCGCGGACCAGGTCGCCGACCAGCGCGACCCACGCCTCGTAGCGCCGCATCGTGGCGGGAGCGTCGGTCAGCCCGTACCCGGGCAGGTCGGGCATCACGGTCGAGCAGCCGGCGTCCGCCAGCATCCGGCCGGCGCTGGAGAGCAGGCGGCCGTGGCCGCCCGCGCCGTGCAGCACCACGACGGTCAGCGGGCTGTCGTCGACGTCGTAGCGGTCGAGGTGGACCGACGCGTCGCGCCAGCGCCAGCGGGTCTCGGTCGGCTCGTGACCGAGCGTGCGCATCGGCTCCGGCAGCAGCGGCTGGACCCGGCGCCAGGCGGCGTGGTCGTCGCGGTAGGTCCGTGGGGCCGGCATCGAGCGGGACTGTGACGGATTCGCAGGGGCCGTGTGGGATCCGCCGGCTACGGTCGGAGGACCGGCAGGACCCGTTCGACGCCGCCCCACGGCAGGGGGCCGGTCGGCGGGTCGGTGCCGACCGAGCTGCTCAGCAGCCCGGCGATCAGCAGCCAGGCGGTCGCGACCACGGTCAGGCCGCTCAGCACGAGCGCGGTCCGCGGCGCCCGCTGCCAGCCCCAGCCGACGGTCGCCGCCACCACCGGCAGGGCGACGGCCGCCCCGGCGCCCCCGAGCCAGTTGAGCTCGGGCCACGGCGAGAGGATCGCGTACGGGACCGTGCTGAACGCGAAGACGAGCAGCAGGAACGCCGCGATCACCTCGACGTGGATCTCCTCGGCGAACGTCCGGTAGAGCCGCGTCCGCCGCCAGCGGACCAGCCGCCACCCCGCGACGCCGACCAGCCCCAGCACCGGGGCCCAGCGCAACAACCCGTAGTCGCGGTCGATCAGCAGCCCGAGCGGGGCTCCGAAGACCCGCGCGAGCGCATGGCTGAGGTCGTCGAAGAACGTCGGCAGTGACCAGCCGACCTCGGGGAACCACGGCGTCGGACCACCGAACATCCGGTCGTGGACGGTGATGTAGATGAACGCCGAGAGCAGCAGGATCTCGAGCGCGACGAACCCGGTGAAGCCCCGCCGTCGGCGGCGCATCCAGCGGATCAGCGCGCCGGCCACGAGCAGCGCGACCGGCGCGAGCGGCAGCCAGAGCCACGGCAGCAGCGCGGCGCAGAACGCGCTCAGCACCGCGAACCGCCAGCGGGGCTCGTCGCGGACCGAGAGCGCGGCGGTGACCGCTCCGGTCAGCAGCAGCGCCGCGGTCGCCGTCGGACCGACCTGCGTGGCGCCGAGCACCGCCGGGGGCGAGACCGCCACCAGCAGGACGCCGCGGGTCGCCCACGGGTCGGGCACCACCCGCCGCGCCAGCCCGATCGCGACCACGAACGCCGCCGCCAGCAGCAGCGCCCCCCAGAGCTGGACCGCGAGCCGGCCGCCGATCCCGGTGTGGTACCCGACCCAGTACGCCGGGGCGAGCGCCGCGCCGAGGCCGATGCCGCTCGGCTCGAGGAACCCGCCGGGAGCCACGGGCTCGCCGTCGGGGGCCCGTGAGGTCTGCCGCACGGTGACGTTGGGGGCGAGTGGAGCCGTCTCGGTCACACCGACGACGCCGCCCCACGAGGTCCACGCCCGGGCCAGGTAGTCGTCGAACAGGTCGACGTCGCCGTCGGTGACGATCGAGTGCGCGACCATCAGCCGGTGGGCCTCGTTCGACGTGAGCTGGTGCCCCGGGGCGGCGGGCAGCAACAGGCCCGCGGCGTAGAGCGCGGCGAGCGCCACCCACGTCGCGAGCGCGCGCAGGAGAGCAGGACGACGGGCCGGCACGCGGTCAGGGTATTCGAGGTCGCGGTCGACGGGCCGCAGGCACGAGGCCCCGGGTATCCTGCCGCTACCGGCGGGCGCTCAGTCCGCGACCCGGCGGACCACGTCGACGAGCAGCCGCACGCCCCAGCCGCTCGGCCCCTTCGCCAGGTACTTGCGCGGCAGGTCGGCGAACATCCCGGCCATGTCGACGTGCGCCCACGGGACGTCGCCGGTGAACCGCTCCAGGAACGCGGCGCCCTGCAGCGGATGGGCGGTGCGCCCGCCGCTGTTGACGACGTCGGCTGCCGTGCTCTTCATCAGATCGCGGTGGTCGTCCTCGAGCGGGAGTGGCCAGACCCGCTCGCCGCTCTGCTCGCCCGCGTGGCGGACGAGCTGCAGCCACGACTCGTCACGGCCCATCAGCCCGGCGTGCGACGTGCCGAGCGCGGTCACCACGCCGCCGGTCAGGGTCGCGACGTCGATCAGCCGCTCCGCGCCGAGCTCCAGGGCGCGGTGCATCCCGTCGGCCAGCACCAGCCGACCCTCGGCGTCGGTGTTGGTGACCTCGACCGACGTGCCGTTGGCGGCGACGAAGACGTCACCCGGCTTCATCGCGGCGCCGTTGACCATGTTCTCGGTCGCCACGACCACCGCGACCACCCGCACCGGCAGCCCGAGCCGGGCGATCGCGGCGACGGCCTGGAGCACGGCCGCGCCGCCCGACATGTCGAGCTTCATCTTGACCATGCCCAGCGGCTGCTTCAGCGAGTAGCCGCCGGTGTCGTGGGTGACCGCCTTGCCGACCAGGCCGATCACCGGCCCGCGCGCGTCCGCCGGCTCGTAGCGGGCGACGATCAGCGCCGGGGGCTCGTCGCTGCCCTTCGCGACGGCCGCGAACAGGCCCATCCCGCGGGCTTCGAGCCGATCGATCCCCTCCTCGACCGTCACGTCGAGCGCGTCGATCTGCGCGCCGAGCGCCTGCGCCTCGGCGGCCAGCGCCAGGGGCGTCAGCAGGTTGGCGGGGAGCTGCTGCAGCCGGCGCGCCTCGTTCTGCGCCCGGGCGACGACGGCGGCCGCGGCCACCGCGTCGGCCTGAGCGGGGCCGAGCGCCTCGCCGTGCGGGGCGGTCAGCTCGACGGCGGTCAGCACCGGGTCCTCGTTCGCCTCGGCGGTTGCCGCGCCGACCTTCTGCGGCTGGTGCGCTGCGAGCAGCACCGCCTCCGTCACCGGCGCCGCGGCGTCCGGGGCGTCGAGCACGAACCGGGCCGATGTCGCGGCGACCGCGCGGAGCTGAGCGACCGCGGCCCCGGCGGCGTTGCGGCGGTCCTCGTCGTGCCGCGGGCCGTCGGGACCCAGCCCGACGAGCACCCAGCGCGTCCCGTCCGCGTCGTGCGTGTGGGCGACGTGACCGAGCTTGGCCCGCGCCTCGCCGGCGTCGATCATCCGCGCGAGCGTCGCGGTCGGCGCGTCGCGGGGCGGAGCGTGAAGTCCCCCGGCGGTGACGCCGACGACGATCGCGTCGACGCGTGGATCGTCGCCGCCGGGCCCACCGGTGAAGGGAACGACGGTCAGTGTGGCAGCGGGATCGGGCACCGACAGAGCGTCGCAGAACGGGCTCCGCGAGCGTCGGTTCCGGGGCGCCTTCACCGGGTCGGCTGGGGGCCGGGGGACCGAGGTCCTACACTCCTACCAACCGTAGAAACGTCTCGTGGCCGGGTGGGCGGTCGTTGCCCGACTATCCTTCCCCCCGGTTTCGAGAAGAGAAGAGGGACACCATGGCCAAGACCGTCATCCTGAGTTCGGCCCGTACACCCGTCGGCAAGCTCGGTGGGGGGCTCTCCACCGTCAAGCCCGTCGATCTCGGCGGCATCGCGATCGCCGGGGCCCTGGAGCGGGCCGGCGTCGCCGCCGACCAGATCCAGCACGTCGTGATGGGGCACGTGATCCAGGCCGGTCAGGGCCAGATCACCGCCCGCCAGGCGCAGATCGCGGCCGGGATCCCCAACACCGTCCCGTCGGAGACGGTCAACAAGGTCTGCACGTCGAGCATCCGCTCGGCCGCGACCGTCGACCTGCACGTCCGCGCCGGCGAGTACGACGTCGCCATCGCCGGCGGCATGGAGTCGATGTCGCTCGCGCCGTACCTGCTGCCGAACGCCCGCTTCGGCTACCGGATGGGCAACGGCAAGATGCTCGACTCGATGGTCCTCGACGGCCTGACCAACTCGTTCACCCACCGCCAGATGTTCGACGAGACCAGCGAGGTCGCGACCGAGCACGGCTGGTCCCGCGAGGAGCTCGACCGCTGGGCCGTGCGCTCGCAGGAGAAGGCGATCGAGGCGATCGACGCCGGCCGGCTCGGCGACGAGATCGTCCCGGTCACCGTCAAGGGCCGGAAGGGCGACACGGTCGTCGACACCGACGAGGGCCCGCGTCGCGGCACGACGCTGGAGGCGCTCGCCAAGCTGCCGGGCCTGGTCAAGGGAGGCACGCACACGGCCGGCAACTCGCCGGGCGTGAACGACGGCGCCGGCGCCCTGGTCCTCGCGTCCGAGGAATGGGCCGCCGCCAACGGCAAGACGGCGCTCGGCGAGATCGTCGCGTTCGGCCAGGCCGCGGGCGACTTCCCCAACCTGCTGACGACCCCCGGCAAGGCCTCCGCGCAGGCGCTCGAGAAGGCGGGCCTGAAGGCCTCCGACATCGACGTCTGGGAGATCAACGAGGCCTTCGCCTCGGTCGCGCTGAACACGATCAAGGACCTCGGGATCGACGAGGACCGCGTCAACGTCAACGGCGGCGCGATCGCCCTCGGTCACCCGCTCGGCGCGTCGGGCGCGCGGATCATCGGCTCGATGCTGCTGGAGCTGCGCCGTCGTGGCGGCGGCTACGGCATCGCTACCGCGTGCTCCGGCACGGGGCAGGGCGACGCCATCCTGATCAAGGTCTGAGGCGGGTGGGCGGGGGTCGGTAGCCTGGTTCCCGTGGCCAGCGCACCGACCTCCGTTCCCGCGACCCCGGAGCTGCCGGACACCCCGGCGGAGGGCGGGGAGCGGCGCGCCGCGGTCTTCTTCGACCTCGACAAGACCCTCGTCGCCGGGTCGTCCGGGATCTACTGGGCGCGTGCCGCGGCGGCGCAGGGGCTGCTGTCGCGGCGGCAGCTCGCGTCGGATCTGTGGGAGAACGTCAAGTTCCGCCTGCACGGCTCGACCGACGAGTCGACCCATCGCGTCTGGGACCGCGTCGGCGAGATGATCGCGGGCAAGCTCGTCCGTGACTTCGAGCGGCTCTCGCCGCGGGTCCTCGCGGGCGTGCTGCCGCGCGTCTACCCGCGGATGCTCGCGCTGGCGTGGGAGCATCAGGACGCCGGCCGGCCGATCTACATCGTCACCGCCTCGTCGCAGGAGACGGCCGAGATGATCGCGTCGGTGCTGCACTTCGACGGCGGCGTCGGCGCGCCGCTCGAGATCGTCGACGGGCGCTACACCGGGCGGCTCGCCGGCCCGATGACCTACCGCGAGGGCAAGGTCGCCGCGATCGAGCTGCTGGCCGACCGCGACGGGCTGGACCTGGCCCGCTCGTGGGCCTACTCGGACAGCGAGTCGGACCTGCCGATGCTCCGCGCGGTCGGCCACCCGGTGGCGGTCAACCCCGACCGCACGCTCGCCCGGGTCGCGGTCGAGGAGGGCTGGGACGTGATCCGCCTCGAGCGCCTGACGTCGTACCTCAAGACGCTCGCCGCGCTGGCCGGCGTCGCCGCGCTCGGCGGTCTCGGCCGGGTCGCGGCCGGTGGTCGGTCACGCGTGCCGCGTCCGCCGGCCTGATGTGTCGCTGACGGGTGTGTCAGCCTTCCGGGGGTGACGATGCCGTTGCGGACCGATCCGATCGCCGAGGCGCGCCGCCACTGGACCGACCGCTGGGGGCCCGAGCCCGCGCGCCCGATGGCGGCGGTGACCGCCGTGATGCGGGTCCAGCAGATCCTGATGTCGCGGTTCAACGCGATCCTGCGACCCCACGGCCTGACGTTCCCCCGCTACGAGGCGCTGATGCTGCTCTCGTTCACCCACGCGGGCGCGCTGCCGCTCGGCAAGATCGGTGAGCGCCTGCAGGTCCACCGGACCAGCGTCACCAACATCGTCGATCGACTCGAGGCCGACGGCCTGGCGCGTCGCGTGCCGCACGAGTCGGACCGCCGCGCGACCCTCGCCGAGATCACCGAGCGAGGCCGTGAGGTGGCGGAGGCGGCGACCCGCGACATGAACGCCTCGGGCTTCGCCTTCGACGCGCTGAGCGCCGACGAGCAGGAGCAGCTCAGCCTGCTGCTGGAGGCCGTGCGGCGCGCCGAGGGCGACTTCAGCGGCTGAACCGCTGCTCGCGTCGCGTCGGTCGTCGGGCCCCGCGATGGGGCCAGCCCCCGAAGGGTGGGCGCCGACCCGTCCGTCGCCCCCCGGCCAGCGGGAAACAGCGCGTCCGGACGCTCATCCGCCCGGCGAGTACGCAATAGTCCCCGCCAACACGTCAAGGAGTTGCTGCTTATGAGCACCGTTGCTGCCCCAGGGGTCCAGGCCCCTCGTCTCGTTCTTGCCGACGTCCTCCCGGGCGCGCGCGTCCGCGACGCCGCCCTCGTGGTCGGCGGCGCCGGCTTCACCGCGCTGATGGCGCAGCTCGTCATCCCGATGACGCCGGTGCCGATGACCGGTCAGACGCTGGCCGTCGGGCTGGTCGGCGCGACGCTCGGCCTGCGCCGCGGTCTGCTGGCGATGCTGCTGTACGTCCTCGCCGGCCTCTTCCTGCCGGTCTACGCCGGGGGCGGCTCGGGCTCCGCGGTGCTGTTCGGCGCCTCGGGCGGCTACATCTTCGGATTCATCGTGGCGACCGCGGTCGTCGGATGGTTGGCCGAGCGCGGCGCGGACCGTAAGGTCGTGCAGACCTTCCTGGCCTTCGTGCTCGCGCAGCTGCTGATCTTCGTGCCGGGCCTGATCGTGCTCCAGGCCGTCGTCGGCGGTTCGGTCGGCGAGACGATCCACACGGGCTTCACGGTCTTCATCGTCGGCGGCCTGGTCAAGGCCGCGATCGGCGCGGCGGTGCTGCCGTCGGCGTGGCGCGCCGTGCGCCGCTTCGAGCGCTAGACCGATCGTCCGTGGGCGGGGGCCCGGAATCGGCCCCTGCTCCGCCGTTCCGGCGTTTCGTCACCGAGCGCGGGAAACTGAGCAGGACTCATTGTCGGTCGTCGGAGGGCGGCCGACATCTCGTTCCGGGGCGGACTAGGATGCAGGCGATGCGAGCTGCGGGTAGCCTGCGTAGCTCGCGGAAAGCTACCGTTGGTCGGAAGTTCGACCCCGCGACGGTGACGTCCGATTGATCGGTCAGTCAACCGCGCTAGACTCCCGTCCGTTCGTCTGCCCCCGAAAGAGGCTCGCAAGTGACAAAGATCGTCGTCCTGGTGAAAGAGGTCCCGGACGCGGCCGTTCAGAAGCACATCGATTCGTCCGTCGGTCGTCTGGACCGTAGTGGCGAGAAGACGCTGAACCCGTTCGACACCCACGCCATCGAGGCCGCGCTGCAGCTCCGCGAGAGCGGCGCCCTCGACGTTGAAGAGGTCGTGGCCATCACGGTCGGTCCCTCGAGCGCGCAGAAGGCCCTGCACAAGGCCGTCTCGCTCGGTGCGGATCGCTCGATCCACCTGACCGACGACGCGCTCGCCGGCTCCGACGTCGTGGCCACCGGCTACGCGCTCGCCGAGCTCGTCAAGCGCGAGAACCCGGATCTGGTCCTCGCCGGCCAGCAGTCCGACGACGGGCAGTCCTACGCCGTCGGCGCGGTCGTCGCCGAGCACTTCGGCTGGCCCGCCCTGACCCAGGTGATCAAGCTCGATGTCGACGGTCAGACCCTGACCTGCGAGCGCCAGGCCGAGTACGGCTACGACACGGTCAAGGTCGAGCTGCCCGCCGTGATCTCGGTCGGCGACGCGATCAACGAGCCGCGCTACCCGTCGCTCAAGGCGATCATGGGCGCGAAGAAGAAGCCGCTGGAGACGCTGTCGGTCGGTGACGCCGGCATCGACGCGTCGAAGGTCGGCGCGGACGGCTCGCAGGCCGTCTGGCAGAGCTCGAAGCAGCCGCCGGCCAAGGCCGCGGGCACCCTGATCGAGGACGAGGACACCGCCCAGACGGTCGAGAAGATCGTCGCGTGGCTCGACGAGAGGAAGCTGGTCTGACCATGAGCAACATCCTGGTCTACGCGCTGCACCACGACGGCGCGGTCAACAAGAACTCGCTCGGGGCGATCTCCGAGGCCTCGAAGCTCGCCGGCGAGCTCGGTGGCGAGGTCCATGTGGTTTTCGTCGGCGAGGACATCAGCGACGACGTCGCGGGCTCGGTCGGCACGTACGGCGCGGCCAAGGCGCTCCGCGTCGCCGCTCCGGCGGGCGTCGCGCAGCCGGTCGTCGACGCGCTGGCCAAGATCGCCCAGGACGGCGACTACGGCTACGCGATCTTCGGCGGCGGCCTGCTCGGCTTCGAGGCCGGCGCCGGTCTGGCCGCCCGCCTCGGCGGCGGCATCGCGGTCGAGATCACCGGCCTCCGGGTCGATGGCGGCGCCATCGTGGCCGAGCGCCCGGTGCTTGGCGACAGCGAGATCTCCGAGATCAAGTTCAAGGGCTTCGGCGTGGTCGTCGGCCGTCTCAACGCCTTCGAGCTGGCCCAGTCCGGCTCGGCGGTCGCGGTCGAGGACGTCGCGGTCGAGCTTTCGGACGCCTCGGGCAAGGTCACGGTCGTGACGCGTGGCGAGCAGCGCGGCGCCGACGTCAACATCGAGGACGCCCAGGTGCTGATCACCGGCGGTCGCGGTCTCGGCTCGCCGGAGAACTTCTCCGTCGCCGACGACCTCGCCGCGGCCTTCGGCGGCAGCGCCGCCGTCGCCGCCACGCGCGCCGCGGTCGACGCGGGCTGGTTCCCGTACGCCGGCCAGATCGGCCAGACGGGCAAGACCGTCGCGCCGAAGGTCTACATCGGCCTCGGCGTCTCCGGCGCGATCCAGCACAAGGTCGGCATGCAGAGCGCCGAGAACATCGTCGCGATCAACAAGGACGGCAACGCGCCGATCTTCGAGTTCGCGGATCTCGGCGTCGTCGGCGACCTGCACGCGATCGTCCCGGCGCTGTCCGCGGCGATCAAGGCCAAGAAGGGCTGAGGAGACCCGGCATGGCTGCTTCCCACAACGGCGGCGTCGCTCCGTCGCAGTTCCCGCCCCCGGTCGACGTCGTCGAGGAGTTCGTCGGCACGCCGACGGACCCGGAGGACGAGCGCATCGAGGTCGGGGTCGCCATCGTGGGTGGCGGCCCGGCCGGTCTCGCGGCGGCCAACCGGCTGCTGCAGCTCCTGGGCGACGACCCGGAGCTGCTCGAGTCCCTGGGCGAGGTCCCGGTCGCCGTCATCGAGAAGGGCAAGGTCTGCGGCGCGCACGCCATGTCCGGCGCGGTGATGAAGCCCGGCCCGTTCAAGACGCTGTTCCCGGACGCGAACCTGGCCGAGCTGCCGTTCGCGTACACCGAGGCCGAGGACGACGCCGCGGTCTTCTTCCGCAACGAGAAGAAGGCGATCTCGTTCCCGGTGACCCCGCCGCCGTTCGTCAACAAGGGCAACTGGGTGATCTCGATCGCCCAGCTCTGCCGCTGGATGGCGGACCAGGCCGAGGAGCAGGGCGCCTACATCCTCACCGAGACCGCGGCCGCCAAGCTGCTGGTCGACGGCGACGCCGTCGTCGGCGTCCGCACCGGCGACAAGGGCCGGGGCAAGGAGGGCGAGGAGCTCCGCAACTTCGAGCCCGGCATGGACATGACCGCCAAGGCGACCGTCCTGGCCGAGGGCAACTGGGGGCACCTGACCGGCGCCGCCGTCAAGCGCTTCGACCTGGCCGCCGGCAAGCAGCCGGCGATCTGGGAGATCGGCGCCAAGGAGGTCTGGAAGGTCACGAAGCCGTGGAAGAAGGTCGTCCACACCTTCGGCTGGCCCGCCCGTCCGCAGAAGAAGCACGCCGAGGCCGGCGGCGGCTGGATCTACCCGATGGGTGAGGACCAGGTCTCGATCGGCTACGTGATCCCGCTGCACACCCCCGACGCGACCGCGTCGGTCCACGACATGCTGCAGGCGTTCAAGGCGCACCCGTACGTCCGGGACGCGCTGGAGGGCGGCGAGCGCGTCGCCTGGGGCGCCAAGGCGATCCAGGCCGGCGGCTACGCGTCGATGCCGAAGCTCTCGGTTCCGGGCGCGGTGATCGTCGGCGAGGGTGGCTCGATGGTCGACATGGCGCGGCTCAAGGGCGTGCACATGGCGATCGAGGCCGGTCGCCTGGCGGCCGAGAAGATCTACGAGCAGCTCAAGGCCGGCTCGAACGACTTCACGTCGTACGAGGACGCGATCGAGGCCGGTCTCGTCGGCACGACGCTGCGCGAGGTCCAGAACAACCGTCCGCTGCTCGACTCGCACTCGATGCCGGTCGGCGCGGCGCTGTCCGGGCTCGACTTCGTCACCAAGGGCAAGCTGCCGCCCGGCAAGCCGACCCTGCACCGGGACGCCGAGGTCGAGGTCGCGGTGCCGGACAAGCCGCTCAGCGATCGCTACCCGCAGCCGGACGGCAAGTACTTCTTCGACAAGCTGTCGTCGGTCTTCATCACGGGCAACGCGACGCGCGACGACGCGCCGAGCCACATCCGCGTCGAGAAGCGCGTCCCGCGGGACGTCGCGGAGACCTGGAAGTGGATGTGCCCGGCCGGCGTCTACGAGATCGAGGACGATCAGCCGACGGAAGGCTTCGTCGACGTGACGGTGAACTACACCAACTGCGTCCAGTGTGGCGCGATCACCGCGCGTGGTGGCCGACTGACCCCGCCCGAGGGCGGCGACGGTCCGGCCTACCAGGTCACCTGACGGGTGGCCACCGCCGACGGCTCCGCGAGGGGCCGCCGGCGTCAGCAGGGAGAGCGCGTCGCGGGACGGTCGGGAGGACCGGCCCGCGGCCCGGAGGGTCGGCGAGGGGCGCGCAACTTGCGCGCCCCTCGCCGGTTCTATGGCACAGTGGAGTGGGTGTGAACCACTCCCTGGTTCCGTCCCTCGTCGTGTTGAGCTCCGTGCCCGTGGTCCCTTTCTCCCTCCGTCTCGCGCTCGTCGCCTGCGCTGTCGCCGCCGGGACGCTGGTCGCCGGGGCGCCGGCCGCCGTCGCGGCGACCTCCGGAAGCGACTCGCGGGAGGCCTCGACCTCGTCCGCCTCGGTCTCACGGGGCGTCTGCACGACGTCGCTCGACGACCCTCAGGGGCGAGCGGCGAGCTTCACGGTGCGGATGGCGCGCCGTGAGGGCAGCGGCGGCTTCGGATTCACCGCCACGCTGCAGGAGAAGTCCCGGGGCGGCTCGTGGACGACGCTCTCCGGCTCGGCTTCGCCGGCCGGGCTGGGCAGCTTCCAGCCGGCCGCCGACGGCGCCGGGTCGATGGTCCGCAAGATCAACGTCCGCGGGCTGCGGATGGGCAGCAGCTACCGGCTGAAGGTCGGCTTCCGCTGGACCACGGCGTCCGGCCGGCAGACGGTGACGCGGCGCAGCTCGTCCTGCACCGTCAAGGACCTGCGTCCGAACCTCGGCGTCGCGCGGTCGCTCGGATGGATCCCCGGAACGAGCGGGGGACAGGTCGTCTACCGAGCGCGCCTGCGCGTCTCCCGGGTCGCGACGCTGACCGATCGGACCGCCACGCTGTCGGTGCTGCAGGGGGACACCGTCCTGGGCAGCGCGACCTTCGAGACGCTGACCCGCGGGGTGACGGCGCTCGTCCCGGGGGCGCGCTGCAAGGCCGGGTCCGACATCACCATCCGGATCGAGGCGGGGTCGACGGTCGAGGAGCGCACGCTCGACGACAATGAGCTGACCGCCCGGTGCGATTCGCTGCCGGGGACGGCGCTGACGGCGCGACGGCACCGCGTGGTCGGTTGATACCTTGTTCCGATAATGAAGACTGAGATCCACCCCGAGTACGCGCCGGTCGTGTTCCGTGACATCTCGGCGGGCGAGACGTTCATCACCCGTTCGACGATCAAGACCGACAAGACGATCGAGCTCGACGGGGTCACCTACCCGGTGATCGACGTGGAAGTGTCTTCGGCCTCGCACCCGTTCTACACGGGCAAGCAGAAGATCATGGACACCGCTGGTCGCGTCGAGCGGTTCCGCCGCCGCGCCGCCAAGCGCGCCGAGGCGGACGCGAAGGCCTCGTCCGAGTCCTGAGGACTCCTGAGCCCTCCCCGCTCGGCGGCCAAGCGCTGATCGAGGGGGTGATGATCCGCGGTGCCCGGACCTGGGCCACCGCGGTCCGCCATCCGCATCCAGAGCAGTTCGTCGACGGCGTGTTGCCGGCCGGCGTGCCCGCGGAAGGCGAGATCGTCGTCGAGACGCACCGCTACCGCTCCGCGCTGTCGCGCTCACCGGTGCTGCGGCTGCCGATCGTGCGGGGCGTGGTCGCGATCGGCGCCTCGCTGCGGCTGGGCTTCCGGGCCCTGCGGACGTCCGCGGCGTCGCAGTACGAGGACCCGGTCGAGCTCGGTCCCGGCACCTGGATCGTCGCCGGCCTCGGCGCGCTGGTGCTCGTCGTCGGGCTGTTCTTCCTCGCGCCCGTCGGCCTGACCGGCCTGCTGCGGGGGCCGCTCGGCGCGGACTGGCTGTTCTGGCTCGTCGAGGGGATCGTCCGCACCGCGATCTTCCTCGGCTACCTGCTGCTGGTCACGCGGATGGCCGACCTGCGGCGGGTCTTCGAGTACCACGGCGCCGAGCACCAGACGATCGCCTGCTACGAGGCGGGTCTGCCGCTGACGCCCGAAAACGCCGCGACCCGCAGCCGCCTGCACCCGCGCTGCGGGACGAGCTTCCTGCTGCTGGTGATGGTCGTCTCGATCTTCGTCTTCGCCCCGCTCGGGAGCCCGCCGTGGCCCGAGCTGATCGCCAGCCGGATCGTCGGGATCCCGCTGATCGCCGGGATCGCCTTCGAGCTGTTGCGGTTCGCCGGACGGCACCAGCGATTCCGCGCGGTGCGGGCGCTGACCTGGCCGGGGCTCCAGCTCCAGCGCCTGACCACGCGGGCCCCGGACCACGACCAGCTCGCGGTCGCGATCGCCGGACTCCAGGCGGTGCTGGCCCGCGAGGATCCGCGCCGCGCCCGGCCTCGCGACCGGGTCGGCAGCGAAGTCTCCGCGTAGCGCCCGCCAACCGGGCGCGCGTCGGGGAGGCCGCGGTCAGTACGCTCGGTCGTTGTGATCGAAGCGTTGGTGGAGCAGATCGAGGGCCGGTTCGCCGAGTTGGAGAGCCAGATCGTGGATCCGGTCGTGATCAACGACCGCCAGCGCTACGCCGACGTCGGGCGTGAGTACCGCCGGATGCAGGCGGCCGCCAAGCTCGCGGCCGAGTGGCGTCACGCGGTCGACGATGCCGACGGCGCCAAGGAGATGCTGGCCGAGGGCGAGGACCCCGAGATCCGCGAGATGCTCGACACCGCCCGCGCGCGGATCACCGAGCTCGAGGAGGAGATCCGGGTCTCGATGGTCGATCCCGACCCGAACGACGACAAGGACGTGATCGTCGAGATCCAGGGAGGGGCGGGTGGCGAGGAAGCCGACCTGTTCGCCGGCGACGTCTACCGGATGCTCACGAAGTACGCCGAGCGTCGCGGGTTCAAGACCGAGCCGATGCAGGTCTCCGACGGCAAGTACACCTTTGCGGTCAAGGGCGACGGCGCGTTCTCGGTCTTCAAGTGGGAAGCCGGCACCCACCGCGTGCAGCGCGTGCCGTCGACCGAGACCCAGGGCCGGATCCACACGTCGACCTGCACCGTCGCGGTGCTGCCCGAGGCCGAGGACGTCGACATCCACATCGAGCAGAGCGACCTGCAGATCGACGTCTACCGCTCGTCCGGTCCCGGCGGCCAGTCGGTCAACACCACCGACTCGGCGGTGCGGATCACCCACAAGCCGTCGGGCGTGGTCGTCTCGATGCAGGACGAGAAGTCCCAGCTGCAGAACCGCGAGAAGGCACTGCGCGTGCTGCGCGCCCGGCTCTACGAGCACGCGATCGCCGAGCAGCGGGCCGAGCAGTCCGCCGCCCGCAGCGCCCAGGTCGGCACCGGCGACCGCGCCGAGAAGATCCGCACCTACAACTTCGGCGAGGGCCGGGTCACCGACCACCGGATCAAGCTCACGAAGTACGCCCTGGAGACGATCCTCGAGGGCGACCTGGAGGAGTTCACCGGCGGGCTGCAGGCCGACGAGAAGCGCCGTCTGCTCGAAGCGCAGGCGTCCTCCGACGCATGACCGCGGAGCGGGTCGGCGCCGCGGTCCGCCGGCTGACCGCCCTGCTCGCGGACCAGGGAGTCGAGACGGCCCGGCTCGACGCCGAGCTGCTGGTCGCCCACGTGCTCGGCAGCGACCGCACCCGGCTCTTCCTCTCGCCGGATCGTCCGCTGACCGCGGCGCAGGAGCACGCGCTGGCCGACGTCGTCCGGCGCCGCACCGAGGATCGCGAGTCGATCGCCCACCTGCTCGGCGTGCGCGGGTTCCGGTACCTGGACCTGTCGGTCGACGGCCGGGCGTTGATCCCGCGACCCGAGACCGAGCTGCTGGTCGAGCTGGCGCTCGAGCTGCCGGCGGGAGCGACGGTGATCGACGTCGGCACCGGCAGCGGCGCGATCGCTCTGGCAGTCGCGGACGAGCGCCCGGACCTGACCGTCCATGCGACCGACGTCTAGTCCGACGCGCTGGCGCTCGCGCGCGAGAACGCCGAACGGCTGGGTCTGCCGGTGCACTTCCACGGGGGCGACCTGCTGGCGGGCCTGGCGGAGACCGTCGAGGTTCGGAGCGCGTCGTTCCTGGCGGTGCTCTCCAACCCGCCCTACATACCGCTCGGCGAGCATGACGAGCTGCCGCCCGAGGTCCGTCGCCACGACCCGCACCTGGCGCTGTTCGGCGGCGAGGACGGCCTCGACGTGGTCCGCCGGCTGATCCCGGCGGCGTGGGACGCGGGCGCCGACGTGCTGGCGATCGAGGTCGGCCAGGGCCAGCCGCCGGCCGTCGTCGAGCTGCTGGCCGACGCCGGCTTTGCCCGGACCGAGGTGCGCGACGACCTGGCGGGGATCGGGAGGGTGGTGGTCGGCTGGCGGGACGAGGCCGGTGGGGACGACAGCCGTGCCTGAGTCGGTCGATCGCCTGCCCCTCGATGCCGACCAGGTCGCGGCGCTCACCGCGGTCACGTCCCGCGGCGGGCTCGTGATCTTTCCCGCCGAGACGGTCTACGGGATCGCCACCGATCCGGACGACGGCGAAGCGGTCCGGCGGATGGCGGCGCTCAAGCAGCGCGACCCGGCCAAGCCGTCCTCGGTGCTGTTCTGGTCGGTCGATGACGCGCTTGCGGTGTTGGAGGGCGCACCGGAGTCCGTGCTGCGTGCGGTCTCGCGCCTGCTGCCCGGCCCAGTCGGCCTGATCGTGCCCAACCCAAAGCGACGGTTCGCCCCGGCCTGCGGGGACGATCCGTCCTCGCTCGGGATCCGCGTGCCGCTGCTCGGTGGCGGGGTGGGGGACGGGCCGGAGGGACAGCGGCTTTCGGCGTCGCCGATCGTCCAGACCAGCGCGAACCTGGCGAACGGCCCGGATCCGACGACGCTCGCCGCGGTCCCCGCGGCGGTCCGGGCGGGCGCCGACCTGGTCCTCGATGCGGGCGAGCGCCCCGGCGTCCCCTCGACGATCGTCGACCTGCGCGGGATCACCGACGCGACCCCCGACGGCTGGCGGATCGTCCGCGAGGGCCCGGTCACCGTGGCCGCCGTCGCCGCCGCGCTCGTGACGGACTGAGGCCGCGCTACGATCGGCCCATGCGGATCGTCGTCGGGTCGGACCACGCGGGCTTCACGCTCAAGCAGCACGTCAAGGCGTCGCTCGAGGGGCAGGGTCACGAGGTGGTCGACGTCGGCACGACGTCCGCGGACTCGACGGACTACCCGCAGTTCGCCGCGCAGGCGGCGCGGATGGTCGCGGCGGGTGATGCCGAGCGCGGCGTCGTGGTCTGCGGGTCGGGCAACGGCGTGACGATCACCGCCAACAAGATCGACGGGATCCGCGCGGTCAACGCCCACGACGCCGCCGAGGCCGAGATGGCCCGCCTGCACAACGGGATCAACGTGCTCGGCCTGTCCGAGGCGCGGGTCGACGCCTCGACCGCGGACGAGATCGTCACGGCGTTCCTGGGCACGGACTTCGAGGGCGGACGCCACGAACGGCGCATCGACGAGATCGCCGACGTCGAGCGCGGGGGAGACGGCACCCCGCCGTCCTCCGCCTGAGGCGGCGCTCCGCCCTCCGACCGGCCCTCCGACCGGCTCGCTAGGATCCGTCGCGTCGTAACTGGCGCCGGAGGCCCACGGGTCTCTCGGGGGCGAAGGTCCCTCAGGGTGGAACCGACCACCGGGAAGCGACGATCGCAAGAGCCGCGCGCCTGGGCACCAGAACGAGAACGTCACGTTCCCCGAGGAGACGCCCGTGCCTGACCTGCCTGCCGATTTCTTCAACGCGTCGCTGGCCGACGTCGACCCCGAGGTCGCCGAGGCCGTCGGCGACGAGCTGCGCCGTCAGCAGCAGACGCTCGAGATGATCGCGTCGGAGAACTTCGTTCCCCGCTCGGTCCTCGAGTGCCAGGGCAGCGTGCTGACCAACAAGTACGCCGAGGGCTACCCGGGTCGCCGCTACTACGGGGGCTGCGAGCACGTCGACGTGATCGAGCAGCTCGCGATCGACCGCGCGAAGGCCCTGTTCGGCGCCGAGCACGCCAACGTCCAGCCACACGCCGGCGCCCAGGCCAACAACGCCGTCTACCACGCTCTGCTGCAGCCCGGCGACCGCGTGATGGGCCTCTCGCTCGCGCACGGCGGGCACCTCAGCCACGGGATGAAGCTGAACGTCTCGGGCCGGCTCTACGACATCGTCGCCTACGAGGTCGACCGCGAGACGTCGCGGATCGCCATGGACGAGGTCGCGCGGGTGGCCCGCGAGACCAAGCCGAAGATGATCGTCGCCGGCTGGTCGGCGTACCCGCGGCAGCTCGACTTCAAGCGCTTCCGCGAGATCGCCGACGAGGTCGGGGCCTACCTCTGGGTCGACATGGCCCACTTCGCCGGCCTGGTCGCCGCGGGCCTGCACCCCAGCCCGGTGCCCTACGCCGACGTCGTCACCACGACCGTCCACAAGACCCTCGGGGGTCCCCGCTCGGGGATCATCCTCTGCCGCCAGGAGCTGCAGAAGAAGATCGACCAGGCGATCTTCCCGGGCCAGCAGGGTGGCCCGCTGGAGCACGTGATCGCGGCGAAGGCCGTCGCGCTGAAGATCGCCGCCTCGCCGGAGTTCAAGGAGCGGCAGCAGCGCACGATCGACGGCGCGCGCGTGATCGCCGGCGAGCTGCTGTCCGCGGGCGACCAGGCCGGCGGCCAGGCGATCAACGTGCTGACCGGCGGCACCGACGTCCATCTCGAGCTCGGTCTCGCGCAGGTCGACGAGCACG
>JADKLW010000343.1_pt1 | contig 21129 bp, 18 predicted proteins | sample 8641881 | NCBI WGS metagenome assembly JADKLW01 (sample SAMN16272185, study PRJNA661076) | feces metagenome | isolation source: fecal sample from diarrhoea affected cattle B | host: Bos taurus | place: South Africa: Lokaleng Village, Mahikeng | collected 2019-09 | reverse complement strand
GGGCTAAATCCACCAAAGGAGGAGGGTGGAGGAGACAACCTTGGCATGTCGGGCTACTAAAGCGCTAGGGCTTGAGACCAGGTGATTGGGGTTTTCCCTCTGCAATCACGTTTCGACATCCGATAACTAAAGTGTATAGCGTCCTTTTGTGCGTTGCAAGATATATGGGGCAAAAAAGTTGTAACGTTGTTTAAAAACGATAGGCCGTGGTCGTCATGACCTTGGACATTCCCCTCATTAATAGTCGTACCGGTTTGGGCAAGCGATGAGCCCCCTGCTTCTCGGCCGTGCGACGATGCACGATTTCGTCCTGACGCATTTGTTCCACAATGTCACGTGATCGCACATCGGTGGCAGGCAGGTCTTGCAGATGCTGATCCAGGTGCTGCTCGACCTGGCGCTCGGTCTCGGCCATGAAGCCCAAGTTTTTTCCTCGTCCTGCTTTGCTGGCCAGCAGGCCCAAAGTGAAAGATCCGGCATACCACAACGGGTTCAGCAAGCTGGGCCGGCTTTCCAGCTCGTTCAGGCGCTCTTGGCACCAGACCAGGTGATCGACCTCTTCTGCAGCCGCGCCGTGCAGCACATCACGAATTGCTGCATCGCCGCAAAATACTGCCTGCCCCCGGTACAAGGCCTGAGCGCAAATCTCGCCTACATGGTTAACCCGCATCAAACCGGCGGCGTGTCGCTGCTCCGTTGGCGTTAGCTGGGGCTCGGCTTCTGTCTTGAAGGGCAGCTTGCCGGCGGGATTAGGCCGACCGGCGTGGACGGAGCCATCCAGTACGCTGACCGCCCGGCCGACTTCGGCCAGGATGTTGTCCACGACGCTCATTTGGCGAGAGAACTGAACCGACGGTTTTATTGCTTCCTGCATGCTTCAACGACTCCTTTACCGGAAAAACCTTCGTACCCGTTGCCTTTCGGTCCACAGCCACAAGACGGGCAGCAAGATCGCAATCGCTACCAAGCCACGTCCTGCGAGCTCCTGGTCGCCCAGCAGATAGAAGTTGCACAAGCGCTCGGGGTTTTCCTGATACAACAGGCCTACGATGGCCGACATCCAGGAAAAATTGCCCACGAAAAACAACTTTATCACGCTGCTGGATCGACGCAGCGAATCGAACAGCACTAACCCAGCAATAAAGAGACCCACAAACTTCATGATGTCGGCCGGGACGGATACCAACACGTCGTCCAGCGCCTTGGGTATCATCCAGAACGCCCCGGCAAAACTGGCCGCCAGCAATCCCGGAACACCAAATTCGTTGTACCGCGCATATCTATCCAGCAGGCTGTCCAGCCACGCGGGATTGCGATCACGGCCCAGCGCGGACGCCGCCGCCCCGGCGAAAATGCCTGAAAAAAGGATAAGAGGAATGTGAACCAGCATGTGCAAGGCCATGGTCTGCGTCAGCATGGGCTTGAACACCAGCGCCAGCACCAAGGTCAAAGCGCTGATCGCCGCAAACTGCCCCACCCGGCGCTTCATGGTCGCAACCCGCGCGCCAGGCGCAGCAACTCGGGGGCATTGCCCAGATCCACAATACGATGCAAGCGCCCGTCGGGCGTTACCAAGTGAAAGGCCGCGTTATGCTCGTACTGATCCAGCGGGGCCGGCACCACCACGATGCCAAAGGCATCCAGCACCGCTTTGCGCTCGATGGGATCGCTAAGGGTAGCGAACTGCCAAACAGCCGGATCGGCTTTCATGCTGGTGGCATAGCGCGCCAGCATATCGGCAGTATCGGCCGGATCGAAACTTAGACTAAGTATGCGCAAGCGCCCTGCCAGGCCCTGCCGCTGTATGGTCGCTTGCAACTGCTGCATTTCGCTGCCCATGGCCAGGCAGATGGAAAAACAGCGCGTATAAATAAAATTGATCACCGCCACGCGTCCGTCGCGCTGCAGCTCTTCTGCAAGATTGACCTTAGGGGCGGCCGCGGTAAGCAGCGACGCCGGCGGGATAGCGCGCGGCTGCCGCGCAATATCAGCGCGCCGCGCGCTTTCGCTGGTCAGAACCGTAAAGCCGTCTGTCTTGAAGAACACGGCGCCGGTTCCTGCAGCAATCACCAGCAGCAGTGCCAGTATTAGCCTCATGGCCGGCGCGCTATTTCATGGCCTGCAAGTCGGCGTCGCCCTTCCAGGGTTCGGTACGGTCTGCCGTTGCCGCACGTTCCGCCTTGACGGTCTCGGCGTCGACGGGCTCGGACGTATTGCCAAAGTTGCTACGGATATAGCTGACTACCGCCGCGACTTCGGCGTCATTCATCTTGTCCTTGAAGGTGGGCATCTGGCTGTTGTAGGTCGTGCCCCCCACGGTCATTTCGCCGGTTACGCCGTGCAGTACGATCTGTATCGCCAGCGAGCCCTTGCCATTGACCCATTCGGAATCCGCTAAGGGCGGGAAGACACCAGGTAAGCCCTGGCCCGAGGCCTGATGGCAGGCCAGGCATTGGGCCGTGTAAAGCTGCGCGCCATCCACCACGCCGCCCGGCGCGGGGGCCGCCACGGCAAAGTCCGCGGCACTGCGGCGATCACCGTATGATGGCTGTTCGCCCTGATGCGTGAAGGCGATATAGCCGATGGACCACGCAAACAGCGCTCCTACAATCAGCACCACCAGCCAGGGTACCTTCCGATATCCTTCACTGGGCTCGGGCATTTCGCGCTGCTGCGCGGCGATACGTTTGGGTTCATTCATGTGTTTTGTCCGCGAATGCGTTGCACGTTATTGGGCGTCGACTTCCAGGGGCGGATCGACGGGGTAGGTGCGATCAAGCGCCAGTAAGTACTCCACCAGATCGAGCGCTTCCGGACGCGCCACCACCACCTTGCCCACCGGCGCATAGGCCGGCGGCAGGTTCACGACCCGATCGCCTGCCTCGGCCTCATCCTTCACCTCGAACATATAGGGATAGGACGGCATGATGCTGCCCGGCACATAGGCGCGCGGCTGATACAAGTGCCCCAGGTTCCAGTCGGCACTGGGCTGTCGTGCACCGATGTTGAGCAGGTCGGGGCCTGTGCGCATCGTGCCCAACAGATGCGGGTTGTCGTAGAAATAGTCGCCCGCAACCGGCGCGCGGCCCCACCCGCGCTTGAAGTCCGGAGCCTGCGCTTGCGCGCGCGGTTGCTGGGTATGGCAGTACACGCAGCCGTTCTCTATGTATTGCTGACGCCCGCGCAACTGAGCCGACGTGTAAGGCTTCAGTCCATCAGGCGGCTGCACGTCCGACAGCTGCATGTAAGGCACGACAACCAGCGTAGCCGTGGCCAGGGCCAGGGTCACCATCGCCCCGCCCAGAAGTTTGTATTCGCTTTCCATGATCAGGCCTCCGCGGCTACAACGGCTGGCGTAGCAGCAACGGTCGAGGGTTTATGAAACAGTGCCGGTCCGACACGCTTGCGGCCGTAGCGCAAGGCCATCGTGACAAAATGCCCGGCAAATACCAGATGCCCCAGGGTCATGATGGCGCCGCCGACGGTGCGCGACTCGAGATAAGGCAAGGTAATGCGGACCGACTCCATGAAGGGCACGCTGGCGTCCAGCATGGCTACGCCCTGCAACCACCCACCTATCGACAAGCCAATGAAGTAGACGGCAAAGCCCACCACCACCAGCCAGAAATGCAGCGCGATAAGTCTCGGGTAAGGCCATTCCCACGACATCACGCGAGGCATCACGAAATACATGGCGCCGAACATGACGAGCGAGAAGAAGCCGTAAAGCCCCAGGTGCGCATGAGCCACCGTGAAGTGGGTGAAGTGAGCAACCGTATTGACGCTGCGCAAGGCCTGGAACGAGCCCTGCACGGAGCTAAGCGTATACATCATGCCGCCCAGCACGATAAAGCGCAGGGTCGGTGAGTAGAACAAGGTCTTGAAGTGATGACGCATGGTCAGGTGCTGGTTGACCGAGAAGGCCAGCACCGGCACGATCATCATGATGCTTTGCACGATGGACAGCGTAATCAGCCAGCCTGGTACCGGACCGCCTATCAAGTGGTGGCCACCGACCTGCCCGTAGAAAAAGGCCAGCGCCCAGAATCCCAACAAGGACAGGTTGTACGACTGTATTGGCCGGCCGATGATCTTGGGCAAGAAGTAATACACCGATGCCAGGGCCACAGGGGTATAGAACAGGCCCAGCACGTTATGGCCGAACCACCAGTTCATGGTGGCCTGCTCTACGCCAAAGTGCACGGCCGGCAGGTTGCCCACCAGGAACAGCACCGGGAACCAGAACAAGGCCGCACCCATGTACCAGATGGACACATACAAATGGTCCGCCTTGCGATTCTGCAAAGTGAAAACCAGTGGCAAACCGATAAGCGCACCGCCAACGACGAACAGGATGTCGATCTGCCAAGGAATCTCCAACCACTCCAGGCCGTCGTTGAAACCGGCAGCGATACTTCCCAGCCCCGCAATCAAGGCCGCATTCCAGAGCATGGCTCCCAGCAACGCGAAGCGGCCGCCCATCAGCTCCGTCTTGAGCAGGCGCGGCAACATCCAGATGGCGATACCGAAGGCCGCCATGGGCGCCCAGCCATAGGCCACGGCGTTCAGATGCAAGGTGCGCATCCGGCCGAAAGTCATCCAGGCGTACTGCGTCATGAAGTCGGGCTCGTGCAACTTGATCGAGCTGATCAGCCCCGCCGCCGAAGCAAAAATCAGCCACACGACGGCACAGGCCAGGAAGGTAAAAGTTACGTAAGCCGTGGAGCGGTCCGCGCGCACGCGCTCTTCCAGCTCCTGTTTCACTTGCGCTTCCTGCACCGGATCGGCCGCACGTGCAGGCCTGGCATCCATGGCACTTTGCAGTGCCGCGTGCTGCGCGGGCGTGGCCGAAGGCTCTTCCACCCGGCCAATCTCCCCTTCCGAGAAAATGACGCGTGCGGCGGCAGGGTTGTCATCAAACAGATTCTTGCGTAAAGACCAGATGAATACGAATAGACCCGTCACTGACAAGGTGAATGTCAGTAGCAGTATGGTGATGGTGTTCATGAGAGTTCCTGAACGATGGCCCGTAAGGCGCGGTAACCGGTGCCAGCCCGTGGGCAGAAGGCTTTCCAAAGCTAGGAAACCGGTGAGGTGAAAAGATTCGTTAAACGAAGAAACCGCAGGTATGATAACAAAAACATCGGGTAAACCCTTAATCACCCTACAGCCCATGCTGGAAATACGAATTGAGTATGATTAGGGATTCCGAATCAAGCAGGAAACCGGCATGGAATGCACAATCGACTGGAGCGGCCCGGAAGGGATGCTATTCGTAGCACGCACCGGTAGCGGCCACGTTACAGCCATGGATGGCGCACCCGATGGGGGCGGCAATAATTTGGCCCCCCGCCCTATGGAAATGCTGCTGACCGGAGCGGGCGGCTGCGCCGCTTACGACGTGGTCCTGATCCTGAAGCGGGGTCGCCATGCGGTTACGCATTGTCGCGTCAAGCTCACGGGCGAGCGCGCCACCGCCGACCCCAAGGTATTCACCAACATCCACTTCGAGTTCATTGTCACGGGCAAGAACCTGCCCATCGCTGCGGTAGAGCGTGCAGTGCAGCTGTCACACGAAAAATATTGTTCGGCCACCGCTATGCTGGCCAAGACGGCCAGCATCACGCACTCGGTCAGCCTTATCGAGGCCTGAAGCCAAACAACGGCCGCGGTGCAGGGCGGCTGGGCTATCTGCCCATCATGGTCTGGGGCAGCCACAGCGCCAGCCCGGGCACAAAGGCGCTCATCGAGTTGCACTGTTTGCCTATGTTGCGCTGGGGTGCTTGTTAAGCGTGATGTCCGGCGTGAACTGGCCAGTTGAGGTCGTCGCTGGCGCAATCCTGGGTTTTATATCGGTGCGATTCGCCCACTGGTATTACCGTTATGGGCGCAAGCTGGTGGGGCGTACCAGCGACTGCAAATACTGACCCCACCCCTTACACCGCAATCGGCGCCGAAATACCCGGATGCGGGTCGTAGCCGATGATCTCGAAATCTTCAAACTGGTAGTCGTAAACGGATGCCGGCCGTCGCTTGATGTTCAGCTGCGGCAAGGCGCGCGGCTCGCGACCCAACTGGGTTTGTATCTGCGTGCCGTGGTTCGAGTAGGCGTGCAGATCGCCTATGCTGACAACGATCTCGTGCGGAACCAGATCCACCTGCTGCGCCAGCATGTGGGTCAGCAAGGCCAGCGAGGCAATGTTGTAGGGCAGGCCCAGGAAACTATCCGAGCTGCGTATATAAAGCTGCGACGACAGGCGACCGTTGGCCACATAGAACTGATACAGCAGGTGGCAAGGCGGCAGGGCCATGCGTCCATTCTTTGCGTTCTGTTGTGGGCTGACGGATTCTTGGGGCAGGTATTCGGGATTCCAGCCATGAAAAAGAATGCGCCGGCTGTTGGGGTTGTTGCGCAGCGTGTCGACGACGTAGTCGATCTGATTGATGGTACCGCCGTCGCGGGTGGGCCAGGCCGTCCATTGCTTGCCATAAACGGGGCCAAGCTCGCCGTCTTCGGTGGCCCACTCGTTCCAGATGCTGACGCCGTGCTCGCGCAGCCAGCCTACATTGGTATTGCCGCTTAAGAACCAGATAAGCTCGTTGGCGATGCTTTTGAAGTGCAGCTTCTTGGTCGTCAATAACGGGAAGCCCTTGGACAAGTCATGACGAATTTGCCGGCCAAACACCGAAGTCGTGCCTGTGCCGGTGCGATCACCTTTCTGCACACCGTTTTCAAGGATATCACCTAGAAGTTCAAGATACTGTTTCACTTTTACCGCCTAAACTGTTTGCCTGTATTTGGGCTACCATTTTGCTCTATTTGACCTCATAAAGCCGTCTCATGCCTGCACCGCTTATTCAGCTTGTTGTCGCTTATTCGCGCAACCGCGTCATTGGCCGCGATAACGACCTGCCCTGGAAGCTGCCTTCCGACCTGGCGCACTTCAAGCGCGTGACCTTGGGCCACCCCATCGTCATGGGCCGCAACACCTGGAATTCATTGGGTCGCCCCCTGCCGGGACGGCCCAATCTGGTCATCAGCAGCCAGGCCGACCTTCCCGCCACCGGCGCCACCGTCTACCCCAGCCTGGATGCCGCATTGGAAGATTGCAGCCAAGCCGACAAGGTATGCATTATCGGCGGTGAACAACTGTTTCGCCACGCATTGGCTATTGCCGATGAAATCATCGCCACGGAAATCCACGCCGATATCGAAGGCGACACGTTTTTTCCGGCGCTGGACCTTGGCACATGGCAAGAACTTTCCAGGCAAGCGCAGCCCGAAGAGAACGGCCTGCGCTTCGATTTCGTGACTTACCGCCGGCAAGCCGTTGGCGATTGAGGCTTATACCGGCCCGGCAGCGCCCACTTCGCGCATGAATTCCCACAGCCGCGGGTGCGTTGAATAAGCCACATTGAATCGCATCCACGCCGTATCGGTCTGGTCGGGATCGAAGTACAAGCCCGGCGCCAGCCAGATCCCATGCGGGAGCGCAAGTTCTGCCAATGCGGAGGCGCCACGCCCCTGCCAGGCCTGACCCGGACGCGCCCAAAGAAATAGGCCTGCCTGAGGGCGCGCGTAGGTCTCGAAACCATGTTGGTCCATCAGGTGACCGAGCTCGTCGTGAGCCTGGCGCAGGCGATCTTGCAAGCGCAGTAAATGCGCCTGATGGCGGCCCTGACGCAGCACCTGGTAGACCGTACGCTCCATGAGCTCGGGCGTCGTCAGGCCCAAGGTCATCTTGGTTTGCGCCATGTCCTTGAGCATTGCGGCGTTCGCCACCACATAGCCGACCCGCATGGACGGCATGATGCTTTTGGAAAAGCCCGACACGTAGATGACGCGATCCGTGCCGCCCATCGCCGCCAACATGGGTCCCAGGCCCGGCAGCAGGTCGCGCGACACGTCGTCTTCAATGACTCGAAAATTGTACTGCTCGGCCAGTTGCAACACGCGAAAGGCCTCACCCATGGTCAGGCTGGTACCCGTGGGATTATGCAGGACGGTATTGACGAACAAGGCTTTCACGCCATGGTCGCGCGCGGCCTCTTCCAGGCTTTGCATGCACAGCCCGTCCGCCTTGCGCGGCACGCCAACCGGACGCAAGCCCGCAAGCCGCAGCGATTGCAGAAAATTGGCATAACAGGGCAGTTCTACCGCAATGGCGTCCCCCGGGCGCAGCAGCGTACGTAAGACGATATCCAAGGCTTGCGTGGCGCCTTGTGTCAGGAGGATCTGATCCGTCTCGAGAATCAGGCCATGCTGCCCCAGCGACTGCTGGATATGTTCACGCAAGGGGTGATAACCATAGGGGTGGCCATAGCCGGCTATCTGATTGACCGGCGTACGTGCCACCTGCCGCAGCGACTGCTGCAGGCCGGCCTCGTTCAGCCAATCGGACGGCAGCCAACCGCAACCGGATTTGATCGGAATGGAATGATCGGCAAACACATCGGCCAGCAACCACGCTGCACCCATGCGAGGCGGCAGCCAGTCAACCGGGGCGCGGGGCTGGCGACCGGGCGCCGCCGTGGGGGCCACCCGATAACCCGAACCGGGACGGGAGGTCAACTGATTCTGCGCCACCAGCCGGCTGTAGGCAGCGGATACGGTAAAGGTACTTAGCCCGTGCAAGCGCGCAAATTGACGCACCGAGGGCAGCGCCATGCCGGGCCGCAGCACCCCTTGCAGGATGGCTTGCTCGATGGCGTCCACTGCCTGGTCCACCAGAGACGGCCCCTGTCTGCGATCGCGTACCGGCTCGAAAAAAAGCATATCCCCAACCTGATATCTATACAGTTACCTAGATATTATCAGTACAGTGCTTCTGCTATCCATTAACTGTATATTTCAATAGCCTGGACGGCAGGCCAGAATAGCTGGTCTACCCCCTTTACTTGCCCTTCGAGGTAACCATGACCAGACCAGCCCAAGCCCTAGACCTGTCGCATCTTTGGATGCCGTTTACAGCCAACCGCAAGTTCAAACAGCAGCCGCGCCTGCTGGCCAAGGCCAAGGGCATGTATTACACGGCCGTGGACGGACACGAGGTGCTGGATGCCACTGCCGGCCTGTGGTGCGTCAATGCAGGCCATGGTCGTCAGGAAATCATCGACGCCATCTCGAAGCAAACGGCGCAGATGGATTACGCACCCAGCTTTCAGTTAGGTCACGAAGACTCATTCCGGGCGGCCTCGGCGGTAGCCCGCCTGATGCCCGAAGGCGTCGACCGCATCTTCTTCACCAACTCTGGCTCCGAATCCGTAGACACGGCATTGAAGATTGCGCTCGCCTACCACCGGGCGCGTGGCGAAGGCCAGCGCACCCGGCTGATAGGCCGCGAGCGTGGCTACCATGGCGTGGGCTTTGGCGGCATATCAGTGGGCGGCATCTCGCCCAACCGCAAGACTTTCTCGTCCAGCCTGCTGCCTGGGGTGGACCATTTGCCGCATACGCACGACCTGTCGCGCAATGCCCACTCGCGCGGTCAGCCGGCTTACGGCGAGCATTTCGCCGACGAGCTCGAGCGCATCGTTGCCCTGCATGATGCCTCGACCATTGCTGCCGTCATTGTGGAGCCGTTGGCTGGTTCCACCGGCGTCCTGGTGCCGCCCAAGGGCTATCTGGAAAAACTGCGCGCCATTACGGAAAAACACGGCATCTTGCTGATATTCGATGAGGTCATCACAGGTTTCGGCCGCCTGGGCGCCAAGACCGCCAGCGAGTTCTTCGGCGTCACACCCGATTTGCTTACGCTGGCCAAAGGCATCAGCAACGCCAGCGTTCCCGCCGGCGCGGTCGCGGTCAAGCGCGAGATCCATGACACCATCCTGGCTGCCGCAGCAGACGGCATCGAGTTCTTTCACGGCTATACCTACTCCGCCCACCCGCTGGCAACGGCGGCCATGATGGCAACCCTGGAAATCTACGAGCGAGACCAGTTGTTCGAGCGCGCCAAGGGCTTGTCGCCCCTGTTCGAAAACGAGGCACACAAGCTGGAAGATGCGCGCCACGTGATCGACGTGCGCAACCTGGGGCTGGTGGCCGGCATAGAGCTGACCCCGCGACCCGGCGCGCCGGGCGCCCGCGCGGCCGAGGTCTTTGCCAAGTGCTTCGATCAAGGCGTAATGGTGCGCTACACCGGAGATATCATTGCCATATCGCCGCCGCTCATCATTGAAGAAGAGCAAATCCGGCTGATCTTCCAGAAGATTGCCGACATCCTCAAGACCGTCGAATAAATCCGGCGGCACAAAAAAGGCGGCCTGCAATGCAGGCCGCCTTTTTGTCCAGCGTGTTAACGCGTTTACACCGAGGCGAGGTCCTCGGTGTATTCGCTTAAGGGCGGGCAAGAGCACATGAGATTGCGATCGCCATAGGCATTGTCCACCCGTGCCACCGGCGGCCAGTACTTGTTCTGGCGCAAGGACGCCAGGGGATAGCCGGCCTGTTCGCGCGTGTAGTCGTGATGCCAGGCATTCGCCATCAACATCTCGGCCGTATGGGGCGCGTTCTTGAGCACGTTGTCGTCGGCATCGGCAGCGCCGCTTTCGACTTGGGCGATCTCTGCCCGTATCGCGATCATGGCGTCAATGAATCGGTCCAGTTCGGCCACGCCTTCCGACTCGGTGGGCTCGACCATCAGCGTACCGGGCACCGGAAAGCTCATGGTGGGCGCGTGGAAGCCGTAGTCGACCAGGCGCTTGGCGATGTCTTCGGCCGATATGCCGCAGCTATCCTTGATGGGCCGGATGTCCAGGATGCACTCGTGCGCCACACGGCCATTGTGGCCGGCGTAAAGTATGGGATAGTGCTCGCGCAGCCGGGAAGCAATGTAGTTGGCATTCAAGATGGCCACTTCAGTCGCCTGCAGCAAGCCCTCCGCCCCCATCATCACGATATACAAATACGGAATCGGCAGGATGCTGGCCGAACCGTAAGGCGCAGCCGACACTGGTCCGACTGCAGCGCCATTCTGTACCGTGCCGGATTCGCCAACGATAGCCGGCAGGTAAGGCGCCAGGTGCGAGCGTACCGCCACCGGGCCCACACCCGGACCGCCGCCGCCATGAGGAATGCAGAAAGTCTTGTGCAGATTAAGGTGCGAGACGTCCGAGCCGAACTTGCCTGGCTGGGCCAGGCCCACCATGGCGTTCATGTTTGCGCCGTCCAAATACACCTGACCGCCCGCATCGTGCACCAGCGCACATATTTCGGTAATGGCGGTCTCGAAAACGCCATGGGTCGATGGGTAGGTGATCATCAAGGCGGACAGGCGATCTCCCACCTGGGCTATCCGGGCCTTCAGGTCTTCGACGTCGACGTTGCCGTTGCTGTCGGACGCCACTACCACGACATCCATGCCTGCCAATTGCGCAGAGGCGGGATTGGTGCCGTGAGCCGAGGCTGGAATCAGACATACATTACGCTGCTCCTGACCCTGGTCGCGGTGATAGGCACGTATGGCCAGCAGGCCCGCGTACTCGCCCTGCGCGCCCGAGTTGGGCTGCAGGCTGATGGAATCGTAGCCGGTGATCTCGCACAGGGCCGCCGACAGGCGATCGATAAGCTCCTGGTAGCCAGCGCTTTGCGATGCCGGTGCAAAGGGGTGCATATTGCCGAACTCGGGCCAGGTGATGGGTATCATCTCGGCGGTGGCGTTCAGCTTCATGGTGCACGAACCCAGCGGGATCATCGTGCGATCCAGCGCCAGGTCCTTGTCGGCCAGGCTGCGCAGATAACGCAGCATGTCCGTCTCGGACTGGATACGCGAAAAAATCGGGTGGGAAAGGATTGCCGACTGGCGCAGCAGCGATACTGGCAGACCGTGGGCGGCAGGCGTGGGATGCGTAGCCGTCGCGTCCCAGGCTTTACCGGTACCCAGCGCGAACACCTGCAGCAAGGCGTGAACGTCTTCAGGGGTAACGGTCTCGTCCAGCGACACAGCAAGCTGGGTGGCGCTGACGCGGCGCAAGTTCAGGCGCGCCGACTGTGCAGCCAGCACAATCGCGTCGGTACGGCTGCCGGTATCCAGCAGCAAGGTGTCGAAGTAATGCTCGTTGACCACCGCCACGCCCAGTTCGACCAGGCCGCCGCGCAAGAAGGCGGTCAGGTAGGCAACGCGTTCGGCAATGCGGCGTATGCCGGCAGGCCCGTGCCAGACCGCGTACATGCCGGCCATGACCGCCAGCAGAACCTGGGCGGTGCAGATATTGGACGTGGCCTTCTCGCGGCGGATGTGCTGCTCGCGGGTTTGCAGCGCCAGGCGCAAAGCCGGCGCCCCTTGTGCATCTTTGGAAACGCCCACCAGACGGCCCGGCATATTGCGTTTGAAGGCATCCTTGCATGCCATGAAACCCGCATGCGGGCCGCCAAAGCCCAGCGGCACGCCAAAGCGCTGCGCCGAGCCGATGGCGATGTCAGCGCCCCACTCGCCGGGTGGCACCAGCAGCGCGACGGCCAGCAGGTCGGTGGCCACGGCCACCACCGCGCCTTGCGCATGCGCCGCCGCGGTCAGTTCGCGGTAATCGGCCACGCCGCCCAAGCTGTGCGGATATTGCAGCAGCACGCCGAAGCACTCGGGCACGCCTAGCGCCTCGTCGCCCACCACCACCTCTATGCCCAGCCCGCTGGCACGCGTGCGCAGCACTTCCAGCGTTTGCGGGTGGCAGTGCTGCGAAGCAAAGAACACATTACTTTTTGCACGCGAGCCGCGCCGGGCCAGCGTCATGGCTTCGGCCGCCGCCGTGCCTTCGTCCAGCAAAGAAGCATTGGCGATGTCCAGGCCGGTAAGATCAGCCACCATGGTCTGGTAATTAAGCAGCGCCTCGAGCCGCCCCTGCGAGATCTCCGGCTGATATGGGGTGTAGGCCGTATACCACGCCGGGCTTTCCAGGATATTGCGCAGGATTACATTGGGCACGTGAGTGCCGTAGTAGCCCTGGCCGATGTAGTGGCGGAATACCTGGTTGCGACCGGCGATTTCTTTCAGGTCGGCCAGCGCCTGAGGCTCGCTTCGAGCCGCAGGCAGGTTCAGTGCGCCACGCTTCAGTATGCTGGGTGGCACAACTTCCTGCACCAGGCTTTCCAGGGTAGGAGCGCCGATGGCAGCCAGCATGGCTGCCTGGTCGGCTGGCGAGGGCCCAATATGCCGGGGTATGAAATCGGAGTGGGGATCGAGTTCTTGCAACATAATTACCTAAGGGGAAGGTCGCCTAGCCGGCGTTGACCTGAGATTCGTAAGCGGCCGCATCCAGCAAGCCATCGACATCGGCCTCATTGGCCGGACGGATCTTGAAAATCCAGGTGTCGAAGGCGGCCTCGTTAATGAGGTTGGGCTGATCGTTAAGCGCTTCATTGAACGCGACGATTTCACCGTCAACTGGTGCGTAGATATCGGAAGCGGCCTTGACCGATTCCACGACACCGGCGGTATCGCCCGCAGACAGCACGCTGCCCGGGTTCACGTCGCCGACGAACACCATGTCGCCCAGTTGGTCCTGAGCGCTATCGGTAATGCCGACCACCAGCAGGTCGTCCTCGACCTTCACCCATTCGTGCGTGGCCGTGTATTTGCGATCGTTAGGAAGATTCATTTTTTTACCCCGTATGGAAGAGACGTTCGGATGATCATGACGCGTCAGGCAATGACTTTGCCGTTGCGCACGAAAGGCATTTTTACCACTTCAGCCGGCAACCATTTGCCGCGAATTTCAACTTCCACTTGCTCGCCCGGTGCCACACCGACCGGCACGCGCGCCACGCCGATGGAAACACCCATGGTGGGCGACATGGAACCGCTGGTCAGCTCGCCCTCGCCCTTGGATGTGCGCAGTTTCATGTGACCGCGCATCACGCCGCGCTCCAGCAGCTTGATGCCGACCAGCGTGCGATCGGCCGGCGTGCTTTCCAGCGCCTTGCGTCCGATGAACTGGCGATCGGGGTCTTTCAGCGACACCGTCCATGCCAGGCCAGAGATCAAGGGGTTGACCTGCTCGTCCATTTCCTGACCGTATAGATTCATGCCCGCCTCCAGGCGCAGCGTGTCGCGCGCGCCCAGGCCGCAAGGCCGCACGCCCTGCTGGACGAGGTCCTGCCATAAAGCCACCACCTGCGTGGCCGGCAGGACGATCTCAAAGCCATCCTCGCCGGTATAGCCAGTGCGCGCCACCAGGATATCGTCGTCGACGAAAGCGCCGGTGAATGGCGCCAGGGCGTGGGTGGCCACCTCCCAGGCCGGGCGAGCGGCCCACACACGCTCGCGCGCAGCAGGGCCTTGCACGGCCACCATTGCGAGGTCGCGGCGCGGCGTCACACCCACATTGAAACCCTGCGACTGCGCCACCTTGTTCATCCAGGCCACGTCTTTCTCGGCCGTGCCGGCATTGACCACCACGCGCCATTGATCGGATGCGAAGAAATAAACGATAAGGTCGTCCATGACGCCGCCGTCTTCATTCAGCATGCATGAATACAAAGCCTTGCCGGGGACGCTTAGCTTGGCAACATCGTTGGCCAGCAGGTGCTGCAGATAGCGCTCGGCATCCGGCCCATCGATATCGACGTTCAGCATGTGCGACACATCAAACATGCCGGCGTCTTTGCGCACCGCATGATGCTCTTCCAACTGCGAGCCGTAGGCGACGGGCATATCCCAACCGCCGAAGTCGACCATTTTGGCGCCGGATTCAAGGTGTACCGCATGCAGGGGGGTGTGCTTTAAGGCAGAAGACACGGGAGACTCCACAAAACAGAATAAAAAGGACGGCGACCATCATTATGCTGGCCGGCATCGCCCTTCTGTCCTTTTGCCTGAGAGTTGACCCGCACAAGCGGGCATTCACCTTCGGCGCCCGTATGCGGCCCAGGGGGCGTACGAGTCTCTCCAGATTGCTGCCCTGCGCCGTGTGGCTGGTGCGCAATACAAGAGAGGTACGGGGTGCCTGAGCGATTCTGGGCGAATTGCGCCTTCGGCGGTCGATAAACGACGCTCTCCCACTCTGTGTAGTGACAGCAGCCGCAAAGAATAACGCGAAAGCGCCCGCGCCACAAATCAAATCGAAGGTTTCCGCCGGTATTAGGCGGCGGTCAGCGCGCGCCCGCAAGCCGCACCCGATGCCCAGGCCCACTGGAAGTTATAGCCGCCCAGCCAGCCCGTTACATCCACGGCTTCGCCGACAATATATAGCCCAGGTACCGCCTTCACCTGCATGGTCTTCTGATCCAGGTTGCGGGTGTCCACCCCGCCCCGCATCACCTCGGCTTTCTTGTAGCCTGCAGTGCCATTGGGCGTCAGCGACCAGCGATGTATTTGCTGAGCAAGCTGGCGCAAGACTTTGTCCGGCACATCGGCCAGGCGCTGCGCTGCCAGGTCCTGACCGCCGGGTTCCACATTGGCCAGCCATTGCTCGGCCAGGCGACGCGGCCACAGCCCCGACAATACGGTACCCAACTGCTGCCTGCTGCCCACCTTGGCGGCCAAAAGCTCAGGCTCCAGGTCTTGCTGCGGAGCCAGGTCGATGGACAGCGGCGTGCCCGGTTCCCAATAACTTGATATCTGCAGGATGGCCGGCCCGGACAGCCCGCGATGGGTAAACAAGAGGTCTTCCAGAAATTCGGTTTGCTTCGCCTTGCCCTTGCCCGCGGCCGATGCGCCCTGCGCGCTCGCACCGCCGCTGCGCACCACGACCTCCATGGCTACGCCGCTAAGCGCGGCGAAAGGCTGCCAGGCTTGCGCATCGAAAGTCAGAGGAACCAGCGCAGGACGCGGCTCGACCACTTTCAAACCGAACTGGCGCGCCACCTTGAGGGAAAAGTCAGTGGCTCCCAGTTGCGGGATGGCCATGCCGCCGGTTGCCAGAACCAGCTGGCGCGCCGTGATCTTGCCCTGCCCACTGTGCAGCACATAACTGCCCTGCTCCAGGGACACCGAGTCCACCGTATGGGGCATCCGCCAAGTAACGCGTCCCCGGTCACATTCGCGCCGCAGCATCTCGATGATCTGCTCGCTGGACTCGTCGCAAAACAATTGACCGCGGTGTTTTTCGTGCCAGGCGATGCCATGGCGTTCCACCAGATCAATGAAGTCGCGCGGCGTGTAGGCTGCCAGCGCCGAGCGGCAGAAATTGGGATTTTGCGAAATGAAATTGGCCGGCGTGGTGCCGATATTGGTGAAGTTGCAGCGACCACCGCCCGAGATGCGGATCTTCTCGGCCAGCTTGGCGGCATGATCGATCAGCACCACGTGCAAGCCGCGCTGGCCTGCAAGGGCGGCGGCCATCATTCCGGCCGCTCCTGCACCGATTACCGCAACATCGAAGATCTTCGGAGCCAAAGGCGCTAGTCTTCCTTGATGCAGTCGACGTAGTAGCGTTCCCGCCCATCGTCGTCGACATCCTGCGCCAAACCGTGCACGTAGGTTTCAAAGCCCGGGAAGGTGGCATTGAACTCGCGCGCAAACTGCAGGTAGTGAACGATGCGCTGGTTAAAGCGTTCGCCCGGAATCAGCAGCGGTATGCCGGGTGGGTAGGGCGTGAGCAGCACGCCGGTTACCCGCCCTTCCAGCTCGTCGATACCGACACGCTGGGTGTCGCGGTGGGCCATCTTGGCGTAGGCATCGGACGGCTTCATGGCCGGAATCATGTCGCTCAGGTAGACCTCGGTGGTCAGGCGTGCCAGGTCGTACTTTTTGTAGGTCTGGTGAATCTGCTGGCACAGGTCACGCAAACCCATTTTTTCGTAGCGACGGTGTATCTTGCAGAAGTCCGGCAAGATCCGCCAGAGCGGCTGGTTACGATCGTAGTCGTCCTTGAACTGCTGCAAGGCCGTCAACAAGGTATTCCAGCGGCCCTTGGTAATGCCGATGGTAAACAGGATGAAGAAGGAATACAGGCCGGTCTTTTCGATGACCACGCCATGTTCGGCCAGGTACTTGGACACCAGCGCCGCAGGGATGCCGGTTTCGCCAAACGTGCCCGATATATCCAGCCCCGGCGTGACGACCGTTGCCTTGATGGGGTCCAGCATGTTGAAGCCTTCCGCCAGGTCGCCGAAGCCGTGCCATTCGTCGCCCGACTCGAGTATCCAGTCGTCGCGATGGCCGATGCCGTCGGCTGCCAGGCGATTAGGCCCCCACACCTTGAACCACCAGTCGTTCTTGCCGAACTCGGACTCCACCTTGCGCATGGCGCGGCGAAAATCCATGGCTTCCGAGATGCTCTCTTCCACCAAAGCGGTGCCGCCCGGTGGCTCCATCATGGCCGCCGCGACATCACAGGACGCAATAATGGCGTACTGCGGCGAAGTGGAAGTGTGCATCAAATAGGCTTCATTGAAGACGTTGCGGTCCAGCTTGCGCGTCTCGGAATCCTGCACAACAATTTGCGAGGCTTGCGACAAGCCCGCCAGCAGCTTGTGTGTAGAGTGCGTGGCAAACACCATGGCATCCTTGCTGCGCGGTCGGTTCTCGCCGATGGCATGCATGTCTTTGTAGAACTCGTGGAAGGCGGCATGCGGCAACCAGGCTTCATCAAAGTGCAGGGTGTCGATATCCGAGCCCAGAGTCTCTTTGATCATTTCGACGTTGTAGCAAACGCCGTCGTAGGTGCTTTGGGTAAGCGTCAGGATGCGAGGACGCTTGTTCTTGGCATTGCGTGCAAACGGATTGGCTTCGATCTTGCGCAAGATATTATCTGCATGGAACTCTTCCAGCGGTATCGGCCCGATGATGCCCAGGTGGTTGCGAGTAGGACGCAGGAAGACGGGAATCGCACCCGTCATGGTAATGGCGTGCAGTATGGACTTATGGCAGTTGCGATCCACCACGACCACGTCGTCGGACGCCACGTTGGCATGCCAGACAATCTTGTTGGACGTGGACGTGCCGTTGGTCACGAAGAAACAATGGTCGGCATGGAAAATACGCGCGGCATTCAGCTCGGACTCGGCCACCGGGCCGGTATGGTCCAGCAACTGGCCCAGTTCGTCCACCGCATTGCAGACGTCGGCGCGCAACATGTTTTCGCCGAAGAACTGATGGAACATCTGCCCCACCGGGCTTTTCAAGAAGGCTACGCCGCCCGAGTGCCCGGGGCAGTGCCACGAGTACGAGCCATCGGAGGCATACTTGACCAGCTCACGGAAAAACGGGGGCGCCAGGCCATCCAGGTAAGAGCGCGCTTCGCGGATAATGTGCCGCGCCACGAACTCGGGCGTGTCTTCAAACATGTGAATGAAGCCGTGCAGCTCGCGCAGGATATCGTTGGGGATATGCTGCGAGGTGCGCGTTTCGCCATACAGGTAGATGGGGATTTCCTCATTGCGAAAACGCAGCTCGCCGATGAAGGCACGCAGGTTCTTGATGGCGTTGGCCACGTCTTCGGGCGAATCGACGTCGAATTCCTCGTCGTCGATCGACAGAATGAAGGCGCTTGCCCGACTTTGCTGCTGGGCGAAAGAGCTCAGGTCGCCGTAGCTGGTAACGCCCAGCACCTCGACGCCTTCGGCCTCGATGGCAGAGGCCAGTGCACGTATGCCAAAGCCCGATGCATTCTCGGAGCGATAATCTTCATCGATGATGACGATGGGAAAACGAAATTTCATTTGCTGCTCCAGCTAGGTACGCGGCAAGGTAACGCCGCGTTGGCCCTGATATTTGCCGCCCCGATCGCGGTAGGAAACTTCGCATTCCTCGTCGCTTTCAAAGAACAACATCTGCGCGCAACCTTCGCCGGCGTAAATCTTGGCCGGCAAAGGCGTGGTGTTGGAAAATTCCAGCGTAACGTGGCCTTCCCATTCGGGTTCCAGTGGCGTTACGTTGACGATGATGCCGCAGCGGGCATAGGTGCTTTTGCCCAGGCATATGGTCAGCACGCTGCGCGGAATACGAAAATATTCTACGGTGCGGGCCAAGGCAAATGAGTTGGGCGGAATAATGCAGACGTCACCGTGGAAGTCCACAAAGGACTTTTCGTCGAATGCCTTGGGATCGACGATGGTGGAATTGATGTTGGTAAAAATCTTGAACTCGTTCGCGCAGCGCACGTCGTAGCCGTAGCTGCTGGTGCCATAGCTTACGATGCGTTTGCCATCGACCGAGCGAACCTGGCCCGGCTCGAAAGGTTCTATCATCCCGCCTTCGGAAGCGGTCCGAATCCACCTGTCATTCTTTATGCTCATAGCCCTAACCTTATAACATTGGCGCGTATTTTATCCCCCTGTGCGCTCGCGCGCCGTCCAGGGCCACAAAAAGATCAATCGCGTGAAAACCAGCGGTAAACCAGGGCCAAGCCATTGACCGTACCTGCCGTCAGTTCGGCCGTCAGGCCCCGGGCCAAACGATAGCTGATACGGCCTACGGTGCCCGTATCGGCCAAAGCTTGCTGGACGCTGACCGTAAAGCCGCGGGACAACGATTTGCTGACGTTGACGAAGCGGCGCTCGATATCGCTGGTGCCGCTGTCCAGGCCGCTGACCACGCTTTCGGCCGGCAATATACTGCCCGCCGCGCCCAGGTCGCCAGAGCGCATGCTGACTTCGTCGATACCGAACTTGCGGTAGAACGGTTCACCGCTGCCCAGGAACGAGGTGCCCACCGAGAACAGCAATCCGATATCGCCCCCAGAGTCGTTGGGGCCATGCCCCAGCAGCAGCCACGAAAGCTTCTCGATCTCGCTGACCGCGGGATACGACACCAGATCAATACGCGGGCGCTTTGCCGTGCCGGCGACTTTTACCCCGGCTTCCACGGCCAATCCGGTGCGCAAGGCCTCGATATCCAGGACGGGGCTGGCAATGTCGCCCTGGAAGGTGATGGTACCGCGCCGCAGCTGCAGGCGCTGGCCATAGGCTTCGATGGCGCCGCCGCGAGTGCGCAAGGCTCCCACCGCCGTCAGCTTGCCTCCCGTCATCATGATATGAAGGCTGCCCACCAGTCCGGAGTTGACTCCATAGCCCGTCAGATAAAAGCGCGGCCCCAGATCCACAGTGAGGTCCATGGAAACATCCATGGGCGTCTGGACCTCGCGCTGCACATCGCCCGGCCGGATCACCACCACATCACCGTCCACAGTCGGAACGCTGCTCAACATGTCCAGATCGATCCATCCCGCGTCGGCCACGATCTCGCCCTTGATGGCGATGCGCGGCAGTTCGGCCGCCAGGCGCAGCGTGCCGCTGACCATGGCGTAGCGATCAGAGCGCTGCACGATGGGGTAGCGATGCAGCACCAAATCGACCACCCCTGTCGATTCGAACAAATTCCAATCGCCGGTCAGTGTCAGGCTGCCGCCCTTCGCATCAGGATTGCTGCTGACCCATTCGGCCGTGCGCCATTCCTGCGGTGTTACTCGCAACAAGGCCGGGAAGCGCAGCTCGTCCAGGATCAGGCGCTCGCCATCCAGGCGCGCCGACAGCGTGCCATCCAACAGCCGTACGCCATCGTCGATGCGGATCACGCGGATGCCCTTGCCCTTGATATCGCCGCTGCTGTTCCAGGTGCCGTCGGGGCGGCTCTGCAGCCGCACGGCAGCCTGCACCTCACCGCCCAGCTCCATGGTGTCGTCCAGGAACAGGCTGGTCCAGCCCAGGTCGCGGATGTTGGCGTCTATATCGACCGTCTTGGCGTCCCGCGGCTCCAGATACAGGCCGCCACCTGCGGTGGCATGCAGCAGGGTACTGGCAGTGGCGGACGCCTGGCCCATGCGCTCGGTATCCAGTTTCAGTACTGCCGTGATCTTGCTCGTTGCCGCGCCCGCGGCGACGGCTTCGATATCCAGGCCAAGGGTGCGCAAGCCCAGGGGGAAGGCCGGCTCTGCGGGCACCATGACATCGCCCGAGACATGATCTATGCCCACCCGCCCCGTCAAGGCGCCGGCGAATTTCAGGTTCCAGTCCACAGCCAGGACGATGGCGGACACGTCCTTGCCCTGGTCCGCCATGATCTTTACGCCGCCGCGTTCCTTTTCATCATCGAACTGCGGGTCCAACCTGGCACGCAGTTGCTTCACCAAGCGGGGCGAAAGCGGCAGTTGCGCAATGGCGCCTTCGGTTTCCCAGCGGCCGGCCCCGCCGCGCGAACCGCGGTGGTTCAAGGTAAACAAAGGCTGCTCAGACAATTCTGCCTGCAGCGT
>JADKLW010000194.1_pt3 | contig 21135 bp, 23 predicted proteins | sample 8641881 | NCBI WGS metagenome assembly JADKLW01 (sample SAMN16272185, study PRJNA661076) | feces metagenome | isolation source: fecal sample from diarrhoea affected cattle B | host: Bos taurus | place: South Africa: Lokaleng Village, Mahikeng | collected 2019-09 | reverse complement strand
GGTAGCAAGATTTTTATCTCCGGCGGCGAGCACGACATGAGCGAGAACATCGTGCATCTGGTGCTGGCGCGCCTGCCGGATGCGCCGGCTGGGGTGAAGGGCATCAGCCTGCTGTTGGTGCCCAAGTTCATCGCCAATGCCGATGGCGCGCCGGGCGAGCGCAACGCGCTGTCCTGCGGCGCCATCGAGCACAAGATGGGCATCAAGGGCGCCGCCACCTGCGTGATGAATTTCGACGGTGCCACTGGGTGGGTCGTGGGCGAGGTCAATCAAGGCTTGGCGTGCATGTTCACCATGATGAACGACGCGCGCTTTCAGGTCGGCCTGCAGGGCCTGGGCATCGCCGAGCAGGCCTGGCAGGGCTCGCTTGCCTATGCTCGCGAGCGCCTGCAATCACGCGGACTGGCCGGCGCGCAGTACCCGGACAAGGTCGCTGACCCGATCATCGTTCACCCCGATGTGCGCCGGATGCTACTGACCCAAAAAACCCTGGTCGAAGGCAGCCGCATGCTGGCCGCCTATTGCGCGCGGCAGCTTGACCTCGAACACGGCCACCCCGATCCGGCCTACCGCAAGGCCGCGAGCAAGCGCGTGGCCCTGCTGATCCCCATCGTCAAAGCCTTCTTCACCGATATGGGGCAAGAAGTCGCGAGCCTCGGTGTGCAGGTTTACGGCGGCCACGGCTACATCCGCGAGTGGGGCATGGAACAGTTGATGCGTGACAGTCGCATCACCCAACTTTACGAAGGCACCAACGGCATCCAGGCGCTGGACTATATCCGTCGCAAGCTGCTTGGCGACGGCGGCGCCGAGTTGTCAGCGTTGCAGGCGGAGTTCAGTGAGACCTGTGACCGACAGGTTGATCGTCCGCAATTGGATGCAATGGCCGGCAAGGTGCAAGCGCGTATTGGCGAATGGCGGGAGCTGACTGCCGAGATCATTGCCGCTGCCGGACGTGACCCGCAGGAAATCGGCGCGGTATCCGTGGATTTTCTGCAGTACTCGGCCTATGTATTGCTGGCAGGGCTGTGGCTGCAGGCCGCGGCGCGAGCACAGGATGCACTGGAGCAGGGTACGGGTGACGAGGCGTTCTACCAGGCCAAGCTGGCCAGTGCGGATTTCTACCTGCGTCGTGTACTGCCGCGGGCGAGTGCCCACCGGGAAGCAATTGCGGGTGGTGCCGGGTGTTTGATGGCGCTGCCGGAAAGCCACTTCGCGTTCTGACCTTATCGAACACAGGAGGCACCGATGCATCCGTTCAATTTCGCCACGACCGCTCAACTGATCTGCGAGCCAGGCTCGTCGCGTCGGCTGGCCAGTCTCTGCCTTGAGCGCGGGGCGCGCTCGGTACTGGTGGTGACAGATCCTGGAATTACCCGTTTCGGCTTGCTCGATGATGTGCTGCCGGGTTTCGAGGCCGAGGGCTTGCAGGTGGCTGTCTACGATCAGGTGGTGGCAGACCCGCCGGAGGATATCGTTCTGGCTGCCGTGGCGCAGGCCAGAGCGGTAAAGGCGGACTTGGTCATTGGCTTTGGTGGCGGCAGCTCGATGGATGTCGCCAAGCTTGTGGCGTTGCTGGCGCACCCGCAGTGTGCCCAGTCGCTGCAGGATATCTACGGTGTGGGCAACGCGCGGGGCCAGCGCCTGCCACTGATTCAGGTGCCAACCACCGCAGGCACCGGTTCCGAGGTCACCCAGATCGCCATCATCACCACCGGCGAAACCACCAAGATGGGGGTGGTCTCCACGCTTTTGCTGCCGGACCTGGCGCTGCTTGATGCCGACCTGACCCTCGGCCTGCCGCCTGCCGTGACCGCTGCAACCGGCATCGACGCCATGGTGCACGCCATCGAGGCCTACACCAGCGTGTTGAAGAAGAATCCGCTATCGGACCTGCTGGCCCGGGAAGCGCTGCGCCTGCTCTCGGCCAACCTGCATGAGGCCGTACACAACGGCAGCAATCGCGAGGCGCGTCAGGCCATGCTGCTGGGTGCGTGCCTTGCCGGTCAGGCTTTCGCCAATGCGCCGGTGGCGGCCGTGCATGCGCTGGCCTATCCGCTGGGCGGCAACTTCCATATTCCCCACGGGCTGTCCAACGCGCTGGTGCTGCCGCACGTGTTGCGCTTCAACGTCAGCGCGGCGACCAGCCATTACAGCGAGTTGGCGCCCATCGTGCTGGGTGAGCGCCTGCGCAGTGACGACCCGGCCACCTTCGCCGATCAGTTGATCGAGGAGCTTGGCGAACTGAGCGGGCGCATGGGTCTGCCGACCCGGCTGCGCGACGCCGGGGTACCCGAGGCGATGCTGCCGCAACTGGCCCGGGAGGCGATGCTGCAACAGCGCCTGTTGGTGAACAACCCGCGCGAAATCACCGAGGCCGATGCGCTGGCCATCTATCAAGCGGCCTACTAGCGGAGCGGAGAAAAAAGAATGCCCGAACAACCCAGGCATCTGCACAGCGACTATCGGCATTTCCATGCGGTCAGCACTCGCTGGCACGACAACGATCTCTACGGCCACGTCAACAACGTCACCTACTACAGCTACTTCGACAGTGCGATAAATACCTACCTGATCCAGCAGGGCGGGCTGGATATCCATGTTGGCGAAGTCGTGGGTTATGTGGTGAGTTCGTCCTGTGACTACTTCGAGCCGATTGCCTTCCCGGATGCCATCGAGGTCGGCTTGCGTGTTGCCAGAGTGGGCAACAGTTCGGTGCAGTACGAGCTGGCCATCTTCAGGCAGGGCGAGACCCAGGCCTGCGCGGTGGGGAAGGTCGTGCACGTCTTCGTAGAGCGCGCGCAGAACCGCGCAATCGAGATTCCATTTGGGCTGCGCAAGGCGCTGGAGGCCTTGCTGGTGGGCGGCGGCAGCAGCATCGCCTGAACTGCCGCCGCTGTTACGAGCGTTTCAGTGTCTGTGGCCGTGCTTGTGTTTGTGTTTGTAATGGCCCTTGGCTTTGCCGGGAGGCCCGTAGTGGCGGCGGTCATCGCGGTGGCGACGGTAGTCATCGTCGTCGTCGCCGTAGGCATTGCCTATCGCACCGCCCGCGCCGCCGCCGACTGCCGCACCGATCAGGCCGCCGGTGCTCCCCCCAACGCGCTGACCGACTACGTTGCCGCCCGCCGCGCCCAGACCGCCGCCGATGGCCGCTTCCGTACGGCTGCGCTTGTCCGCGCCGACCATACCGCCCGCTGCGCCGCCAACGCCGGCTCCGATGGCTGCACCCGTAGAGCCGCCCAGGTGTTCACCCACCACCGAGCCTAACGCACCGCCCAACGCCCCGCCTACGGCGGCTTCGGTGTTGCTACCGGCATGGGCGGCGCCGCTGAGCAGGCTGGCGGACAACAGCAGAATCGAGGGGTACTTCATGGTGAAACCTCAGCAGGAATGACGGCGCGATCCTCGGCTGTCGAGCGGGCCTGTGCAAGCGCCGGGAGACGAAAGGTGTGAAGCACTTCGCTTTGTGCAACTTGTTGATTTATATCTGGAACTTTCGACAAGCGAAGCGGTCTTCGGTGCGCGTGCCGTCAATTGGAACCTCAGATTCCGGCTTGCGGGCTGTACACGCGCGGCGGGCTGCGATGCGGAATATGGATCAGGTTGAGGTTGTGCCGCTGTGCCCAGCGCGTGGCGAGGCCCGTGGGTGCCGAGAGGCTGACCAGCGTCGAGATGCCGGCGCGCTGGACCTTGTGGATCAGTTCCAGGCTGCAGCGGCTGGTGACGACCGCGACGCCACCCGCGACCTCCAGGCCGCTGCGGTTGATGGCCCCGATCAACTTGTCCAGCGCATTGTGCCGGCCAATGTCTTCCCGGCTCAGGCGAATCTCGCCCTGGGCATCCATGAACAGCGCGGCATGCACCGCGCCGCAACTCTGCCCGAGTATCTGGAATTCGCCGATGCGCTGGCGCAGGTCATCCAGCCAATGTGCCGGTGGCAGCGGTGCGCCGGGCAGGCTCGGCAAGTGTGGCAGCGCCTGTTCCAGTGCCTCGACTCCGCACAGGCCGCAACTGGCGTTTCCGGGTAGCTGGCGGCGCTGCTGCTTGAGCTTCCAGAAGGCGCGGCTGGCAATGTCCACCTCGGCCTGGCGACCCTCGCCCGTGCCGCTGATGCGGATGTCGTAGATATCGCCGGCCTGCTCGACGATGCCGCTGCCGAGGCTGAAGCCCACCACGAAATCCTCAAGGTCGGCCGGCGACACCATCATCACGGCCTGGCTGATGCCGTTGTAGGCGATGGCCAGCGCGCATTCCTCGGCCAGTTCGATGGCTTCCGGTTGCGTCTGGCCAATGGCTTGAAAATGATAGTGCCCGCTGGCGCCTGCAGGTGCGGCGGTGTTGGGTTCAGGGGGCAAGGCTGGATGGCGTGGAGCATTCATGGGCAGACTCGACAAGTACGGGTTTTGACAGCAAGGGTGTTGCTCAAGGCGTTTCAGTCAGGATAGCCCTGCAGGCTGCGGATCAGCTCCAGATAATCGCCAACGGCTGCGAATTCCTCGGTATTTTTCTGCCCGCGACGGCTATCCGGCTGGCTGACTGCCAGCAGGTGCGCGATGCCGAAGTCACGGGCGCTGCGCAGTATCGGCAGGCTGTCGTCGATGAACAGCGCGTTTGCCGGATCGAAATCCAGGTCGGTTTTCAGTGCATACCAGAACTGTGCCTGCTCCTTGGGGAAGCCGTAGTCATGGGAGCTGATCAAGCGGTCGAACCAGGGTGCCAGCTCGATGCGCTCGAGCTTCAGCGACAGCGAGTCGCGGTGGGCATTGGTGATCAGCACCACGCGCTTTCCGGCCTGGCGCAACGCGGCGAGGAACTGGTCGGCGGCTGGCCGCAGGGCGATAAGGTCGGCCATCTCGCGCTTCATCTCGCGGATCGGCAGGTTCAGCTCGCGGGTCCAGAAGTCCAGGCAATACCAGCTCAACTGGCCTTGATGGGCGTTGAACAGCGGCGCCAGTTCGAGCTCGGCCATGGTGCGGCTGATGCCGTGCAGTTCGGCATAACGCTGAGGCAGAAATTCGAGCCAGAAGTGATTGTCGAAATGCAGGTCCAGCAGGGTGCCGTCCATGTCCAGCAGGACGGTATCGATTTCGGACCAGGGCAGGGAAGCGGTCATGGCAGGCTCTTGTGGTTCGGCAGGGTGCAATGGTGCGGCAGTGGTCGGTTCGATGCAAAGCGGCTCTGGTGCGGATGTGATGAAACGTCAACAGACCCTGCGATAAGCCGGGTTATGATTGGGCCTCGCGTTTCAAGGAACCTCCCATGCGCCAGAAACCTACCGTGCTTGCCCGTGAGATCGTCGCAACCAGTCGCCTGTTCCGTGTCGAGGAGCTGCAGCTGCGCTTTTCCAATGGTGTCGAACGCACCTACGAACGGCTGGTCGGCAAGGGCGCCGGCTATGGCGCAGTGATGATCGTCGCGCTCGATGCAGACGGGCAGGCGCTGCTGATCGAGGAATATTGCGGCGGCACCGACACCTACGAGCTGTCCTTGCCCAAGGGTCTGATCGAACCGGGTGAAAGCGTGCTGGACGCCGCCAATCGCGAACTCAAGGAGGAAGCCGGCTTCGGTGCGCACCAGCTGGAACTGCTCACCGAGCTGTCGCTGTCGCCCGGTTACATGAGCCAGAAGATTCAGGTGGTGCTGGCTCGTGATCTTTATCCCGAGCGATTGCCCGGCGACGAGCCAGAGCCAATGCGCGTCGACCGGGTCGATCTGCGCGAGCTGTCGAGCCTGATCCAGAACCCGCAGTTCAGCGAAGGTCGCGCACTGGCTGCGCTCTATCTGGCGCGTGATCTACTGATCCAGCGCGGGGAGTTCAATCAATGAGCCATCCTTATCTGGCGCCGGTGATCGATCTGGTTCGCGCGGCGGGGCACGCCATCCTGCCGCATTGGCGCAGCGGCGTGCAGGTGCATGAAAAGGCCGATGCCTCGCCAGTCACGGCGGCTGATCTGGCCGCGCATCATCTGCTGGTCGAGGGGCTGCTGGCGTTGGATGCACGCATTCCGGTGCTGTCCGAGGAGGATTGCGCACTGAGCCTGGCCGAACGCGCCGGCTGGACACGCTGGTGGCTGGTAGACCCACTGGACGGCACCAAGGAATTCATCGCCGGCAGCGAAGAATTCACGGTCAATGTCGCGCTGATCGAGCAGGGCAGAGTGGTGTTCGGTGTGGTGGGCATCCCGGCCAATGGCCGCTGCTACTACGGTGGCGCCGAATTTGGCGCCTGGATGGCCGATGTCCAGGGCGGCGTGTTTCCCTTGCAGGTGCGGCACAACCCGGCGCAGGGCTTTACCGTGGTTGCCAGCCGTCGCCACTCGAGCCCGGCGCAGGAACAGTTGCTCGACGGCCTGCGTCAGCGTTTCGGCGAGCTGGAACTGGCCAGTATCGGCAGTTCCCTGAAGCTGTGCCTGCTGGCCGAAGGCGCTGCCGACTGTTATCCGCGGCTGGCGCCTACCTCCCAGTGGGACACCGCCGCTGCACAGGGTGTGCTCGAAGGCGCCGGTGGCGAAGTGCTGGACATCAGCGGTGCACCCCTGACCTACGAGGCGCGCGAAAGCTACCTCAACCCGTCCTTTCTGGCGCTGCCGCGCGGGGTTGACTGGCGCAGCGAACTGATCGATCTGGCGAATCGCTGAAGCATGTTTGTCGGGTGGTATTACGTGCAGGCCATGGCTGAGGTGATCGCGGGGGCGTTGGGGTGACTGCAAGGAAAGCTCCCGGCATGCGCCGCTGGATCTGGCGCGCCTTCGTGCAGAGTGCGCTGATCCCGCTGGTGCTGGTGGAGGCGGTGCTCATTGCCGTCTATTTGCTGACCAACAACGCCATTCGCGATGCACAGATCGAGCATCTGCGCGAGACGGCACTGGCCGATCTGCAGGCTTCGGTGGACATGGAAGCACGGGTCATCGACCAGCAGCTGCAGCAGATTGCGGCGACCACCGCGCTATACCGCAACCTCACCCAACAGGCACTGCTGACGGGCGGCGAGGGGCCGGTGCTGCTGAATCTGGATGGCCGTGGCGTGCGTTACAGTCCGCGCGATGAAGGGGGCGCAGCGAGTTTCTATTCGGCGGCCACCGCAGCTGCCCAGCAGGATCTGGAGAAGGTCGGGCAGTTGCAGCGCCTCGATTCACTGATGAAGGAGCTGCACGCCGCTAATCCGCTGATTGCCAGCCTCTATTTCAATAGCTGGGACAGTTACAACCATATCTACCCCTGGTTCGACACCGCCGGCCAGTACCCGCCGGACATGGACATCCCCAGCTACAACTTCTATTACCTGGCCAACGCCTGGCACAACCCGAAACGCGAAGTTGTCTGGACCGACGTCTACCTGGACCCTGCCGGGCAGGGCTGGATGATGTCGGCCATTGCGCCGGTCTACAGCGGCGATTTCCTCGAAGGTGTCACGGGCATCGACATCACCGTCAGCGGCCTGCTGCAGCAGATTGCAAGCCTGCGCCTGCCGTGGAATGGTTATGCCATGCTGGTCAGCCGTGACCTCAAGATCATGGCATTGCCCGAAGCCGGTGAGCGTGACTTCGGGCTTGACGAGCTGACCGAACACTCCTACGAGGAAGCGATTCGCCGTGAGGTATTCAAGCCCGAGGACTTTCGTCTTGGCAGTCGGCCACAAACCCGTGAGCTGGCGAAGGCCGTAGCCGCCGAAGACGAAAGCCTGCAGCGTTTGAGCATCGGTGGACAGCAAAAGCTCGTCGCCCGTACCCGGGTCGAGCACACCGGCTGGCATCTGCTGGCGGTTGTCGATGAAGGCCAGGTCTTCAGCCAGACCAATGCCCTGGCCAGCCGTTACCAGCAGATCGGCTACCTGCTGATCGTTGGGCTGGTGCTGTTTTATCTGCTGTTCTTCGTCTATATGTGGCTGCGTGCGCGTCGCCTCAGTGAGTCGCTGCTGGCGCCCATCGCCAGCATTTCGCAAATGATGGGGCAGATCGGTCTGGGGCACTGGCGTCCACAGCTGGCCACTTCGGATATCCGCGAGCTGAATGACCTGGCACGGCATACCCAGACCATCGGCTGCCAGCTGGAATTCAGTGAAGCGCAGCGTTCGCAGGCGCAGCGACGTCTGGAGCTGGTACTGGAAAGCGCCACCGAAAGCCTCTGGGAAAGCGACCTGCGCAGCGCCACGCTACAGTTTCGCGGGCGTCTGCCGGCGCGCTTCGGGCTGCCTTCGTCGCGGCTCAGCGAAGCGCAGTTTCTGCAGCGCGTTCACCCCGCCGATCTGCCGCGCATGCGCGCCGAGCTTGAGCGTATGCACCGAGACAGCGCGTTGCGTTACGAAAGTGAATTCCGCTTTGCCGACGCCCTGGGTGATTACCACTGGCTGTTGAGTCGGGGGCGTGTACTCGAGCGAGACCCGCAGACCGGGCAGGCCGTGCTGATGGCCGGTACCTACGTGGATATCGATGCGCTCAAGCGGGTCGAGGAAGACCTGCGTCAGGCGACCGTACAGGCCCAGAGCGCCAACGAGGCCAAGACCCATCTGATATCCGGCATCAGCCATGAACTGCGTACGCCGCTCAATGCGATTCTCGGCTTTGCCCAGCTGATGCGCATGGACTGCTCGGCGGAAGCCGATCCGGAGGCGGCCGACTACCTTGACGAGATCCTGCTGGCCAGCCGGCATCTCAACCAACTGCTGGGCGATATTCTCGACTGGTCAAGCCTGCAGGCAGAGCCTCCATGCTTGCAGCTGGAGCGGGTCGAAGTCACCGCGCTGATGCGTGAATGCGCAGAGCTGGTGGCCCTTGATATACAGCGTCAGGGCCTGCGGCTGGCGTTTGATCTGCCGGATGTTTCGCTGCAGGTGCTGGCCGAGCCACGACGGTTGCGTCAGGTGCTGCTCAATCTCCTGTCCAACGCCATCAAGTACAACACCCCGAACGGACGGATTCTGCTGGCTGTCGAGAGGCAGGGCGGTCAGGTACATCTGATCGTCGAAGACAGCGGTCTGGGAATTGAAGAAACCCAGCAGGCGCGGATATTCGAGCCTTTCCAGCGTCTGGGTCGCGAAAACTCAAGCATTCTGGGAGCCGGTGTAGGGCTGTCGCTATGCCTGGAATATGCCCGGCTGATGAACGGCGATATCGGTTTCCGGAGCGCGCCGGGCGTTGGTAGTCGCTTCTGGATCGTGCTGCCGGCGCTGTGACTGATGGTCAGTCCGTGAGCTCACCGCACAGATCCAGCGCAAACCAGCGTTCCACCTCGGCTTGTGAGAGACCCGCGCCAAGCAGGGCGAACAGTTTCCCGAGTGCGGCTTCGCGGGTCATGCCGCCGCCCGAGATCAGCCCGGTTCTCGCCAGCTTGCTGCCGGCGGCATAGAGGCCGAACTCCACATGCCCCTGCGGGCACTGACTGATGGCCACCAGCACCACGCCGCGTCGATGGGCGCTGTGCAGCGCCGTCAGTAACTGATCATCCTCGGCTGGCCCGGTGCCGCTGCCGTAGCATTCGAGCAGCAGCCCCTGCACGCCCGTGTCGAGTAGCGCCTGCAACTGAGCGGCCTGGATGCCAGGATAGAGCGGCAGTACGGCCAGGTTGACCGGCTGGCGTTGCTGGCGATAGTCCAGGGTGGCCGGGATTTGTGCAGCTCGCTCGCTCTGGCGCAGGCGTGGCGCAACGTCGAAGGCGTCGAGCGTTGCCGTACCCAGTTTGCTGGCTCGCGCGCCGTGCAGTGTCCTGCCGTGGAAATACAGTCGTACGCCGGGCGCCATGCCTGCTTGCAGGGCCTGCATGGCACCGAACAGGTTGGCCCAGGCGTCGCTGCCGGGTGCGTCCGCCCGCAGCATGGAGCCGGTCAGCAAGACCGGCAGCGGCAGCCCCAGCAGCAGAAAACTCAGGGCGGCGGCGCTGTAGGCCAAGGTATCGGTGCCGTGCAGTACCAGCACGCCCTCGCAGCCATCGGCCTCGACGGCGTGGCGTATGGCCTCGGCCATGGCCAGCCAGTGGTGCTGATTCATGTTGGCGCTGTCGATGGGCGGCTGCAGCGCGTGGAACTGCCAGTGCGGCAACTCCAGCGACTGCTCTTGCTGCCGGGCGCGTATGCGGCTGTCGAAACCGGAGGCGGGCGCCAGTCCTGTGGCGCTCTGCTGCATGCCGATGGTGCCGCCGGTATAAAGCAGCAGGATTTTTTCGCAAGCGGGCATGGGTACTCCATCAGTCGATAAAGGCAGCTGAAGCGTTCAGCCAGAACGGCTCGATCATGACCTCGCGGCACGAGCCGAGGCATGGGTTTCTCATCTCAGAAGCAGGCGGTAAAGACCGCGATGCCAATTACCAGAGCAGGCCTTTGACAGACCAAATGTATCGCGCTTATCCGGCTCAGTTCAGCGTGACGGCATGCCGCGGCAGGCCGATGGCGATCAGCGCGGCCAGCAACAACAGGGCGCTGGATACCCACAGGCAGGCCTCCAGCCCGTGCACCTGGAACACCCACCCCGAGAGCAGGGTGCCGAGCAGCCGACCCAGCGCGTTGGACATGTAGTAGAAACCGACATCCAGTGATACGCCGTCTTCCCTGGCGTAGCTGACGATCAGGTAGCTGTGCAGCGACGAGTTGATGGCGAACAGCACGCCGAACAGCATGAGGCCGCCGATCAGCACGGGTTGCGCCGGCAGTTCGCTGCCCAGGCCCAGGGCGATGACTGCCGGCAGACCGGCCAGCAGTGCGGCCCAGATGAAGGCGGCGCGACCATCCGGCACCCTGCCACTGCGCTTGCCGGTGAAATGCGGCGCGAAGGATTGCACGATGCCGTAGCCGATCACCCAGGCCGCGAGAAAGCCGCCGACCTGCCAGAAGTCCCAGCCGAAACTGGCTGACAGGTAGACCGGCAGGGCCACCACGAACCAGACATCACGGGCGCCGAAGAGAAACAGCCGCGCCGCCGAGAGAATATTGATGGCGCGGCTTGTGGAGAGGATGTCGCGAAATTTCGGCTTGACCTTCGCCTTGCCCAGATCCTTTTTCAGCAGGCACAGGCTGGCCAGCCAGATCAGCGCCAGCATGGCAGCCATCATCAGCACCGCGCCGGTAAAGCCGATGACGGCGAGCAGTACGCCGCCGAGGAAAAACCCTGCACCCTTGAGCGCATTCTTCGAGCCGGTCAGCAGCGCCACCCATCGGTAGAGCGTGCCTTGTTGCCCATCGGCGACCAGCATCTTGATCGAGCTCTTGGCGCTCATCTTGTTCAGGTCCTTGGCGATGCCGGATAGCGCTTGCGCGGCCATCACCCAGGGGATCGTGAGCATGGCTGCCGGCACCGTCAGCATTAGCAGCGCCGCTACCTGCAGGCCCAGGCCGATGTTCATGGTGCGGTTCAGACCGATACGCGCTCCGAGCCAGCCACCCAGCAGGTTGGTGACTACACCGAATATTTCATAGAACAGGAACAGCGCGGCGATCTGCAGCGGCGTGTAGCCCAGGCCATGAAAATGCAGCACCACCAGCATGCGCAGCGCGCCGTCGGTGAGCGTGAAGGCCCAGTAGTTGCCGGTGACCAGCAGGTATTGGCGGATTTCAGGGGAAAGTCGGCTGAGGCTGGGCATGGGAGAGGGTCGATCCGACGTAGGGTGGAAATCGCGCAGCATTTCCACCGGAGCAGTGGAGCAGGACGTGGTGATTTATTGAGTCGAGCCGACCAGTCGCGCGAGTTCCACGGTGCGATTGGCGTAGCCCCACTCGTTGTCGTACCAGGCGTAGATCTTCACCTGGGTGCCGTTGACCACCATGGTCGAGAGCGCGTCGATGATCGACGAGCGCGGGTCAGTGCGGTAGTCGATGGAGACCAGCGGGCGCTCCTCATAACCGAGAATGCCCTTGAGCGGACCGTCTGCGGCGGCTTTCAGCAGCGCATTGAGCTCTTCTACCGTAGTCGCTCGCTCCAGCTCGAACACGCAATCGGTCAGTGAGGCGTTGGCCAGCGGCACGCGTACCGCATGGCCGTTCAGCTTGCCGCGCAGCTCCGGGAATATCTCGGCAATCGCCGTGGCCGAGCCGGTGCTGGTCGGGATCAGGCTCATGCCGGAGGCGCGGGCACGGCGCAGGTCCTTGTGGGGAGTGTCGAGAATGCTCTGGGTGTTGGTCAGGTCGTGGATGGTGGTGATCGAGCCGTGGCGGATGCCGAGCGCCTCATGGATCACCTTGACCACCGGCGCCAGGCAGTTGGTGGTGCAGGACGCCGCGGTGACGATGCGGTGCCGGGCAGGATCGAACAGCTGATCGTTGACGCCCATGACGATATTCAGCGCGCCCGACTCTTTCACTGGCGCGCAGACCACCACGCGCTTAACGCCTTGATCCAGATAGCCTTGCAGCACGGCAACCGTCTTCATCTTGCCGCTGGCCTCGATCACCAGATCGCAGCCGCTCCAGTCGGTGTCGGCAATGGCCTTGTTGGCGGTGACCTTGATGCGCCTGCCCTCGATGACGATGCAGTCGTCAGCGCTGCCCGCCTCATGCTGCCAGCGGCCATGCACCGAGTCGAAATTCAGCAGGTGGGCGTGGGTTGCGGCATCGCCGGCGGGGTCGTTGATCTGTACGAACTCAAGTTCCGGCCAGCCCCATGCCGCGCGCAGGGCCAGTCGCCCGATACGGCCAAAGCCGTTGATGCCTACTTTGATGGTCATGCTGATTCCCCTGTGTCAGGCGCTTCGAGGCGCGAACATGATGATGGCCATGCCGGTGAGGGCCACGGCAGAGCCGAGCAGATCCCAGCCGGTGGGGCGGATTTCGTCGACGAGCCACAGCCAGAGGATCGCCGCACCGATGTAGACGCCGCCGTAGGCTGCGTAGACGCGTCCGGCGGCGGTCGGGTGCAGCGACAGCAGCCAGGCGAACAAAGCCAGTGCCGCGGCGGCCGGTACCAGTAGCCAGGCGCTCTTGCCCTGACGAAGCCAGAGATAGGGCAGATAGCAACCGACAATCTCGGCCAGGGCCGTGACGGCAAACAGGGCAAAGGTCTTGAGCATGACGGCTGCCTATTGGCCGAAGCGTTCGAGCCAGCTCACATGAGCGGGGTGCTGAATGGCCTTGGGACGCAGGGTCTGAACCATCGCAACGGCCTCGGCGTGCGGCAGACCGCAGTCGATCAGGATGCGCGCGGCAACCAGGCCGGTGCGTCCCGAGCCCCCTTTGCAGTGAATGGCGATGGCCTTGTCAGCCGCCAGCAGTTCTTGAATCTGCACAATGGTCGCCGCCCAGGCCGCATCAAAATCTGCCTGCGGTACCTGTTCATCAGCCACGGGTAAATGCAGCCAGAGCAGGTCCTTCGCGGCGCACAGCGCAGGCAAATCGCTGGCCGCGTTTTGCGCCAGTTCGGCGGATGGCATCAGGGTCAGCACTGCCTCGGCGCCGGCCTGTTTGAGTGTGTCGAGGGCCTGATCGATGCTGCCGTCCCTGGTGCCTGGGCAGGGCGTGAAGATCAGCCGACCGGGGCGGGCAGGAATGTCGAGAGTGTCGAAAGGGTGGGGCATGATGATGTGATCCTGCAACTGATTAGATGGATGCCTGATTGACCCGTTTGGACAGCTGCTCGGCGGACTCTTTGCGTTCGGAGTAGCGATCCACGAGGTAGTCGGTGCGGTCACGCAGCAGCAGGGTGAACTTGACCAGTTCTTCCATCACATCCACCACCCGGTCGTAATAGGCCGAGGGCTTCATCCGTCCGGCTTCGTCGAATTCGAGCCAGGCCTTGGCTACGGAGGACTGGTTGGGGATGGTGAACATGCGCATCCAGCGGCCGAGTACGCGCATCTGGTTCAGCGCGTTGAACGACTGGGAGCCGCCGGATACCTGCATCAGCGCCAGAGTCTTGCCCTGGGTCGGACGGATCGCGCCCATGCTCAGCGGAATCCAGTCGACCTGTGCCTTGAACACTCCGGCCATCGCGCCGTGGCGCTCGGGCGAGCACCAGACCATGCCTTCACTCCACAGCACCAGTTCACGCAGCTCCTGCACCCTGGGGTGGTCCTCCGGGGCGTCATCCGGCAGGGGCAGGCCGCTGGGGTTGAATATTCGCGTCTCGGCGCCGAACTGCTGCAGGAGGCGCGCGGCCTCCTCGGTCAGCAGGCGGCTGTAGGAGCGCGCCCGGTTGGAGCCGTAAAGCAGCAGTATGCGCGGCCTGTGTGTAGCAGTCGGTTGTACCGGCGCTGCCTGACTGGGCAGATCCAGCAGTTCGGGGTCGATATTGGGCAATTCAACGGTCATGGACGTTCTCCGGGTACCGGTAGATCAGCCGCACAGCGATGTGCGATCGGGACGGTCGCGCATGCTGTGCAGACGCAGGCGATCTTCGGCCAGTTGCGGGTCTTCGGCCTTGAGCACCTGGGTCAGGGTTTCGCCGACCCAGGCCGGCAGTTGCGGGTGCAGACGGTAGTAGACCCACTGCCCGGCGCGGCGATCCTGCAGCAGGCCGCAGCTGCGCAGCTGGGCCAGGTGGCGGGAAATTTTCGGCTGGCTTTCCTGCAGTGCGGCAGTCAGTTCACAGACGCACAATTCACCCTCCACCACGATCAGCTGGGTCATGCGGGCGCGGGTGTCATCGGCCAGACACTTGAACAGGCTGACCGGTGCGAGCATCTGCACGGGTGAAGGGGCCTTGCTCTTGACCAGCACAAACATCCTGATGCGTTCGTGGATCTGCTGGAGGGTGGTCTTGTAGGCGTCGCGCTGGCGGCTGCTGGCCGGGTCTTCGAAGTCCCAGGCGATGTACTCACTGGCCCCCGGCAGGGTGCTGCACTCGAAGGCAGTTTTGTCGCACAGCGTGATCACGTAATCGAACTGCTGACCGTCGAAGTCTTCCAGAGGCTTGCTGTGCAGGCCCTCGCAGCTCACCCCCAGTTGCTCAAGCGCCAGGCGCGCACGGGGATCGACTTCTCCCGGTACTGTGCCGGCGCTGAAGGCCTCATAGTTTTCGGGGTCGGTGTGGCGCAGCAGGGCTTCGGCCATCTGCGAGCGAGCGGCATTGGCCACACAGAGAAACAACACTCGGGTTTTCGACGTCATTGCCACGGTGCGCCATTAAAATTCGGTTTGGCGAATATATTTAAATCCGTATATATTGTAAACCATATGTATTGACGGGCCGCTTGCTGTGGCAAGCAACCAAGGAGCGACTGCATGACGACGCAAGCGCCGCTGGATGTGCTGGTGATTGGCGGTGGTCAGGCTGCGCTGGCCACCGGCTACTTTCTGCGTCGCACTCAGCTGTCGTATCTGCTGCTGGATGACCAGGCGCAACCCGGCGGCGCCTGGCAGCATGGCTGGGATTCGCTGCGGCTGTTTTCCCCGGCAACCTGGAGCTCCATCGCCGGCTGGCAGATGCCCAGCCAGAAGCCTGGTTACCCGCACCGCGATGCGGTGATCGATTACCTTGCCCGGTACGAGGCCCGCTATCAGTTGCCCATTCTGCGACCGATGCATGTCGATGCCGTGACACGCCAGGGGGAACTGTTTGTGGTGCAGGCCGGCCTTCGGCAGTGGCGTTGTCGCGCCCTGGTCAGCGCCACCGGCACCTGGAGCAAACCCTTTATCCCGGCCTACCCAGGCCGCGCGCAGTTTGCCGGCCAGCAGCTGCACTCGGCGCATTATCGCGATCCGCAGGCTTTTGCCGGCAAGCGAGTGCTGGTGGTGGGCGGTGGCAACTCCGGGGCGCAGATTCTCGCCGAGGTCTCCAAAGTCGCCGACACCCTGTGGATCACCCCGGAGCCGCCGGCTTTTTTGCCTGATGAGGTCGATGGCCGGGTGTTGTTCGAGCGCGCCACCGAACGCTGGAAGGCCCAGCAGGAAGGTCGCGTGATCGATCAGCCGGTGGGCGGCCTGGGCGATATCGTGATGGTTGAACCCGTCCGTGAGGCCCGCGAGCGCGGCATGCTGGTGGCCGAGCGGCCATTCCAGCGCTTCACGGAAGGGGGCGTGGAGTGGGCCGATGGTCGCCGTGAGGCCGTGGATGCAGTGATCTGGTGCACGGGTTTTCGCCCGGCGCTTGATCATCTGCAAGGTCTGCATGTGCTGGAGGCCGACGGCAGGATCGCTGTCGATGGAACCCGCGCGCTCAAACAGCCCGGGCTGTGGCTGGTCGGTTATGGCGAATGGACCGGGGCAGCATCGGCCACCCTGATCGGCGTCACCCGGACTGCCCGCAGCACGGTCAGTGAGATAGCAGAAGCCCTGCAGGGCGATACAGCTCAATAGAAAGCCTCCGAGTGCCGTACAGGCCGTCACTCAGTTACCAGGAAATTGCAATGTCCAGCCAGTGTGAAGTCGTCGCCAAACAAGCTGCAGGCGCCCCTCTGGGGTTTTTCGAGCGTTACCTGACGCTCTGGGTCTTTCTGTGCATCATCGGTGGCACGCTGCTCGGTCTGTTCGCCCCGGAGACAGCCCAGGCAGTAGGTGCACTGGAGGTCGCCCAGGTGAATATTCCGGTGGGCCTGCTGATCTGGGTGATGATCATTCCGATGCTGATGAAGATCGATTTCAGCGCCATCGGCGAAGTCTATGAGCAGCGCGCCGGTCTCGGCGTGACGCTGAGCATCAACTGGCTGATCAAGCCTTTCACCATGGCCTTTATGGCCTGGCTGTTTCTGCGCCATGTCTTCGCCGGCTGGCTGCCGGCCGAGGAGATCGACAGCTACGTGGCCGGGCTGATTCTGCTGGGTGCGGCGCCCTGCACGGCCATGGTCTTCGTCTGGAGCCACCTGTGTAACGGCAACGCCAATTTCACCCTCACGCAGGTGGCGATCAACGACCTGGTGATGGTATTCGCCTTCGCGCCCATCGTTGCCCTGCTGCTGGGTGTGTCGTCGATCCCGGTGCCCTGGGACACCCTGCTGCTTTCAGTGGTGATGTACATCGTCATCCCCCTGGCGATTGCCCAGTTCATTCGCAAGCGCCTGCTGCGTCAAGGTGAAGCAGCCTTGCAAGCTGTGCTCGCACGCATCGGCCCGTTCTCCATCGTTGCCCTGCTGGCCACGCTGGTGCTGCTGTTTTCCTTTCAGGGCCAGACCATTGTCGCGCAGCCGCTGATCATCGCCATGCTGGCCGTGCCGATTCTGTTGCAGACCCTTTGCATCGCCGCGCTGGGCTACTGGATGTGCCGCAAACTCAAGGTTCGCCACGATATTGCCGGGCCTGCGGCGATGATTGGTGCCTCGAACTTTTTCGAGCTGGCGGTGGCGGTGGCCATCGTGCTCTACGGCTTCAACTCGGGTGCGGCGCTGGCCACGGTGGTCGGAGTGCTGATCGAGGTGCCGGTGATGCTCTGGCTGGTGAAGATGATCAACAACAGCAGCACCTGGTATGAGCGTGGGCTGGCGCATCACTGAGGAAAGCAGCGTGGATATTTTCAAATGGCTGAATGATCAACTGCTGCGCATGGACTGGTTGCACTGGCTGGTGCAACTGCTGGTTGAAGATGTGTTCGGCCTGGACATGGCCAGCCGCCTCGGTGGCAGCTGGCAGTCACCTTCTCGCTCCTGATCTCTTTGCTGCTGGTCGCTCTGGCGTTGAGATGTGCTCACCTGCGACGAGATCGAGACTCTGCTCAAGGCCCGCCAGTAACAGCATCATCGGCCCCGCCGCCACAGGCTCCGCCGTGGTGATGATTCGGGCCAGGCCACCGACTTGTTCTCGCAGCGCACGATGCCGGCGGCGCCCAGCCGCAGTGTCCAGCGTTGCGCCAGGGGTTCCTCCTGCCCCGGCTGTCGGCACACCACCAGCAGGTTGTAGTCGTGCTGCTTTTCGATGGTGTGAGCCTGAACGACCGGTGGCTGACCCTCTTCTCGCTTCCACTCGAACAGCTGCTGGTGACTGGCCTGGATCAGCGCGGACAACGGCTCGAAATCCAGAATCAGGCGCTCCTGGATTTCGTCCTGGGTCAGGGCTGCCTTGTCCAGTATCAGCCGTGAGCGGTAGCAGACGATCTGCCGCTCCTCGTTGGTCGCCCATTTTCCCGAATGCTCGCGCACCGCTTTGCTCAGTTCGGAGAGCTTGCGGTAATCGAGCCAGACCAGCTGCTGCGCCATCAGCTTCTGGGTGTAGGGCATCAGCAGGCGCAGCCTCCAGCGCGGCTTGCCCTTGCGCAGCCAGCGGGTGACGGTCTCGTTCAGGTCGTCACGCAGCAGATCGCGCACCGCATAGATCAGTGCGATACCCACCAGCAGCGTCAGGGAAAGTTTCTGGCTGGCGTCGCGCACGTTGAACAGGAAATAGGTGAACAGCGACATGATCAACATGGTGGACGTCGCTTTGACCAGCTTGCGGGTGCCGGCACCCAGCTCGATGACCTTCTGGCGCAGCACCACCGGGTACTCCAGTAACCGCTGATACAGGCTCATGCGGTTCCACACGCGGGTCGGCGGACCCTTGAAATCACCGAGGTAATCACGATCGGTGCGGTAGCGCTGCTCCTGCTGAAGAAATTCCTGCACCCCCAGTTTCAGCTCGCCATCGAGGTCGTCGTAGCCTTCCAGCATCATGCTTTCCAGCAGGAACTGCTCTGCCAGCCAGGAGAAATAGATATCCAGCTGGCGGAAATAGCGCGCTTGCTTGCTCCCCTTCGGTTCTGCCTTGCGCAGTCGCTGGCCGAAGTTCTGACTGAGCCGTAATGCACGTCCCAGGGGTTCGGCGCTCGCCTTGCCCTGAAATTGCTGGCGCAGACGATCCAGGGACGCCTGGTACTGGAAGAACCAGGCGCCGTGCATGATTTCGTAGTGCGGCGAAAGCAGGGAAAAGGAAGTGTCCAGCTTGCTGGCCCGGTCCTGTTTCGGCAGGCCGAGCAGGCGGAAGCGATGGACCAGGGCGCTGTGAAAGAACTGATCCTCGGTCAGGGTGCGGGTGGAAAAGGTGGTCTCATGGGGGGTGAACAGGTACAGCTCGACCAGATGCCGGCCCGGTTTGGTCAGCGTGCGGGTCAGTTGCAGGCGAAAATCGCCCTGGCGCTTCAATGAGAACACGGCACCTCCGATGACAGTACGCGATGAGCATATCAAGCCTGGATGCGCTCCGGCGCAGGTGCCAGCGCTGTCTACCTCGCACGCGCCAAGCTGCAGGCGCGACTTTCGTGGCTTTCCGGTATAATTCCGCGCCTTCAAACCAGCGCGTCCGTTGGTTTGCCCTGAACGCGAGCCACGCTCCTGATGCGTGGCTTGTTGGTTTTGTAGCGCTGCGCTGCGCACAACGAGAGGCACAACGATGACCGCACTGGTAGGCGTGATCATGGGCTCCAAGTCCGACTGGTCCACCCTCAGCCATACCGCCGAGATGCTGGAAAAGCTCGGCATTCCTCATGAAGTCACCGTGGTGTCCGCGCACCGCACGCCCGACCTGCTGTTCCAGTACGCCGAGCAGGCGGAAGCGCGCGGTCTGCGCGTGATCATTGCCGGTGCCGGTGGCGCGGCGCATCTGCCGGGCATGTGCGCGGCCAAGACGCATTTGCCGGTGCTGGGTGTGCCGGTGCAGTCGTCTATGCTCTCGGGGGTCGATTCGCTGCTGTCCATCGTGCAGATGCCCGCTGGCGTGCCGGTGGCGACGCTGGCCATCGGCAAGGCCGGGGCGATCAATGCGGCGCTGCTCTCGGCCAGCATCATTGGCCACGAATTCCCCGAATATCATGCCGCGCTGAAGAAATTCCGCGATGAGCAGACGCAAACCGTGCTCGACAATCCGGACCCGAGGAACGCGTAAATGAAGATCGGCGTAATCGGTGGCGGCCAGCTGGGCCGCATGCTGGCTCTGGCGGGTACGCCGCTGGGGATGAACTTCGCTTTCCTCGATCCTGCACCGGACGCCTGCGCCGCCGCGCTGGGTGAGCATCTGCGTGCCGATTACGGCGATCAGGATCATCTTCGTCAGCTGGCCGACGAAGTGGATATGGTGACCTTCGAGTTTGAAAGCGTACCGGCTGAAACGGTGGCTTTCCTGTCGCAGTTCGTACCGGTGTTCCCGAGTGCCGAGGCGCTGCGGATCGCCCGTGATCGCTGGTTCGAGAAGTCGATGCTCAAGGTTCTGGGTATCCCGACACCGGAATTCGCCGATGTGCTGTCCCAGGACGATCTGGATGCCGCCGTGGCCCGCATTGGCCTGCCGGCAGTGCTGAAGACCCGCACCCTGGGTTATGACGGCAAGGGTCAGAAGGTACTCCGCAAGCTGGCCGACGTGGTCAATGCATTCGCCGAGCTGGGCAGCGTGCCCTGCATTCTCGAAGGTTTCGTACCCTTCACGGGCGAGGTTTCGCTGATTGCGGTGCGTGGTCGGGACGGTCAGACCTGCTTCTATCCGCTGGTGCACAACACCCATGAAGACGGCATTCTGCGGCTTTCGATAGCCAGCAGCAGCCATCCGCTGCAGGCGCTGGCCGAGGATTACGCCAGCCGCGTGCTGAGCAAGCTGGATTATGTCGGTGTGCTGGCTTTCGAGTTCTTTGAAATCGACGGCGGGCTCAAGGCCAACGAGATTGCGCCGCGCGTGCACAACTCCGGACACTGGACCATCGAAGGCGCCGAGTGCAGCCAGTTCGAGAACCATCTGCGGGCCATCACGGGCTTGCCGCTAGGCTCGACCGCCAAGCTGGGCGAAAGCGCGATGCTCAACTTCATCGGTGAAGTGCCGCCGGTGGCCAAGGTCATCGCCGTTGAGGATTGCCACCTGCATCACTACGGCAAGGCGTTCAAGGTCGGGCGCAAGGTTGGCCACGCCACCCTGCGCTGCCCGGACCGCGCCACGCTGGACCGACAGATTACTGCAGTGGAGTCGCTCGTCGAGCGGGACTGAGGGCCTGTTCTTAAGTAGTTGGCGGCGAACTGGCTGTTATGCTCCCGGTCCGAAGAGAGGCAAATATTTTTTGGACTTGAGGGGGACTGCCCATGGGTATCATCGGAATCATCATCATTGGCCTGATTGTGGGGCTTGTTGCGCGCTTCCTGAAACCCGGAAACGACAGCATGGGCTGGATCATGACCATCCTGCTGGGTATCGGCGGCTCGCTGCTGGCCAGCTATGGCGGGCAGGCGCTGGGCTTGTACGAGGCAGGAGAGGGCGCGGGCTTTATCGGTGCGGTGGTCGGCGCGATCATTCTGCTGGTGATCTACGGTATGGCGACTGGCCGCAAGGGCTAGTGG
>JADKLW010000338.1_pt1 | contig 21244 bp, 22 predicted proteins | sample 8641881 | NCBI WGS metagenome assembly JADKLW01 (sample SAMN16272185, study PRJNA661076) | feces metagenome | isolation source: fecal sample from diarrhoea affected cattle B | host: Bos taurus | place: South Africa: Lokaleng Village, Mahikeng | collected 2019-09 | reverse complement strand
AATAGCATTGCTGCCAGGGAACGGGTTTTCAGATCGAAACGCTGCTCGAGGTATTCATATGCGGTATAGACTTTAAGCCTTTGATAAATAGGAATGAATGTGATACAGATCACCACCATTGCGATGGGAAGCCCGAAATAGAATTGGACAAAACCCATTCCGTCGTGGTAGGCCTGACCCGGTGTGGATAGAAAGGTGATTGCGCTTGCCTGAGTCGCCATAACAGACAATCCTACCGTCCACCAGGGCGTTTCGTTATTGTTGAGTATGTAATCCTCGACATTTTCACTACCTCTTGTCTTCAGGACGCCGTAAAAGACGATGAAAAGAAGTGTTACCGATAGAACGATCCAGTCAATTTGCTGCATAATATCAGGCGAAGATTTGCATTAAAAAATAAAACACGACAATATAAAGTGCATTGGACAGCAGTACCCACGAGTAGCTTTTTTTCCAGAGTATTTTTTTGTCGGTCATAGTACTATTTATTGCTGGAGATCATATTCGCCATAAGCCGGAACGCGCCGGAAACGCCTTGAGGAAGTTCCCGGAAGAAACTTAAGCCGGTATAAATATAGGTTCCTTTTCCGTATTTAGCTATCAGCAGTGCTCCTTTTTTAGGTTGTTCCCCACGGTCATGAGAAGATATAATAGGAGTGAAGGCAGGGTCCCACTTATCGGGATAATATAAACCTTGTTCCTGTACCCAATTCTGGAAGTCGGCCGACGTGATCTTATTTGGGAAATTCAGCACTTTGTGATCAGGTTCCAAAAAGGTGACTTTTGCATCTTCTTCGGTTACGCGGTCGCGCGATATTTCGAGCGGAAAAGGCGAAAAATCGGTTGTCACAAAATCGCCGGCGGTGTTGTACTGAACAATCATTGTATGACCTTGGTGCACGAAGTCGAGGAGTAGCTGTTGTTTATCGGCCAATTCCTGAATCGTGTTATAAGCCCGTACGCCTGTGATTACGACATCAAATTCTGCTAGCTTTTCCTTTGAGATTTGCCACGGTTCGAGTGTTTGTACTTCGTATCCCATTTGCGAAAGACTTTTATTGACCTCGTCGCCCGCACCCATGATATAAGCGATTTTCTCACCGCCGGTTTTGATATCGAGTTTTATGAATTTGGATTCGGCCGATTTTAGCACTTGCTGCTTGGTAATATGAGGATAATCGATCGTAATCTGTTCCTGATCAAAAATTCTGCTGCCAATTTGTGCAGTTGCTTTGGCGATGATTTCACCGGCGTTTTTTGGCGGAGTAACTTCGAAAGTAACAATCTGCACACCATCTTTCTTCGCAATTTTGAACGGGATTAATTCAGGAGAGGTCCTCCAATTACTGGGAAGTTGTAATTTGATGGTGCCGGAGAGGTCATCCTTCAATGCTTTGACGTTGACCGCCACCTTCTGCGACACGGTGGTTGGGAAGATCACCACCTTATTAGAGATGCTCAAAGTTACATCGGGGAAAATATCAAATGGTCTGTAGACTTCTCCAAAAACCCGGTCGTTATATTTGTAGACGACATCATTGGTAAATGAAAGTTTATGGCCTAAAATTGAGATATTAAAGCGCACTTTTACGTTGCGGATAACATCTGGTAGGCCAATGTTTTTAGGATCGCTTACCGTATACATACCGGATGCAGCCGGCTCAGTCAGCCAATACGGCTGCGTATAAGGCAGATTGTTGGGCAAAACCAGATTCTCTGAAAAATTCACGGCAATATTATGACCGAGCATTTGTTTTTTAACAATCTCGCGGTTTCCTGGCAGAAGTGATACACTCTCGAGAACAAAAGGTTGATTGCTGCGGTTGATCGCTTCAATATCGATGTCGATCGCAGTTCCCGGCGTCGCATCTTGTTCTTTGGCCACGGCTTCGAGGAACAGACCTGCACACGCGGCGATTATATTTTTTATTTCATTGGTTTTGACTACTTTCCAATGCGGATCTTCCAACGATTGAATCAAATTATACGCCCGCAAAAGCTCGGGGATGCTGGCACTTGGATTTTTAAAATCGAAATCGCGTTCCACGACCGTTAATACCTGACCGATTTCAGTACCTCCTGTAACGCGCGTCCATGATGTATCGATACCCTCGAAAAGATCGTCGGGGGTCGCAGGTGCGGCTCCTTTGATCAGTTCAAGATAATCAAGATCTTCACCCCGGGTTCCGGTGCTGCCAAAGCCTTGCGAGCGATGACGGGACCGACTTAATGATGCGATTTCCTGGTTGGACTTTCCGGTCATTGGGAAGTAAACGCCAATAGGGAGGCGGTATAGTTTTGATTTATCGGCTTTGTCAAATTTATCTTTCCCACCGTAGAACCAATGTGATGTATTGAAAAAAAGGCGGGTGGGCTGCCATGGTGTAACCAGGTTAAACTGCTCGGGAAGAAAAGTTTTAAGATTGGATTTATCAAAGGCTTCTTTGGATAGCATTGCCGAAGAAGTGTGATGACCGTGCGTAGTTCCCGGTGACCGATGGTCGAATCTGTTTACGATGATATCGGGCCTAAATTTTCTGATCACATACACAATGTCGCTCAGCACTTGGTCGCGATCCCACAATCGGAGAGTTTCGTCGGGATTTTTCGAGTAACCAAAATCATTTGCCCGTGTAAAGAATTGTATGCCTCCGTCTATTTTCCTTGCTTCGAGCAATTCCTGCGTACGGATCACGCCTAACAGATCGCCCAGTTCCGTTCCGATCAGATTTTGCCCTCCATCGCCACGGGTGAGTGACAGGTAGGCCGTACGCGCCTTGATTTCGTTGGACATGTATGAGATTAGGCGTGTATTCTCGTCATCGGGATGTGCGGCAATGTAGAGCACGGACCCTAAAAAATTCAACTTCTGTATGTTGTGGTAAATTTCAACCGCATTGGGCTTGGTTGGTTGCTGCGCGAAGGTTGTATAAGTAATTATCAGAAAAACGACGCGAAATAAGTTCTGCATTATATGTGTTGGTTTGCAATAGCCCCAAAAGTAATGATAAATAAAAAGACCGGATTTGGAAATCCGGTCTTTTAACAATTGGTTTTTGCATTAATCGACTGAAGCAGTCATTTCCTTCGATTTTCTTCCGTTATTATAAGGGAATTTCTTTTTGTGCTTGTTGATGAATTGTACGATATGGTCGTCGTCATAATCGTTAATTGGAACATTGATTTTATTATAGAGTGAGTAACCTCTGTAACCGGTGGGTATGTCGGCCGCCTCGACCCATTGTCCGCGGTCATTATAAATATATACTTCACGTTTCATGTCGAAGTACGCTTCCAGATTTGGATAATAATGATAACGAATCTGACAAAGTGTTTCAGGATCCATTTTTAAAACTGGTTCTGCCGCTGCTTGGGAATAGGAATTCACGGCGATAAGCAGAAATGCTGATAAGATAAAATTTTTCATGTTTGCTACTTTTACGTTAACCGGTGTCTAGCCGTATCAGTATTAGACAAATGTTTGAAATCCCGATCAAACATACTATAAAATAATATTAATGAACAAAAATTATCGACGAAATGCACGTTTACAGCATATATGTAAGTTAATACAGACAATAGTTATTAACATTTGTTAATAAGTAGTCAAAAAAAAACCGGCAAGATGCCGGTCTTTCGAGTCTATGGTTGGGTTAGTTAAAAGCAATTCCTTCATTCTCTTTTGCTGGTGGTTGTCGGCGTGCATCATAATTTGCCGGAAACTTTTCTTTATGTTGGTCAAAGACATTGTAAGGCTCATTCCCGTAGTAATCCGTTATGGCAACGCGCCGATCGTTCAGTAAGGAATATCCTCGTAGGCCGCGTGGAAGTTTATTGGCTTCGACCCACTCATTTCCGTTAATATATAAATAAGTTCCGGTATCGGTATCGAAATATGCCTGTAAATTGGGATAGTAGTAATAGCGTATATTATGTATGGCGCCTTCGTCGATTATAGATTGTGCTTCAAGTGACAAATCTGGATTTACTGTTGATTGGGATGAAACTGTATAACTAGTTGATAACAGTATTGCAATAATTAAATATGGTAAAGTTTTCATAGTTTCTTGTCTTTAAATTTCTATTACAAAGTAACATGAGATGGGCGAGGATTGTGTTACACAGTTTCAGAGCCCGATTATAAGATTTACAGCAAAAACGGGCAATTGGCTAGGATTTTTTAATCGAATTGTACTTATACAATTAATATTATAATAATTCCCATATTTAGAAAATTTTCAACTAAAAAAAATGGCTCTAAAACAGAGCCATTTAATTTGATTATTTAAAGAGATAATTATGCTTCATCCTTAGTATTTCGCACCAAGCTAATCCCGGCAATAAAAAATATTAATCCCAATATTCCGTAAATGGAAAGTGCTTTCACATCTTGTACACCACCTCCTGTGTTCATAAACATATAAGCTGCGTACAACAAGCTTACAATACCCAAAATGGTAAGGATAGATCCAAAAATTCGTTTTACATTCATAATGTTATGATTTGATTATACAAATAAAGATAGTCTTTTAAAATACTACATTTCGTTATACAATGTTTTATATACTTTACAAAATTCACATTATTCGTAAAAAACGGTCCTGGGTTTATTAAGGCTGAAGTCCTGAAATCCGAAGTCATCCGTCTTCAGCGCATTCGTTTTAAAAATACCGGTACCCTGCTCCGGAATAACAGGATAGAAAGAAAATGATAATTGGAAGGTGCTGAATACTAAATAGTCATTACTTATTATTACGCCGATCCCCAATTGCGAATATAATCTGCTATTGTTAAAGCCATTTTCGGCATTTCCTACCATTCCCATAGTATAATTAAAAAATGGGTTCAATCGGAATCCCCAAGCATTCCACGGCGAATACGATTGAGTCTGGAATGTCGTCAACCATTTTTTTGTTCCGAAAAGTGACCTTGAGTTAAACCCTGAAATTCCCTGCTCGGCTTCGTTCAATGTGAGGTAATCACCTTCAGAAGCAACCCGGTTATTGCCAATGATAATCTGTGCTTTTGCGAACTGTCGCAGTTTCCAGCTTCCGATCTCTATCAGCTTTGTAAAATAATTAGTCTGCAAAGAGACAGCGCCCTGTTCCGAACTTCCGCTGCGAACAAACGTGCCATATTCAAAATTAGAACTGATGTAGCCATAACGGAAATACTTTCCAGTCGATGCACGAAAACCTATATAGGGTCGGCGAATGCTATTTTTATCCTGATAACCACCCGTGATTCCTACCACTGTGCCGGTAGGAACATCCTCGATTATTCCGTAGTTGAACAGGTACTTATCTTCAACAAACTGTCGGGAGGCGACGCCAATTCCGGTGAGGACTAAAAGTTCGTCATCAAAGAAATGCACCGGGTCATGAAGGTCATCGGGCCGATCGCGATAATTAATATTCATCACGCGCGCGGTAGTAATCAGATTTGTGGTGCGCTCATCTTCCGACAAACCGTCAAAAATGTTTATGGCATGGCCGCCCCAAACGTCGGTTGTGCTGAAATTAAACGGCTGCAAATTCAAGTCTCCCGTAATATCGGGCAATGAATCACGTTTAAATTGCTTCCCTATAAATACACCACCACCCCATCGGGCAAAAGGTGAAAAGAACGGCCTCTCGATATCGATACTTTTGGCATAGTTGTCAACTAGATCAATGTCATAGTTCAAAGTTGTCCTAATATACGTATTCATTACATTGGGAATGGTGTACTTCACGCTGTAAGCATTCGCTTTTAATTCATTATCACGCCGGTAGGTATTGTCGACCTGATGTCCGAATCCCATAAAGTTTCGCTCTGTCAGCATAAAAGTCATTCGGTTGGTGCTTCCGGCAAAGTTGGGCACCAGGCTCCATGAATCCAGGACGCGAATATCGACATCGACCGAGTCGGATTCGCGTGAAATCATTCTCGGCGTTATTTTTACACGCCGGATGTAGCGCTGGCTTCTTATGAGTCGTTCTGATTCTTTCACCAACAAAGAATCAAACGGTTTTTTCTCGCGTATCAGCAACAAGTTCCAGATTGTCAGCTCTTTTGATTTTAAATGCAGACTGTTACCGACGGCCGAAAATTTACGGCGGGGCTTCGCGAGAGTGTCGGATTCCGAGTAGCCAAAAGGATCAAGTGTAACAATATTGATTTTCCGGATGATCTTGCCATGTACATTTTTGTAGCTGTCCCGACTGGTCATCTGATTCCGGATGCGTACAGTTTTGGTGGAAAGCGGCTCGAATATTAATCCGTGAACAAATTTTGTAAATTTTCTCTTGGAGGAATAATCTTCGATCTTTCGATAGATGGCGGCCGAATCCTGAGGCTTATCGTCCTCCTGTGCCAAGACGGGCATACTGCTGATTAGCAGCAATAGCAGTAAGAACCTTTGTGGTTTTCTAAGCATTAGTAGCAGTAGGATACAACCGTGAGTAATTTTCAAAAATAAACATTAAGTACGAAAATTCATTCGGCTTAGAAATAAGGATGCTTTTAAATCTTTAATTTTTTGAGAAACGAGGAAAGGGCGGAAGCACCCTTTTGGGTAAGTTGGTCAGTATTTTTTAACAAAACCCCTGTTGCTCCGGTTTGAGCGATGGTACCTAAAGCTTTCTTAAATGCTGACCCTGACGAGCCGACAATCAAACGTTTGGTAAAATAACCTGAAACAACGCTGAAAAGACCTTTGGCGACCTTCATGCCAAAATTAGGAGACGTAATGGTTTCCCGCAATTCGTCTTTTACAATCGTCATCGGATTCAAATTGGTTTGCGTAAGATCCCACTGCTCGCGCAACGCGTCGGCTTGGGAAACCCTGCGACTTTCCAGTTGTCTTATTGCGCCTGAAAGTGAGTTTTTATCCTTTATTACTTGCATGGTCTTCTTCCTTAAAAATTGAATTAATCAGTAAATTGGCGAATACGTCCAACAGCAACTGCTTGCGGAAAACGATCAATATAATCATCACCAACAAGTAAAACCCCGCTACCGCCATAAATCCGTAATGGACCTCGCCAAAGATTTTCCCTAGATAAAGCGAAAATCCAATCGATAGAATTATCATAAACAGTAGGAACACAACATAAAAAACAACGGAGGCAATCAAGAGCGAAACAATCGATGAACCCTTCTCAATGGCTTTTAATTTATAAAGCTCGTAAGAGGTTTTTGCATAATCTTCGGCTCTTTCGATTAAGGTTTCAACGATGGCTATCTTTTCTTTCATGCTCATTAGATTAGTTTTGGAAATGTCCGTCGGTAGAAGTTGCATTCCCATTAAATGAAGGAATGGATTCATCGGAGTCCATTTCAGGGTCATATGCAACAGAATCCAACTTGGAAGTCAGATCGTCTATGGCTTTATTGTACTTTTCTTTAAAATCGGAAAGGAAATTGCCGGTGCGCCCAACGATATTGGATCGGGTCGTCTTTCCTTTATCCGGTGCCAAAAGAATAGCAGCTACTGTCCCCAGTGCTGCTCCTGCAAGAAAACAAAATAAAACTTTTTGGTCTGGCTTCATAATTTGAATTTAAATATTCTTTTTCAATCTACCATTTACAAAGATGGCGTTTGACTCATTATTACTCGTTATAAAACTATGCGAAATTGTTGTATTATTTGTACTCTGCACTTATTTTTCCGCTTCTTGTTTGCGTTTTTCTTCCTCTAAAGCTTTCAGCTTTTTCTCAGCTTCCTTTTTCTTCTTTGCTTCTGCACGCTCCTTCTTTTTAAAATATCCTCGCAACAAAAAGTTGCTTTTAGCAGCTTCCATGTTTTCGTCGAGGCCTTTGGTACTGCTTTTTAAATTGCTTATCGTTTGATCGATATTGTTGGCAATACTTTCATCGTTTAACAATCGACCCAATGTACCGTCGCCATTGTTGATTTTAAAAAGAATTTCGTTGAGTTCATCAGATGCCATTGCGGCGTTATCCGCAGTTATCTGCAAACTGGCTATGATGGCATCGGTTTCTACAGGCTCATCCGACGGGATCAACTGTCGATCGGCAATCAGTTTATTGCTCACGCCACCATTGGAGATTATTACAAGCTTGTCGCCAATTATGCCTTCAGATCCTATAATAGCACGAGCATCGGTTTTTATGAATTTGTGGACATCCTTTTTAATTTGCATATCCACCCGAACGGTGCTGTCATTGATAATCCTGATATTGTCGACTGTTCCGATGTTGATGCCCGAAAAACGAACCGAGTTGCCCACCTGGAGCCCGCTGACATTCTGAAATTGTGTCGAAACCGTAAATACGGGATTAAAAAGATTTTTTTGTTTTCCGATTACAAAAATTGCCAGTATGAACAGTGCGATACCAACGGTGATGAACAATCCGAGACGCACTTTAAAAGTTGTAGAGTTAATATTCATGATATTTTTTATTTCTGGTTAAAGAATGCACTGATAAATGGATCGGTGGAAGTCTCAAAATCGTTAAGGCTGCCATCTAAATAGACCTCGCCATCTTTCAGCATCACAAACCTGTCGGCTACCGTGCGCGCGCACTCGATATCGTGGGTAATGATGATGGACGCGGTTTGGTATTTTTTCTGAATTTCATTGATTAAAACACTTATTTCCTGCGAGGTGACAGGATCTAAGCCTGTTGTCGGCTCATCATAAAGCATAATTTCCGGGTCTACGATTATTGTGCGGGCAAGGCTGATTCGTTTTCGCATTCCGCCTGACAACTCCGACGGCATTTTGTCGATTGCATCCGGAAGGCCAACGTTTTCCAGCACCTCCACAATTTTCGCATTTATTTCCTCTTTCGAAAGGTCTCTTTTAATACGTCGAAGAGGGAACTCGAGATTCTCCCGCACCGTCATTGAGTCGTACAGTGCGCCACTTTGGAATAGAAATCCGATTCGTTTTCTGATTTCGTTCAACTCTTTCTCATTGCTTCCAACGATATCCTGACCCAAAACCGTCATCGCGCCGGAATCAGGATCCAGCAATCGTACAATGCATTTTATCAGAACCGATTTCCCTGTTCCCGATTTGCCCAATACCACCAGATTTTCGCCGCGCTTTAATGTTAACGACAAGCCTTTCAGGATGGGAGTACCACCAAATTGCTTGTGCAAACCGGTGATTTCAATTGCTATTTCGTTCGTATTTTCCATTAGCGCAACAAATCAGTTATTTGTACCGCCACAAGATCGACGATAATGACCAGTAACGACGCCATGACCACAGCCGAATTTGCCGCAACACCCACGCTCTCAGTTCCACGCCCCGCGTTAAAACCTTTATAGCAGCCAACTAAACCGATCACCAGCCCGAAGAAAAAGGTTTTAATTATGGCCGGAAATAAATCGGAGAAACCGACTGAAGAGAATGCCTGCGAAATGAAAAGCACAAAACTTACATCACCTTTTATATTAGCGCCTACCCAACTTCCTAAAATTCCCAGGGCATCGGCATATAAAGTCAAAATAGGTATCATCAATGTAGCGGCAAAAACGCGCGGCACGATCAGGAATTTAAACGGATTGGTAGACGATACTTCCATGGCGTCAATCTGTTCGGTGACACGCATCGAACCAAGTTCGGCTCCCATGCCTGAACCGATTTTACCTGCGCAGATTAAAGCCGTGATCACAGGTCCCATTTCGCGAATGATGGAGATGGCCACCATTCCCGGCAGCATCGATTCTGCGCCAAAATCGACCAGCACAGGCCTTGATTGGATTGTCAATACCAATCCGATAATGATGCCCGTAATGGAAATCAACGCCAGGGACTTATTTCCGATCTGGAAACATTGTTTTAGAAATTCGCGAAATTCGAAGCCACGCGAAAAGGTTTCCCGAAAGACGCGCGCCAAAAACAGCGATACCTCGGCGACATTGATAAGAAATTTTTTTGCGAGTGCCGTCTTTCCGAGAGTCGCGTCGGCGAGTGAAGCCGACTTTTTGGCAGCATAGCTTTTTGCTTTTACTGCCTGAGTGAGATTTTTCATGGTAAGCGGCCGGTTATGACTCAGGTTTGGTGGTGGTTTCGGTAAAGATGCTGACTTGTGGTTCGTTGTCTACATTTACCGTATCGGTCGTATTCTCGTAACCGTACAAAGGAAGTTTGATTTTACCCCAGCGGTAAATCTTGGGCAGGTCATCGCTCATAAGATATCCCCACGGTTTCAGTGGCCCAACGCGGTCGAAGATAACCTTTAAGATAGCGATTGTTGGTATGGCAAGGAACATCCCGGCGACGCCGGCAACCGCTCCGCCAATGATGATGCCTACGATGGAAACGAACGCATTTATCTGCACTTTGGAACTGACGATCATCGGTACCAACAGATTATTATCAATAAGTTGCGTAAGCGCTATAACTATGATGACACCCAACACAATCGAAATATCGGGCGTTGCTGTCAACGATGCAATTATGCTGATAATTCCGGCGGTTAAAATTCCGATATAGGGAATCAGGTTGAGAATTCCTGTGATCACTCCTAAGAGGATAGCATATTCAAGTCCGACAATCATAAAACCAACTGTAGTCATCACCGACACCGTAACCATTGTATAAGCAAACCTACGATGTAACTTTGGACCGAAACCTTTACTTTGCACATGATATCGTGCAAAACATCGTGGTTTTCTGAAGTGACCAATTTGGCAAGGAACTTCATAAAATGCGTTCGGTACAAAAGGAACAGAAAGGTGTAAATCGGAATCAGCAACAAATTCACTAAGATATCGGTAAATGATAATAGGGTAGTTCCCAACAAACTGTTATTGCCCATCGAATCTTTCGTGGCGTCATCTATAATGTTTTTCTGCTCAACTTCCGAAAGGTCGAAACGTTCCCTGATCATCTGTTGCACATCGGCCAGATGTATCATAAAATTCGACTTTATTTTACCCCAATCATTGGCCATTTCCGCAACCTGAAAGGAAATGAATGTAAATATTCCGGCGACCACCAATACCATCAAAAGTACCGAACAAAGAGTGGCGATAACGTGGGGCAGCCGTAATTTGGCTTCAAGGAAACCTCCCACCGGCCGAAGAAGAATCGCAAACAATAAGGCGATCAAAATAGGGATAAGTATGCTTTGGGCATAATAGAATATTACAAATATTGCAATTATACTGATAAGTGAAAGCGCCAAACGCGCGTAAAAAGGTAAGGGTAATGTTTCGTTCATAAAGACGTAGCAAGATTGGAAAGGTACTCTAATAATGTCAGCGGATTACGCAGACACCAAAATTGCCTATAATTCAACCCAAAGTTGTTACAAGTAACTGTTAAAACCTTACAAAATTCACAGTGCTAATCGGTAAACTCAATATCGGATGTGGGGAACTTTCCTAAAATAGAGACCCCCTTTTGGAGTAGAATGTTGTTGGGGTAGGATATTAGCTCACCCTCAGTTGTACGCAGTAAAACATGAAATGCACGTATGTCGATGATTTCTGCTTCAATAGGAAAATCTTTATCGTGCAAACGGATTACATCACCAATCTTAAATGGAAACGAAAATAGCAGTATTATACCCGCCGTTACATTACTGAGAATCGACCAGGATGCAAAGAACGCAACACCAATTACTGTAATTACAGCCGACAGTGTGGTAATAATATTTTCGGTCTTCACACCCCAAATTACAATCAGGCCAACTATTGCTATGATCCAGAATAATATGCTGATGTATTTCACAACAAGATTTGTACGCGACTCCAATATGTGACTCAATCGCGCGTAACGGCGAACCAATTTGCTGATGATTGTTTGCGATAATAAAATAACGGCAAACAACAATGCGCTGCTTGTAAGTTGGACGGAATATTCAGTGAAAAAAGACATGCATTATGATTTAACGAAATTAGAAAGACAGTTGTAAAACTTCTCGGTGGGCAAACCCACCACATTAGTGTAAGAACCTTCTATCTTACTGATTGCTACCAACCCGATCCAATCCTGGATTCCGTAGGCTCCTGCCTTGTCGAAGGGTTCATATTCTTTTAGATAATAGTGGATGCCGTCCTGGTCGAGCTGGCCAAAAGTAACGCGGGTCACGTCGTGAAAAAGCAATTGCTTTTCGGCCGACTTCAAACAAACCGACGTTATTACATTGTGAGTCGAACGCGCCAATCTGGTCAACATTTCGAAAGCATCATCATAGTTACGCGGCTTCCCGAGCGCCGTGTCTTCATGCCAAACAATAGTATCGCTGGTGATTAATATATCATTTGCGGCGAGTTTTCCTTCAAATGCATTTGCTTTCAGTTCTGCCAGATAATCGGTAATCTGCTCAGCCTGGAGTTCGGGCGGATATATTTCTTCGATATCGATCGGGCAGATTTCAAAAGTGAGTCCCAGGTCCCGTAGAAAGTTTTGTCGTCGCGGCGAGGCAGATGCCAACAGCAATCGTTTATCGCGAAGTATATCTTTAAGCATTGTGGAGGATATTCAGTGAAATGACCAAGATAGACAAAATGCCAAACAGCATTATCCACTTTAACACGGCGCTAAGATGGGCGAAGGTTTTTTTGGTGCTGGCGCCGTGAATTTTTATTGTGAAATAAATCATCGGCGCGACAATCAATATCAGTCCGAAGACGGTTGCGTATACTAAATTGAACAGATAAGTATAGATGTAGTATAATAGCAATCCGATTGGTATCAAACTTAAAACGAAAACAATATTCACTGTCCGGGAAACGCCCAAAACTATGGGGAGGGTTTGCATTCCCTGATTGTAATCACCATTGACATCTTCGAGATCTTTAACAATTTCGCGAATGAAATTGATCATAAATGCAAAGATGGCGTAATCAATTAAAACCTGAAAAATTGTGCCCATTGTCGCTCGATTATCACCGGTAATATTCGGATATAAAACGAAAATTCCCACAATCAAGACACTAAGCGAAAGCAACACCGCCACAATAATATTCCCGACCAGCAAATATTTTTTGAAGGTCGATGCATATAAATATAAGGTTGCCGCAATCGCCACAAATAATATTGCAAAATTGGGCGACCCTATGACATTCGACAGATAAAACCCGATCCCGACGCCAATTACATTGAAAGCAACGTAATAATTGTAGGCGGTGGCTTCGGAGATCCGCGAGTTTACAATCACCTGTGCCGGTTTGTTGATATGATCTGTGCCGATGTCGAACACATTGTTTATAATATAGCCGCCGGCGGCAATGCACACTGTCGACAAAACCAACAATGCAAACTCCCAGTGGTTCAAGGCCAACGGTATCGCCTGAAATTCAAGAAATCCGTACCGAAACAGCAATTGCATAAAAGCCAGCATCAAAAGATTTTGATATCGTATCAATCGTAAGAAATCCATCATCAATTATTTATCTAAATTGTTTTAATCGAATTGTGCATCGAAATGTTCCATCCATTTTCCCTGAACTTTCATCACCTGTTCGATAACGTCGCGTACTGCACCTCTTCCGCCATTTTTATGCGAAACATACTTGGAGATTCCTTTGATTTCGGGCGCTGAATCCTGCGGGCAACAAGGCAATCCGACCAGTTTCATGACGTGGTAATCCGGTATGTCGTCTCCCATATACAATACCTGATCGGCGGCAATCGAATAAAGCTCGGTATATTCGGTGAAAGTTTCGACCTTGTTTGGCGCTGCCAAATGAATGTCGGTTATGCCCAAATTCCGCAACCGCAGACGCACGCCTTCATTGCTTCCGCCCGAAATCACGCACACATTATAGCCGCATTCCACAGCAGCTTTCATGGCATAACCATCCCGAATGTTCATCGTTCGCAGCATTTCGCCCGACGTGGTGACGTGAACAGAACTGTCTGTTAAAACACCGTCTACATCAAAAATAAATGTGGTTATCCCGTTCATGATCTCTTTATAGCTTGTCATGGCGCTGAATTGAGTTAGTTAATAATTCGTATAATTTTTTCTGATCAGTATTTTCAAGCAGTTTCAAATGCGACTGAATTGTATTTTGGTCGTTTCGGGCAGCGGGCCCGGTTTGAGCGTCTTTCGGTGCAAGGGTAGTTGCTTTATTAGCGGTCTCCAGGATTAGCGGTTTTAATATATCGAATTGAACGTTGTGACGCTGGCAAATTTCGGCTGCCTGTGCGAATAAATGGTTGCTGAAATTATTTGCAAATATCGCCGCGACATGCAAGGCTTTTCGCTGCAGTTCGTCGATGCGGTAGACATGTTCGGAAATTTTAGCAGCCAACGTTTCAAGCAATTCAAGATCGGACGCCTGTTCGGTCTCGATACAAATAGGTACCGTCCGGAAATCGACGGGTTTTGCTTTGGAAAATGTTTGTAGGGGATAAAATACGCCGCGCCTGTCGCTTCCAGCAATATTTGTATAGGAAATGCTGCCCGATGTGTGTACTACCAAACTATTGTGAAAAGTAATTTTTGCCGTCACGTCTGCTATGGCGGCATCGGAAACCGCGATTATGAAAATATCGCTTTCACGTATATCTTTGGGATCTGAAATGTAAGAACATCCATCCGGGATCGTAAAAGAAGGCAAACTCCGGGAATATAACTGTGTAAGCCCGACATCGGAAGAAGCAGCAAAAGCATCCACCAAATGTTGCGCAACATTCCCCGAACCAATAACAGTTACTGAAATCATGGCGCTAAATTAGAGAATTCAGCCGAAATGACGTTGCTGCAATAGAAGTCAATTAAATAAGATTGATAATGATCATAAACAATATCGTTTTGTAGATAATATTAAATATGACGTGATACAGTCCCAAGAAAAGTATACTCTTCAATATTGTGATCCACCATTTTTGCCCGTAAAACCTTTTGAGTAAAATTGCGAAATAAGCCACCAGGAAAATGAAGTAGTAAGGCGCCATCGCCTCATCGTGAATTGGAATGTTACCTGCAATCCAAATTAATATACCAATCAGTAATGGGGTCAACAAGAACAAAATTAAGATTATGAAGTTGTTGATTTCGGTAGCCAATATAAAATGATCGTAGAGCCTTCGCTTGCTTTTAAAGTAAATCACTTTAAGTGTAAGCGCCGTAAGCGGAATCAGCAGTAACAATAAAACTTTTGAAACTTTTTCTGACTTTAACCGAAACATATCGGATAATTCTTCCATGGAATAACCGGTTGAAAGCGTTTTGTCGGTGATCACCTGCTGAATATATTCGCCTGTAAATGACAGGCGCGGGTAAAATGCCATCCGCATATTCAATCCTTCGAAAAACGGGAAAATAAGATACAATAGGATCAGCATCAGAAAAAATGACACCGGTTTATAATAACGTTGTCTGATTCCGTAGCAATATTCGACCGAGAATTTACCGGGGCGAAATAACAACACCGACATAGTCCGAAAAAATTTTCCTTCGAAATGTGTTAGGAAATGAACAGCTTCATCGAAAATGGCAAGCAGGTTTTTGTCTTTTTCGGTATAGCGTTTCTGACCACAATTACCGCAATATTTTTGCGAGAATTCAGTATAGCAGTTTTTACATATCCATTTTTCCATATTGACACGATTCGACCGTTGCAAGTATACCAAAAATTATGTTAATTAACAGGCTTCGCTGCGCGGGCGGGATTCAAATTCGTTTTTATCTGCACATTATAACCGTATTATACCCTCAATTTTTGCTACTTTTGCAGCACTTTAAAAACGTAAAGTTCTTCCTCATGCAGAATAAAATAGTCGGATTTTTCTTCTCACCGCGATTGATGGCATTTTTGTTTGTATCATTTGCGATAGCCCTGGCTGCAGGTACCTTCATTGAAAGTGAATATAATATTGAAACAGCTCGAATCTGGATATATGACGCCAAGTGGTTTGAAGGGATGATGCTGTTGTTTGTTATAAATTTCATGGGTAATATCAAACGTCATCAACTTTGGAAAAAAGAAAAATGGGCTACTTTGCTCTTACACCTTTCATTTCTGCTCATTATCGCAGGGGCGTTCGTAACGAGGTATATCAGCTTTGAAGGCATGATGCCCATAAGCGAGGGAGCCACTGAAAAGCAATTTTTTTCGGATAGGACATATCTGACCATATTTGTCGATGGTGAATACAAAGGCGAGATGCGGCGGCGTGTTTTTGAGGAAAAGCTTCTTCTTTCGCCGGTTACCAATAACAATTTCTCCATGTCGGATAATTTTGATGACACCCGTTTTGAAGTCAGTTATAAAGACTTTGTGATGGGCGCGGTGGAAACCATCAAAGAAGATCCGCAAGGCCAGCAATATTTAAAACTTGTCGAATCCAGCGGTGGCACACGTCATGAACATTATCTCAAAGAAGGCGAAGTTCAGAACATTCATAACTTACTGTTCGCTTTCAACAAGCAAACCGACGGCGCCATAAATATCAATAACACCGGCGGTGCCTACACCATCAATATGCCGTTTGAAGGAAACTATTTGCGAATGGCCGATCAGATGGAAGGTACGGTCATAAAGGATTCGTTACAGCCACTAATGATGCGGTCACTTTACAGCGTAGGCGGAGCGCAATTCGTCTTTCCCGATATGGCTATAAAAGGTGTCAAATCGTTTGAGTCGAATAACGATTTTAAAGATCTGCAAACAGACGATGCGCTGACCGTTACTGTGGAAACCGATGGAAAAACGAAAGATATTACTTTGTTGGGTTCTAAGGGAAAAATGGGAGAACCGCAAAGTTTCTCGTTGGGCGGCCTCGATTTCACCCTTTTCTACGGAAGCAAAGTGTATGAATTACCGTTTGAAATCAGATTGAACGATTTTATTGCAGAACGCTATCCGGGAACTGAGAACAGCTATTCCGCTTTTGAAAGCCGCGTGACTGTAATCGACGATGAAACATTCGATGCCCGTATTTTCATGAACAATATTCTGGATCACAAAGGTTATCGATTTTTTCAGGCGTCTTTTCAACCCGATGAAAAAGGGACTATACTCTCGGTTAACCACGATTCGTGGGGGACGAATATTACATATGTGGGATATTTCCTATTGTATCTGGGGATGCTCGGGATTTTGTTCACCAAACATTCCCGATTCGGTGATTTAAAACGCAAACTCGCCGCCGTGAAAAAGAAAAAGGCAAAGTTGATAACTGTAATCGCCTTGTTTTTTGGAATGTCGGGTTATGCGCAGGATCACCGCCACTCGCCTTCAGAAGTCCAGATAGATTCGATTATCGATAAATATACGGTGGCTCCCGAGCATGCGGCCAAATTTGGACGTCTCGTAATTCAGGATGCCGGCGGGCGGATGAAGCCCATCAACACTTTCTCGTCGGAACTTTTGCGCAAAGTCAGTAAAAAAGATTCCCACAAAGGTTTAAACTCCGATCAGGTTTTTCTGTCGATGACACAATTCCCGAATGTGTGGTTTGAAGTCCCACTAATTTACATCAAACCCGGAAATGACAGCATCCGCAAAATACTGGATATTGACAGCAAAGCCAAATATGCACCGTTTGTGAAATTTTTTGACGCTGTTGGCAACTACAAACTGTCGCCGTATCTGGACGAAGCTCATAAGGCGGCCATCCCGAATCAGTTCCAGAAAGATTTCATCGAAACTGACCGGAAAGTAAACCTGCTCAACTCGGCTTTAAGCGGTAGTATCCTGCGGGTCTTTCCTATACCGAACGACGCCAATAATAAATGGGTGTCCTACATGGAACTTGGCGAAGCAGGACTTAAAGGAATCGATTCAACTTTTACACGTCAGATTTTACCTATTTACCTGCAGTCGCTTACTCTTTCCAGCGATGCCGGAAATTATAAAGAAGCCGATTTCTATCTCGACGGAATCAGCAAATACCAGCAGAAATACGGTGCACGCGTAATCCCATCCAAAGAGAAGATTTCGGCCGAAGTGATGTATAACAAATATGACATCTTCAAAAATCTGTACTATTGGTATATGATTGCCGGAGTTATAATGCTGTTGCTTACGGTAGTAAATATTTTTGTCGAAAAGAAGGCAGTTCGAATTGCGATAAACGCCATACATATTGCCATTGCGTTCTTTTTCGTTCTTCACACTCTGGGTCTGATCGCCAGATGGTATATTTCGGGACATGCGCCATGGAGTGACGCCTATGAATCAATGATTTACGTTGCCTGGGCCACTATGTTCTTTACGTTGGCTTTCGATCGGAAATCAAAGTTAACGGTTGCTTCGGGAACCTTCGTAGCATCGATGATTTTGATGATTGCCCACTGGAGCTGGATGGATCCGTCGATCGCCAATCTGGCACCGGTACTGAACTCCTATTGGTTGATGATTCACGTTTCTATCATCGTGGGCAGCTACGGGCCGTTTACTCTCGGAATGATACTGGGCATGGTCGCATTGATACTGATGCTTTTCAAAACAGAGAAGAATAAAGTGAAAATGGAACTTCATATAAAGGAAATCACGTACATCAATGAAATGGCGCTCACCATCGGACTAGTAATGCTTACCATCGGAAATTTCCTTGGCGGCCAATGGGCGAATGAAAGCTGGGGTCGCTATTGGGGCTGGGATCCAAAGGAGACGTGGGCGCTTATCAGTATCATGGTGTACGCTTTCGTGATTCACGCCCGATTCGTTCCGGCGCTTAAAACGAAATGGGTTTTCAACGTGATGAGTGTGTTCGCATTCTATTCGATCATGATGACTTATTTCGGCGTTAATTTCTACCTAACGGGACTGCATTCATACGCAAGTGGGGATAAAGTCGTAACCCCAACCTTTGTTTATTATTCACTGGCATTCGTGACCACCCTCGCTGCGGCATCATATTATCGCAACAGGAAATATAAATCTTAACGCAAACCTTTGATTTTGCGTATCTTTGAGTGAAAAGATTCAAATAATTGTTATATGAAAATAGTAACTTTTGTCGCGTTGGCTGCCATTGGTTTGATTAGTTGTCAAAACCATGCACAACAAAAGCCGACTCTAACCGAAAAACAGTCTCCTATGCAAATTCAAAATATCTACCAGTTCAAAGTCGATGATTTATCAGGGAATGAATTCGATTTTGCGCAATTGAAAGGCAAAAAAGTACTGATCGTCAATACCGCGTCCAAGTGCGGACTTACGCCTCAGTACAAAGAATTGGAAGCCATATACCAACAGTATCAAGATAAAGGATTTACCGTTATCGGTTTTCCGGCAAATAATTTTGCGAGTCAGGAACCCGGAACCAATGAGGAGATAGGTGAATTTTGCGAAAAGAACTACGGCGTTACGTTCCCGATGATGTCAAAAATTTCGGTTAAAGGTGACGATATGCACGAATTGTATCAATTTCTTACCAAAAAATCACAGAATGGGGTGGCCGATTCAGAAGTGCAATGGAACTTCCAAAAATATCTGATCGGAGCTGACGGTCAATTTGAAAAAGTGATCGGTCCAAAAACGTCGCCTTCAGATCCGGAAATCATCGATTGGATAAAGTCGTAATTAAAGTATCAGCTGCATAAACTGAAGGTCGAGCCATCGGTCAAATTTATAGCCGGCCTCCCGGATAATGCCGCATTCGGTAAACCCAAACTTTTTATGAAAGGCGATGCTTTCGGAATTTCCCGCATCAATGCCGCCAATCATGGTGTGCATTCCCTGGTTGCGGGCGAGTGTGATCAAGTCTGCCAACAATAGTTTGCCAATGCCTTTCCCAATAAAATCAGGTGCCACGTACACTGAATGTTCCACCGTGAATTGATATCCTATTTTCTCGCGGAAAGTTCCGTAACTGCCAAATCCCACACATCGATCATCAATTTCAGCGACGATAACCGGAAAACCTTTGCGAATTTTCTCATCGAACCATGTCTGCTGACTATCAAGTGTCTGCGGCTCATAATTGTAGTTGGCCGTGGTATGCAAAATCGAGTAATTTACAATGTTGAGAATTGTAGGAATGTCGGCTCGCGTTGCCGGACGGATGGTTGCATTCATTGGTTAAAATTGTACCCAAATATAAAACTTTCACGGCTGATAACGTTATATGGAGATCAAATGCTAAATTTGTACAATCGCCCCTAATAACGCGAAATGATCTATCCAAAAATTCCTTTAGCACAAAGCATCATTCAGATATGTCTTGCCAAAGGTGTACACCAAATCGTAATTTCTCCGGGTTCGCGCAATGCGCCGCTTACCATCGGTTTTGCCAATAATCCGTCGTTCACCTGTTACAGTATAGCCGATGAGCGTTGTGCCGCGTTTTTCGCACTCGGAATTGCCCAACAGTCGCATAAACCGGTGGCCGTGGTATGCACGTCGGGATCGGCATTGCTGAATTATTATCCGGCGTTGGCGGAAGCTTTTTATAGTCAGATTCCGTTGATTGTCATATCGGCCGACCGGCCAGCAGATAAGATCGACATTGGCGATGGCCAAACTATCCGTCAACGAAATGTATTCGAAAATCATTCGTTATACAACGCAAATCTGACTGAAGAAGTTTCTGATCAGAATGATTTGCTTATCAATGAAGCCATTAATATTGCCATGATCAAAAAGGGTCCGGTACATATCAACGCGCCATTCGAGGAGCCTTTATATCAAACCGTTCGGCGGCCCTCGGTCGATCCTACGATTTCGGCGATTGCCAAAGTCTATAAAAACCTTTCGGTCGACACTATAATTGCGCTGACGAACATCTGGAACGCATCGACCAAAAAATTGATCCTTGTAGGTGGCAGTGACCCCGACGAATTCGACCCGGAAGTAATCCAGTTCTTGGCCGATGATCCTTCCGTTACGGTGATGACCGAAGTGACGTCCAATTTCCATCACCCATCCTTCATACACAATATCGATGCGATCATCACACCATTCCGCGAACGCGATTTCAATCTGCTGCGTCCGGAAATACTGATAACATTTGGCGGCATGGTCGTCTCCAAGAGAATAAAAGCTTTTTTACGGGATTATAAACCCGAATATCACTGGCATGTCGATCCGTTGCGTGCTTACGATACCTTTGGCGCTTCGGTACAACAATTTGAAAGCCAGCCTGGTGATTTCTTCAACAGTATAATGCCTTACACTCGGAAATCGGTTAGCCGATACGCCGAAAAGGTGGCGACAATCAGCCAATATCGCAAGGAGAAGCACCGCGAATTTCTGAAAAGGGCGCCATTTTCAGATTTAAAGGCGTTCGAGTTGATTATCAAAAAACTTCCGACAAATATAAATTTACAAATCAGCAACAGTGCACCAATACGGTATGCGCAGCTTTTCGAGATCGAC
>JADKLW010000336.1_pt1 | contig 21263 bp, 18 predicted proteins | sample 8641881 | NCBI WGS metagenome assembly JADKLW01 (sample SAMN16272185, study PRJNA661076) | feces metagenome | isolation source: fecal sample from diarrhoea affected cattle B | host: Bos taurus | place: South Africa: Lokaleng Village, Mahikeng | collected 2019-09 | reverse complement strand
GGCTTGTCCTGGGGCATCGTCGCCTGTCGATCCTGGACCTCTCGCCAGCCGGGCATCAGCCCATGCATTCTGCCTGCTCTCGGTATGTCATTGCATTCAATGGCGAGATCTACAACCATCTCGACCTGCGCCGCGCGCTCGAGGCAGAAGGCAGGGCGCCGGCATGGCGAGGCCATTCCGACACCGAGACCCTGCTTGCCTGCTTTGCGGCCTGGGACGTGGAGAAAACCCTCAAGGCCACGGTCGGCATGTTCGCGCTGGCGCTATGGGATCGCCAGTCACGGCTGCTGACCCTGGCCCGCGATCGCCTCGGCGAAAAGCCGCTGTATTACGGCTGGCAGCAGGACGTGCTGCTGTTCGGATCCGAGCCCAAGGCCTTCAAGGCCCACCCCGCGTTCGCGGCCGTGGTGGAACGAAATGCGCTGACATTGCTGCTGAGGCACAACTGCATTCCGGCGCCCTACAGCATCTACGAAGGCATCATGAAGCTCATGCCGGGCCAGTTTCTGGGCATGCCGCTCGATGACGTGTCGGCCGCCAGGGCGGCGCGTCCGCAGGCATACTGGCAGGCGAACCAGGTCGTCGAAAAAGGTTTGTCGGATCCTTTCAGGGGCAGCGACGACGAGGCCGTCGATGTGCTGCATGACGAACTTTCGCGCAGCATCGGCGCGCAGATGCTGGCCGATGTGCCGCTCGGGGCCTTTCTCAGCGGTGGTGTCGACAGCAGTACCATCGTGGCGCTCATGCAGGCGCAGAGCAGCAGGCCGGTGCGCACATTCACCATCGGCTTTGACGAGGGCGGCTTCGACGAGGCGGTGGATGCCAAGGCGGTGGCACGACACCTGGGCACCGAGCATACCGAGCTGTATGTCCGTCCGGAGGACGCCCTGGCCGTCATCCCGAAACTGTCTTCCATCTATTGCGAGCCGTTCAGCGACAGCTCGCAGATACCGACCTTCCTGGTCAGCGAGATGGCCCGCCAGCACGTGACGGTGGCCCTGAGCGGCGATGGCGGCGACGAACTCTTTGGCGGCTACAACCGCTATCTGCATGCGCGCAAGGTATGGGACGGGGTGCAGCGCTGGCCTGCCGCGGCGCGGCATATGGCAGCAGGTTTCCTGCGTGCCGTGCCGCCGGGAGCCTGGGACCGCATGTTCGATGCGGCCAAGCCGCTGCTGCCGCGTCGGCTGCATCTGGTGGCGCCGGGAGACAAGGCGCAGAAGCTGGCCGGCGTGCTGACCGTGTCCGACGACCATGCCTTCTTTCATCAGCTCACGAGCCACTGGAATGATCCGGCCAGCATCGTCATCGGTGCCCGCGAGCCACGCACGCTGCTGACCAGCCCCGATTCATGGCCTCAGGCCGACAGCTTCCAGCACTGGATGATGGCCATGGACATGCAGACCTATATGGCCGACGACATCCTGGTCAAGGTCGACAGGGCGGCCATGGCAAACAGCCTGGAGACGCGCGTGCCGCTGCTCGACCACCGTGTCGTCGAGCTTGCCTGGCGCATGCCGCTGAACCTGAAGATCCGCGAGAGTCAGGGCAAATGGCTGCTGCGCCAGGTGCTGTACCGCCATGTGCCGTGCAAGCTCATCGACCGGCCCAAGCAGGGTTTCGGCATTCCGCTGGGCAGCTGGCTGCGAGGCGCCTTGCGCGACTGGGCCGAGGACCTGCTCGATGAGTCGCGCCTGAGGCAGGAAGGCTATCTGCGGCCCGAGCCCATCAGAAAGATGTGGGCGTCGCATCTCAGTGGACGGCAGAACTGGCAGTACCACCTCTGGAACGTACTGATGTTCCAGGCGTGGTTGCGGGATCAGTGAATCAGCCGGGTGACCAATAGGCCTGTTCGGCGTAGCGCTGGCGCAGGAAGTCGACGAACACCCGCACGCGCAGAGGCAAGTGCTTGCGTTGCGCGAAAACGGCATAGATGCCGTCCGGCGGGGCAGCATAGTCATCGAGCACGGTCACCAGGCGCCCGTCCTCGATGGCTTCGTTCACCTCCCACGACGATCGCCATGCCAGGCCCCGGCCGGCCAGTACCCAGTCCAGCAGGGCGGCGCCGTCGTTGCATGCCAGGCTGCCCGTGACGCGCTGGGCGATCACCTGGTCGCCCATCCTGAAGAGCCAGCCCCGGTTCTGGCTGCCCGATGGTCCCAGCGTCAGGCAGTCGTGCGACACGAGGTCGGCAGGCGTGCGGGGGGTGCCGCAGCGTCATCGCCCCACTCGCCTGCCGCACGGCCGCCAGGCGGTCCAGGCGCCGTTGGGCCGCGGCTCCGTCGAGCGCCCGGTGCCCCTCGTGCACCAACCGCCGCAGCAGCGCAGCCCTCGTCTCACCCGGCCACCGCTCGGCGGCCGCGTCGAGCGCCACCGCGACATCGTCGGTCTCGGTGATCGAGTGTCGCGGACGGGTGGTCGCCACGGGGCAAGTGTAGCACCGGGACGGCAAGTGCTGCACCGGGCGGGAGCGTCGAGCGGGTCCTGCCGACCCACGCCCGCCGGGGTTCAGCACCCGACACGGGACCGCCCGGCGGCTATCCTCCGGGCACGGTGGGCGGTGTCGCCACGAGGCGCGACGCCACCGCCGCTCTCGAGCATGCCCCGTCGCCTGACCACCGCCCTTCGCACCCGACTCCACGCTGCGGAGCCTTCCCGCCCGGCCCGGATCACGTGCGTCCTCGGGGACCTCGATCGCGGTGGGGTCTCGCGGGTCTACAGCGACCTCGGCGCCGTGCTCGTCGGCCGGGGCGTGGTCGTCCGGATCATCGCCCCCGACGGACCGATGCGTAGCGAGATCGTGGAGCGCGGCATCGAGTGGGAGCCGATCGACTGGGACGCCTCGTGCGTGGCCAGCGCCGAGCACGCGGCGGCGCTGCTGCGTCCGCGGGAGCCGACGGTCCTCGTCGGCGATCCGCGTTCGGCGCACGTGCTGGGCCTCGCGGCGGCCAACGGCCCGACGCTCTGCACGATGCACAGCATCCCGCCCCTGCTCGCGGCCTGGATGGGATCGCGCGAGACCCACCGGATGCTGCGCCTGCTCGGCTCGCTCGGTCGCGAGGGCCGGGTACGGACGGTGACGATCGGCGAGACCTACCGCCGCGCGTACGAGCGGCGGCTGGGACCGGACGCCGGACCGGTCGCGCTGCTCCCGCCGGCGATCGACGGCGCCTCGTTCCCGTTCGACCCGTCGCCTCCCGGGCTCGACCGCGTGCTCTGCCTCTCGCGACTCTCGCCCGAGAAGCGCCCGAGCCTGAGCGCAGCGGTCCAGCTCGTCGCCGCCCGCCGCGACCACGGACATCCCTGCCGACTCGACGTGGTCGGCGACGGCGTCTGGCGCCGGGAAGCCGAGGCGCTCTGCGCCGCCAGCCTGCCCGCGGACGCGTTTCGGTTCCACGGGGCGACCGACCGGCCCGTCGAGGCGATTCAGCGGGCCGGGGTCACGGTCGGGACCGGCCTGACCGTGCTCGAGGCGATCGCGACGGGATCACGGGTCGTCTACGCCCGGACCAACCTCGACGACGCCGGCACGCTCGGACCGGCGCTCACGATGGCCCGCTTCCCGGACGCGGCCGCCGACGCCTTCGGCGGCGAGATCGGACGTTCGACGCCGGACGAGGTCTGGCGCGACCTCGAGGCGACCGACGCGACGGAGCGGGCGCGGCTCCGCGAGCACGTGCTGACCGCGCACTCGCCGGACGCCGCCGCGGACGCCCTGGTCGAGATCGTGGGCCAGGTCGGTCCGGTCGATCCGTCGCCCGAGCTGCGGGCGCTGGCGATGCAGATCGCGCAGTACGGCGACGAGCGAGCGGATCGCGAGCGGATCGCCGAGGAGATCTGGCGCGCGCGGGCCACGCTCGAGGCCGAGATCGCGCAGCGGCGCGCCGCTATCGCCGGCGCCGACGGCTAGCCCGACGGCGTCCCCGCATCGGGTTCGGACGTGCCCGCCCGACCGGGGAAGTAGTGCTCGCGCCGTGTCGTGAACTCCTGCACCGCGAGCTCGTGGTCGCTGAGCGTGCCGATGTCGAACCACTCGCCGGCGAACCGGTGCGCCCGCACGTGCTCCCCGGAGGCCAGCAGCGCCTGGACCAGGTCCGGCACGTCGGTCCGTCCCTCGCCGAGCTGGTCGAGCGCCCGCGGGTCGAGCGCGTAGATCCCCAGGCTGACGTCGTGCTGCAGCGTCGGCTTCTCGGTGTAGTCCGACACCCGGTCTTCACCGTCGATCGCCAGCACCCCGGACGCGATCGTCGTCGACCGCGTCTGCACGGTGACGGTCAGGGCGGCCCCGCTCTCCGTGTGCCCGCCGAGCAGCGCCGCGAAGTCGAGCGACGTCAGCACGTCGCCATTGAGCAGCAGGAACGGCTCGTCCAGATCGCTGACCTCGCGGAGCGCGCCGGCCGTTCCCAACGGCTCGGACTCCAGGTGGAAGACGACCTCCATCTCCTCGCGAGGCGGCGCCGCCTCGAGCAGGTAGGCCTGGATCAGGCCGCTGAGGTAGCCGACGCAGAGGTCCACCCGGCGCACGCCGGCGGCGGCGAGCTGGTCGAGCAGGATGCTGAGGATCGGCCGGTCGCCGATCGGCAGCAGCGGCTTGGGCAGCACCGTCGTGTAGGGCCGCATCCGCATGCCCAGTCCGCCGGCCATGATCACCGCGCGCATCTCAGCCTCCCAACGCGATCCGCGCCACCACGGCGCTGACGTCCTCCGCCCGGTACTCGACCGGGGCCGTCCACGGGCCGGCCGGCGCGAGCGCCGCGTCGACCGCGCGGACGATCGCCTCGGGCACCAGCCCGCTGACGACGTTGCTGCCGCACTCGACCGTCTCCGGGCGCTCGGTGCTGTCGCGCAACGTCACCGCGGGCACGCCGAGCAGGCAGCACTCCTCCTGCACCGTCCCGCTGTCGGTCAGGACCGCGCGGGCGTGCTGCTCCAGCCCCACGAATTCGAAGAACCCGAAGGTGCCGCCGCCGCGCAGCCGCTCGCCGTCGACCTCGACGCCGAACGCCTCCAGCCGGTCGCGGGTGCGCGGGTGCAGGCTGACCACGACCGGCAGGTCGTGCGCCTCGGCCGCCGCGGTCACGCCGGCGATCAGCGACCGCAGCCGCTCCTCGACGTCGACGTTCTCCTGGCGGTGGGCGGTCAGCAGCAGGTAGCCCCCGGGCTCCAGCCCGAGCTCGGCGAGGATCCGCTCGCCGGCCGCGTCGATCGCGGCGCGGTGGTGCACGAGCACCTCGTTGATCGGGTTGCCGGTGACCAGGATCCGTCGCGACTCGACGCCCTCGGCGAGCAGGTTGCGCCGGCTGCCCTCGGTGTAGGGCAGCAGCAGGTCGCTGGCGTGGTCGATGATCCGCCGGTTGACCTCCTCCGGGACGCGATCGTCGAAGCAGCGGTTGCCGGCCTCCATGTGGAGCACCTCGATCCCCATCCGCTTGGCGACCAGCGCCGACAGCGCGCTGTCGGTGTCGCCGAGCACCAGTAGGCGATCGGGCCGGACGTCGCGCAGGATCGTCTCGACCCCGGCGAGAATCTCGCCGATCCGCACGCCGAGCGTGCTGCCGGAGATGCCGAGGTGGTGATCCGGCGCCCGCACCCCGAGCTGCTCGAAGAAGATCTCGCTGAGCCCGCGGTCGTGGTTCTGCCCGGTGTGGACCAGCGTGTGGTCGCAGCCGGCGTCCAGTCGCGCGACGATCCGGCTGAGCCGGATGATCTCCGGCCGCGTTCCGAGGACGGTGACGATCTTCACGCGTCGAACTCCGGAGCATCCTCGATCCGCATCCGGTGACGACGCAGCAGCTCGTCGACGCCGGCGCGGTCCAGCAGGTCGTGGTGCGAGCTGTACTCCTCCAGCTCGAGGGCCACGCCGCCGTGGTCCTCCTCGTGCAACTCCGGGAGGATCGAGCGCACGGCCAGGTAGTCGCCGCGCCGGACCGTCCGGAGCGCCTCCTCCTCGGACACCAGGATCTCGTGGATCTTCTCGCCGGGCCGGACGCCGGTCAGCTCGATCGGCACGTCGCGGTCGCCGACCAGCGCCGCCGCGAGGTCGGTGATCAGCACCGACGGGGCGTACGGCACGTAGGTCTCGCCCGGCCGCCCGTCGCGGAGCGCGGCGAAGACCGTGTCGACCGCGTCGTCCAGGCTCAGCAGGAAGCGCGTCATCTCGGGCGACGTGACCGTGACCGGCCCGCCGTTCTTGATCTGCTCGTGGAACAGCGGGATCACGGACCCCCGCGACGCCAGCACGTTGCCGTAGCGCGCGGTCAGGAACCGCGTCTTCGGGCCGCCGCGGCGGGCCGGCGCGTCGAGGTTGGCGCAGGCCAGGATCCGTTCCTGCAGCGCCTTGGTCATCCCCATCACGTTGACCGGCTTGCAGGCCTTGTCGGTGGTGATGCCGACCACGGTCTCGACCTCGAGCCCCTGCTCGCGGATCGCCCGGACGAGGTTCTCGGCCCCCATCACGTTGGTGCGGACCGCCTCGAACGGCGCGTACTCGCAGGTCGGCACCTGCTTCAGCGCCGCGGCGTGGAAGATCACGTCGGCGTCGCGGATCCCGGCGGACAGGCTGCGCAGGTCCGTGACGTCGCCGATCCGGAACGCCAGCGGCGCCGAGGACGCGAAGACGGTCTCGTCGGTGGCCGCCCGGCGCTGCTGGAAGGCCAACCGCATGGCGTGCTGCTTCGCCTCGTCGCGCGAGAGCACCGTGATCCGCTCGGGGTGCCCGAGCTCGCCGGTCAGCAGACGACGGACGAGGGCCCGTCCGAGCGATCCGGTGCCGCCCGTGACGACGACGCGCTTGCCGGTCAACATCAGCGACCCCCGCGGATCTGGTCGTACGGCGTCGGATCGGCGGCGACGGCCTCCAGCATCTCCGTCCACGACGGAGCCTCCCACCCGGTCGCGGCCCGCAGACGCGAGCTGTCGAGGCTCCGGTCGATCCGGAGGCGGTCGTCGGGTTCGATCTCGATGGTCAGATGCATGGCGGACGCCAGTCGTTGGAGAAGGGACAGCTTGTCGATCGGCGCGGCGCTGGCGTGCCAGACGCCGTGCAGATCGGGGTGGTCGGCGATCAGGTCGCCGACGAGGTCGGAGAGCGCCGCGGTGGTCAAGCCGCTGAAGATCGCGTGCGAGAACCCGCGGACCCGAGCGCCCTCGTTGCCGAGGAACCACTCGAAGAGCCCGTGGGCGTCGCGCAGCTCGCGGCCGACGATCGACGTCCGGACGGTAAGGGTTCCCGGCTCGTCGAGCTCGCCCTCGAGCTTCGAGCGGCCGTAGAGGTCGACCGGATCCGGAGCGTCGCTCTCGGCGTAGCCCCCGCGGTCGCCGGAGAACACGCAGTCGGTCGAGATCTGCACGACGCGGATCCCGCGCGGGCGGGCGAACGCCGCCAGCTCGTGGGGAAAGCGGGCGTTGATCTCCATCGTCGGCCCTTCGCGGTCCGCGTCGGGGAGTTGCTTGACGATCCCGATCGCGTTGACGACCACGTCCGGCGCCGTGGTCTCGATCGCGCGCTCGACGGTCTCGAAGCGGTCGGCGCGCACGCCGAAGCGGATCCGGTCCGCGTCGAGCACCTGCTCGTAGCCCTCCGGCAGCGCGTCGGCCCGCAACGTGCTCTCGACGTCGAACCGCGAACCGAGCCGCTGGACGAGCTTGTGGCCGAGCATGCCGCCCGCGCCGAGGACCAGCACCCGGGTCATCCCCCGCTCCTCAGTCGATGCACGGTGACGCCGACGTGGTGACGCAGGCGCGGCGGGGTCAGCCGCCGGCCGGCGCGCAGCCAGAACGGACGACGGCGCACCGGATGCTCCGTGGAGCGGGCGTCGGCGAGCGCCGCCTCGAGCTGCGCGATCCGCTCGGCGTCCTCGTCGGCGCTCCGTCGCAGCGCTTCGATGGTGTGGTGCTGCTGGTCGGCGATCACCTCGAGCGCCCGCACCTGGTGCTCGGCCTTGCGGACCTGACCGTTGAGCCAGGCCACGCTCTCCTCGGCGCCCTGTCGCGACAGGACCGACCAGTGCTTCGTCGCCCGGTCGTAGATCTCGAACCGCGGGTCGTCCTCGTCCGGCGAGAGCAGCGACGCGCCGTTGGCGATCAGCATCGTGCCGTAGGCCTGGCGGCGGATCGCGGCGACGTCCTCCGGCAGATCGTCGCGGGCGAACACGTCGTCGAGCACCCGGAGTTGCTGGCGGGTGCGCTCGACCGCGCTTCCCGTCGACGTCAGGGAGCCGTCGTGGGCCCGCCAGACGGCGAGCGACTCCGGGACGCAGACGAACCGCGCCTCCCCGCCGCGCAGCCACCAGTCGAAGTCGGGGAGCAGTCCGACGTCGGGGTTCCAGCCGCCGATCCGCTCGTAGTAGCGGCGCCGGACCAGCGCCCCGCTGCCGACCAGGCACGCGTTCCAGCGCAGCGCGTCGACCAGCGTGTGCTCGAAGTACTCGAGCGTGTCGATCACCCGGTCGGCGCCGTCGACCACGTCGCACCACGGGTACACCACGTCGGCGTCGGGGTGGGCCGTGGCGACCTCGACCAGCCTCGCGACCGCTCCCGGCAGCAGGTAGTCGTCCGAGCTCAGGTAGCCCAGCAGCTCGCCCCGCGCCATCTCGAGCCCGCGGTTGATCGTGCGCGCCTGGCCGACGTTGTCGTGCCGCGCCCAGCGGAAGCGCTCGGGATCGGCACGCTCGGCGATCCGCTCGAGGATCGCCGGCGTCTCGTCGGTCGATCCGTCGTCGAGCACGATCAGCTCGATCTCCGGATGGTTCTGCGTGAGCACGCTCTCGATCGCCGTCTCGACGAAGCCGGCGCGCTCGTACGTGGGAATGATGATCGTCACCAGCATCAGGCGTCCTCGCCCTTCGTCGCCGCGAGCTCGCGGTCGCGGTCGCGGCGAGCGAGCTCGGCCTCCAGGCGTTGGATCTGCGCGTCGCGCACCCGCAGCTCGATGCCGAACTCGGCGATCGCCCCGGACAGTCGGATCCGCTCGAGGTCGATCGCGGCCGGAATCGCCTCGTCCTCGGTGACCCGTCCCTCGGGCCAGCGGACCCGCTCGGCGACCAGCGCCTCGCGCTGACGCTGGAGCGCCCACTGGAGGTCCGCGACGACCGCGGCGGCCCGCGGGCTCGCAGCGGCTGCCGGTCCGATCCACGAGCCGACGTCGACCTCGGTCATCTCGTTGGTCTCGATGAACAGCCGCCGCAGCAGCTCCCGGCGGACCACGCTCGTCCCCTCCGGCTCCTCGTCGCCGAGCCGCGGGTCGGTGACGGCGTCGAGCAGCGTCTCGATCCGGGCCTCCGAGCGGAAGCCGTGACGCCGCGGGTCGAGCCGGACGTCCGCCGCGATCTCGCCGGACGGCAGGTGCCCGTGGTCGCCGACGACCCGCGCCCAGACGACCCCGTCGCCGTGCGGGAGCTGCAGCAGCTCGAGCGCGGCGGCGTCGAGCGCCGTGCTCCGCACCAGCACCGCCGAGGCCTCGACCTGGGTGCGCAGTCGCAGCGTGTCGGCCGACTGCGGCGGCAGCGGGGCGGGGACGACCAGTCCGGCGGCCTCGCCGTCGTGGCGCGGGACCCGATGGTGCCCCGCGATCGAGATCACCGCGGACGGATGGGCCTCGAGCGGCCGGCGGCGCGCGAGCAACGTGCCGGGTCGCCAGCGATCGCCGATCCGGGCGAACGCGATCAGCGTCGCATCCTCGACGATCCGGTCGGCGTCGACGCGCGGAATCCCGACGGCGTCGACGACGTCGGAGAAGGCCCCGCCGTCGCTCCCCGCGTCGGCGCGCACCGCGACGATCTCGGCGTCCTCGCCCGCCTCGGCCCGCACCGCCGCCACCGTCGCCGACAGCTCGTCCGCGTCGGTCGTCGCCCCCGGCAGCAGCACGGTGATCATCCGGTTCTCGCTCACAGGACCTCCATCGCCTTCTGGCTCACGATCCGCTCGTATCCGTCGAGGATCCGAGCGCGGATCCGGTCGCGGTCGACGTGCTCGGTCGCGATCCGCGCGTTCAGCTCGGCCGCTCCGTCGACCAGCGCGTCGTCGGTGATCGCCCGCTCGAGCGCGGCGGTCACCTCGTCGACGTCGCGGGCGTCGACGAACAGCGCGCCGTGCCCGTGCGGGGTCAGCTCGTAGCCGCAGGAGCCGCGCCCCTGCAACGGCAGCGAGCCCATGACCAGCGCCTCGAAGAACGAGCTGCTCACCCCGTCGGTGAGGTTGAGCCCCAGCGAGACGCGAGCGCGCCCGTGCATCGCCAGGATCTCCTCGTACGTCGACGTCCGCAGGTCGGCACCGGACATGTGCGTGTAGCGCATGCCGATCTCGTCGGCCAGCGCGACCGCCTGCACCCGGACCGGCTCGTCCATCTGGTACCCGCACAGCTCCCAGCCCTCGAGCAGCGGGGCGCAGCGCCGGATCGCCGCGAGACCGACCTCGGCGCGGCCGAAGAAGTTGTCGACCCCCTTCAGCGCGATCGTCCGGCGCGCGGACGGCGGACCGGGGGCTCGGTGAGCGACGGCGAGCTGCGGATCGACCCCGCCGGCCACCGACCAGACCCCGAGCACCTCGCCGCGGAAGCCGAAGGCCCGCGCCAGGCCGATGTCGCGATGACACTCGGCGCAGTAGTAGTCGCAGGTCGAGAGCACCTCGCGGAGCCGCGGCGCCACCGCCGGCGAACGCCCGTTCCAGAACAGGTCGCTGCCCCAGTTCGTCGCCAGCCACGGCGCGTCGAAGCCGCCGAGCAGCTCGTGCGCGGCGTAGGTCACCGCCCCGCTGATCGCCGTCTCGTGGGAGTGGATCACGTCGGGCCGCAGCTCCTCGATCACGCGGGCGAGGTGCGCGATCCGGCCGTCGACGCCCGAACCGCGCTCGGGATCGGCGACGACCGTGATCCCCTCCCCGACCGAGACCCGCTCGGCGTCGTCGACGTAGTACGTCATCGTCCCCTCGAGGTCCGGATGCGGATCCGACGGCGGCACGGCGTCGAAGAGGTGCAGCTCCCACTCGCTGCCGCGCAACAGCTCGACGTAGCGGGCGATGTGGAAGCTGGTGGCGAAGCCGACCAGCAGCAATCGTGGTCGGCGCGGGGCAGGAGCGCGCACCGGCGTGGTCGTGCTCCCGCCCGGAGGATGCGGGGAATCCATCGGAACAAACGTACAGATGCATGGTCCGCCGCGACGACCCCCCACGTCCCCCCCCGGCGACGCCCCGGCGGACCCCGAGGCGACTGCTCCCGCCGGCCAGCGGCGAGGACGATCACCGTCGCCGCAGCGGCGGCACGACCTGCGACGACCGGGGTAGGATGCACCCCGTGACCCGATTCTCGGCCGCATCGCCCACGACCTGGTCCGGGGTACCGGTGACGGTGACCGGCGCCGGGGGATTCATCGGCAGCCACCTCGCCGAGACCCTGGTCCGGGCCGGCGCGGACGTCCGCGCCCTGGTCAGCTACCGCTCGCAGAGCGACCCCGGGGCGCTGGGCTGGGCCGACCCCGAGATCGTCGACGCGATGGACATCCACCGCGCCGACCTGCGCGACTCGGACGCGATGACCCGGCTGCTGGAGGGCCGCGAGGTCGTCTTCAACCTGGCGGCGCTCGTGGCGATCCCGTACTCCTACGCCAACCCGCGTCACGTCTTCGACGTCAACGTCACCGGCACGCTGAACGTCGCCCAGGCCGCCCGCGACGTCGGCGTCCGTCGCATGGTCCAGACCTCGACGTCCGAGGTCTACGGCACCGCCCAGCAGGTGCCGATCACCGAGGACCACCCGATCCACGCCCAGTCGCCCTACGCGGCGAGCAAGGCGGCCGCCGATCAGCTCGTGCTCAGCTTCCACCGCTCGTTCGAGCTGCCGGTCACCGTCGTCCGGCCGTTCAACACCTACGGACCCCGCCAGTCGATGCGCGCGGTGCTGCCGACGATCATCGTCCAGGCGCTCAGCGGCGGACCGGTGCAGCTCGGCTCGCTGACGCCGCGTCGCGACATGACCTACGTCGCCGACACCGTGTCGGGCTTCCTGGCCGCCGCGTCCAGCGAGGCGACCAACGGCGAGACGGTCCAGCTCGGCACCGGCGTCGACCACTCGATCGCCGACATGGTCGACGCCGTCGGCCGCGCGGTCGGCCGCGAGCTCGAGGTCCAGCTCGACCCGCAGCGGGTCCGCCCCGGGGCCAGCGAGGTGATGCGGCTGATCTCGAGCCCCGAGCGGATGCGCTCGCTGACGGGGTGGACGCCGCAGCACGACCTCGATGCCGGGATCGGCGAGATGGTCGCGTGGGTGGCGGACCACCTGGACGCGTTCGAGCCGGACGAGTACGCGGTCTGAGCCGCCGCTCCCGCTCCGGCCAGAACGTCGTTCGATGCGTCCCCGTCCGTCGAGGACCCAGCCTTCGGGCGCTCCGGCAGGCGATCCCCGCCTGACGGTCGTGGTCGCTCGACTCGACGATCGGGGCGCGCCCTACGCGGCGTTGCTCGACCGGCGGGCGGGCACCGGTCACCGGGACCGGATCGTCGCCGGCGACGGGCCGGCCCGTCTCGCGGTCGCCGAGCACGGGATCGCGTGGGAGCCGCTCGACTGGTCCGGTTCGCGGCTGAGCTCGCTGCGGCACCTGCGGGCCCTGGTCGACCCCGGCGAGCCGGTGCTGATCGTCGCGGGCCCCGACACCGCCCACGTGCTCGCCTCGGCGGCGGCGGTCGGACCGACGCTCTGCGTCCTGCCGGACGGGCCCGACGAGCTGGACCGCACGCTCGGCCCCGCGGCGGTGTCCCGGCTGCTGGACCTGATCGGCGACCTCCAGCGGGCCGACCGGCTGCGGACCCTGGCCGTCGGCGACGATCACCGGACCGCGTACGAGCGCCGCCTGGGGGTCCCCGTCGTGCCCTTCCCGGCGCTCGACGACGACACGGACCCCGGGACCCTCGACGCCGCGGCGGCGGTGATCGCCGACACGCTGACCACGTTTCGCCGTCTCCCGGACCGGCCCGACCTGTCGTCGGCCGCGGAGGTCGCCGCGGCGCTCCAGGACGACCGGGACGAGGGCCAGCGCGCCGCGGACGAGATCTGGCAGACGCGGATGAGCCTGCAGGCCGAGCTCGACGCCCTGGGCTGATCGGTGTCGCTGGCGCCCGCGACCGGACGCGACCCCCGCCGGGTCAGGCGGCGGTGCGCACGAGCCGCAAGAACTCGTCGTAGCTGCGGATGTAGTCGTCGGCGTCGTAGGCGTGCGACGCCAGCACCATCAGCCGGGCGTCCGCCGTGTACCGGTACTGGATCCCCCAGGTCATCGGCGCCAGGTGGACGCCGATCGAGGGGCGGTCGAGCAGGACCTCGGAGCGATGGTGACCGTCGTCAGCCACCACCCGCACCGAGCCCGACAGGCAGACCAGGAACTGGTGGCACTCGTGGTGGGCGTGCTCGCCACGGACCTCCTGCGACGGCACGTCGAAGACGAAGAACGCCCGGCGGACCTCGAACGGGAGTTGCCCGGGGAACTCCAGCACCGAGAGCTTGCCGCGCATGTCCTCGTGCTCGGGAAGCTGCACGACCGTGGCGCCCGCGGTCCCGGTCGGGGTCTCGCCGACCGCCGGCGGAGCGTCGCCCGCCGCGCCGTCGGCCACCTGGGTCGCAGACCCGTAGCCGACGATCCGCGCCGGGTTGCCCACGACCACGACGCCCTCGGGCACGTCCCGGGTGACCACCGCGCCGGCGCCGACCATCGCGCCCCGCCCGACCGTCAGCCCCGGCAGGATCGTCGCGTTCGCGCCGATCGAGGCGCCCTGGCAGACCCGGGTCTCGGGGTAGCGCTCCGGGACCTGGCGACTGCGCGGCCGCAGGTCGTTGGTGAAGGTCGCGTTCGGTCCGACGAAGACGTCGTCCTCGAGCCGGATCCCGTCCCAGAGCTGGACGCCGCACTTCAGCGTGACCCGATCGCCGACGACCACGTCGTTCTCGACGAAGACCCCGTCGCAGACGTTGCCGTCGGCGCCGATCCGCGCGCCGGGCAGGACGTGCGCGTTGGCCCAGACCCGCGTCCCGGCGCCGATCGTCGCCCCGTCGTCGACGATCGCCCGCTCGTGCAGGAAGGCCTCGGGGTGGACGCTCACGGTCGCTGCTGCTCCTGGTCGTTGAACTCGAACCGCCCTGACACGAGCGACAGCGGACGCTGCTTGGTGTTCTCGTAGGTGCGGAAGACGTAGTTGCCGATCAACCCGAGGCTCAGCAGGTTGAGCGTCGAGAACGCCACGACCACGAGCACCGTGGCGCTGTAGCCCGGGACGTCGACCACGCCGAACGCGCGACCGAGCAGCACGGCGAGGGTCACCAGCACCGCGGCGACGAAGCCGACGAAGCCGAACCAGGTCAGGACCCGGATCGGCAGGTCGGTGAACGAGAAGAAGCTGTCGGTCAGGTAGGAGAGCTTGCGGCGGAAGGTCCAGCCGCTCTCGCCCGCCTCGCGCTCGCGGCGGTGGTACGGGATCTCTTCGCGGCGGAAGCCGAGCCAGTAGAGCTGGCCGATCAGCGACGTCCGCTGCTCGCGGAGCTGCAGCAACCCGTCCTTGACGCGCTCGTTGCAGGCGAAGACGTCGACGCCACCCCGGGGCAGCTCGGCGCTGATCAGCCGCCGCGCCAGGTTCCAGTAGGTGCGCGAGGCCAGGTCGGAGAGCTTGCCGTCGGCGCGGCTCTCGCGGGTGCCGACCACCAGGTCCGCCCGGTCCTCGGCGAGCACCTCGAAGAACCGCGCGACCAGCTCCGGCGGCTCCTGCAGGTCGGCCGCCATCACCGCGATGTGGCGGCCGCGGGCCGCTTCGATCCCGGTGCGGATCGCCGCGAACGAGCCGAAGTTGCGGGAATGCACCAGCACCTGAGCCCGGAAGGCGTAGTCGCCGAGGCCCGCGGTGATCCGCGCCAGCGAGTCGTCCGGGCTGCCGTCGACGACGAAGACCGCCTCCATGTCACCGTCGACGCCGTGGGCGAGGCCCGACACGGCGTCGAGCAGCGCCGCGATGTTCTCGGCGTTCTTGTAGACCGGCACGACCAGCGAGCGCGTCGGCGCCGGCATCGTCGTGGCCTTCGCGGCGGGCAGCACCGCGTCGGTCACCATGCGTTGCACGCGGCGATCACGCGCGTGAGGTCCTCGTCGCTGAGGTACGGGTGGATCGGCAGCGACAGCTCCGTGCGCGCCAGGCGGTCGGCGACCGGGTAGGCCGACGGCGGCTCGGGCGCATCCCAGGCCTCCTGCGCCGACGCAAGGATCGGGTAGTGCACGGCGGTGCCGATCTGCTGCTCGCGCAGGTACGCCTGGAACGCGTCGCGCTGGTCGGCGTCGACGACGAAGACCGGGAACAGGTGCCAGACCGACGCCGAGCCCTGGGGCACGCCGGGGACGATCAGTTGCTCGTTGTCCAGCTCGGCCAGGTAACGCGTGGCGATCACGCGGCGGCGATCCGTCGCGGCGACCAGGCGCGGCAGCACGGCGGTCCGCAGGATCGCCGCGTGCAGCTCGTCGAGGCGGCTGTTGAGGCCGAGCCGGACGTGCTCGTACTTGGCGCGCTGACCGTAGTCGCGCAGCTCGCGGGCGGCGGCGGCGATCTCGGGCCGGTTGGTCAGCAGCGCCCCGCCGTCGCCGAGCGCGCCGAGGTTCTTGGTCGGGTAGAAGCTCGTGGCCGCGCCGATCGTGTCGGCCCCGACCGGGCGGCCGTCGGACCGCGCGAGCACCGCCTGCGCGGCGTCCTCGAGGATCGCGACGTCGTGGGCCTCGGCGAGCTGCTGGAGCCGGGCGCCGTCGACGGCGTGGCCGTAGAGGTGGACCGGAACCACCGCGCGGATCGCCGGGTGACGCTCGATCGCGCGCTCGACGGCGTCCAGGTCGAGCAACCCGAACTCGTCGACGTCGGCGAACCGGGGCGTCGCCCCCGCCCGGGCGATCGCCAGCGCGGTCGCGAAGGCGGTCAGGGGCGTGGTCAGGACCTCGTCGCCGGGGCCGATCCCGGCCGCGCGAAGCCCGATCTCGATCGCGTCGAGGCCCGACGCGCAGCCGATCGCGTGCTCGACGCCGTGGGCCGCGGCCAGGTCGCGCTCGAACTGCTCGACCTCGGTCCCCAGCACGTACCAGCCGCTCTCGCCCATGCGGGCGACGGCCTCGAGGGCCTGGGGGCCGATGTCCGCCCAGAGGGCGGCGAAGTCAACGGCAGGAATCGACGAGCTGGACACGGAGGAATGGTGCGCCGGACGGGAACACGGAGCACCGGCCCGTCGAGCCTAACGTGTCGCTTACCGCGGTGTCCGGCTGAACGCGGGCGCGCCGAGCCCGGTTCCTAGTAGCGTGCCGGCGGTGAACGAGTCGACGACCGACGTCCAGACGAATCGCGATCGCCGGATCCGCGACGCGGGCACGTTCGTCGTCGCGTTCCTCCTGGCCTGGCTCGTCGGGTCGCTCGCCGACCCACCGCCCTTCATCTACGACGCCGGGATCTACTGGAGCAGCGCCGACCGGTTCACCGTCGACGGCAGCTGGTCGCTGTGGAACTACGACGACAGCCTGCGGGGCCTCGCTCCCGCGCTGCTGTTCGGTGGCGTGCGCAGCATCGGCGGCTGGCTCGGGACCAGTCCGCTGGCCACCGTGAACATCTTCAACGCGCTGCTGTTCGCGTGGATCGGCACGATTCTCGCCCCGCGCGTGGCGCAGCTCGCGTGGGCCGACGCGCGGTTCGGGATCGTCCGGCGCCTGCTGCTCGTCGGCCTGCTGCTCGTGTTCTGGCGCGGGTACCTCAACTTCCCGCTGACCGACTTCCCGGCCCTGGCCTGTGGCTTGCTCGCGTTGCTCGCCGTGGCCCATGCTCCCCGCCTGCCGTGGCTGTTGCTGGCCGGCGTCGCCGTGAGCTTCGCGATCAACCTGCGACCGGCGTTCATCCTGCTCGTTCCCGCGATCATCGGCCTCGCGATCTGGAACGGCCGCACGGCGCTCCCCCGGCCGGGCCGCGTCCGCCAGGTTCTCGGGATCGTCGCGGTCGTGCTCGGACTCGCCGTCCTGATGGTGCCGCAGTCGATCGTCTCGCATCGCCACCACGACACCTGGAGCCCGATCGCCGGGGCCGCCGAGAACCTGACCGGGTTCCAGCTCTACACCGGGTTGGTGCTCCAGCGCTACGAGACCTACCTCGGGCCCTCCGGCCGAAGCCCGTCGATGCGGTACAACGACCCGCACACCGAGGAGATCGTCGCGGAGCTGAACGAGCGCGGCGGCCTCGAGGGCTACGGCGACTACCTGCGCGTGGTGGTCGAGCATCCGATCGCGGTCGCCGGGGTCTGGCTGCGTCACCTCGTCAACGGGATGGATCAGCGCTACTCGTCGACCTACGTCACCGAGCTCGACAGCGGCGGGGCACGACCGCTGCGCGCGTTCGGGTTCCTGATCGCCTTCGCGGCGCTCGTCCGCCTGGCGTGGCCGGCCGCCCGGCGCTCGCTGGGCAAGGCCCGCTGGCGCTACCCGCTGGCGATCGTCCTGACCTGCGTGACGATCCTGCCGTCCGCGGTCGAGACCCGGTTCCTCCTCCCGCTCTACCTGTTGACGTACCTGCTGCTGCTCGCGCCCGGCTGGCCGCTCGGACGCCTGGTCGGCGAGAAGGCCGAGGGCCTGCGTCGGTTCCGGGTTCCTGCGGCGATCGCCGTCGGGTTCCTGGTCTACGCCGCGGTGGTCCTCGTGATCGTCAGTGGCGCCAGCAGCAACCTGGAGTAGTGCCTCAGGCGCCTGCGAGCCACCGGAGGGATAACGTCCTCGCAATGTCCAGTCGGCCCACCAGCCCCGAGACGCCGGCCACCCGGTGGCGCTGGCTGTACCTCGTCCCGCCGATCCTCGTCCCCCTGCTGGTGTTCCTCCCGCGGATCACCGGCGGCGGATTCTCCGGCGACGACTGGTCGAACCGCTCGGCGATGATGCACACGTCGTTCTCGGGCGTCTTCGAGCCGCTGCTCGACGACCCGATCGGCCACCGGTCGCTGCACCTGCCGTACGTGTACCTGTACGACGCGGTCTTCACCTCCCACCCGACCCTCTACCTGCTGTGGGCGGTGCTCACCGCCGGGGCGTTCGGCGCGCTCGTCGCGGTGCTGCTCGTGCGCCTCCGGGTGCCGCTGTGGGCCGCCTCGAGCATCGGCACGCTGGGCGCGATCTATCCCTACGCGACGATGACCAAGATCTGGGCGACCGCCCACGTCGGGCACATCACCGGGATGCTCGCCCTGCTCGGGATCCTGCTCGCGCTGCGCGGACTGCAACGGTCCGGGCGGATCGCGCGGATCGCGCACCACGCCGGCGCGCTGGCGCTGTTCCTGCTGTCGTTGAACCTCTACGAGATCGCGCTGCCGATCGTCTGCGCCGGCGGGCTCTGCTACCTCACCGCGATCGCGCAGCGCGACCGCCCGGACCACCGTGCCGGCGTCGGCGCCCTGCTCCGTGCCTACCGCCCGGGGCTGCTGCGCTGGGCGGCGGACCTCGCGCTCGTCGGCGGCTGGTACGCGAGCCTCGGCGAGACGGACATCGCCCGCGGCACGCAGCAGTCACTGCAGGACCGCGTGCTCGAGATCCTCTCCGACGGCGCCCAGAACATCGCGGGCACGTTCGTCCCGTTCCTCGGGCGCGACGCGCGCGACGGCGTCGAGACGATCTACTCCGGCGCCTGGTTCGTGCCGTCGATCACCGCCGTGATCGTGACCGGCGTGATCGTCTTCGCGATCGCCTGCGTCCTGGCGCCGCTGGTCGCCGGGCGGACGGTCGAGCCGGAGCGCCGCCGAGCGCTGCTCCGCGTCCGCAACTGGGGCCTCGGGATCCTCGCCGCCGTGGTCGCGGCCTACGCCGGCTGGCTGGCGATCGTCCCCGCGGACCCCTACTACCGACCGGTGCCGTTCGACGCGCCCGTCCTCCGGGTCAACGTGATCGCCGCCTTCGGGCTCACCGCGATCCTCGTCGCCGTGATCGGCGCCGTCGCGGAGCTGCTGCGGCTGCTGGCGCCGCGCCGGTCGCCGGTGATCGCGGGCGGCTTCGTCGTGCTCGCGCTGCTCGGCGTCGTCCTGGCCTACAACCGCCAGAACCAGGCCGAGATCGACCTGTGGAACACGGCGACGTCCGAGCAGGTCGCGATCCTCGACGCCGTCGACGAGGCGTTCGACGGTCAGGACCCCGCACCGGACACCAACGTCTTCCTGACCGACAGCCGCGGCTGGGTCGCCGACGGCGCCGAGGTCTTCCACACGATCTGGTCGTTCCGCGGAGCCCTCCGGGCCACCTACGACGACCCGACGCTGATCGGCGTCGCGTTTCGCGACGGTGCGACGTTCCAGTGCCGTCGCGAGGGCCTCGCCCCGTTCGGGCTCGGCTACGAGCCGAACGCCGGCGACCCGGCGATCGCCCCGTACGGCCGAACGGTGCTGGTCAGCTTCCACCAGGCCCGACGGTGGGACGTCCGTGATCCGGCGAGCTGCCGCCGCGCGATCCGCGAGGCGGGGCTGACGCTGCTGCCCCGTGACGCCGAGACGCCGCCCCTCGGCACCACCTGATCCCGGACCGGAGCGCGCTCCGTCGCCCTGCGGAGACCGGCTCCCGGCCGACGGGCCGCCGGTCTCAGACCCGGCGGCCCTGCCCGAAGCGCGATCCCCACGGCACCTCGGCCGCCGCGAGCTGCTCGGGCGGATCGACGAAGCCCTCGGAGACGAACGCCAGGATCCCGTCGACCGCGTAGCCGAGGTCCGTTAGCTCGCTTCGCGACGGGCTGAGGAGCTGGTCGCCGGTCACGGGATGCGTTCCCGAGTACAGCGGCGCCCACCCCGGAACCCGCTCGCGCCGGGCGTATCCGAGCAGACCGGCATCGCCCTGCGCAGGCCGGAACCCGCGGACCGCCCGTCGGCCACGACCGACCGCCGCGCGTGCGCCCCAGGCCTTCGGCAGGCGGCCGTCCGCCCAGGTCAGCGGCGCCACCGTCCAACGCGCCGTCGCCGTGACGCGGTTCCCCCCGGCCGACGCCGTCGGCAGCAGCTCGCTGACGACCCGGCCGCTCGCGTCCTGCCGCAGCTCCACCGTGTCGGGACGGGGATCGAGCAGCAGGCCGCCGATCGCCTGGCCGTCGACGTCCTCGTCGACCGGACCGGCGGCGTAGCGATGACGCCAGCCGTCGCGATCGACCTGCCGACGGAGCACCGCGATGTCGAGCACCAGCAACGGCGGCTCGACCTTCCGCGGGAGCACCGGGAAGCTCTCGAGCCAGCCGAGGTGCTGCCGAGCCTCGACCCGGTCCGCCAGCGGATCCTGCCCGCCGCCGACCAGCACGGCCCGGCCGGTGACCGGGTCGTGAGCGAGCGTCAGCGGCTCGAGCATCGGGAACGGCGCCTGCTCGACCCAGCCGAGGTGCTGGTACTCCGGCGCGGTGTCGCCGTCGAGCCGGGTCACCAGCCACGTGTCGTCGGGCGCCGCCAGCAACCGCTGGGTGCCGGGGAGCTGGTGGCCGTGGAGCGCGCCGAGGTCGTACTCCAGCCGGAACCCCGGCGGCGGGATCCGGTCGAGGGTGATGATCGTCCGCTGACCGTCGTCGGAACGGTGGCGGCTGAGCAGCGCGGTGTCGGCCGGCTGCCAGGTCGCGGCCCCGCCCCAGCGACGCGGCCTTCCGCGACGCGACCCCGGCAGCCGGGGCGCTTCCCACGCGCACGCGCGACGGACCCACTCCTCCTGCGGATCCGGACGCTGCTCGTACTCCAGCGGGATGTCCGCGCTCATGCGACCGTCCTCCATCGAACCACGCCCTCCTGGGCCCACTGCTCGGCGATCTGCTCGATCACGGGCCGCCCGGCGCTCAGGCGCACCGGCGTCAGGCCCGCCTGCTCGTACGCCTCGTTGAGCGCCTCGATCGCCGCCGGAATCTCCGGGTCGCGACGCCACGCCACGCCGACCGGCGTCGCCCGCGACAGGTCGTCGGGCGTCACGCAGGTCAGCGGGCCGCCACGACCGACGGGGGTCGTCAGCACGAACCGCGCCTCCTGGTCGGGCATCCAGACGGTGCGCGTGATCTGCTCGAGCAGCGCCGGCTGCGCCAGGGCGTCCGCCGCGCGGGGGTCGAGCAGCACCACGAAGCGTCCGCGGGCGGCCCGGATCCCGGCGTCCGCCGCCCGCTGCTCGGGCGTAACGCGGTGCCAGACGACCGCGCCGTCGTCCGGCCCGTCGAAGGTCGCGATCACCTCGAAGTCGCGCTGGACGGACGCCGACGTGGCGGGCCTGCGGCATCAGCGCCTGCGCGACTTC
>JADKLW010000335.1_pt1 | contig 21304 bp, 16 predicted proteins | sample 8641881 | NCBI WGS metagenome assembly JADKLW01 (sample SAMN16272185, study PRJNA661076) | feces metagenome | isolation source: fecal sample from diarrhoea affected cattle B | host: Bos taurus | place: South Africa: Lokaleng Village, Mahikeng | collected 2019-09 | reverse complement strand
TCACGCGTTTACTGGATCAACTCAACTTACATTACTGATGACACCGATGCGCTGGCCGCCAAAGCCGGGGCAGAGGGCACGACCATGGCGGTGCAGGCTGCGATTGATGCCGCGAAATACAAGGATGTTCAGGGACTGGACCCTGTCACCAAGCGCAAACTCGACAAATTGCGCGGCGGCATCGTGCTTCCCGCGCCAACGACCGAGGGCGCGGCAACAGAACTCAACACCATCGCGACCAAGCTGAACTCTGCTTATGGCAAGGGCAAGGGAACGCTGAACGGCAAGGAGATCAACGGCTCTGACATAGAAGCGGCGATGGGGACCAACCGTAATCCAGAAGAACTGGCCGAAATGTGGGAAAGCTGGCACACCAATGTCGGCGCGCCGATGAAGGACGATTATGCCCGCATGGTCGAGATTGCCAATGAAGGTGCGGTAGAGCTGGGCTTTGCCGATGTCGGCGCGATGTGGCGCTCCGGCTATGACATGCCCGCCGATGAATTTGCGGAGCTGACCGACAAGCTGTGGGCGCAGGTAAAACCGCTTTATGATGAAGTGCATTGCTATACGCGCGGCAAGCTGAACGAAAAATATGGCGACGAGGTTCAGGCCACAACCGGCCCGATCCGCGCTGATCTGCTCGGCAATATGTGGGCGCAGGAATGGGGCAATATCTATGATATTGTTGCTCCCGCAGGTGCTGGCGACATTGGTTTCGATACCACGCAATTGCTTACGTCGAAAAATTATGACGCAACCAAAATGGTCAAGGCGGGTGAGGGGTTCTTCTCTTCTCTGGGCTTTGAACCGCTTCCCGATACTTTCTGGAAACGGTCACTTTTCACCAAGCCCGCAGACCGCGAAGTCGTATGTCATGCCAGCGCGTGGGACATTGATAATGTCGATGATATCCGCATAAAGATGTGCATCAAGGTGAATGGCGACGATTTTGTCACCATCCACCACGAACTCGGCCACAACTATTATCAGCGGGCCTATAACGAGCAGAGCTATCTGCACCTCGACGGTGCGAATGACGGTTTCCACGAAGCCATTGGCGATATGGTCGCGCTGTCTATCACACCGGAATATCTGGTTCAGGTCGGCTTGCTGGATGCCAATAAAGTGCCGAGCGCGGACAAGGATATAGGCTTGCTCCTGCGTCAGGCAATGGACAAGGTCGCGTTTCTGCCCTTTGGTCTGCTGGTCGATAAATGGCGCTGGCAGGTTCTCTCCGGCGACATTCAACGATCTGAATATACAAAAGCCTGGCATGATCTGAAACTGGAATATCAGGGCATCACGCCGCCAGTCGAACGGCCAGCAGATGCGTTTGACCCCGGCGCGAAATATCATATTCCGGGCAATACGCCTTATTCGCGCTATTTCCTTGCGCGTATCCTGCAATTCCAGTTCTACAAAGCTGCTTGCGAAACAGCCGGTTGGACCGGGCCGCTTCACCGCTGTTCCTTCTATGGCAATAAAGAGGTGGGTGCGAAGCTGAACAAGATGCTGGAAATGGGTGCGTCAAAGCCATGGCCGGACGCCCTCGAAGCCTTTACCGGAACGCGCGAAATGGATGGGTCAGCGATGATCAGCTATTTTGAACCGCTGATGGATTGGCTGAAAGAAGAGAATAAAGGCAAATCCTGCGGTTGGTAGGATTGGTTTAGATATTAAAAAACCGGCGGAAGATCACTCCTCCGCCGGTTTTTAATTGTTCGGTATAACAGGATTAAAGCTGTTCGAGCATGTAATCCGCTGTGCTGACTTTGAAATCGCCAGGAGCTTCGACATTCAGTTCTTCGACAACGCCATCATTAACGATCATCGAGAACCGCTGTCCGCGCGTTCCAAGACCAAAGCCGGAGCCGTCCATTTCCAGACCGCAAGCCTTGGCAAATTCGCCATTGCCGTCGGCGAGCATGGTAATGTCATTGGAACCGGCATCCTTGTTCCACGCGCCCAGAACGAACGCATCATTCACGGCGGTGCAGGCAATTTCATCAACGCCCTTGGATTTCAACTCGCTTGCCTTTTCGACAAAACCGGGAAGGTGTTTGGCTGAACAAGTAGGAGTATATGCACCAGGAACAGAGAATAGAGCCACTTTCTTGCCCGCGAAATATTCGGAGGAGCTGATTTTCTCAGGACCGCTTTCTGTCGCTTTGACAAGGTTTACTTCGGGTATTTTATCGCCTTTGTTTATCATGATATTGCTCCTCGTTTGGGGTTCGCAGTGAGTCTGCATGTCCTAGTCTTTTGTGGTGACGAGTTGGTGAAATTGCAAGCAAAGGAATGATATTGAATTTTATCATGGGCAGAGGAAGATGATTTGGTTATGCATGGAGTTATGGAAAGCCCCCGATACTTTTCCGGCCAGTTTCTGCTTGCCCTGCCGGGTATGAGTGATCCGCGTTTCGCACGTTCTATCATCGCCATATGTTCCCATGACGAACATGGAGCATTGGGTATTAACATCGGCGAGACATCTCCGGACATCAGTTTCCACGATATTCTCGGCCAATTCGATATCGAACCCCACAACTTGCAGGATCGCCACATTTTTATCGGCGGCCCGGTAGAGATGCACCGCGGTTTCATATTGCATAGCCTGGATTTCAACATGTCGGACACATTGCAAGTAGGCGATCGCTGGGGATTAAGCAGTTCACTGGATATATTGGGCGCGATAGCAAAAGATCGCGGACCGGAAAAGTGGATCGCCGCTCTCGGTTATTCGGGATGGGGTGCAGGGCAGTTGGAAGCAGAGCTTACCCAAAACGGATGGTCCGTTTCATCCGGTGAGCCAGAGTGGCTCTATGAAACCGAAGCAGCGGATAAATGGGAGATGGCGTGGGAAGCGCAGGGAATAGATCCCAATATGCTATCGGGCCAGTTTGGTAGTGCCTGATAAGGGATGGAAGTTTGTTATAAGTGCAGACAAGAGCCATTATCAGCAACATAATGATAAATATAAAGAGATCTTTATATTTGCTTCCCAGACTACAGGTCGTTAAGAAACGAGCCTTGTCCTGCGCCGGATTACCGGCACAGAAATTTGTCTTTCAAGGAGAACCAATGTGGCGACAGCAGCAGATACCGGAAACCAGGATTATATAATCAAGGATATTTCCCTTGCCGATTTTGGTCGCAAGGAAATCGAGATTGCCGAGACTGAAATGCCAGGCTTGATGGCTCTTCGGGAAGAATATGGCGCTGAACAGCCTTTGAAAGGCGCACGGATTACCGGCTCATTGCACATGACAATCCAGACAGCGGTTCTGATCGAAACACTATTGGCTTTGGGCGCAACTGTTCGTTGGGCTTCTTGTAACATCTATTCGACACAGGACCACGCTGCGGCCGCAATCGCAGCGGGCGGAACCCCCGTGTTCGCAATCAAAGGCGAAACCCTCGAAGAATATTGGGCGTATGTAGAGCGGATTTTTGACTGGGGCCCAGAAGAAACATGTAACCTGATCCTCGATGATGGCGGCGACGCGACCATGTTTGCGCTGTGGGGCGCACGCGTTGAAGCGGGTGAAGAACTGTTCACGCCAGAGAATGAGGAAGAAAAGGTCTTCGTCGCCACACTCAAACGCTTCATTGCCGAACGTCCGGGCTATCTGACAAAGACGGTCGAAGCCATTAACGGAGTCTCGGAAGAAACAACGACTGGCGTTCATCGGCTTTATGATCTTGCCAAACGCGGCAAACTTCCTTTCCCGGCGATCAACGTGAATGACAGCGTTACCAAATCCAAATTTGATAATCTTTACGGCTGCAAAGAGTCGCTGGTCGATGCCATTCGCCGTGCAACGGACGTAATGCTGGCCGGTAAAGTGGCCTGTGTTGCTGGCTTTGGCGATGTGGGTAAAGGCTCAGCAGACTCGCTGCGTAACGGCGGCGCCCGTGTGCTCGTGACTGAAGTTGATCCGATCTGCGCCTTGCAGGCATCCATGGAAGGCTTTGAAGTGGTCACTATGGAAGATGCCACGAAACGTGCAGATATCTTCGTAACCGCGACTGGCAACAAGGACGTGATTACGGTCGAGCACATGCGCGAAATGAAGGACCGCGCAATCGTTTGTAACATTGGCCATTTCGATAGCGAGATCCAGATTGCCGGTTTGCAGAACATGAAATGGACTGAAATCAAGCCACAGGTTGACGAAGTTGAATTTCCTGACGGTAAAAAACTCATCGTTCTTGCACAGGGTCGTTTGGTAAACTTGGGCTGCGCTACGGGTCATCCCAGTTTTGTTATGTCAGCCAGTTTCACCAATCAGGTGATGGCACAGATCGAACTCTGGTTGCGGCCTGAACAATATGAGAATGACGTTTATGTGCTGCCTAAGCATCTTGATGAAAAAGTAGCTGAACTGCACCTTCACAAACTGGGTGTGAAGCTGACCAAATTGTCTAAAGAACAAGCAGATTATATCGGTGTGACGCCGGAAGGTCCATTCAAGCCAGACCATTATCGCTATTGATACACGGTGTCAGAGTAACTTTATAAATTACCGGATGGGTCATCACTGACTCATCCGGATTTTGTTTTAGCGTGCTGTAAATTGGGCTTTATAATTACCCCGCTTCTTGGGGAAACTTGGCCACTGGTTTTGGGCTAGGTCTGCCAAGCTAGTAGATTTGACTCCCGCTTGCTGTTCATACATCCAGTAATTGCGAAGGATGATGGAAACATAGCTACGGGTTTCTACATAAGGAATGCTTTCCATATAGAGTAGCGGATCACCATTATCGCGGATTTCGCTATTCCATCGCTGAACCGATCCCGGACCAGCATTATAAGCAGCAGCAATTTTGGGCAGCTTGCCATTTGTAGCAGATAAACTGCTGAGATACTCTAAGTAGGATTGCCCATATTCAATATTTGTTGATGGTTTAAATAACTGCGCCTTTTCAACATACTGCCCGCGTGCACGGGCTATATCGCTAGCAGTACCGGGCAGAACCTGCATCAATCCAATGGCGTTTGCGGGACTAACAGCTTCGCTCCTGAATGCTGATTCCTGCAAAATATGAGCATAAACCAATGCTGGATCAACACGCCATCCGCCATCCGGTTGCCACTTGGGAGCCGGAAAACGCGCATAAGCAGCAGGCTTGAATCCCCGTGGCGCATTATGAGCCAACCATAATTGGGTTCGCGGTAAATTCAGTTCATGTGCAAGTTTCAATAAAGCAGAATGATCGCTGCTGTTCCCGGTGCTTGCCTGGTGCCGCAAAACCTCGTCAGCAAGAGTATCTTCGCCGATCTCAACCAATGCAATCGCAGCTTTGACATTAGCGTGATTGTGTAAGGTCTTCCAATCACCTTTTTCAAAACCTACCCACGGATTTGCCACCTCTACATCCATGCCAAGCGTTTGTGCCGAAAGCAGCCCATAAAAACCATCACTGCGATTAGCAGCGGCCTGCAATCTGCTCTGTGCCTTTTCTGGTTGTCCGCAAACAATATCCGAACGCGCAGCCCAATAAAGTCCGGCAGCCTGCAAATCAGGATTATTGGCTCTCCTTCCGACATTATCAAAAGCAACACTGGCTGTTTGGCAGTCATTTAAACGCCATGCGGCAAGTCCGGCGACCCAATCAGCATGAGCAATCCAGGAACCGCTTCCCCTTTGCGCTTTTTGAGCCATCCGTAATGCGGATTTGTCGTCATTTTCTATATAATATGACCATGCTACCCTTTGTTCGAATTCTGTTCGTGCGTCGGAGGAGAGCCGGCCTGCGGATTCCCAGAGGAGTGATTCTGCAGCGCCCGGACTGTCATTCTTGATGAAATCGATAATCTGACTGCGAATAGTGCTGGTTAGAGGGTCTGCTTCAATAGCACGGGGCTTTGACCGGACGGCTAAGCCAGGAACATAAGACAAATTACGTCGCTGCGGAAATTCGGGAAGCAATTGAGCGCCGCGCTTCTTTGCCAGCCTACCCAGTTGGGCGGCTTGCGGAATATGCGGTGCCTCATTGACCAGCACCAGAAGAGGTCCCAACTCAACGCGGGGGGAGTTTGCGGCAAGGAATAATTCCGCTTTTGCAATTGGCTTAAGTGGATTGTCTGGAGCATTTTCGATCAGTTTTCTCGCCTGATCCCATTGGTTATCATCGATGGCCTTGAAAATGGCGCGATAATGCTCCGATTGGCTGCGCTTCAACTGCGAAGGAATGTCCTTCGCGATTGATGAGCTATTAAACAGGACCGCTCCGCCACTATCGGCATGTCCTGGATACAAAGGTGCAAGGACTATCGAAGCTGTTATTGCCAGTTTGGATTTTATGGAAAACAGGTTTTTCATTTGCTGCTTTTTCATTGGTGCTCCCCCGATAGCAACTGCAAATCTTTCCAAGCCTCTGTTTTGAACTCTGGTCTTTCAATCAAAATCCGTGGATGGAAAGTCGCGATTGTCTTTGTTTTGAATGAAAAATGGGTAATAAATTGTAAATTTTTACGAGCCACCAGTAAGTTATCATTAAAAAACAACTGTGAAGGTGTCTCTCCAAATAGAATGATCTTTTTTGGTTGAACCAATCCTATCAGATGGAGCATCCGCTTTCTGAGAGTGTCATGATGCTTGGCATCTATGCGACCATCAAAGGTTCGCGCCAAAGAGACTGGAGCCGTATAGGTTTGTTCCGAATCACACCCAATGACCTTCAGCATTTTGGTTAGTAAAGCGGCGCTGTTCTCGGAAAAGAGAGCGTTTCGTGCTGATCCTGCTTGATCCGGCATCGCGACAATGATCATTATTTCTGGCTCAATCGCACCGACTGGAAGCACATATTCCCGTGACCATTGCGCCTCAACCAGATTATCGGGCAGTGATAGCCAAGTGATAAATTGATCATATTCTGCGGGATAATCCTCGCTGACATTTCTGGATTCTTTAGCTTTTTGCTTTGACTGTGGCCTGTTTTCCGCAGGGGAAGCCTCGGTTGCGGGATTTGAAAGTCCAACTCTTATAGCCTGCTCTGACCTTACTGGTTCAAAAAGCGAATTAGGCTCGTTGTGATAATGCAGGTCGACACCCGCAAGATTCCACCAATCGCGCAAACTGCTGATCTGTTCAGCGTAAGTATTTTCAGGGTTTTCAAGCATAACTAAACTCATCTATGCATAGAGTCATGAGTTGACGAACAGGTCAATTGACGGGCAAGCATGTTTCTGTCCAAAAGGGCGCCATTTGCGGCAGAGCGAATCTGAAACGATAAAAAGACAATAATAAAGAATATTACGGGAATTATATAATGAGTGAACGAGAATCTATGCCTTATGACGTAGTCATTGTTGGCGGGGGGCCAGCAGGACTATCAGCGGCTATTCGATTCAAGCAATTAGCGGATGAAGCAGGCAAAGACCTTTCCGTCTGCATATTGGAAAAAGGTTCTGAAATAGGCGCGCATATCTTGTCGGGCGCTGTCGTTGATCCAAAGGCTCTGGATGAGTTACTTCCCAACTGGCGTGAAGAAGATTGTCCGTTAGCGGCAGTTCCCGTCATCGACAACCAGCATTGGGTGCTGACCAAGACGAAGAAATTTGAATTGCCGCACTTTATGTTCCCCGGCTTCATGCAAAACAAGGGAACCTATACTGGATCGCTTGGTAATCTGTGCCGCTGGCTGGGTGAACGCGCTGAGAATATGGGAATTGAAATCTTCCCCGGTTTCGCCGCAGCCGAGATTCTTTACAATGATGATGGTTCGGTTAAAGGCGTTGCCACCGGTGATATGGGCGTCGCACGTGATGGAGGTCACAAGCCTGACTATCAGTCAGGTCTGGAGCTTCATGCGAAATACACATTCTTTGCTGAAGGCGTTCACGGTCATCTTACCAAAATCCTGAAAAAGAAATTCGCGCTGGACGCTGACAGCCAACCACAGGTTTATGGACTTGGTATCAAAGAACTTTGGGATATCGAACCGGATAAACATGTCCCCGGTCGCGTTATCCATAGCCAAGGTTGGCCTTTGTCGGGAGGTGCCAATGGTGGCGGTTTTCTTTATCATCAGGCTGACAATCAGGTTGCCCTGGGTTTCGTTACCTGGCTCAATTATGAGAACCCCTATCTATCTCCTTTCGAGGAAATGCAGCGATGGAAACAGCACCCTGAAATCCGCAAGATTTTGGAAGGTGGGAAGCGCGTATCTTATGGCGCCCGTGCCATTAATGACGGCGGTTTTCAGTCTGTGCCGAAACTATTCTTCCCTGGCGGCGCACTGATCGGATGTTCTGCGGGCTTTGTGAATGTGCCGCGCATCAAGGGCACTCACACGGCTATGAAGACCGGCATGATGGCGGCCGAAGCGGCTTATGAAGCAATTGTAGCAGATAGGGAAAATGATGAACTCACCGCCTATGGAGCAGCCTATGAGAATAGCTGGGTTCGTGAGGAATTACGGGTTGTTCGCAATGTCCTTCCGGCAGTCGAGAAATATGGCGATTTCCTAGGATCGCTGATCGGCGGTATTACCATGTGGGCAGAAAATCTTAAAATCAAAATGCCTTTCACTATGAAACATCATCCGGACTATTCGCGATTGAAACGTGCAGAACATTGCACGCCAATCGTTTATCCAAAGCCGGATGGGGTCATCAGCTTTGACCGTTTGTCTTCGGTATTCCTCTCCAATACCAATCATGAGGAAGACCAACCGATTCACCTGCAATTGAAAGATCCATCGATCCCTGTGGAGGTAAACCTGCCGCAATATGCAGGACCGTCACAGCGCTATTGTCCTGCAGGGGTTTATGAATTTATCGAGGATGAAGCAGGTAACCCGAAATTCCAGATTAACGCGCAAAACTGTGTTCACTGCAAAACCTGTGATATCAAAGACCCGTCTCAGAATATTAACTGGGTTGTACCAGAAGGTGGCGGAGGTCCGAATTACCCGAATATGTAAAATAGGTTTTAGCAGCATCATATTAGCCGCATTGCTTGGCAGTCCAGCCTTTGCCAAGCGTAGTGATGATGCTGATTTGCTGAAAATGTATGTTAAAGCACGGATAGCTGAATCAGCTAATCGTCCCGCCGACGCTGCGGCTACCTATGCTGAAGCTCTGAAATATCAGCCTGACAGCCAATTGTTGGCTAGTAAGACCTATGTCAAAGCCATCGAATCCGGAAATTTGGCTCTTGCAGTCAAAGCGGTTCGCGCGTTGGGTCTTCACGGAGCTGTAGATCCGGAAATGCCATTGCTGTTATTTGCGGATGCGTTTGCTAAGAAAGATTATCGGACTGCCAGAACGGCCTTGCTCGAATTGCAATCTTTGCAGAATTTCAGCTTTTTAACCCCACTGCTGGATGCATGGCTCGATACGGCTTCAGGGGAAAACCCTGCCATCAATCTTGTATCGGCGAAGCAGGATGACACCGGCATTTTCTATCATCAGGAACAATCATTATTACATGCTTTGGCGCGCGGTCATGAAACTGATGTCATACCATTAATCAATGCGATAGTTGATCAAAACGAACTGCGCTTAGCCCCTATACGGATTATTGCAGCCCGTCATTTTCTTGCAGTTGGTAATGAAGAGCAAGCTTTGCAGATATTGAAGCAAAATAGGACGGCTGCGGAAGCAAAAATGGCTCGCGACATTAAGGCAGGTTATTCGCGAACGCATGCACAGAAGGTTGACGCCCAGGTGGGAGCAGGCTTTCTTTTACATAGGCTTGCATCTGATTTAGGAAACCAGCGCGCATACTTCCCGGGACTCGTTGCCGCGCTGACTGCAGGAAAAGTTTCTCCTGACAGCGACTATGGTCATTTTATCTTGGGTGAGGCCTATAGCAATAGCGGAAATAATATAGCAGCTCTAGCAGAGCTAGAGCAAATCCCGGACGACAGTGTTTATGCGTTACAAGCAATCATCGTGGAAATCGCAATCTATGTTGAGAGCAAAGATTATGTTGCCGGTCATACGAGGATGGAAAAAGCCATTGCTCAAAATCCGGAGGATCCGGAATTGCGCGCATTATCCGGTCAGTTGTTTCAAGTTAGTAATGATAACCTCGCCGCCGCAAAAGCCTATGAGCAAGCTATTATATTAGCGGAAAAGCGTGGCCTTCCAGTCTCGCAAGTGGCGACTTATTGGCTGGCCCTTGGGGGCGCTCAGGAACAAGCCGGCCTTTGGCCGAAGGGTCTTGAATCCCTGAAAATAGCCAATGAGATGCTACCCAATTCATCGAGCATATTAAATTATCTAGGCTACGCGCAGTTGGAACGTCGTGAAAATACAGACTCCGCCATGGCGGCGATCCGTAAAGCGCATGAGTTGAGGTCATCTTCCCCGGCAATAACGGACTCTTTGGGCTGGGCTTATTATATCACCGGACAACATGAAAAAGCGATTGATTATCTTGAACAGGCGCTTGCGGGGGAACCGCAAGACCCGACGATTAATGAACATCTGGGTGATGCTTATTGGACGGTTGGCCGCAAATATGAAGCACGCTATGCTTGGAAATCAGCAAAACTCTTTGCCCATGGCGAAGGCGCGCAGCGACTGACCAAAAAGATTGATCTGGGGCTTAGTGCCGATTTTGTATCTCCTTAATGACGCAAATAGACATGAATATTAGCGATAGTGAAATCGCCTATGCAAAGATAAATCTCGCACTCCATGTCCGTAATCGGCTGAGCAGCGGCTATCATAGTATTGAAACAGTGTTTGCGTTTTTGGACCGCGGCGACGTTCTTTCTGTCAAACCCGGTGACGGGATTACTCTCTCGGTAAAGGGTCCGTTTTCAAGTGATTTGAGCAATACGAATAATCTGATATTGGATGCCGCGCATCTATTGGCGACAAAGGTCGATAGGCATGAAGGTGTTCATCTTGCTTTGGACAAGTATTTGCCTGTCGCATCTGGCATAGGGGGTGGCTCCGGTGATGCGGCGGCGGCGCTTCGACTACTTAACCGCTTTTGGGATATTGGGTTACCTATAAAGGAATTGGCCCAGCTTTCTGCTCCGCTGGGCGCTGATGTTCCGGCTTGCGTTATTAGTCAGACATGCCAGGGGCAGGGGATAGGACAGGATCTTGAGGCATTAGATAGCGGCCGACTGGAAAACTATTTTGCATTATTAGTTAATCCGCTCATTCCGGTATCAACGGCTTCTATATTTAGGGGCTGGGACGGCATTGACCGTGGCGGCCTAGAGGGAAACACTCCTATGGACATTGCTTTGGCCGGACGTAACGACTTGCAACCCTCGGCGGTATCACTTGTTCCTATCATCAGTGAAATATTGACACGACTGAAAGAAACAAATCCTGTGATTTCAAGAATGTCGGGCTCTGGTGCCACTTGCTTTGCTCTTTATGAAAGTCTTAAAGGGGCACAAACGGCCAGCGAACTTATAAACTCTGCTTCAAAAAAATCATGGATGATGATCGGTAAACTAAAATGATCGAACCCTTTGAAATATCGGGGATACCGCAAGAGAAAGGCGTTTTGATCGTAGTTGATCATGCATCCAATCATGTTCCCGCTGAAATCGGCCTTGGTATCAGTCATGAACTTCTTGAAGACCATATCGCTTATGATATCGGTGTGGCAAATATAGCCCGATACATGTCCGAAACCGTGGGCTATCTCTCAATATTGGGGACTGTATCACGACTAGTTGTAGACCTTAATCGTTATCCTAGCGAAAAAGCTGCCATTCCTGAACAGAGTGACGGTCTACGCATACCCGGGAACATGATTTCTGACGAAGATCGAAACAATCGACTCGACCGATATTTCTATCCTTATCACGAACGAGTAGCCACGTTGATCCGCGACCTAAATCCCGAATTGATTCTATTTTTGCACAGTTTTACGCCTGGTCTGCGGGAGGGTTCCACAGAAAAGAGACCATGGGAAATCGGAGTACTCTATAACGAATATGAAACGGCATCCCGCATGGCTATCCAGTTTCTGGAGGATGAACAGCTAGTAGTTGGTGATCAGCAACCTTATTCAGGTAAGGACCTGCACGCAACTATGAAGCGGCAGGCGGAAGATATCGGCAAAGCCTATACAGAAATTGAAATAAGGCAGGATTTAATTGCACATGAAACCGGGCAACGACGTTTTGCCGAAATATTGTTACGAATCTGCGATAAAATACGAACAGGGCTTGCGTGATGGTCTCAGTTTTGGAAGGAGGATTGTGATTAATCCGACTCCCTTTGCAGGACCATGAAATGACTCGAAAATTCGATAAATCCACTTTGCCAAGTCGTTATGTTAGCGTTGGCCCCGAACGCGCGCCTCAGCGTAGCTATTATTACGCTATGGGTATGACCGAAGAAGATATCGCAAAGCCGTTTGTCGGCATTGCTTCAGCGGGGAATGACAGCGCTCCTTGTAACACTTTACTTGATGCTCAGGCAAATATCGCGCGCCAAGGCGTGATCGATGCCGGCGGGACTCCGCGGCGGTTTAATACTATTACGGTCACCGATGGCATTGCCATGGGGCATCAGGGCATGAAGTCTTCCCTTGTGTCACGGGAAGTCATTGCTGATTCCGTTGAACTCAGCGTGCGCGGCCATTGCTATGATGCGGTGATCGGATATGCCGGTTGCGACAAGAGCTTACCCGGCATGATGATGGCTATGCTGAGGCTGAATGTTCCTTCGATTTTCGTTTATGGCGGCTCCATATTGCCGGGTCGTTTCCACAATGAAGATGTTACTGTTGTCGATGTTTTTGAAGCCGTCGGCCAGCATAGTGCCGGGAATTGCCCGCTTCAGGAATTGATCGAGCTTGAAAAAGTGGCTTGTCCGGGACATGGCGCTTGCGGAGGTCAGTTTACAGCAAACACAATGGCCTGTGTTGCCGAAGCGATCGGTCTGTCACTGCCCAACAGCAATATGGCACCTGCACCTTATAAAACGCGGGATGATATGGCTCTTGCCGCAGGGCGTCAGATAATGAATCTGATCGAACTGAATTTGCGTCCAAGAGATATCTGCACCAGAGATGCTTTCTTGAACGCAGCCCGTGTGGTCGCCGCAACGGGAGGATCAACTAATGCTGCGTTGCATTTACCTGCTATGGCTAGCGAAGCAGGGATCGATTTTGATCTTTTCGACGTGGCCGAAGTGTTCAAAACGACACCTTATCTCGCCGATTTGAAACCGGGCGGGAAATATGTTGCCAAGGACATGCACGACGCTGGCGGTGTGTACATGCTCATGAAAACCATGATGGATAGCGACTTACTGATCGGTGATTGCATGACGGTTACAGGAAAAACATTGGGTGAGAATATTGATGAGATCACATGGAATAGCGACCAGAAAGTTATTTATGATGTGAAAAATGCGATTACACCTACTGGCGGCGTCGTTGGCTTGAAGGGGTCACTGGCTCCCGAAGGTGCGATCGTTAAGGTTGCTGGAATGGCTCGTCTGCAATTCCGTGGTCCTGCCCAGGTATTCGAATGCGAAGAAGATGCTTTTGCTGCTGTAGAAAAGCGCGAAGTTATAGAGGGCTCGGTGATTGTCATTCGAAACGAGGGACCGAAAGGTGGTCCGGGAATGCGGGAAATGCTAGCGACAACGGCTGCGCTTTACGGTCAAGGAATGGGAGAGAAGGTGGCACTTATTACCGATGGTCGTTTTTCCGGTGGAACGCGTGGTTTCTGTATCGGTCATGTCGGACCAGAAGCGGTTGATGGCGGTCCTATTGGGTTGGTCGAAGATGGCGATATGATAAATATTGACGCGATCGCGGGGATCATTGACTTAGAGGTAGATGAAAAAATAATGGAAGAGCGGCGCTCACGCTTCAAACCGCATGAAAATGATTATGCGGCAGGAGCCTTGTGGCGCTATTCCCAGAATGTCGGACCAGCTTACAAGGGGGCAGTCACACATCCCGGCGCAAAAGCGGAGAAGCATGTTTACGCGGATATTTAGCCTTTTCACGACACTCTCCCTTCTATCCGCATGCGGTGGGACGGATAGTAGTGAGGTGGTTGGCGAAGACGGAACCGCGCATGGAATTGATGGTAGTACGATATCGTGTGCCATTAATGGGAGCAGTGAGTTTACCGATGGTTGTCAAGCCGAACGGCTGGCCGCCGAAGATGGGGTGACTTTGGTCGTTCGCCATCCTGATGGCGGTTTTCGTCGGTTTAACATCCTAACTGACGGCCGCGGGCTTGAAGCTGCGGATGGTGCAGAGAAAGCCAGTGTTGAGATAGTTGAAGACAACGAAATCTTGGTTAGTGTCGGATCAGACAAATATATGATGCCAGCGCGGATGAAGAATTCCGCTATTGGGGAATGACCAGATTTAGGGTCGAGAATAGGGGCGCTGATGCTCAACAACGGCTATATTCTGACTGCTAAAAACATGCGGACTGCTGAGCAAGTGCTGATTGATGACGGAGTTTCCGTCATCGAACTGATGCATCGTGCTGGTACAGGGGCTTCTGAATATATTGCGCGGTCTGCACCTCACACGTCTACACTTATACTTTGCGGTCCAGGCAATAACGGGGGCGATGGCTATGTGATCGCCCAAGCCCTTTTGGAAAAGGGCATCGAAGTTATAGTTGCGGCAAGTGGTGAACCTGCAACCGATGCAGCTAAAAACGCTCGCTCGTTGTGGAAAGGACAAACAGTGGGGCTGGAAGATGCCAAACCAGCCAAGCAATTTGTTGATTGCCTTTTTGGAACTGGCTTGGCCAGAGCTGTTGAGGGTAGATTACTGGAGCATCACCGACGACTATTTCGCGGAGCAAAGAGGACGATAGCGATAGACCTTCCTAGCGGCGTGGATACCGATAGTGGTAAGTTGCTGAACCCTGTTCCGAAATATGATCTGACTATAGCTTTAGGCGCATTCAAACCTGCGCATTACCTGATGCCCGCCTGTGCACTTATGGGCGATTTGGTTGGCGTTGATATTAGCATTACTGCGTCCTCGGCAATAAGATTGCTTGAAAAGCCATTGATCAAGCCGCCGACAAGCCATGATCATAAATATACGAGAGGCTTGGTGGCTATCGTTGCCGGGGAAATGCCAGGCGCTACAAAACTGGCAGCTTTGTCGGCACAGCACTCAGGGGCGGGGTATGTCAAAATATTCTCCAGACCCGATTTCTCGTCTCCCCATCACAGTATAGTCTCCGAATATCATGAAGGTTTAGATCAGCTTCGTACGCAATTGTCAGATGACAGGATTGCTGTCATTCTGATCGGTCCCGGTCTTGGCCGCGCAGATCGAGCCAGCGAGCTTTTAAATCTGGTTCTGGAAATCGAAAAGCCGCTAGTATTAGATGCCGATGCGTTGATACTATTAGGTAAGGATGGGATAAACCGTCTGAAAGACCGCCAGCATCCAGTACTACTGACACCCCATGCTGGTGAGTTTGCGGCGATTGCAAACCAGGTAGAAGGCTCAAAAATAGACCTGACCAGACAATTAGCGGTAGATAGCGGAGCGGTCATCCTCCAAAAGGGAGCAGATAGCGTTATCGCCAGTCCAGACGGTGAGGTCATAATGACACCTGCACCATCAAGCTGGCTTTCAACCGCAGGCACAGGGGATGTACTCGCTGGCATTATAGCGGCGAGGTTCGCCTGCCTGAAAGATGCTTTACTTGCAGCAGAACAAGGCCAGTGGCTGCATAGCCGTGCCGGGAAACTTGCCGGTCCGGCTTTCTCTCCAGAGATACTGATTGATCATATTCCAAAAGCATTACAAGAGTGCCTATGAGCACCGAAATTGATTCAAATATTATTATACGCGTAGCAGCCAAGGGCGATGGCGTTACTGCTGATGGCCGTCATGTGGCTTTTTCCGCACCTTTTGACCGTCTGAATGAGGAGGGCGGTTTAATAAAAGGCCCACATCATGTGGATGCGCCTTGTCAGCACTTTCAGAAATGCGGCGGATGTAATCTCCAGCATTTGGATGCGGAAAGTTATGCGCAATTTGTAACTGACCGTGTTTTATATGCTTTGGAAGGGCAGGGCTTAGTTCCCGATACACTTCACGTCCCGCAAATATCAAAACCGAAAAGCCGAATTCGTGCAAGCATGCGAGGTGCCATGATGGGCAAGGCTTTCAAATTGGGTTTTAGCGGCGCTGGCAGTCACCGCATCGTTGACCTGAAACAATGTGAGATCATGCGTCCGGAGCTTTTTGCGGTCATTCAGCCATTACGGGTTTTTCTGAAATCCGTCGCCCGGCGCAAGCATGATATGAATATCGAGATGAGTCTGGCTGACCAAGGCGTTGACCTGTGCATCAATAATTATGAACCGGAGAGTTTGGAAGAACGGGTGGCGTTGGCGGATTTTGCCAAAGAAAATGGTTTAGCGCGGCTTTCTGTGGACAACGGCTTTGGCCCCGAAACGCAGTGGGAACCGGAACCGGTAACGGTCACATTGGGTGGTGTACCTGTAGCTTTGCCGCATAACAGTTTTTTACAACCCACACATGAGGGTAAAGATGCGCTGGTTTCTGCCATGCTTGAAACAGTGGGTGATAGCAAATTTGTGGCTGACTTATTCGCTGGCCTCGGCACATTTGCACTGGCTTTGGGAGATAGTCGGAAAATCTATGCAGCTGAAGGATCACGTGATGCGATAGGCGCGCTGCAAATGGCAGCGAACCTGTCCAAGCGCCAGGTTTTTACCGAGCATCGCGATCTGTTCAGGCGACCACTGAGCCCGGCTGAGTTAAACCGCTTTGGTGCTGTTATACTTGATCCTCCAAGAGCGGGTGCGCGGGATCAGGTGGCACAACTCGCACAATCGGAAGTCCCTAAAATCTGCTATATCAGTTGCAACCCGGCAAGCTTTGCTCGCGATGCGAAGCAATTATGCGATGCCGGGTATACACTGGATACCGTTTGGCCAGTCGGGCAGTTTTTATGGTCTACCCATGTAGAACTGGTATCGAGCTTTTCTAAACAGCCTTAACCGAACACAGTGAGAGCTGCCTGGATTGTCAGAATGATTATGCAAATACTGGACAACATGAACACCAGAAAGCGGAACATAACTCTGTTCACAGTTGCCTGGATCAAGCTGTGCAGAACCCGTAATCCGACATAGATCCACGCGATAATCAGATTATATCCTCCGCCTTGCCCGATCATGGCAAGCACAAGGGCGATCGCATAAAATAGCGTCGGCTCGGCCAGCAAATGGTTATAATTATGTGCCTTCCACTGGACTTCTGCTGGCAGCAACTCGTCAAGACTAGCTCCGGTTCCGCCTTTCAGATTGGCTGTATCAATCTTCGCCTTGTTCATGGCTGGTATGCGCGTGACATACATCCAAAGCCACATCAGCATGGTCCATAAGATGAGCGCCACTACTGGCTGTAATATAGGACTATATTCCATTTAATTCCCCCTCCTAAAAAGTCTTAATATTTGCTTTTCTTTAGGGGATGACAATATTCCCCCAATCGACAGCAGACCGGGGGAACTTGCTTTACATATTTATAATTGTCAAACCCAACTTAACTGGACAATTAAGGACAGGCTAAACCGAGCAGTTACGCCCCAGGGAACGAGACAACATTTTCCCGGTTCGTGCGGTCCAGATTTTCACCGACATAGACGCTTGCCATAGGTTCATCGATGACATCATAGTCGTCGATTGAGCCATAACCATTAAACTTGGTCCGCATCGCTGAGCCATAAGCGCCGAGCATACCGATCTCTATATAATCACCGGTCTTCACATCATCGGGCAGAATGAACGGCCCGGCCATGTGATCCATGTCGTCGCATGTGGGACCGTAAAAGCTATACTCGGTGGAGGCCGCATCGGGTGATGTGCCGCCGATCAGCTTTACGGGAAAGCGCCAGCCAATATGTGCAGCATCAAACAAAGTGCCATAGGCGCCATCGTTGATATACAGCTCGTTACCGCGGCGCTGCTCGACCTTTACGATCAGCGAATTATATTCAGCTGCCAGCGCGCGGCCCGGTTCACACCAGAGTTCAGCGGAATAGCTGATCGGCAGATCTTCGAAAGTTCGGCTGATCGCGCTGAAATAATGGTTGAGTGAAGGGGGCTCCATGTCTGGATAAATGGAAGGGAACCCGCCACCTACATCGACAATATCAACCGTGACGGATGCTTCGACAATCGCCATGCGAACCCGTTCCAGTGCATGGACATAGGCAAGCGGGGTCATAGCCTGGCTTCCGACATGGAAACAAATGCCAAGCGCGTCGGCGGTCTGACGGGCACGCATCAACAGTGCCGTGCTATCATCAACATCAATGCCGAATTTTGATGCAAGGCTGATTTGCGAGAATTCCGATGCGACCTTTAAACGTACACAGAGCGTCAAATCTTCTGCGTTGTCAGTAGCGCGTTCAATCTTTTCAAGCTCGTCAATGCTGTCGAGCGAGAAAACACGCACGCCGTGATCGTAATAAGCTTCGCGAATAGACGCTTCGGATTTGATCGGATGCATGAAGCACAGTTCCGCTTCCGGCAAGATGGCACGGACTAGGCGCACTTCCTCAAGCGATGCCACGTCAAAATGCGTCACGCCTTCGTTGTAGAGCAGTTTCAGAAGCTCGGGCGAAGGATTGGCTTTAACTGCGTAAAGCGACCTGCCGGGAAACTGTTCAACGAAATAGCGCGCCGCACGCCGGGCAGCGTGTGGACGATTCAGTAAAACTGGGATGTCAGGACTAAGAGCCTTCGTCAGCTCCTGTGCATTATCATAATTGTGCAACTCAAGGGAACCCCTACATTTCTGTTATCAATTGAGCTGCCTTGCGGTTTTGCCATGATGATTCGGGGTCGGCCATGGGGCAGTGCGGGCGGATATATGTTCGCAGTTACGGTCTGTAAAGTGTATTTAGTCGATAAATTATGAACAAGGACCGAATGTTGTTGCTGTGGAACTTTTCATCTGGGGCTTCAGCTAAGCCGGTCACGAAACTCGGTCCAGTCAAACTGTTTTACACAGCGCAAATCATCGGTTTCACTGTTCCATAGCCAGATAGAGGGCAGGGGAACGCCGTTGAACGTGTTGGTCTTCACCATCGAATAATGGGCCTGATCCAGAAAGGCGATCCGCTGACCAATATGGGGCGGTTCAGGAAGCCGGTAGTCACCGATAATATCACCAGCCAGACAACTTGGCCCGCCTAGCCGGATGGGGCCGCCGTCGCTGCGTTCTCCTAGCATCGCGGGACGATAGGGCGCTTCGATAACGTCCGGCATGTGGCATGTGGCGGAAATATCCGTGATAGCGACGGGCATGCCGTTGTCGAATATATCGAGAAGCTCCCCGACTAATATCCCTGCATCAAGCGCAACGGCCTCTCCCGGTTCCAGATAGATTTCACAGCCCGATCTGGCTTTCAGGTCGCTTAGAAACCGGACTAGTGCATCGCGGTCATAATCTTCCCGGGTTATATGATGACCGCCGCCAAGGTTTATCCATTTAAGCTTGTCAAAATGGGGTGCGATGACAGGCTCGATTTTTTTCCAGGTCTGTTCCAACTCTCTGAAATTCTGTTCGCAAAGGTTGTGGAAATGAATTCCGTACAGGTCGTCAAAATGCGATGCTTGTAGCTGCGAAACTGGAAATCCCAAACGGCTATGCGGCTGACTGGGGTCATATTTCGGTGTTTCGCCCAGCGCAATTTCAGGGTTGAGACGCAGGCCGATCTCTTTCGTGATCTGGTCTTTCCAGCGGTTGATCTGAGCAGGATTGTTGAAAATAATATGCTCGGAAAGCGTAGCAATTTCTTCCAGATCAGTCTTTTTATAGGCAGGAGAATAGGTGCTAATCGAACCCTTGAAATGCCCGGCGGCGAGCCTCGCTTCCCACAGGCCGGAGGCGCAGCACCCGTCGAGATATTCGTCGATGACAGGCGCGAGCGACCACATTGAAAAAGCCTTCAGCGCCAATAATATTTTTGCCCCTGACCGTGCCTTTACATCCGCCAGAACTTCCAGATTCCGGCGGATAGCGGCCTCGTCCACGACAAAGGCGGGAGAGGGCACACGGGTCAAATCGAAACGCGCGAATGCGCCGGGATCTCCTGCTTTTGTTTCCATCTTAGAATGCCAGCGGCGCGTCCAGCTCTTCCACGCTCCAGGGCAGGCCATGCTCGTTCAACATGTCCATGAAGGGGTCGGGATCGAACTCTTCCATGTTGAATACGCCTTTGCCTGTCCATTTCCCTGACAGCATCAAAGCCGCACCGATCATGGCCGGTACTCCGGTGGTGTAGCTGACTCCCTGATTTCCGGTTTCCTCGAAGGCGGCTTCGTGGCTGCAGATGTTTTTGACGTAGAGGGTTTTCTTCACTCCGTCTTTTTCACCTGTCGCGATCACGCCGATGTTGGTCTTGCCCTTTGTCGATTCGCCGAGGCTGGCGGGTTCCGGCAATACGGCTTTCAGGAATTGAAGCGGCACAATTTGCTGGCCTTCATATTCAATCGGTTCAATCGAAGTCATTCCGACATTCTGTAACACCTCAAGATGCTTGAGATAGGCATCGCCAAAGGTCATCCAGAAGCGGATACGGTTGATTTCCGGGATATGTTTCGACAGCGATTCAATCTCCTCATGATACATGAGATACATGTTGCGCTCACCCACTTCGTCAAAATCGAATGCCTGTTTGTGGGACAAGGCTGGTGTTTCGACCCATGATCCGTTTTCCCAGTGGCGTGCGGGAGCGGTTACTTCCCGGATGTTGATCTCGGGATTGAAGTTTGTTGCGAAATGCTGCCCGTGATCGCCGCCATTGCAATCGAGTATATCCAGCGTGTCAATGCGGTCGAAATGGTGCTTTTTGAGCCATGTCGTGAAAACCGATGTCACACCGGGGTCAAAGCCGGAGCCGAGCAAAGCCATGATGCCGGCATCGCGGTACCGGTCATGATAGTCCCATTGCCATTTATATTCGAACTTTGCCTCGTCCCGCGGTTCATAATTGGCGGTGTCGAGATAGTCGGTCTTGGTCGCGAGACAGGCATCCATGATCGGTAAGTCCTGATAAGGCAGCGCGAGATTGACGACCAGATCGGGTTTCACCTTTTCAATCAAGGCGGTCATTGCGGGAACATCGTCCGCATCCACCTGGGCCGTTTCAATTTCCACGCCGGTTCTTTGCTTCACTGATTCCGCAATAGCCTCACATTTGGACACTGTCCGGCTGGCCAGTACGATATCCGAAAACGGTCCTGTTTTGGCAGCGACTATCTGTGCCATTTTGTGAACAGCCACAGAACTGACGCCACCTGCGCCGATTACCAAAACTTTGCTCA
>JADKLW010000334.1_pt1 | contig 21305 bp, 24 predicted proteins | sample 8641881 | NCBI WGS metagenome assembly JADKLW01 (sample SAMN16272185, study PRJNA661076) | feces metagenome | isolation source: fecal sample from diarrhoea affected cattle B | host: Bos taurus | place: South Africa: Lokaleng Village, Mahikeng | collected 2019-09 | reverse complement strand
GCGAAAGGCAATTTTGGAAAAATATTCGCGATTGTATGACCAAATTTACAGATCGTAAATAGTTAATATAAATGTTAAGAACTAACTCACAATATTGTTAAATAATGTTAAATTAATCTTAGATTTATTAAGTCTAACCAGTTAATTTAATTATTATGAAATTAAAAAACTTTATCCTTGCCGGTTTTGCAGGGGGAATTGTTGATTTTTTGTTAGGATGGTTGTTTTATGGATTTGTATTCAGTTCGTATTTTCCACCCGAACAAATGCCAAACTTGCTTTTCATTTTTCTAGGTTGTATGAGCTTCGGGTTCCTGGCCTCGTACCTTTTTACAGAACTCACTAATTTGACCGTTTTCAGTAGCGGATTAAAAAGAGGTGCGATAGTGGGGTTATTTGTTGCCTTGATTAATAACTTCTTTGTTCGTGCCGGCTCAATGGAGGTTAATTATGAAGGTTTTGCAATCGACGTTGTAATCGCGATAATTATCGGTTCCATTGTCGGTGGCGTTGTTGCTGCCGTGAATGGAGCACTCTCACGGCCGTAGAGCCTCTTTTTATAGTACACTCCTCCGAAGTGGGGAGTTTTTTTTTGGAAAAAAAGCTAAATTTAATATGCGTGCATAGTAAATTTTAATATATTTGAAAATTCGATTTTATGAAAGAGAAAACGATAGATTATATTTTGCGTGCCACATGGCAGGCAGTTTCGAGAATGTATAACGAAGAAGCGGCTAAATACGGCGGCACTATGGCAACCGGATTCGCGTTGCTTAGCATTGATCGGGATAAAGGAACGCCCTCAACGGCACTCGCTCCTAAAATGGGAATGGAAGCCACCAGCCTGACGCGAACATTGAAATCCATGGAGGAAAAGGGGCTTATCATCCGCAAAAAAAATCCGGATGATGGCCGCGGTGTACTGATTTTTTTAACCGAATTTGGAAAAGAAAAACGCGAACTGTCAAAAAACAGCGTAATAAAATTCAACGAACGCATCAAACAAAATGTGTCCGATGAACAATTGCAGAATTTTATAGAAGTTGCCGAAAAAATCAACGAGCTGATACTCGACAGGAATATATTCAACCAAACAGAAAATATTGATGATGAAAAGAATAATTAAAAAGGTAGCGGTAATCGGATCCGGAATCATGGGATCAGGCATCGCATGCCATTTTGCAAACATAGGCGTCGAGGTACTGCTGCTGGATATTGTCCCGCGTGAACTTACCGATGGCGAAATCAAAAAAGGCCTGACGCCGGAAAGCAAAGTTGTTCGCAACCGAATCGTAAATGATCATCTTGCGACAGCCCTCAAATCGAAGCCATCGCCTATCTATCATCCAAAATTTGCCAGCCGTATTACCACCGGTAACACAACCGACGATATGGCAAAAATCAGTGACTGCGATTGGATTATCGAAGTTGTCGTTGAGAGACTCGATATCAAAAAGCAGGTATTCGAACAAATCGAAAAGTTCCGACGTCCAGGCACACTCGTAACATCAAACACCAGCGGAATCCCAATCCACTTTATGAGCGAAGGCCGAAGTGATGAATTCCAGAAACATTTTTGCGGAACACATTTTTTCAATCCGGCGCGATATCTAAAATTATTCGAAATCATCCCGGGTCCGAATACATCGCAGGCAGTACTTGATTTCCTGAACGAATATGGCGAAAAATTCCTGGGCAAAACTTCGGTTGTGGCCAAAGACACACCGGCCTTTATCGGTAACCGCATCGGGATTTTCGGTATCCAAAGCCTCTTCCATCTCGTACAGGAAATGGGTCTCACCGTGGAAGAAGTCGATAAACTGACCGGGCCCGTGATTGGCCGGCCGAAATCAGCTACATTCCGGACCGTTGATGTGGTCGGACTCGATACTTTGGTTCACGTAGCCAACGGATTACATGAAGGAGTTCCGAACGATGAAGCCCATCATCTTTTCAGACTCCCCGACTACGTTCAGAAAATGGTCGGCAACAAATGGCTGGGTAGTAAGTCCGGTCAGGGATTTTATAAAAAAGAAGGAAAAGATATCCTCGCGCTTGACCTGAAAACACTCGAATACCGACCGCAGAAAAAAGCCTCATTTGCGACGCTTGAACTTACCAAAACAATCGAAAAACCTATCGACCGTTTTAAAGTTCTCGTAAAAGGAACCGATAAAGCAGGTGAATTTTACCGAAAGAATTTCGCCGGCATGTTTGCCTACGTTTCGAATCGCATTCCCGAGATCGCTGACGATCTTTATAAAATCGACGATGCCATGAAAGCCGGCTTCGGCTGGGAAAATGGTCCGTTTGAAATTTGGGATGCCATTGGCGTCGAAAAGGGAATCCAGTTACTTAAAGAACAAGGACTTTCTCATGCAACCTGGGTCGACCAAATGCTGGCATCCGGCAGCAAAAGCTTTTATTCTGTTAAAGACGGTGCAACATATTACTACGATCTGACTTCCCAGTCAATGAAGAAGGTTCCTGGCCAGGACGCATTCATAATCCTGAATAACATCCGCGAAAGCAAAAAAGTCTGGGAAAACTCGGGCAGCGTGATCCACGATCTGGGCGACGGCATTCTGAATCTGGAGTTCCGCTCCAAAATGAATACCATCGGCGGCGACGTCCTTCAGGGAATCAACAAAGCGATTGATTTGTCTGAAAAAGAGTACAGCGGACTAGTAATTGGAAATCAGGCAGCGAATTTTTCGGTCGGTGCCAACATAGGAATGATTTTCATGATGGCTGTCGAACAGGAATATGACGAGCTCAACATGGCAATCAAGATGTTCCAGGACACTATGATGCGGGTACGATATTCGGCAATTCCCGTAATTGTGGCGCCACACGGAATGACACTTGGTGGCGGTTGCGAGATGACGATGCATGCCGACAAAGTTGTCGCGGCGGCAGAATCCTATATCGGATTGGTCGAGTTTGGCGTGGGTGTAATTCCCGGCGGCGGCGGATCCAAGGAGATGGCACTTCGAGCGGCAGACACATTCCGCAAAAATGACGTGGAATTGAACGTACTTCAGGAGTATTTCCTTACAATCGGAATGGCGAAAGTCTCCACGTCGGCACACGAAGCATACGATTTAGGCATTTTACAACATGGAAAAGATATTGTTGTGGTCAACAAAGACCGCCAGATCGCCGAAGCCAAAAAACACGCGCTCATAATGGCCGAAGCCGGTTATACACAGCCTATCCGGCGCAAAGACATCAAGGTTTTAGGCAAGCAGGCCCTGGGGATGTTCCTTGTCGGGACCGATCAGATGCAAGCCGCGAAGTACATATCGGAACACGATCAAAAAATCGCAAACAAACTCGCATACGTCATGGCGGGCGGCGACCTGTCGGAACCAACATTGGTCTCTGAGCAGTACCTGCTCGACCTCGAACGCGAAGCCTTCCTTTCTCTGTGCACCGAGCGCAAAACATTGGAACGGATTCAGCATATGCTCACAAAAGGTAAACCGTTGCGGAATTAGGAGCAGTGGCAATACGCCATTAATCACGTAGGGTCCCGTTTTCCGCTCTATCTTTTGTTTTTAGGATAAAGCAACTATAACGAGAAATCAAAATATAAAAAACAAAAGGATGCCGCTGCAACCGGGGCTATTTATCAAAACCCGATTTTCAATTGGCCGTCATAACAAAATATAAAATACAATGAAAACAGCCTATATAGTAAAAGCATACCGCACCGCTGTTGGCAAAGCACCAAAAGGAGTCTTCCGTTTCAAACGTCCCGACGAACTTGCCGCAGAAACCATACAATATATGATGGCGCAATTGCCCGATTTCGACAAATCGCGAATTGATGACGTGATGGTGGGCAATGCAATGCCCGAGGCCGAACAAGGTTTAAACGTTGGCCGCCTGATCTCATTGATGGGATTAAAGATTGAAGATGTTCCCGGCGTCACAGTGAATCGCTATTGCGCTTCGGGATTGGAAACCATTGGTATGGCAACAGCTAAAATTCAGTCTGGTATGGCCGAGTGCATCATCGCCGGGGGTGCCGAAAGCATGAGTTTCATCCCAATGGGCGGCTACAAACCTACTCCCGACTATGCAGTGGCGAAAGCCGGAAACGAAGATTACTATTGGGGAATGGGCCTCACCGCCGAAGCAGTCGCCAATAAATACAATGTTTCACGGGAGGACCAGGATGAATTTGCTTTCAATTCGCATCAAAAAGCGTTGAAAGCTCAGGCCGAAGGAAAATTCGACAACCAAATCGTACCCATAACTATCGAACAAATATTTGTCAATGAAAACGGTAAAAAAGAAACCCGATCATATACCGTCACTAAAGATGAGGGTCCACGCGCCGACACCACCATTGAGGCACTGAATAAACTCCGACCGGTTTTTGCAGACGGCGGAAGTGTCACAGCAGGAAATTCATCACAAATGAGCGACGGCGCCGCGTTTGTTTTGGTTATGAGCGAGAACATGATGAATGAGCTTGGCCTTCAGCCAATCGCGCGACTAATAAACTATGCATCGGCAGGTGTGGAACCGCGTTTTATGGGTATTGGCCCAATCAAGGCAATTCCGAAAGCGCTGAAACAGGCCGGCATTTCGCAGAATGAAATTGAACTTATCGAACTAAACGAAGCCTTCGCCTCGCAATCTCTGGCAGTCATACGGGAACTCGATTTGAATCCGGATATCGTAAATGTAAACGGAGGTGCCATTGCATTAGGTCATCCACTTGGATGCAGCGGTGCTAAACTGTCGGTGCAACTTTTCGATGAGATGAAAAAGCGTGGCAACAAATACGGATTAGTGACAATGTGCGTGGGTACCGGTCAGGGAAGCGCAGGCGTATTCGAAATCTATTAACCACCAAACACAACTATAACATGTCAACAGAAACATTACAAGAACCAACACGAGGCGGCCAATTCATCGTCAAAGAGACGCGGTGCGAAGATATTTTTACACCGGAGGATTTTACCGACGAGCAGCAGATGATGCGTGACTCGGTCAAAGAATTTGTAGATAAGGAAATTTGGCCAAACAAAGACCGCTTCGAAAATAAGGATTATGCGTTCACTGAAGAATGCATGCGAAAAGCTGGTGAAATGGGCTTTTTAGGGGTTGCAGTACCGGAGGCTTACGGCGGACTGGGAATGGGATTTGTTGACACCGTATTGGTTTGCGATTACATATCGGGCGCGACAGGCTCGTTTTCGACGGCGTTCGGTGCGCACACCGGCATCGGTACACTGCCAATTACATTATACGGGACCGAAGAACAGAAGAGAAAGTATGTGCCGAAATTGGCTACAGGCGAATGGTTCGGGGCATATTGCTTAACCGAACCGGGCGCGGGATCTGATGCCAATTCGGGTAAAACAAAAGCGGTTCTTTCGGACGACGGCACCCATTATAAAATCACCGGACAAAAAATGTGGATCTCCAATGCCGGCTTTTGCAGTGTGTTTATAGTATTTGCGCGTATAGAAGATGATAAAAATATTACGGGATTCATTGTTGAAAATGACCCGTCCAACGGAATTTCGATGAACGAGGAAGAGCATAAACTCGGAATCCGCGCATCATCTACACGGCAGGTATTTTTTAGCGATACAAAAGTTCCGATTGAGAATATGTTATCGAGTCGGGGTAACGGATTTAAGATAGCCATGAATGCGCTAAATGTAGGCAGAATAAAACTCGCTGCAGCATGTTTGGATGCTCAGCGCCGCGTGATTAGCGGGGCGGTGAAGTATGCAAATGAGCGTGTGCTATTTGACACACCAATCGCCCAATTTGGTGCAATAAGGCTTAAGCTTGCGGAAATGGCAGCAAGTTGCTACGCCGGAGAAAGCGCTACATACAGAGCTTCGAAAGACATTGAAAACCGGATTGCAGCCAGGGAAGCCGATGGCGCGTCGCATCAAGAAGCCGAATTGAAAGGAGTTGAAGAATATGCGATTGAATGTTCGATTTTGAAAGTGGCGGTATCTGAAGATATACAAAATTGTTCCGATGAAGGAATACAAATATTCGGCGGAATGGGATTTTCTGAAGACACACCTATGGAAAGTGCCTGGCGCGATGCCCGAATTTCGAGGATCTATGAAGGAACCAATGAAATAAACAGAATGTTATCGGTAGGAATGCTGATTAAAAAAGCGATGAAAGGCCATGTTGACCTACTCGGACCCGCTACAAAAGTCGGCGAGGAACTGATGGGAATTCCGGATTTCGATATACCTGATTACTCGGAGCTGTTTTCGGAAGAAAAAGCGTTGATTAAACAGTTGAAGAAGGCGTTTTTGATGGTGGCCGGAGGTGCAGTACAAAAGTATGGAACCGATCTGGATTCGCATCAGCAGTTGCTATTGGCCGCATCCGATATGCTTATCGAAATCTACATGGCAGAATCTGCTATCCTGCGCACTGAGAAATTGGTTAAAAATCAGGGTAATGGTGAATTTTCAGAACAGGTCGCAATGGCCAAATTGTATTTGTTCCATGCGGTTGATACAATTGTTAAAAAAGGGAAGGAAAGTATAATTTCGTTTGCCGAGGGCGATGAACAGCGAATGATGTTGATGGGACTTCGCCGCTTCACCAAGTATAATAATATGCCAAACATCGTTGCGCTGCGGGAGCAAATTGCCAGTAAGCTAGTAGATGAAAATGAATATTGTTTCTAAGAGAGTTTTAGTTTTGTTGGAGAAACCGTTGTGATTAGTTTTACAGCGGTTTTTTTTGGGCATGAAAAAAGCGGCCTATGAGGAAGCGGCCGCTTTAACTTGCAATTATGCTCTTAAACATAATGCAAAAACCAAACAAACATTTATCGTGAACAATAGCAATTTATTTTCTGAACATAAATCCGTTGCTTAATCGTACAATACAAAATTGGGATTTTGGCAGCAGATTTAGTTATATAATGTTCATGTAATGTTACACGATTTGCCGATTACATCGACGATCCTGTGCCGGCACCTTGTGATTTACGTGCGCCTGAATTGGTTCCACTAGCAGAGCTACCGCTGGTGCTTGCTGCAAACTCGCCTGATCCTGATGCTGATTGGCCAGTGAATTCGTTAATTTTCGACTTAACGTTTTCAACAGTTCCTGAAGCAGAATCTACAAGGTTACCAAATTTATCACGAAGATTATTTTTGTAGTCATTTCCTTTAGTGGAAATTTTTCTGCGGATGTCGCTACCTTTTTCTGGTGCGAATAAAATTCCCATCGCTGCTCCAACAGCAACACCTGCAAATAAACCTAATAACATTTTCTGATTATTCATAATATTTAATATTTAAGTGATTGTAAAAAATTTTAATTTTGTATTCTCCTGGGTTCGTCTACAACGGTTTACGTCCCTGGATAATTCTCAGTAATACTACAATTACCGCAATGACTAAAAGAATGTGGATGATACCTCCCGCAGCGTAGCCGAAAAAGCCTATCGCCCAGATAATAATCAAAATGACAGCGATTGTATACAATAGATTTCCCATAATAGTTGATTTTAAGGTTTATATAAATTAAGGTTAGTTATTTAAGTTTTTCATGAAGTTGTTTGGTATGATCTAAATGCCCTCGTAACGTAGCAAGATTCTTTTCAGCCCAGGATTTGATTTCCGCATCTTGAGATTCGCGAATGTATTCCTCGTATTCGTTGACAGCTTTCTCATGCTTATCAACCATAATATCAAGATATTTTTTGTCGAAATCGGCACCGGTTTTATCATTTAAATCCTTATACTCATCTATTTGATCGGTTGCGATCGACATCGGGACAACAATCTGCTTCTGCTCAGCCAACATTTTCACTTCATTAAACGAGGTGGTATGGGCATCTGTCATCATCTTTCCGTGACTTGCAACTTCAGCATTGGCACTTTTTGCAGCCAGCTTACCCAGTTCGATTTCTTTCAGATCGAGTGCGGCAGCATCCACCAGAAATTCGGCATCGTCTTCTTTTGCATCATTAGTGATGACTTCTTCATTTTGATCTTCTGCAGCTTCCTTGGCATCTGGTTCATTTTTACAAGAAACTGTTGTAATAGTAACTAATATAAAACTGCAAAACAGTAATAAAAAGCGCGGAAAAGAGAAAAATTTGTTCATCTGTTATTGAATTTATGTTAATTAATTCGTAGTAGTACAAAGATGGCACAGATGTTAAAATTTGGGGTTACAGTATATCTATAAAGTGTTACATCATATTCATATGATGTAAAATTATAAGAGAAAGGATTTGCAGAAGAGAACTAAACCGGTAGAATCACTTTAAACGTAGCGCCCTGGCCCAAGCTGCTTTCAGCGAATATAAATCCGTTGTGATTCTGGACCATTTTCTTGCAGATCGCCAAACCCATACCGGTTCCGGAATATTGGTCCTTATCGTGAAGTCGGTGGAACAGTACAAAAATCCTGTCGGCGTACGATTGGTCAAAGCCAATTCCATTGTCAGTGAATGAGAGACAATGGTATTTTTTTGACGACGGTAATTTTACTTCGTTGATTTGAGCTCCGGAGTGCTGAACATAACTGATAGAAATTTCCGGAGCGATATTGTCGCGCCGATATTTGATAGAATTCCCGAGCAAATTCAAAAACAATTGCTGCATTTGGTGGCAAACAGCTTTAATGGTAGGTAAATCTTCAGAGATGATAGTTGCATTACTATCCTCAATAGCCTGAGATAAGTCGGTTTTTACATCTATTAGCGTTTTATTCAAATCGCACAGTTCGGGCTTCTTATCATTTTTACTTAAACGCGAATAGATGAGCAGATCGTCGATCAATAGCTGCGCCCTATTGGCCGAACTGCGGATGCGCGAAATATAAGTATTGGTTTCGTCGGAAAGCTTTGTTAAGTCGGTTGAATCAATACGGGAAATAAACATCTGAATTTTTCGCAATGGTTCCTGCAGATCGTGGCTGACAATATGATTAAAGGACGAAAGTTCGGCATTGCTGCTTTTGAGCTGCTGATTTCGCCTTTCCAGTTTAAGTGTGTTTTTATGCTGAACAGTCACGTCGGCATCAACTCCAATAATAACCTCGTTGCCTTCGCCATCGCGGCCGCGTTTTGAAATCGAACGGATATAGCTCGTTTTTCCGTCTGGTCGGCGAAGCCGATAATAGATGGAATGTGGTTCACTGTTGTTTCGTTCCAGACTCAGGCGTACTTTCCTGCGGTCGGCCGGATGGACACTTTGAAGAAACTTCTCGAGCGAAGGTTCGAATGCACCCGGTTTGTAACCCATAACCTGGAATTTATTATCGGAAAACCAAAAATGTCGCGACCCGGGATCGAATTGCCAATGGGATATCTCACCTATGCGTTCGGCGTCATTGAAAGTTTCATTAATAATTTGAAGCGACCGGTTCAGCTTTTTCATCTGACGCAGGTCATGACTAATCCGCAAAAAGGAGAATAGGAATATCACCACCGAAAAAACAACCAGAAGCAGTGAGGTGACGGGTGTAATCGAAATTTCATCTCCGTGATTTTTCTCCTGTCGTTCCAGGATTACAGCCTCTTTCGCTATAATGTCTTCTACAAGGCTCCTGATCTTGTCCATGACAACCTTCTCCTCGCGAATCATTTTTTTAAATTCGTTAGATTCTAATGGCATCCGGCTGGAGGCCACCAGAATATCGCGCATAAGCCTGAATCGATCGTTGGTCAATACGGTGAGTTGGTCGATCTCACGCTGTCGGACCGGATTATTACGGGTAAGCGATTTGATTCCAATCAGTGCTTTGTTGATACGAACGTGCGCATAATTGTATCGATCGAGATAGTGCTCTTCCCGGGTAATGATGAACCCGCGCTGGGAAGCCTCGGCATCTTTTAATTCTGAGAACATGTGCTCGAGATCGATGCGAACTTTATGCGAGCGCGTCACCGAATCTTGTGATGCTGAAAGTGCCTGAATTTGCCGCAAGGATATACTGCCAATAAAGAAGAGTATAAAAATTGAGATAACGAAAGCGACAGCCCAGAAACCTGATGGTGTTACATACTTCCTGATACTCATGTATATTTATTTAGATGCTAAACAGAAAATTATCCCTGTTTAAACCACTACTATGGTAGTGCCAGTTAATATTAAGAACCTCGGTGAGGACTTTCTGAAGCGTTCCGAAATCCTTCGGCTTGCGAATGTAGACATGTGCACCTGCAAGAAAGGTATTTTCAATATCATCCTCCGAGCCTGAGGTCGAGTATATCGCAATGGTCAAATTTCGCAATCTAGGATTATTTCTAATTTCCGTTAAACAATCAAGACCACTTTTACACGGCATATTTAAATCGAGAAATAATATGTGAGGAAGCGGGTTATCCTTATTTTCTAGGTAATCCATAAGTTCTTCACCGTTACTTACGGAGATGAGTGTCGTTTCCATTTTAACGGCATGAATAGCGTCCCTGAAGAAATTTCGATCATCTTCATCATCGTCTGCTAACAAAATGCGACATACCTCTTTATCCATTACCTATCAATTACGCTGCACAGCATATAAGTGAGATGCCGCCCCAATTAGCGGGCATTTACTCGTTTCTTTATTATCCGCTGAAAAGCAGTCGGGGTTAAGCCGGTTGTTTTTTTGAACTGATTGGAAAGATGCGCTACACTGCTGTAATTAAGCTGATACGATATTTCTGTAAGTGTCAGCTCGCCTTCTATAATCAGTTGTTTGGCACGCTCTATTTTCTGAATTATTATAAAATTCTCAATGGAGGAATAGGTAACTTCCGAAAATAAATTTGATATGTAGCCGTAACTGTGATTTAATCTGTCGGCTAAATATGTAGATATATTTGTGTTGGGAAGTTTCTCCTTTTCATAGATCATTTCAATAATTATATCTTTCGTTTTCTCAATAAGCGTGTTCTTATGATTGCTGACGATTTTGATTCCGTACCGATCCAAAGCGTCATCTAACTGTTTTTGCACTTCAGGAGTCATTGGGGTCAAAATCTCGACTTCGCCCAGTTCTTTTAGTTCATATTCAAGATTAAGTTTCTCCAGTTGCTCCTGCAGAATTATCTTGCAGGCCAGGTTGATATCGTATTTAATGTAAAGTTTCATTTTCGACGGTGTTTTGAAAAGTAAATATATATAAAATACGCTATCAATTAAAGAAGTCGCGCGAATAATAGCCTTTAGACCGTTAAAGGGTTGTTAAGGGCTTGACCTCCGCGCGTCTTTTAGCTACCTTTGAGTGAATTCAAAAATTATAATTATGAAAAAAATCGCTATTTATTCGGCTGCGATCTTTGCAATTGCCGTTGGATGTAAAACTGCCGTATCGGAAACGGAAACAAAAACGCTCTCCCTGGATTTGCAGGCCAAGAGTGGCAGTAATGTAAGTGGGACTGTGGAATTCACCCAAAAAAACGGCGAAGTTTCCATGATTGCAAATATTGAAGGTTTGACGCCCGGAATTCACGCCATCCATATACATGAAAAGTCCGATTGTTCTGCAGCCGATGCCAGCTCTGCCGGTGGCCATTGGAATCCAACTTTTACCAAGCACGGTAAATGGGGAAGCGAATCCTATCATAAAGGTGACATAGGAAATTTTCCAGCAGATACCGATGGTCGCGGAACTATTTCTTTCTCGACAAAAGAATGGTGCATTGGATGCGGCGATCCAACCAAGGATATTTTAGGGAAAAGTATTGTAGTCCATGAAGGTACCGATGATTACGTGTCGCAGCCATCCGGAGATGCAGGTGGCCGAGTAGCCTGTACAGCCTTAATTCAATAACTTTCACATAACTTATCGATCTTGAAAAAGTGTTACTTTTGACGCATATAACCGCCAAATGATTAATCCATCGGCCACAGGCTGGATTGTAAAGTTTTTCATCAGCCAGCCACCGCCGGTCGAAATCCGTTCGCTGTCGGATTTTTATTCAGGCTTACGTGAAACCGGCTTTATTTATGGCCATGTGGTGTCATTAAATGTAACGAAACCTATTATTACCAAAGGTTGGCAAGCCGATGAGTATTCTAAGGTAGCTTTGCTAAAAACGCTTTATCAGGTGTTTGTGAATTCGGGCAAGCGTGATTCCGCGCAGTTTATCGCCGAAGCCGTTTCTTTTTACAATCAAATGAATCCGAAAGGTTTCGATTTATTTGAGAAGATGTTGCCGGCCAATTCAGCGGCGGTGAATCTTGAACGGATAATCGATGCCAGAGTTCGCACCAATGACAATTTCATCAGCAAGAATTTCTCGCATATTGTGACCAATGCGCTTCTGTTTATGGATGTGTTGGCGTTTCAGAAATATTTGACTCACGGCAGTATTCCTGAAAAATATCTAAAACGCCTGGAGGAAATAATTATAAGCGTAGTGTCGCTGGCCCTGAAGACTAAATCTTCAAAGTCGGTGCACGACTCGCTACTCATAAAGATGTTTGAAGCTTCCGTTCGATACAGTAAATTTTCAAAAGTGAGTTTGCTTGATTCGGATACTTCGCACGTCAATAATATAACCGAAGAGCTTGAGAAATTATACCTGCTTGATCTCGCGGCAATGGCAATGTACAGTGATGGCACCGTGGAAAAGGCTGAAAGCGATTTTCTACAGACTTTGGGAATCGAACTTCAGATTTCAAGCCAAGCGGTAGCCGACAGCATTGAAGCGACCAACCGGTTCATATTAAAATACCGTGACACTATCCCCTATTTTCATTATTCAAATCCGGTAAAGCATTTTTACGACCGCATGACACAAAGTGTTGTTGTACTTATCACAAGAAATAAAAGCCGATTGATACAGGAAATCAGGCAGAGTCGGGATTTGATGGTGTTACTTGCGCAATCGGCGCGAAGGGATCTCAACGAAAAAGAAAAGAAAAAGGTTAAAAAACAACTGCTGGAGATTTGCAAAACAATTCCATCATTGACCATTTTTTTGTTGCCTGGCGGAAGTTTGCTATTGCCAATACTTATTAAATTCATTCCACAATTACTGCCGTCGGCGTTCAATGAAAACAATAGTCTGGAATAAAAAAAGCCTTCAACTAATCGTTGAAGGCAATTTCGAATATTGAATATTCTGTTAGAATTTTAACTGGTATACCTCGTCAAGATCCATTTCAGAACTGATATTCACTTCAAGATCATTTACCAGACCCGAATGAAGTCCATATGCCCAGCCGTGTAGTGAAAGCGCCTGCCCTATCTTCCAGGCTCCCTGAACAATGGATGTTTTCGCCAGATCAAAAACCGCTTCCTTAACATTCAGTTCAACAAAAAGATCGAATCGCTTAACCTCATCTGTTACGGCATCAAGTTGCGCTTGGTGCAGTCGGTAGACATTTTTAATGTGTCGGATCCAGTTGTCGATGATACCGATTGAATCATTGCACATCGCCGCTTTCACACCACCGCAACCATAATGGCCGCAAACGATCACGTGTTTTACTTTGAGAACATTGACTGCATAATCCAATACACTCAGCATGTTCATATCAGAATGTACTACCATATTGGCAATGTTTCGGTGTACGAAAACCTCACCCGGTTTGGTACCAATAATTTCATTTGCCGGTACACGGCTATCAGAACAACCTATCCACAGCAATGGCGGAGTTTGTCCTTTTGCCAAATCAGCGAAATAGTCAGGATTCTTTTCAATGGTATTTGCTACCCATTGTTTATTATTCTCAAGTATCTGTTTATAAAAAGTACTCATCTGTAAAATATTTTGGTTAAAAATAATATAATTAATGACAGCATGTGCTATCGCAACCCGGATTCGGCCAGTTCAGGTTCAGGTTTAGCAGTTGCCTGATGAGGATGCTCATGTTCGAAAAACACCTTATTAGCGGCTTCATCGGTATTCTCCAAATCATACGCTTCTTTGAACCCCTTAAGTTTTACTTTTATATTGTCCTCCTTGGCACGCGTCATTTTAAATTCCTTGATAAGATCCAAGATATCATGTGCAATGTAGACGGTGTCGGACGCATTAATAATAACCTTGGAATTTTCCGGCAAATTATTAAGAGTAGATTTGATCGCCGCCTTATTCAGGAACGATACTTCCTGCGCAAGGTCTATGTGAATGATATCGCCACTTTCGTAGTTCTCTTTGCGGAAATTGTAAGCCCGTTTCAGATTACCCCGCAGAATAAATATTACGCTGATGACTATTCCGAAAAGAACGCCTTTTAGCAAATCAGTGAAAACAACCCCAAGAACTGTAGCGATAAACGGTACAAATTGATACTTGCCTCTTACCCAAAACCGCTTGATCGTCGATGGCTTAGCCAGTTTATAACCAACCAGTAACAGCACTGCAGCGAGTGTAGCCAAAGGAATCCGATTCAACAGAAACGGAATCGCCAATACACTGACGAAAAGCAATCCACCGTGGATTATTGTCGACATTTTAGATTTTGCGCCTGCGTTGGCATTGGTTGAAGTCCGAACCACCACCGAGGTCAGAGGCAATCCTCCTAAAAATCCACTTACGAGGTTTCCAATGCCTTGCGCCTTCAGTTCAAGGTTGGTATTGGTATATCGCTTTTGAACGTCCATTCTGTCGGCAGCTTCGATACAAAGCAGTGTTTCAACCGATGCAACAATCGCAATGGTCGCTCCTGTAATCCACACTTGCGGATTTATCAACGCCGTGAAATCCGGAAAAAGCACAATGTTTTTGAAATCGGCCAAAGTCTCCGGTACCGGTAGTGAAACCAAATGTTCCTTCGAAATAGCCAGGCTGCTGCCTGTTGCAATAAACAATTCATTTAGGAGCACTCCAACTACTACGGCCACCAATGCACCCGGAATCAATTTCATCTTTTTCAGAAATCCAATTTTTTCCCAGGAGATTAGAATAGCCAGTGAAATGACAGTGATAATTACCGCGCCCAGCTGTATATAGTCGAAGGCACCCATGATGGTCGAAAAGGTATTTGAGCCGTCGCGCTGTAAGAAGGATTCATTCCCTTCGAATTCAGTATCATATCCGAGCGCGTGCGGAATTTGCTTAAGGATTATAATGATCCCGATACCGGCCAGCATGCCTTCGATAACATTGGTTGGGAAGTAGTTCGAAATACTCCCGGCCTTTACAAAACCAAGGACCAACTGAAAGAATCCAGCTACCACAACTGCAGTCAGGAAGATATCAAACGCGCCGAAATCGGTGATGGCCACCAATACAATTGCAGTAAGCCCGGCCGCCGGTCCGGATACGCTTAAATGCGAATTACTGAGAAATCCCACGACGATACCGCCAACAATTCCGGCGATTACGCCTGATAATGGCGGTGCACCCGACGCTAACGCAATACCTAAACAAAGTGGCAAGGCTACGAGAAAAACTACCAGACCTGAAGCGAAATCCGATTTCAGGTTGGCCAAAAGATTTATTTTTTTTGACATATAGAAAGTTTAATACAATAATAGTTAGGAACCACAAATATTTGCGATACCGAAAAAATCGAATGTATTAAACCTGTTCTGGTGGGGGAATGAAAATAGTGGTGAAAACATTGTCGTGCTTTGACAAATTTTCATAACATATTAGACCGGAAGTAAGTTGCGTGATGTACAAAATTGAAGAATGGCTGGTTAGCTTATATTCAACTTTGATCTCTTTGTGGGATAGTTCCTCTTCGGTCATACTAAAAAAAGCGGCAGTTTCAGCACTCTTTTCAATCAGGCTAACGACCGTAGGCGTTGCCAGGAATGCAATGAAAACAAAAAGCATAATTTTTACCGCTAATTTCATGTATGCAAAAATATACGGTTGAATGTTTATTTCAATGGCATATTAAAATAATTAATCGAAATTTAACAATTATAAAAAACGAGAGATTCTATCTACAATGATTCCTCTAGCCAGGCGTTCATCATCCATATGGTTTTTTCCTGTTCGGCGATGAAGTCACTCATCATCGCATTGGTTCCTTCGTCATTTATTTCACCCGATTTGTCAAGTATCATCCTTTCGATCTGAAGCAAACCGGATAAAGATTCCACCACAAGTTGGACAGCTTTCTCATCGTTGGAAATATTTTGTCCGATGGTTAGCTTATTATTAGCGATATAATCTTCGAAGGTGTGGAGTGGTTTGCCACCTATTGTAAGTACACGTTCAGCTATCAGATCGATCTTCAACTGTGCATCATTGTATAATTCTTCGAATTTTACGTGCAGATCGAAGAAGCGCTTTCCCCGAATATTCCAATGCACGCCGCGAAGGTTCTGATAGTATACTTGGAAATTGGACAATAAAACGTTCAGTTCTGTTACAATTTTCTCTGATTCTTTAATGGGCAATCCTATTAAATTTGTTTTCATGTTTACCTATTTTAAGTTGGTTGAAATTAGTGAAAAATAAGCGCTTTTACAATAAATAAATCTTATAGTTTTCATATTTTTATAGTAAATACTATATTATGACAATTACTCAATTGCAATACATCCTGGCAGTGGCCGAACATCGAAATTTTACGCTTGCCGCAGAAAAGACATTTGTTACCCAACCAACGTTGAGCATGCAAATCCAAAAAGTTGAGGAGGAATTGGATGCAATCATTTTTGACCGCAGCAAGAAGCCGATACAGCTCACGGAAATAGGAGAAAAAATAGTAAGTCAGGCCAAAAACATCGTTCACGAGGCCACCAGAATGAAAGATATAGTTGAGCAACAAAAAGGATTTATAGGCGGTGAATTTCGCCTGGGCATTATCCCGACTGTCATGCCCACGCTGCTTCCGATGTTCCTGGGAAACTTCGTTAAAAAATATCCAAAGGTGAAACTGATGATCGAGGAGCTGAACACCGACGAAATAATCGCCCGTTTAAAGGCCGGACATCTGGACGCCGCCATAGCCGCCACCCCACTTGAAGAGGAAAAGTTGAAAGAGATAGTCTTATATTTTGAACCATTTGTCGCGTACATACCAGACAACCACCGCATAACTGATAAGATTGAGATTGAAATTTCGGATTTGGATGTTGATGAAATATTACTGCTGCAGGATGGTCACTGTTTCAGGGACGGAATTCTCAACCTTTGTAAAAACGCAGGCAACCCCGAACAGTCCAAATTCCAGCTTGAAAGTGGCAGTTTTGAAACTCTTATAAAACTGGCCGATGAAGGTATGGGGCTAACGCTTTTACCTTACCTGCACACTCTTGATCTAAAACCGGAAGGAAAGAAGAGATTACGGCATTTCAAGGAACCGCAGCCCGCTCGGGAAGTTAGCCTAATATATCCGAAAAATGCATTGAAAATCCATATTATCGATGTACTTCGAAGCACAATCTCGGGAGTAATAAAAGGCGCGATCATCTACCAAAATTTCAAAATCATAAGTCCGTTAAAAAAATAAAGGAGCCTAAGCTCCTTTTTTATGCGGCAACCAGTCCGACAACGTACAAACATGGCCTTAATTCCGGTTTTTGATCTGTAAAAAATAAAAGCCAATTCCGAAGTTGTTCCAATTCGTACGGCAGTAATACCTTTACCGCTTTCTTAAGTTCCTTGATGAATAGTACCTGGTCGAAACTTACTCTTTCGAGCACCGATTTGGTATAATCATAAATCATTCGGGACATAAATATTAGTTTTGGTTATTATCGATAAGAACGTGAGGTAAAACTAAAGTAATTCAGTAATACAATCAACAAAAATCATCGACAAAATGCATATTTAACCGATAAAAGGTAAAATTTACACTAATATTATAAGAAATATTTTACACGGATTTGAATTCGCACAAAAAAAAGAGCGATCAGCTCTTTTCAATTATAAAGTTTGACATAATTCAGGCATTGCCGCAGTTCTGGTTTTTCTACTGTGAATTGAAATAGCCATTCTGTTAATTTTTCAATTTCGTAAGGCAGCAAAATTTTTAAAGCTTTTTCCAGTTCTTTGCAGAAAAGTAAAGGATTAAAACTAACTCTTTCAAGGATTGTTTTGGTATAAGCAAACATAGTTCTCTTCATAATTATGTAAGATTTTCATCTGTTTGTGTAATATTTTACCAAATATAGAAAAAAAATCCATCAAATCAATATCGGGTATGTTAAATCGGCATTATGCTTTTTTGCGCCCGAAACATCTCGCGCTTGCCGGGTGGCCCGGCTAGTTTCGCGACCGTAAAACCGGCATCCATCATATTGCGTTTCACAATGCCTCTCGCTGCATAGGTTACCAACATCCCGCCAGGTTTTAGGGCGTTGAACATTCGTCGGAAAATATCAGCAGACCATAACTCCGGCTGTACATCAAAGCCGAATGCATCAAAAAATATTAAGTCGTACTTATCAGAATCGGTGATTTCCTGAAAAAATTGCCGCCGTTTGGTGAAATTAAATTTTGGATCAATTGATATCAGTTCGCCCCAGGGTGCGCCGTGCATTTTTTCAAAAACGTGCCGATGTTGGTTCGCTTGCAACTGATCCACGAAATTCATAGCATTGGCTTCATCTTCACTGATCGGAAAAGCTTCGATCCCCGTATAGTCGACAACTAAATTCCGATCCAAAGCCGACAGAAAAGTGACAAAAGCATTAAGTCCGGTTCCGAAACCAATTTCCATTATAGCCACTTTCCCGTCAAACAGGTTTAATCCGTTGCCTATAAAAACATGCAGCGCTTCCTGAATGGCGCCATGCCTCGAATGATACGATTCGTTCCAGTCCTTTATGTGAATTGTGGTCGAACCGTCACTGGTAGTTTGAATCTGCCGTTCCACTTACTCGATATACAGTTTCTTGATTCTCGGAATTGGGCCGCCGCACTTCACCTGATGGCATTCTATACAAGCCTTTACACCTTCGTTGAAATGCGTCTTGGCATTGTCTGGATCCTCGTATATCAGCTTCTGCGCGTTTATGAACCGCTCTGCCTGCTCTTTGAAGAAGGCATCGTTTTCGGTGTCATCTGTCATGGCGGCACGGTGGATCTCCATAAAGTGATTCGGAAATGCACCAATGGTATCGCCTTTCATTATTCTTTCCTTAAGACGCTGGTTGTCGACATACATTTGTTCCATCAGCAAAGACATCTCTGACATAGTGTACATTTCAAAGTCTTTGCCGGCTGCGGTTGTTTCCTGGGTTTCCGTCACCTTTTCGGCCGATTTCTCCTGGCAACTATATAATGCAATTCCGATTAATAAAAACAAATAATAGTGTTTCATTATTTTTGGATTAGCACACCGTCGGCCTGAAACGCATATGTAATTTTCGGTTCTTTGATTTTATCGATGGCGTCCTGGGTCTCGCCTCCATCTTTTGTATAATGCTTGAGGTCGTCCACCGATATAACATCGACAAAAGCCCGCCCATTTACGATAGCTTCCGAATTATCGGCATTCAACGGAACAAAAAAGCCGTAATCCTTGAAACGTACGAAAGACTCTTTTCCTGCGAGGTCCATCTTCATCCAGCAACCCTTCTTCTTGCAAACCTCAGTGATTTTCGATTTGAATTTCACTGCTATGGTATCGCCTTTCTTTAAAGTGCTGTATTTTTTCAACATCTGCTCTTGCGAAAGTACTTTTTCAGTAGTAAAATTCTGGCCGAATGTGGCGTACTGTACTTCTATGGCTTTATTTTCCGGTGCGGAAATTTCGATGGTTTTCACATCGGTTTCAGCTTCCGATGGTGATAGATTGTCAACTAGTGTATCCCGGGAAATACTATCGCTTGGTGTCTCCAAAACCGGATCGGGTGCAGTTTCATGATTTTCATTTTTGCAACCAAACAATCCGATGCACATTGCCAAAATAATCAAATTTTTCATAATCGAAGTTTTCATTGTTCGTGGCAAAAATACAAGAATAAAATTTACTGCAAATTATAATATGAAATTGATAATCAGATATAAATCCGACTGACAAAAACCAACCACCAAATGACGACTCAACCGTGAACCATTTACATTTTTTTCCTACTTTAGCCTTAGTGATAGTCCGCACTTTACCTTCACCCAAATACGTCAAATCTCTTTATATGTCTCAAAATCGAAATTCGCCTATAAAAATTACGCATGCTCCAGAATCAAAAATCAATTCGGTCGATTTCGAAGGACTGATATTTGGCAGCATTTTTACCGATCACATGTTGACCTGCGATTATATTGATGGAAATTGGGATAAACCGGAAATTAAACCGTACGCACCTTTCATGATCGACCCTTCAGCCAAAGTCTTTCATTATGGCCAGGCAATATTCGAAGGAATGAAAGCATTTAAAGACGATAACAACGACGTATGGCTCTTTCGGCCGGCTGAAAATTTCGAACGCTTCAACAAATCTGCCGCACGAATGGCCATGCCGGAGGTTCCTGCTGAAATATTCATGGATGGATTGCGTCAACTCGTCGACCTTGAGCGCAATTGGATAAAATCGGGCGCCGGTAATTCATTATACATCCGACCTTTCATGATTGCCGTGGGTACAGGTGTAATGGCGACACCTTCGCAACATTATCGGTTCATGATAATACTTTCGCCGGCCAAATCGTATTATTCAGGCGATGTCAAAGTCATTATTGCAGAATATTACAGCCGTGCCGCTAATGGCGGAATTGGAGCTGCAAAAGCCGCGGGGAACTATGCTGCACAGTTTTATCCAACGAAACTTGCAAACGAGAAAGGTTTCCAACAAATCATCTGGACCGATGATGCGACGCATACAAAACTTGAAGAAGCCGGCACTATGAATGTTTTCGTCCGTATTGGCGATACTTTATTGACAGCACCCACGAGTGAGCGAATTCTCGACGGTGTAACCCGAAAAAGCCTGATTCAATTGGCCCAAAAGTGCGGTATCAACTTGGATATCCGTTCTGTTCTGGTAAACGAAATTGTCGAGGCAGCGCGTGACGGCAGTCTCAAAGAAATATTTGGGGCCGGTACTGCAGCCGTGGTAAATCCAATCAAAGGCTTTTCGTATCAGGACACCTACTACGAACTCGCAACGCCTGATGATTCTTTTGCGCTCCAACTTAAAAAGGAACTAAACGATATTCAGTACCGGCTTGCGGAAGACGTTTTTGGGTGGATGGAAAAAGTATAAATTAGATCTGCGACTCCAATATAGTCTTGAAATCCGGTTTGAAATAATCAGGACCTTTAAGTACTTTGCCATCTTCGCGATATATCAGATTGCCGTCAGAACCGAGTTTGCTCATATTGCTGCGCTGGATTTCATCAAATATCTGTTCGATTTTATGCTGAAGTCCGTGTTCTATTATAGTTCCACATAAGATATATAACATATCGCCCAAAGCGTCGGCAACTTCCGTCAGG